>Ga0308390_1000756_pt1 | contig 22202 bp, 16 predicted proteins | sample Hotspr2Sample149_FD_202358 | JGI IMG/M metagenome (GOLD analysis project Ga0308390, IMG submission 202358) | Hot spring phototrophic mat microbial communities from Mushroom Spring, Yellowstone National Park, Wyoming, United States - 20040719_149 ...
TAGATGGTCAGACGGTGCAGGTCAGATATTCCTATCTGGATGCCGGAGCGATTGAGATGATTTTCGATGGCAGCCCGAATACACTTGTGCGCACCATGGAAGCCAACCCCTTGCAGGTGCAGATCATCTTCAAACAGGCGCGCACGATTCGGGGAATTGCGGCGCGAATTGGCGGCGAGCCGACCCGCCTTGTAGTGGAACTGCGCGATACGGCTGGCAGGACGCTGCTCAAAACCCGGCAGGAAGCGCCTGCTCATCCAACGCCGCGCTGGTTGGAGCTGCAATTCGATGAAACGCCTGGGGTGATGCAGGTGTGGCTAGATGTGTTCAACTTGAACGAACCCGCACCGACCCACGTTCATTTGTGGGAGGTCAGTATTCAGTAGGGAATTGGTGATGGGATTTATTCTGTACCAGCCAAAAAGCTGTCTCGTCAATTGAATGAGTTCCTGCCGCTGTGCGAAAGCACCTCGAACAAAAACAGATAGAGAGAGTCATATTTGTGATATACTCCCTTTATGTATCTGCTTCAGCCGTTTCGCCGGCTGTTATGTTGGTTTTTTCCCGCGCTGAATGAGCAGCCACCCTTGCGTCAGTGGCAGTTTGTTCTGGATGCAGCCGGTGTTTTGTTCTGCGTCCCTCTGGTGCTTGTCGGTTTTGTCTGGCTGATATCTGTCAGCGATGTCACTTTGCTTTTTGCGAATTTGCCGGCGATCATTATCCTGGTGACCGTCATTTTGTTGTTTGCCCGCCTGCCGTATTTTGTCATTTCCGAGGTTGGAAAAGGGCACTTTTCGGATATGTCCGGCACGCTGGATGAGCAAATGCTCTGGGCAGGGGTGTTAATGGTTGGTCCGGTTATGATGTGGGTAGGGATTGTAATGGCTTTGTTCAGCCTGGGGGGTGAGCTGGTGCTGGTGAAGTCTCTGCCGCTTCGTCTGAATCGCCTGAGAAATCTGATGATCAATCTGGCAGGTTTGACCGTTTGTGTGTGGTTGGGGATGGCGGCGTACCGGATGCTGGGCGGGGTGATCCCGATGCCCGGTCTTACAGAGGGTGAGGTGTTTGCGGCAGCGATCGCTCTGGGGGTGCAGTTTTTTGCCAGTCGCCTGCTGTGGCTGCTGTTTCTGAGCGGGATGTTGTATCTGCAACAGAAGTTTGAACCCCGCGAACAAGTCTTTCGCAAAAGGTGGACGCAATTCGCGCTGTACACTTTGTTCCTGCCCGGGCTGGCGCTTCCGGCGGCAATTTTGGCGGCGGGGATAGATGCCTTTGTTGGTTTACCCGCCTTTGCAATGTACCTGATGGGGCTGCTGGTGGCGGCATTCATTCTCAACCGCATGAGCCGGGTCTCGGAAAGCAACCGCCAGCAGCGTGAGCAGTTTGTGCGGCTGGAACAGCTTGGGCGGGATTTGTTGCTGACACCGCCAGATCAGCCGAACCTGCCTGCCTTGCTTGAAAGACATGTTCCTTCCATGTTTGCCCATACTTCAATGGAAATCCGTCTTTTTCCCGATCAGGTTCTACTCTGCCACAAAGAAGACTATCGCGGCGCGCCTCAAGCAGCCTGGCGATGGCTGGAGACTCATGCCGAGAGCCGGGTGTTTTCTACCAATGATCTTCCACCCTGGCAGGTTTCGGAAGATGAGAGCGGCTGGGCGCTGCTGCCGATCCTTGAGACGGGTTCGCAGCAGGTAATCGGTGGAATTTATCTGGCGCTGAGTCGCTGGCATCCGCACCGGTCTGGCGAGGTGGAACGTTTGCTGGTTGCCCTGCAAACACTGGCGGCGACCATTGCTTCCGCTCAAGCACGTTCGAAGGCGTACGAGCAGACGCTGGCTTATCAGCGGACACTGCAAGAATTGAATCTGGCGGGGCAAATCCAACAATCCTTTTTGCCCGCCGTGTTGCCCGGGTTTGCCGGCTGGCAAATCAATGCTGTTCTCAAACCTGCACAGCAGGCTTCGGGTGATTTTTATGATGTTATTTCCCTTCCTGCAGGGCAACTGGGATTATTGATTGCCGATGTAGCGGATAAGGGGATGGGAGCAGCGCTGTTCATGGCATTGACACGCACCCTGTTGCGCACGTATCTCCTCGACGCAAAAACTCCACAGGAAACCTTAAGGGCAACTAACCGGCGTATTCTGTCGGACACCTCGTCAGAGCAGTTTGTCACTGCTTTTGTCGCTGTACTTGATACGACTACAGGCGAGCTGGTATATGCCAACGCCGGGCATAACCCGCCAATGGTTTTATCCTGTGAGCAGCCCGTTTTTGCAGCCTTTTTGAACCGCACCGGCATCCCTTTGGGAATTTATGAAGATACCGCATGGGATGAGGGAAGGGTGACGCTGGAGGTGGGACAGTCGCTGGTATGTTACACCGATGGGATGCTGGATGCGCAAAATCCGCAGGGGGAATTCTATGGACTGGAGCGGTTAAAGATGACGGCGTATGCTCATACAGGGGAGAAAGCTGGAGATATTCAACAGGCATTGCTGGGGGATGTAGAAAGCTTTTGCGCCGGCGCTTCCCAGTTCGATGATATCACCCTGCTGGTGGTTCAACGGGAGAGTTGATCGGCAAAGAATGGGGATATGAGAGCGGCTGCTACAGCAACCAATTTTCTAACATGCCAATCCCATAAATTTTGGCAGATTTGTGAAGCGGTCATCCTGTTCCTCTGCCTTGACGGTAAAGTGTTGCTGAAGGGAAAACAAAAAAGCAGGCTGTTGACAACCCGCTTTGCAGTGCCCCCGGCGTGACTCGAACACGCAACCTTTTGCTCCGCAAGCAGACGCTCTATCCAATTGAGCTACGAGGGCAAATTGCCTTGGTGCTTAAAATATACCGCGCTCGAGCCGAAACGTCAAGACACGGTTTCGGCATTGCCTTCGCAGTTACTTTCATCAGGTCAGCCGTTTGCGCACTTCGGCGCTTAGAAAGTCTAGAACCCAAACGACCAGCACAATTGCCCAGATCGCCGTGCCAGCTTTATGGTAGCCGACCATTGAGTTGATTTGCTCGCTCAGGTAATAGCCGATTCCGCCGCCGCCCACAAATCCAATGATGGTGGAGATGCGTACATTGATATCCCAATGGTAAACGATGAAAGAAACAAAGTCTGGGATGATCTGCGGAATAACGGCATAGATCACCGTTTGCAGACGATTGGCACCGGTGGCTTGTACCGCTTCAATAGGACCCGTATCAATATTTTCAACCGCTTCTGAGAAGAGTTTACCCAGACTGGCAATGGTGACCACCGTCAGCGCCAACGTTCCAGCGAAAGGCCCAAAGCCAAGCCAGAAGGCAAAAACAGTCGCCATCACCAACGGCTCATAGGAGCGGGTGATATTGAAAAACGAGCGGGTAAGGTAGTAAATGAAGGTGCCGAGCGGTCCGCGTTTGGTGATATTGCGGGCTGCCAGAAAACTGAGCGGCGCTGAAACCACAGTGGCAATGGTGGTGGAAATTAACGCCATGAAAATGGTGACGAACATGGCTTCGGTGACGTCTTTGAGCGCCTGACTGGGTTTCAAACCGCCAACTGGAATTTCGGTATCAACCTCAATACGGCTGGCAACGTTGTTAATCGAAGCGGCGATTTGTTTGGCTTCTACCGTCACCGAGAAGTGACCCTCAGTATCCGTTTTCGTGCGTGCAATGGTCAGGGTACGGTTATCCGGAAAACGCCAGCGCAGGACGATTTCGGCATTTGGCGCCAGCTCAAAGCCTTCAAGCGTGAATTTTTCCTTTGGCGCAGCGCAAGGAACGCTGGGCACCAGGCGTGCCCCGGAATTCGGCAGGGTTGCCTCAGGCGCCGAACCGCATGGAATGGGCAGCGATGTTTCGATGGTGGTTATTTCAGTATCGCGGGTGAGAACATCGGGGGAGATGATGTCCATGACGAAATTGCGCGCTTTGTAAGCGTCCCGCACCAGCCGTTTGAAATCCATCTGCGTATAGCGGACAGAGACCGAATACAGAGAGATCAAGACTCCAATCCCCAACGCATTCAGAACTAGCCGTTTGAGGTGGGAGAGGTCGCTTCTCATGGCTACACCAGCCTTTCCCGCACTCTGGCGCTGATGTAATCCAGCGTGACCACGACAATCGCAATGGCAATAAAAGCGGCGCTCACTGCGCGCATTTCGTTAATTTGAATCCATTGCACCAGATACCAACCGATCCCACCGCCGCCCACAAAACCGACAATGGTAGACGAACGTACGTTAATATCCCAGCGGTAGATCGTGAAAGCGGTAAAGGGAGGCACAATCTGAGGAATGACGCCGTAGCGTACTACCTGCAGCCAATTAGCACCAGTAGCGCGGATTGCCTCGATTGGACCAGGGTCAATGCCCTCGATGACTTCCGAATACAACTTTGCCAGTGCTGCCACCGAATGGACGGCAATCGCCAGCATACCTGCAAATGGACCCAACCCAACAATGATAACGAAAACGATGGCGATGATGAGTGACTCAATGGATCGGACAATGTTCAGAATGGTGCGGACGATAACGTAAATTCCAAAGGTGATTGGGTTGCCGCCCATCAGATTGCGGGCTGCCAGAAAACTGATCGGCACCGCCAGCAGGACGGCTAAGGTTGTTGCCATGAGCGCCATGGTGACGGTTTCAATCATACCTTGCAGGACATAGCGCCCATTGGTGGAAAGTTGAAAACCGCCGATAGGGCGGTACTGGTCAAAATACACCTTGTGCTGGAGCATCAAAGTGGGGTCGGGCTGGGCGATCAGCACTGTGCTGGGGACGCGAATGGCGGTGGTTAATGAACCGGTTTCATCGGTACGGACGATGAGCGGGGCGTTTTCGTTACCGCCGAGCGGCTTATCGTCGCCGATCGCCGTTTCCCACCAGACAATGGTATCAACGTTGGGCCACATGCCCGAAACGGAAACGATCAGCGTTCCACCAGGACCAGCGCAATCCGGCGTGGCAAAAGCAACTTTGCCATCCACCTCACGCCGCGCGGGCGGGGGTGTTTCTGTAGCCGAACAGGGAACGGAGACATATGTCCACATCTGGTTCAACTCTTTGCGAGTTTCAAACAGATCAGGACGCAGCATGGGACGCAGCACAGCCATGGCGCGGTCGGCGCTGGCGGCACTGAAGTTGATCCCAATTAACTGCCAGCCAATGCTATAGGCGGCGATCAAGCTGAACAATACAGGCAAAAGCAAGGTGCGCCCCTTGCCGCGTTTGGTCAGGCTGATGGCATCCCAGATGTTCCACAACCAGACCGCAATGGGAGAAAGATACCAGATCGGATTCCCGTACCAGAAAACCATCCCGGTAATCACCAGCATAGCAATCAGCATGGCAACACCACGATAGCGTTGACCAGCGTAGAACTGACCGGCGCCAGGCATTAGCGCCGAAAGGATAGCAGAAAGAATCGGAGAGCCAGAGCGGCTCTCTGCAGTGTTCCCGGCAGGCAAGTGGTTGGAGGAAGAGCGATTTGGTTTTTCGGTCATGCGTCCCTCACAGCGTGGTTGCACGCACTTCCTGCGCTTCTTCGCCATAGATTTCCTTAAACTTAACCCGGTCAATTTCTGATGGCAGACCTTCAAAAACCTTATAGCCGTCTTTTAGTGCGATGACACGCGTGGCGTAGCGGTGAACCAAGTCCAAAAAATGCAGACTGCAGATGATGGTCTTGCCGTCTTTATTCAATTGCTCCAGATACTGCAAGATCGAGTGCGACAAAACCGGGTCCAGGCTGGCAACCGGCTCATCTGCCAGAATCAGGCGCGGCTCCTGCATCAGGGCGCGTGCAATACCCACGCGCTGTTGCTGTCCACCAGAGAGCGAATCGGCACGGTTACCGGCTTTGTCAGCAATGCCAACGCGTTCTAACGCTTCGAGAGCGCGTTGCTTATCGGCAGCAGACCAGATTCCGAGCAGCGAGAGCCATGGGTTGGTATATCCCAGACGCCCCGAAAGGACATTGGTCATTACGCTGGATCGTTTGACCAGATTGAATTGCTGAAAGACCATACCAATTTGGCGACGGATGCGGCGCAGCTCTGCCGGTGAGGCAGCAGTAATATCCATATCGTCCCAAAAAATTTTGCCTCTGGTTGGTTCGATCAGGCGGTTAATGCAACGCAAGAGGGTAGATTTTCCTGAACCAGAGAGACCGATCACCACCAGAAATTCCCCATCCTGCACATTGAAGCTGACATCGGTCAGCGCCTTTGTACCATTAGGATAGATTTTGGTAAGGTTTTGAATCCGAAGCATGTATGCACACCTGTGAGGGGATAAAAAAGGGAGGGCAATCTGTGCCCTCCCTCTGTACTGATCAAAGATTACTTGTAGGAGTTGATGTCGAAATTGATGGACTCCAGATAGACGCGGTATTCGTCGTAGAAGGAGTCATCCACTGCTTTCAGACCGCCGACGCTATAACCGCCGTTCTTGAGCAGGGTCAGACCATCTTCGGTCGAGGCGAGTTCCAGCAGAGCGTCTACCAGCTTCTGTTTCATCGCTGGGTCCATGCTGGCAATGAACGAAACAGTGTCGTTGGGAATAATGGGATCGGAGACCCAGGCGACCAGGACTTTATCGTTGACATCCGGAAAATCTTTGGTGACTGCCGTACGGGCATCCACATAGACCGTACCAAAGTCACAAATTTCACCTTTGGGGCTCAAATAGATGGATTTGACAACAGTGGGGTGACCCTGTACCCAGGCGCCCGGCAGAGTCTTGATATTGTTGGCAGCCAGGAAGCCAGCCGGTACCAGATAGCCAGAGGAGGACAACGGATCGGTGTAGCAAGGGCGTTTGCCGGCAAATTGCGCCAAAGCAGTGGCAGCATCGGCAGTGTTCTTGCCGGTAGCAGGATCATAGTAGATTGTGAAAGGTTTACCGTCTTTGTCTTTCCATTCGGCGTTGACGATGATTTCAAAGGCATAGTGGTCAGCGTTATTGCGCAGCGTTACCAGACCAACAGTGGCATAGCCCTTCTCATAGGCTACAATGTAAGGCACAGTCGGCAACCAGCCAATGTGTGCATTGCCGGAGCCCATTGCTTCCACTAGAGCAGCATAGTTGGTCGGGACGATGGTTTTAATGGTATAACCGGTCAGCTCGGTCAGCTTGGCGGCAATGGCTTCACCACCTGCCATCAGTTCCTGCGTATTGGCGGAGGGGGCGAGCGCCATGATCAGCGGATTTTCCGGTGTGCCCAGCTCGGGTGCAGGCAGTGTGGTTGGCTCTGGTGGCTTGGTGGGTTCTGGCGCTTTGGTCGGTGCTGCAGTTGGCTCCGGTGGCTTCGTGGGTTCTGGTGTTGGCGCCGGCTGACAGGCAGCCATAACCAACGTGGCAACAACAAGAACAGCCAAAAGCAAATAAGATAGATGTTTGTTCATAAACTCTTCTCCTCTCATGTCGAATTGGGGTTTGGGCATATTAATACCCATAACAAAATAAATCATACACCTGTTTTGCGGATAAAACAAGCACAGCAGAAGAGGATTTTATATATTGGCAGAACGGTTTGCTTCTTGTAAAAACACCAAATATCACTTTTCAACACTTTCAATCAAATTCTAATTGACGTTCAGGCGCTTTTCATGCATAGATGACACATTGCTTATCATACTGCCATCATAAACTTAACAAGGCATCAATGTGGAGTTAATCACCCGTAAAGGTTGTGTAAATATTTCTGTCGGTCGAGTGCTTAATGTTAATTTGTTGGGCTTTCTTGAGGATATTGGCAAATGTCTAAAGCGAGCTCCCTTAAGGAAAAGACAGTGTCTTTTTCAATATCCTTCAAAAGTGAGTGTGTTGAAAAAGTCATATTTGGCGCATATCTATACGCAAAACAGGCTGTTTTACCGCCATATATAGGGAGTGTGTTTTGTTTTTCAACATCCTCTTCAAAAGTGTCACTTGACCACCAGCAAGGATAGTATTATACTTTGTATGTGTTAAGCTATACTTAAAAAAGTGGTTTTGCTTGACAAAACTGCGCTCTTTACCGAAAGTTACCCAACGAAATCGCGCAGAGAGGTCCTTACCTTTTCTGAAAAGGAGGAAAAAGCTGAGGCGATAGTTATCTATACATTCCCTGTTGCGTCTAAAACCCGAGTTGTTTTACTCTCTGTTAAGTAAAGTAAAGAAAGGAGATTTAATGATGAAGCGCCTGTTGTTCCCCCTGTTTGTTTTTTTGACCGTCTTTGCCCTGCTAGCGGCTTGCGCTCCGGCGGCTACCCCGCCCCCTGAGCCAACCAAAGCCCCCGAACAGCCTGCTGAGCCAACAAAAGCCCCCGAACAGCCTGTCAAGTTCAAAGCCGGTTTGCTTGCGCCAGGTCCAGTCAATGACGGCGGCTGGAACCAGACTGCTTACGAAGCGCTGAAGCGCATGGAATCTGAGCTTGGCGCAGAGATTGGTTACGTGGAAGTGGAAATGGCTCCAGCGGCGTTCGAAAAAGCTTTCCGCGATTTTGCCGACCAGGGCTACACTTTCATTCTTGGACACGGCAATGAGTTCACCGATGCTGCCAAAGCGGTTGCTCCTCAGTATCCCAATACATTTTTCTTCCTCTCCAGCAGCCGCTTCTACGATCCTGCCATCCCCAACCTGATTGGTCTGAACACCGACTCCAGCCAGCCGTGCTATCTGTTTGGCTACATTGCCGCCAAGATGGGCAAGGGTGCCGGTTTGATTGGCGGTATGGAAATCCCGCCTATTGCTGAGGCTTGGGATGGTTTCATTCTGGGTGCGCATTCGGTCAACCCGGACTTTCCGGTGAAGTACACCTATTTGGGGAACTGGACCGATACGGCTGCGGCGAAAGAAGCCGCCATCAGCTATGTAGACGGCGGGGCGGATTTCCTGGTCGGGAATGCGGACTTCGCCAATAATGGCGTCTATCAAGCGATGGTGGAAAAGAACGTTTGGGGCTTCGGTATGTTTGGCGACAATACCAGCAAAGCGCCGAAGAATATTCTTGCCAACTACATTCTCAACTATGGTGAAGGTCTGGTAGAGATAGCGGCTGAAGTGAAAGCCGGCACGTTCAAACCCACCAGCAATATCGAATTTGGTCTGAAGCATGACAAGGTCATGTGGATCACCTACAATGACGGCGCCGCCAACCCGGTACCCGCCGACCTGCGCAAAGAGGTGGAAGGCGTTGCCGAGAAGATTAAAGCTGGTGAAATTAAGACCATGTCGAAATAGTCCCTTTTGGAAAGCGAGGAAAAAATGAAGCGTTTATATACTTTACTGGTTGTGGCTGTAGTTGTAGCGCTTTTAGCGGCTTGTACGTCAGCTCCGACCCCTGCCCCTACAGTTGAACAGAAAGTGTTCAAAGTTGGTTTGTTGAGCCCAGGTCCAGTTAACGATCAGGGCTGGAATCAGATTGCTTACGATGCTCTGAAGCGGATGGAATCTGAGCTGGGCGCTCAAATTAGCTATGTCGAACTGGGTGAGTCGCCGGCTGATTTTGAGAAAGCGTTCCGTGATTTTGCCAATCAGGGCTATAACATGGTGCTCGGTCACGGCTTCCAATTCCAGGATTCGGCAATCGTGGTTGCCAAAGACTTCCCCAACACGTATTTCTTCATCTCCAGTAGCCGATATAATGGGCCGAAAGAGGGTAATCCGAACGTGATCGGCTTGAATACTGACTCCAGCCAGCCCTTCTATGTGTTAGGCTTGATTGCAGCGAAAATGGGGAAAGGCGCTGGCTTGGTAGGAGGTGTAGAGATTCCTCCGATTTCTGAGACCTTTATCGGCTTTACCAATGGTGCTAAGTCGGTAAATCCTGATTTCAAGGTCAGCACAACCTATTTAGGAAACTGGACGGATGTAGCTGCCGCAAAAGAAGCTGCCTTGAGCATGGTCAATGCCGGAGCAGATTTCCTGGCACCGAATGCGAACATTGCGGGCAATGGTGTATATCAAGCTATTACGGAAGCAAAAGTATGGGGCTTTGGCACGTATATCCCTTCCAATCAAGCTAATAATTTTGATATGGCAAAGGGCAGAATTGTTGCCAATTACGTGAATGATTATGGACAAGGTTTGGTGAATATTGCCCGGAAATTGAGCGAGGGAAACTGGAAGCCGGAGAGCAATGTTGAATTTGGATTGCGAGATAAGGATGTGCTTTACATTACCTTCAATGATCAGGCAGAATATCCGGTGCCCGATGATGTTAAGAAACTGGCAGAGGAAGCGATCCAAAAGATTTCTAATGGTGAAATCAACACGCTTGCGCAATGAGTACTTTGCCGGATAATCCTTGAAAAGGGCGCGTTGTTGGTTCCATTGAGGCGACCAACAACGCGTCTCTTTAAATTGTGTTTTTGCTTTGCCCAATTAGCTGACCTAATTATTGGTAGAATTTTTATTATGTGTTAAACTAGTTTTTATCAAGCGCTTAAATGGGTAAATGGCAAGGATCTTCAATTGGTTGGAGGTGCGGGTGTGATTGTAAAAGGCGTCAATTTGATACCTGACGTGCCAATGCCTCAGGTGATTGAGCTAGGACAAGAAGCTGAAAGGCTGGGATATGACAAATGTTGGGTTTATGATGAGGGTCTCGCCACACGCGATGTCTATGTTAGTCTGGCAGCGATAGCGCAGAAAACCGGTAAAATTCAATTGGGTACCGGAATTACCAATCCTTTCAGTCGTCATCCGGCTATAACGGTATCGAGCATTGCAACTTTGGATGAGCTTTCGGATGGTCGGGCTTTTTTGGGGATTGGTGCGGGTGGGACATTAACCCTGGCACCGTTAATGATTGAACGTCAGAGGCCTCTGACAGCGGTACGCGAAATGCTTCAGATCATTCGTCCGCTATTGCGCGGTGAGGCAGTGTCTTTTAGAGGCGAAGTTGTGCAGTTGCAAGAAGCTCGCATTGCTTATGCGCGTCCGGATTTGCCGGTCTGGATTGCAGGACGAGGGAAGAAGATGCTTGCTTTAGGTGGAGAAATGGCAGATGGGGTTGTCTTAGAGTTTCTCCATAAAAACTTTATTCAGAACTACGTTGATTTGGTGAAAAGTGGCGCACAGGTGAGCGGCAACAAACCTAAAATTTGTTACTCTACCATGATTATTACCAATGAGCGTGTGATGGAAGAATTAAGACCGCACATGACCTATCGGTTGGTGGATTCGCCGCCAGAGGTTAAAGAGTTAATTGGCATGACCGATCAGGATGTTGAGGCGATCCGTGTAACCATGGGGAGCCGTGGACTCGTGGAAGCAGGCAAGCTTATTAAGAATGAGTGGATTGCTCCCTTTGTAATCATGGGATCCGCATCAGAGTGCGCGGAGGAGCTTTCTTCAATTATGTCCAGATATGGTTTTGATGAATTTCTGTTACCCATCCTTGAGACACAAACAGCCGCGTCCTTAATGGCGGAGATTGGAAAGGTTCTTTCGATGATTTGAACGGTCACAAATTTGAGAGGTGTTGAAAAAGTCATGCCTGGCGCATATCTATATAAAAAACGCTATCTTTATCCCTATGAAGTTTGTTTGATGTACTTGACGATTCTGTGATCAGAACCTGAGCGAGGTTAACAAAAATCATGCACTGGCGTAATCTTGGTGGAAGGTTAAAGAAAACCCTGCGAAGTATATGGATGCCGTTCGCTGCTATCCCGATTGCTTTGTTAATAGGGGCGGTGGTGCTTTTTCTTGCTGGATATGATCCCTTAAAAGCATATGCGGCAATGTGGCAAGGGGCATTCAAAGATACAACAGCTATTACGGAAGTATTGATTAAAGCCACTCCATTAATATTTATCGGCGCTGGTTTGGCGGTGGCTTTCCGCTGCAGTATCTGGAACATCGGTGCAGAGGGACAGTTCTATGCTGGCGCGGTTGCTGCTACGGCGACTGGAATCTATCTGGGTGGTTTGCCTAGTTTCGTCCTGATGCCCCTAGTACTCGTGATGGGTATTACTGGCGGAGCGCTATGGGGGATGTTGGCGGCTTTTCTCAAAAATCGTTTTGGCGCCAATGAAGTGGTTACAACCATTATGCTGAACTACATTGCGATTTACATTACCGGCTATCTGGTCACAGGTCCGATGATTGAGACCAAAGGGCTGTTTCCACAAACTCCTCGGATTAGCGAGAATGCTTGGTTGCCGCGCTTTTTACTCCCTACACGTCTGCACATAGGCTTTATTATTGCGGTTTTACTGGCATTGGCTTTGTACATCCTGCTATTCAAGACAAGCCGTGGATATACTATTCGGGCTGTTGGAACGAATGCAGAAGCTGCGCGCTATGCAGGGATTAATGTGAAGTCCAATATTCTATTGGCAATGGCAATTAGTGGCGGTGCTGCCGGACTGGGGGGGGCGGTGGAGGTCTCGGCAATATCTTATCGCCTATATCAATTAATCTCACCGGGTTATGGGTTTGATGGCATTGCCGTTTCGCTTCTGGTTGGCAACAATCCCTTGGGGGTGATCTTCTCCGGGATTCTATTCGGTGCGTTGCGTTCTGGTTCTGAAGTGATGCAAATGAGTGCCAAAGTGCCCTCGGTACTGGTGTTCATGATTCAGGGTTTAGTGGTGCTTTCAGTTGTTGCTTTTGGTGTTTATAGAGCCGTCAGTATGGAAAGAGAGGAGTGAACCCGGGCGAAAATGGAACTTGTGCCTGCCATTCTGTTTTTGCAGAGTATTCTAGCAGCTACATGGCGCATGGCGACGCCAATCCTTTATGCCGCAGTTGGTGAGGTGTTCTCCGAACGCGCTGGTGTATTGAACATTGGCTTGGAAGGAATTATGTTGATCGGAGCTTTTGCGGCATATTCAACAGCTTATGAGACAGGCAGTTTATTGCTTGGTCTGGTTGCAGCTATCATTAGTGGACTTTTGAGCGGCTTGCTTTTTGCTGTATTCACAGTGACGGTTAAAGCCAATCAAATCGTTGTCGGTGCGGCATTCAATATGATTGGTATGGGCATTACAGGCTTCTTATATCGAGCATTCTATGCCGAAAGCGGGAAGATCCTCAGTCTGAAGACTTTTTTGCCGGTGGATATTCCTGTTCTCAGTTCTATCCCGTTCTTCGGCGAGGTGTTTTTCCGTCACAACTTAATGGTCTATGCAACCCTGATTCTGGTGCCGCTAGCCTCGTTTATCCTGTATCGGACAGCGTTTGGTTTATCCATTAGCGCGGTTGGTGAGCATCCAAAAGCGGCGGACACAGTAGGTATTAATGTACTTCGCACGCGTTATGTCAGTATCCTGATCGGTACGTCGCTGGCAGCTATTGGAGGGGCTTTCCTGGTTCTGGCATATGCTGACCAGTTTGTGGAAGGGATTGTGACTGGGCGTGGGTTCATTGCGCTGGCAGTCGTCGTATTCGGTGGATGGTCACCTTGGGGCGCGATGGGTACTTCCTTGCTGTTTGGTGTTTTCTATGCGTTACAACTTCGTATACAGGCGATGCCTGATGTATTGATTCCATATCAGTTCCTGCAGGCACTGCCCTATTTTGCCACTTTGCTTGTGTTGGTTGGCTTAACCAAACGCCGAGTTCGAGCGCCAAAAGCATTGGGGATTCCTTACTAGGAGGTTGTTGTTTGATTATGGAAGAATGCACTTCAGAAAATGCAAACCAAGCATACATCCTGCGCATGGAAAACATCTGCAAAAGCTTCCCCGGCGGGGTGCAGGCAAACCGCAATATTACGCTGGAAGTGCGTCCCGGCGAAATCCACTGTCTTCTGGGTGAAAATGGCGCCGGCAAGACGGTTCTCATGAGCATCCTGTACGGGCTGTATAAGCCCGACTCCGGCACCATATATTTCAAAGGCAAAAAGCTGGACATTCACAGTACCAAAGACGCCATCGAAAACCGCATTGGCATGGTTCACCAGCACTTTATGCTGGTGCCAACGCTGACCGTCGCCGAGAATGTTGTGCTGGGGCAGTATCAACCCTGGAAAGTCCTGAACGACATGGATAAAGTTCATCAGCGTATCCGTACCATGAGCGATGAGTTTGGGCTGGATGTTGATCCGTCAAAAGTTGTTCAAGACCTTTCCGTAGGCGAGCAGCAGCGGGTAGAAATCCTCAAGGCGTTGTATCACGGCGCAGATTTGCTCATTCTGGATGAGCCGACTGCTGTGTTGACCCCTCAAGAAAGCGAACATTTGCTCAAATTCCTGCGCGATCTGGCGAATCGCGGATTGACGATTATCTTTATCACTCATAAGTTGGAAGAGGTCATGCAGGTCAGCGACCGTGTAACCGTTCTGCGTGATGGCAGGGTGGTTGGCACGGTCAACACGCGCGACACCAATCCCCGCGAACTGGCGCGCATGATGGTCGGACGCGAAGTGTTGATGGAATTGAAAAAAGCCAAGACGGAGCCGGGCAAGGTGATCTTTTCGGTGCGCAACTTGCGGGTGAAGGATGCACGCGGGTTGGAGGTGGTTCGGGGCGTTTCGTTTGAAGTGCGAGAACGGGAAGTTCTGGGCATTGCAGGTGTCTCCGGCAACGGTCAGACCGAGCTGGCGCTGGCGCTGGCTGGATTGATCGAGAGCGACTTTGACGAGATGCGCCTGGATGGTCAATTAATTACCAAACGCGACCTGCAACGCCTCAATCGTCTGGGCATGGCGCATATCCCCGAAGACCGCCAGAAGATGGGGTTAATCCTGCCGTTTTCGGTGGCGGAAAACTTTGTGCTTAAGACCTATCGAGATGAGCCTTTTGCCAGAAGAGGCTTTTTACAGTTTGATACCATTCGCGAATACACCCGCTCACAGGTCAGCAAGTTCAGTATTCGGGTAGGGGATATTGAGGAAGAAATTGCTCATCTTTCCGGCGGTAATCAACAAAAGGTGGTGGTGGCGCGCGAATTGGACCGCCAGCCGCGCTTCCTGCTGGTCAATCAGCCAACACGCGGGATTGATATTGGCGCAACTGAATTTGTCCGTCAGCAGATTCTGGTTGAGCGGGATGCTGGAGCGGCTATCCTGCTCATTTCTGCCGATTTAGAGGAAATTTTTGCTCTTAGCGATCGCATCCTGGTCATGTTTGAGGGGCGCTTTATGGGTGAAGTTCCGCCAGACCCGGCGCTGGTTGAGCAGGTAGGGCTGATGATGGCTGGCAAAACGGTACAGACGAGTGGTTAACCTTTTGAGATAGGAGACAGAACGATGACAAAGTATGCGACCTTGTTCCTTACACACCGCGGCGAGCGGCATCAGCAATCGGCTTTGCAAGCTGCGCCGCCGGAGTTTGAGATTACCATGCTGCGGGATGCAGATAAGCAAACCATAATCAGCCATTTGCCCGGTAAACAGTTTCTCATTACCGAACGCAGCGATGTGATAGATGCTGACATCATCGCCGCCGGCAAAGACCTGCGTCTGATCCAGCGGTTGGGTTCGCAGGTGTACGATATTGACCTGGAAGCGGCAAAGAAAGCCGGCATTCCAGTTTGTTACTATCCGGTGCGGATGACAGGTATGGTGGCGGAACACATGATGCTGCAAATGCTGGCGCTGGCAAAGCGCCTGCGCGAATCCATGCATGTCATCATGCTTGACCGTGATTGGGGTCTGGAGCCAAAACAATGCGATGAGGATACCTTCGCCATTAATTTCACTGGGAGACGGGAAATCAGCACACTCAACCAAAAAACGGTCGGTATCGTCGGTTTTGGCGAGATTGGCATTGAGCTGGCGCGCCGCCTGAAAGGCTTTCATTGCACCGTACTGTACAACAAACGTAACCGCCTTGCTGACTTTGCCGAAGCTGACCTCAATATTCAGTATGCCGGACTGGATGAGTTGTTGGGACGGAGTGATTTTGTTGCCATGCTGTTGCCGTATGAGCCGGAGACGGCTGGCTGTGTCAACCGCTCGTTTATCCGGAAAATGAAGAAAGGGGCTTTTCTGGTAAGCTGCGGTGCTAGTGGTATTTTCAATGAGACAGATGTGCGCGATGCGCTGGCTGAGGGCTACCTGGGCGGTGTGGCAACGGATACCTTCGCCTGGGAACCCATCCGGCAGGATAATCCTCTGCTGGAATTGGCACGCCAGCCGGAAGCCAATATTGTACTGACGCCGCACACCGCCTCCGGCAGCATTGATCCCAACGCGCTGCCCGACCGCAGTGAGGATTATTCCAACTTGCTGCGTCTGCTGCGCGGCGAAGCGCTGCTCTATCGGGTGGTGTAGGCACTAAAAATTTAAGTTTTTAGGCGGGTTGCACAAACCCGCTTTTTTATTCCCCGATCATCAGCACTTTAGCGCCGCGAATCTTGCGCTGTTTCAGTTCAAGTAGAGCGCGGTTGGCTTCTTCCAGACGAAACAGCTCCACCTCCGGCTGAATGGGAATCTCGGCTGCCAGTTGGAGAAACTCGCTCACGTCCTGGCGGGCGACATTGGCAACGCTTTTGATCTCTTTTTCCAGCCAGAGGTGTGTTGGATAGTCCAGCTCCAACAGTGCCTGTTGATCCAGCGTCTCTTTGCGAATGGCATTGATAACCAGCCGTCCGCCCGGTGCAAGGTTACGCAAGGCTTCAACGATGGGTTTCCAGACTGGCGTGGTATCTATAATGGCATCCAGCTTTTCAGGGGCGGTCTCTTCGGTATCACCTGCCCAGACTGCGCCCAGTTCCAGCGCAAACTGACGTTCCTGCGGACTGCGGGCAAAGACATACACGGGACTGTTGGGGAAGCGATGACGCACCATTTTCAGCACCAGATGCGCCGAGGCGCCAAAGCCGGTCAATCCCAGCCGCTGCCTATCCTGCAACCCGCTCAGTCGCAGAGAGCGGTAACCGATGGCGCCGGCGCAGAGCAGCGGGGCAGCTTCGGCATCCGAAAAATTCTCCGGGATGGGGTAAACAAAATCCTCCGGCGCAGTCATGTATTCGGCATAGCCGCCGTTAGCATCGCGCCCGGTGGCGCGGAAGTGCGGACAGAGATTTTCCTGTCCGCTGTGGCAGAATGCGCAGTTTCCGCAGGCGGAGAAAATCCATGCCACGCCGACGCGCTCGCCGCCGCGCCAGCGGCGAACAGCGTTGCCGCAGGCTTCTACCCGCCCGACAACCTGATGTCCCAGAATCACCGGCAGTTTCGGCGGCGGGGTGCGTCCTTCGATTTCGTCCAGTTCGGTGTGACAGACGCCACATGCCAGTACCTTGAGCAGCACTTCGTGATCAGCCGGCTGCGGTACGGGCAAATCTGCCAGCTCTAGCGGATTCGGGTTTTGGGTCAAATCGGTGAGTTGCTTTAGGATCATCGCTTTCATAGGTCACCTCCAGTTTACGGCGGTTCAACGGAGAAGCGATCATGAGGTTGATTTCTGCGAAAGAGTATAATACACAATATCGTGAATATGACAAATTCAACATTGCTTCTGCCCTCCTCTTTTCTGGCGCGCCGCCGCTTTGCTATCGTGTTGATGTTGCTGATGATCTTTGGACTGGGGCTGGCGGTGCGCCTGTATGATCTGACCGACCTGCCGCTGGATTTTCATGCCACCCGTCAGCTTCATTCGGCAATCATTGCGCGCGGCATGTATTACCAGCACTTAAGCGATGCCCCTCAGTGGCAGCGAGAGCTGGCAGTCCAAATGTGGAAAGCCGAAGGGCTGATTGAACCGCCTTTCATGGAGTGGCTGGCGGCAACTACCTATCGTCTGGCGGGAAATGAAATCCTATGGGTGGCGCGGGTGTATGCCATCCTGTTCTGGATGCTGGGTGGAGTGGGGTTGTTCCTGTTGGCGCGGCAGATCAACGGGCTGGATGGGGCAGTGATCGCCGTTCTGTACGCTCTGCTGCTGCCCTATGGCATCATTGCCAGCCGCGCTTTTCAGCCCGATCCGTTGATGACGGCGCTGATTGTGTTTGCCTGGTGGGGGATGGTGCGCTGGCATCGCACGCCGACCTGGCGCTGGACGGTGGTTGCCGGCTTGCTGAGTGGACTGGCAATTCTTTGCAAGGCAACGGCGCTGTTCTTCATTGCTCCTGCTTGGGCGGGGTTGATCCTGACCGACCGCGGCTTTTGGCGCGCTTTGCGTGATGGGCAAGTCTGGCTGTTGGCGGGTTTGAGCGTCCTGCCGTTTGCGTTGTATCATGTGTACGGCGTGTATATCAGCGGCGCGCTGGAGAGCCAGTTCAGTTATCGATTCTTTCCAAAGCTCTGGCTTGATCCGGTGTTCTATTTGCGCTGGAAAGGAATGATCGCCAGCACGCTGGTTTTTGAATGGTTTTTGGCAGCTTTCCTTGCCAGTTTCACCATCCGTCAGCCGGCGCACCGGGCGCTGGTGCTGGGTGCATGGACAGGTTACTTTGTTTACGGGTTGACCTTTGCTTATCACATTTCGACCCATGATTATTATCAATTGCCGATGATTCCGCTGGTAGGGCTGGGGCTGGGCGCGGCGGCACAGATTGTGTTTGCGAATATCAAGGGGCGGCACTCGCTGCTTTATCCGCTGGTCGCTGCGGTTTTATTGGCGGTGGCGGTGGTGAATGCCTGGGATGCGCGGGTGACGCTCAAGCGTGAGGACTGGCGCGGCGAGGCGCAGTTTTGGGCGCAATTAGGCGAGAAACTGGGACGGGATAGCCGTGTGGTGGGCATCACCGAAGATTACGGCTACCGGCTGGCGTATTTTGGCTGGAAACCGACGACAAGCTGGCTCTCCTCCGCTGATATAACCGTGCGCGAGTTGAGCGGGGTGGAAGTGGATATTGAAAAACTCTTCCGAGAACAGACTGCCGAGATGGATTTTTTTGTTGTCACCCGTTTTCAGGAATATGACAGCCAGCCCAAACTGAAATCGTTTCTGGAAAACCATTATCCGGTCTATGACAAAAGCGGTGATTACATCATCTTTGATTTGCGTCATCCCAAAGAAGGTGCATAGTCTGCACCGTAAGGGGCGAGTGAGTGTCCATCAAAGGGTTTGAGGATGGATCGGTCTTGAGTCGTTAACGGAGGCGATGGAATGGAAAATGCACAGCACATCGGCAAAGGCGCCTGGAAAGCGGTCTTATTACAGGGACTGGTTTTTCTGCTCTTTTTCCAGCTTGTTTCGGATTTCATCGAGAGCATTTATGCGTTTGGCTTGCTGGGGACAAGCATCCCGCCGGAAATCGCTGCGGTGGTGCTGTTCTTTTCCCCGCTGGTGTTGTTAGCAGTGCGGCGCGGGCTATCGCGGCGTGCCGTTGCCATCCTGATCGGGGCAGCGGCGCTATTGCGTGCTTTGGAGGTTAGCTTGAGCGGGAGCGGCAGACTGCTGGCGAGCGGGGCGGGGGTTGGGTGTGTCTTTCTCCTGCTGCCGTTGTTGTTGACAGGGGAGGAGCATGATGCGCTTGAGATGGGTGGAGGTTTGGCGCTTGGATTGTCGTTTTCCATCCTGCTGCGTGCACTGGCAGACGGCAGTGAGGCTGGGCTGGTATATCCCATTTTGAGCTGGACGCTTGCTGTGTTAACGTTGACTTTGCTGGTGTTTCAGGAATGGACGCCGCCGAACATTTCGTCTGTGCCAGAACGATTGCCGGCTTCCTTTGGCGAGTCGGTTGTTTGCAGCATTGGACTGATGGGTGTGTTGGCGGTATTGTATTTTGCCTTTGTCAGCCCGACGGTTCTGGCGCGCTGGGTGGAGGCAGATTACCGGTTGGTGCTGCTCTTTCTGGCGGCGGCGCTGGGGCTATATCTGGCGGCGCTCAGCGGCGGCTGGCTGGCGCAGTTTCCTAAACGATTGTTGCTGGTCTGGAATGCGCTTTTTCTGCTGGCAGGTGTCAGCGCAATTCGGCTGAGTCAGGTGAATTTTCCGGCGGAGATCAGCGCCTATCCATTGGATCAGCCGCCGTCCGGTTTCTGGCAGATGCTGCTACTGTTTGCGATGATTATGTTATCGCCGGTTGTCCTGCTCAATTTTCTCTGGTTGACGCGCGAGCTGCGTGCTCGCAAGATTTCGCCGGGGATGTTGGGTGGTAGTTTTGCGCTTTCCAGCCTTTTTTTGCTGGTTGTCGTCTTTGCGCAGGCATTTACCGTCGTGTATGACTACATTCCGGTTGTTGGACCGTGGTTTCGCGACCGTTTTTGGTTGGTCTTTCTGCTGGCAGGGCTGGGAATGACGCTGCCCTTGTTGTGGGTCAAAGACCGTCCATCGGTGCGAACGTTACCTGCGTTGAGCATTGTCATCTTTCCGTTGGGGTTGGCAGCTCTGCTGACGGCAGTGATCACGGCAGTGATGACCTCGCCCCGTCCCATAGCACCGCCGGAAGATGGCATCCTGCGCGTGGTAACCTATAACGTTCAGCAGGGGTATTCTGCCGATGGACGTCGGGCTTATGACGAACAACTTGCTGTACTGCGCGAATTGCAGCCGGATATGGTGGGTTTGCAGGAATCAGATGTGGCGCGTTTTTCCGGCGGCAATGCCGATATTGTGCGCACTTTTTCCGAAGGGCTGAACATGTATTCCTATTATGGTACGCGCACGGTGACCGGGACATTTGGCATTGCCTTGCTTTCGCGCTATCCTGTCCAGAATCCGCGCACGTTTTTTATGTACAGTGTTGGTGAGCAGACGGCGGCAATTGAGGCGGAGGTTGTCATTGCTGGCATCCCATATCATGTGCTGGTAACTCATTTGGGCAATGATGGTCCAATCGTTCAACAGCGGCAGGTGCTGGAGCGTTTGGCGGGCTGGCAAAATGTGATTGCGATGGGGGATTTCAACTTTGAACCGACAACAGAGCAATACGCGCTAACCCTGCAATTGCTGGCAGATGCGTGGGTGCTGGCTGGTTCACAACCTGCTAGGGGGTTTGATCCGCAGGAACGTATTGATTACATCTTTGTCTCGCCGCAGCTCACAGTACAGTCGGCGCGTTATATGGTCTCACCTGCTTCTGACCATCCGGCGCTGGTGGCTGAAATTGTTACCGGGATACCGTAGCATAGTTTTCCTGAAAAATCCCCGACTTTAAGTTGCGGCGCAGGATGTCGGTGATTGTCATGTTGTGGCGTTGGGTGAGCTCCGAGTTGATCATCTCAATCTGTTTGCGAGGGGAGTAAAACACCTCGCTCCAGCCATAGCCGGCGCATGCGGTATCAGCAATTTCGTTGCCGGCGCTGTCCTTGCCCCACCAGCGGCGATAGGCTGTTTCCAGATCGGGACGAATATGGATTTGGGGGATATTGTAATGGGCGGAGTAGTAATAATCCGGGGGCAGGGCATTAAGCAAGGTTTCAAAAACGTGCACTCGCACGCGAATATCGCGGCTGCATTCCTCCTGTGCGATTCTGCATAAACCGCGGATGGTCGCCAGCGGCGCAATGACCTCAATCTGCTCGATACGATTGAAACGCTCTTTGATTTTTGCGATGACTTCTTTCATGACAAGACCGCTGGCAATGCTGTCGGCGATAAAGGCGGCGGTGATGTTCTCATGTTGTTGCCGGTCGAGGTCTTTATCTTTGAAGATGCCCAGCTCTACCTTGCGCTTGTATACCGGTACGGAGCTGTCAAAGACGTGGTGGGCATCCAGCAAAATCTCATCGCAGTAATAGCCGTAATTATCAAAAATTGCTTCGGCAATCTGATATTTCAATCCTTCGCGGGCAATGGGAAAAATCGCCAGATTGTGTTGGCGGCGCTTAACGATGGTTGGGCGTAGGGCGGGGGCTGCAAAGATCATCCGGGCAGCGCGCTCGATGAGATGGGAACGGGCAGAACCCATGCACAACTGTCCGGGCAGGGTCATCGTGGAGATGGCGGCGATTTCTTCATCGGTCAGACCGAGCAGTTCCAGCAAGCGCGCGTCGACGGGGACAGTGCGGAGGTAGATGAACGCCGCGGTTGCCGGGTTGTGGTAAAGCACGATATCCAGCTCGCCGCCATCATTCAGATGAATGTGTGCCTGGCGGCAAAAGCCGCTTTCCTGTGTGTTGAGGGGGTAGGAAAGCGGCTCATCGAGTGTGAGCATACCGGTGATCTGGCTGGTTTTATCTTCTTGAAAAGCAATGGGATACTGATAGGTCATGTAGCTCCTTGTTTTTTGCTTGTTTGTCTGATTAGGCAAGCTTTTGATTATTTTATCCTAAAAACACTATCTTTGCACTTTAACAGAACTTGAATAGAAAGGCATGGTCAAACCGAGGATAATAAGGTTTGCTGAGAACCTAATCCTGGAGGTTGAACCAT
>Ga0308390_1000761_pt1 | contig 22110 bp, 17 predicted proteins | sample Hotspr2Sample149_FD_202358 | JGI IMG/M metagenome (GOLD analysis project Ga0308390, IMG submission 202358) | Hot spring phototrophic mat microbial communities from Mushroom Spring, Yellowstone National Park, Wyoming, United States - 20040719_149 ...
TGGCCGAGCAACTGCGCAGCGGTCTCATCAACGAAACCGAGGCCAAAAACCATCTCCTGAAAAATCTCATTACCCGGGCGGTGGGCATCAAGGATTCCGTGGAAGCCGATTTCTTCGCCGTCCAACTGCACCGCGGTGACACTGTTCTGCTGTGCTCGGACGGTCTGAGCAACATGGTGCCCGACAAACAACTGGATGAGTATATGGCCCTTGAAGACCTGAATGATACCGCCGCTAAACTTCTTCAGGGTGCCCTCGACGGCGGCGGAACCGACAACATCACCTTCGTGCTGCTCCGCGTGACGGGTGACCTTCCGGAATCCTACTATCAGCAGGGCGCCGACAAGATCCTTTTCGACTCGCGCGGCCTGTTCCAGCGGCTGAGAAGTTGGTTTCCCCGGTCCAGATAAGATAATCTGTCGTACCGTGATCCGGAATAGGGAGAAAACCCATGTTTACAGGTGCCTGGCTTCGCGGTTTTCTGCTGTTTGTGCTGATGTTTCCGATGACCGTGATGGCCGAGGAGGGCTGGCTGGCTGGTACGGGGCGCGTGGAAATCACCCCGGACACCCCCATGTGGCTGGCGGGGTATGCCGCCCGGGACCATGCGGCGGAAGGTACCCTACATCCGCTTTGGATTAAGGCTCTCGCTCTCAAAGATACCGCTGGGAATACAGGCGTCATCATCACCGCAGATCTGCTGGGTTTCACCGAAGAGATGACCCGGGCGGTGCAGGACCGTTTACACACCGAGAGAAACATCGAATCCGCCCAACTCATCATCAACAGTTCCCATACGCACTCCGGTCCTGTCGTGGGCAAAAAACTGCTGTGTATCTACCCGCTGGATGAAGCCGGCCTGCAACAGGTCGAGCGGATGACTCAGCGGGTGATAGACGCGACCGTACAGGCTGCTGAAGCCGCTCTGGATAACCTGTCTCCCGCGCGGCTGTTCGCCGGAAATGGTGTCTGCCGGTTTGCGGTCAACCGCCGTAATAATCCCGAAGCGGATATCGCTGGAAATTTCGCCCTGAAAGGTCCATCAGATCACGCGGTGCCCGTGCTCAAAGTAACAGACCGTGAGAGTAAGACAGTAAAAGCCGTGCTGTTTGGTTATGCCTGTCATGCCACGGTACTGGCGGGATATCAGTGGTGCGGGGATTACCCCGGTTTCGCCCAGATCGCCATTGAAGAAGCCATGCCCGGGACCTGCGCGCTTTTCTTCCAGGGATGCGGCGCCAATCAGAATCCGCTTCCTCGCCGATCGGTACCGCTTGCCCGACAGTACGGACGTGAACTGGCTGACGCGGTTTTCCGCGTGCTGGAGGAACCTGAGGCAACTCGGGAATTACCGCCCAGCCTTCGCCAGGCGTATAAAACCACACGTATTGAAACGGAACCGCCAGCCGGACGCGAAACCCTGGAAGATATCGCCCGGAATCATGGTGTCCCCTACATGCGGCAGGCTGCGAAAGAATTGCTGGAAATCCTGGACCAGACCGGCCGTATCCCCAATGAAGCCGATTATCCAGTTCATGTCTGGAATTTGGGTGGGTTACCCCTCGTCGCCTTCGCCGGTGAAACGGTGGTGGACTATGCGATTCAGGCCAAGACGCGCCTCGGCCTGGAGGCCTTCGTCATGGGCTACTGCAACAACATCATGAGTTACATTCCAACCGCCGCGATCATCCGTGAAGGCGGCTACGAAGGCGAGAGTTCCCAACTGATCTACGGGTTCGCTGCCAAATGGCGGGAAGACACGGAAAACCGAATTCTGAATCTGCTGGATACGCTGATTGGTGAGGCCGGTTTCCATGTTGTGGCCAACGCTCCGCAAACTCCTTGATCCCGGCCCGGTCCCGCTTGTCCTCCTGGTGGCCTTCCTGCTGGCGCTCACCGCGTCGGCCCAGGTGAACATCCGGGACACCGGTGCCAGGGGAGACGGTACGACCGATGATACCCGTGCCATACAAGAGGCCATCGCGACGGCCGCGAATCGGAGAGAACCGGTCATCTTCCCGCCAGGCGTTTATCTATGCGGGCAGCTGGAACTCCGATCCGGTACCACGATCCGGCTGGAAGCGGGAGCCGTGCTTAAAGGCACCCGGAATCGGGACGCTTATCCACCCAGGGAGGAACTGTCTTTTCCCATTGGTGCGGACCACGAAACCGCCTGCTTCAAACCGTCTCTTCTGTTCGCTGACAACGCCGAAGGCATTACCATTGAAGGGTCGGGCACCATTCTCATGGATTTTGAAAAACGAGGCGGTCCCAAACCGATTGCTCTTCGCCGATGCCGGCAGGTTCGGATCCGGAACCTCACCATCCTGAATGCCCCGAATTACGCGATCAGTCTCCTGGGCTGTGACGACGTGGAAATAACCGGGGTAACCATTCTGAACGCCTTCGCGGACGGAATCGATCCCGACTCCTGCCGGAATGTGCGGATCACCAACTGCCGTGTGGAATCCGTGGATGACGCGATCGTACCCAAAAGCAGTTTCTCGCTGGGCGAGTTCAGACCATCTGAAAACATTGTCATAACTGGCTGCGTGCTTTCCACAGTCTGCAACGGATTCAAACTCGGCACGGAATCGGGGGGCGGTTTCCAGAACATCACGGTATCGGACTGTGTTATCACGGGTCACAAAAACAGGAATAATCGTCCCGCCATTTCCGGAATCTCGCTGGAGACCGTTGACGGCGGCATTTTACAGGGAGTCACCATCAGTAATATCACCATGGTCAACGCGCGTTCGCCGATTTTTATCCGGCTGGGGAACCGCGGTATGGACCAGCCAGAATCGGTCCCCGGTATCCTGCGGGATATAGTCATATCCGGTATCACCGCCCGAAACGCTTCCTTACCGGTTATTGTCGCCGGTATCCCCGGTCATCCCGTTCAGAACATCACACTGCGCGACCTCTGCCTGGATTTTTCCGGCAGTAATCCGTTTCAGTCCTGGGAAAACGTCCCAGAAAAAATAGACGCTTATCCAGAAGCCCTGATGTTTGGTGGCCTGCCTGCCTATGCCTTATACGGCCGCCATGTCGAGGGCCTGACGCTCGACAACATCACGATACACTGGAAAGAGGGTTTCTGGCGGCTGACTACCGACACATACCGCGACATTTCCTGGCCGGAAAACAGCACCATGCCTTCTCACGCGCAACCTGCCGATCCGGGCACGGCGGTGCATCTGGAATCGGCCGCCGGCCTCATCTGCCGCGGTATCCGGATACCCCCCGCGCCTCCGGCATCCGATCCAGTTGTCCGATGCGTGAACATCCGATCCGCCCGGTTTGAACTTCCCCCCCTCTGCCGGGATCATGCCATGCCTTTCATGGTCTTCACAGGTCCCGAGTGCGCCGATATTCTGTTGCGGAACATTCCGGAATCCGCGGCGGCTGTTTTCTGGAGGACCGACCCAACGGTTCCGGCAGACGCCATTCGATCTCTTCCATGAACCTTTCCTGCATCTCCCCGTAAGCCATGTAAAATGGTATACAGATGCAGCGATTACCTCAGGAAAGGAAGCACATGAAGCGAACACGCTCTCACAAACCGTCCCGCCGTGATTTTTTCCGGCAGTCCGCGGCGGCTTTGGCCACCCTGACGTTAGGACCCGCCATGGCGCGTGCTGATAGTGCTGGCGGTATCGCGCCCTTTTCCTTCGATATTACCCCGCCGCTGGGCACTCCCTGGTATCCGTCGTACACCCCCCTTAGTGAAGTCGAACATCCGCTGCTGGCCAAGGGGGTTATCCTGGAAGATGCCGGCGGACGATACGTTCTGTGCGCTCTGGACTTCTGCGAGTTGCGGAACAGCGCGTACACCAGGGCATGCACCGCCCTCGCCGAGGCCGCGGGTACCACACCGGACCGTGTGTCGGTACATACCGTGCATCAGCATACCGCCCCCATGGTGGATCCGGAAGCCTTCACGCTCGCGGACCGGGTTCCCTCGCCACCGCCCCATCCGGACCTGTCGGTCATGGACCAGTTGCTGGCCAGACTGGCTGAAACGGTACACACCGCGTCCACCCGGCTGGTCCCGTGGAACCGTCTCGGAACCAGTCAGGCACGGGTCGATCGGGTGGCATCCAACCGCCGGGTACGGGGAGAAGACGGAAAAATCGTAACCCGCTACAGTTCCTGCAAAGATCCAAAACTGATTGAAGCCCCCGAGGGCCTGATTGACCCATTTCTTAAGACAGTCACCTTCGCACGGGATGATACGCCTGTGGTGCGGCTGCACTATTACGCCACTCATCCCCAGAGTTTTTACGGAGATACCCGGTGCAGTTACGATTTTCCCGGTATGGCCCGGGAGTGGCTCGAGAGGAAAGAAGGGATCCCTCAGGTATACTTCACCGGCTGTGGCGGCAATATCGCCGCGGGCAAATACAACAACGGCACACCCGAAGCCCGGGATGGCCTGTACCGCCGCCTGCGCGCGGCCATGAAATCTTCCGCGGAAGCCACCAAGTACGAACCCGCTCAAAAAATCACCTGGCGGACCACCAGCCTCCAGTTGGATCCCATCACCACGGGAGAACTGGCACCGGATGCCCTGAAAAAGGTCCTCGAAGACTCCGTCCAGTCACACAACACCCGTCTGGATGCCGCCATGTCCCTGGTATTTCAGCAGCGGGCGGAAAAGCCGTTCCTGCTTACCGCTCTGGAAATCGGGAACCTGACCCTGATCCACCTTCCCGGAGAAATGGCTGTGGAATTTCAACTGTACGCCCAGACCATACTTCCCGGCCGATGCGTGGCGGTGGCCGCGTACAGCGACTGCGCGCCGTCCTATGTAAATCCGGCAGCCTTTTTCGAGGAAGGGGGGTACGAAGCATCCGCCTCGCTGGTCGTGTCTAAGTCCGAACAGCGAGTGCTGACCGCTATTCGGGAACTGACCGGGCTGCCTCCTGAACCTCCAAAGGACGCACAGGCATGAATGGCCCCCGGATTACCAGACGCGGCTGGCTGGCCGGAATCACGGCGGCAGCGGGATGGTGCCGGTTCGCCGCCAGTAAGGATGAATCCCTCTCCCCTCCCGAACTGGCTCCGAAAGCCATATCGGGAGATCCCCGCAATCCTGTCGACTGGACGGAATCCCTGACCGTCACCGTGGGCGGCACCGATGCGGACATCCAGGGCTTTACTGATCGGACCATCCAGGCAGCCATTGACTACATTGCCGCGCGGGGAACGGGTACTGTGCACCTGACGGCGGGAATCTTCACACTCCAGAATGCCGTCCTGCTGCGTTCCGGCATCCGCCTGAGAGGCACCGGTGATGAAACCATCCTCCGCAAAGCGGCCATGAACCGAACCCAGTTGGCGCGGGACGCCGACTGGTACGATCAGGAACTTATCCTGGCTGACGCGTCCGGCTTTCCGCCTGGCTGCGGCATCTGTATCGAGGGCGTACAGCCCCATTCCGGAGCCCGGGTCGTGGTGAAACGGACGGTGATTGCCAGGGATGGAAACCGAGTACTGCTCGACCGGGCACCGCGCGAAAATTTCTGGCTCGAATTCAATCCGGTGGTCTCAACGCTGTTTCCCCTGGTTACCGCGGAAAATGCCAGCCGGCTGGTGGTGGAACACCTGGTGCTGGATGGAAACCGGGAAGAAAATGCCGCCCTGGACGGCAATTATGCCGGATGTCTTTGGTTTCAGGACTGCTCGAACATCTCGATCCGCGATGTTACCGCCCAAAACTACAACGGTGATGGGGTTTCATGGCAAATCTGCCACGATGTCACCCTCGAACGTTGCCGCGCGCTTAACAATTCCATGCTGGGCCTGCACCCCGGCTCAGGATCCCAGCGTCCGGTTATTCGCGACTGCGAACTCTCCGGCAACAGTATAGGGCTATTCTTCTGCTGGGGCGTCCGGTTCGGGCTGGTGGAAAGGTGTCAAATCCACGCGAACGCCGACACCGGCATATCCATCGGCCATCGGGATCACGGCAATACCATTCGTGACTGTATCATCCGGGACAACCGTAATCAGGGTATTCTCTTTCGGGCTGAACGGGGGAAAGGCTTCACGGCCACGGCCAACACCATCGAAACATGCCGGATCACCAACAACGGGGAAGAAAACGGCGCGGCAGTAGAAATCCAGGGGGTTACGGCGGGAAACCGGTTCATTCGGAATCAATTCGAGGAAACCCGCGGACCGGGCCGGCGCGTGGCCATCCGGCTGAGTCCGGACGCCGGTGAACAGCATTTTGAGCGAAACCGGTTCCGGGGATTCTTCCGGGAAATTGAACGCGCGGAATCCTCATCATGAGCGTCGACCCATCCCTGAACTCCGGCTGCGTTCCGGAAGCCTTCCGGAAAATCGGACAGGACCTGCGTTATCTGGCCGGTTTCCTGCCCCATCGTCTGGCCCGGACCGAAGAAGAAGCGGAAGCGGCCGATTATATTGAATCCCGCCTGCGGGAAATTCTTGGGCCTGAAGGCGTGGAGTCCGAAACATTTGAAGCACCTGAAAACGCGATGCTGGTTCGGGGCTCGATCATGCTTGAATTCGTGGTGGTCTCGCTGATTGCCACATGGTGGCCCCTGGCCGCGGCGGCATACGGTACGGTGGTCGCCCTGCTGCTGATGCTGGATCTTCTCGGATACCCTCTTCTGGAACACATGATCCCGACTTTCATCAGCCGTAACGTCGTTGGGGTCTGTCCCGGTCTTTCTTCCCGGAGTATTCTCGTGTTTACCGCCCACTACGACAGCGGCATGCTTACACCGATGCAGCGGTTGGCCGAAACGGTAGGAACCAGGAAACTGTATCTGCTGGTGGTGGGGCTGGCCCTGCAGGTGGTGGGGGCATGTCTGGTCGAGGGCATTCTGAAACATCGGGGTGTATCCATACCGGCGGTCACCTCCTACCGCTGGGCGGTCACCTGGGGATTGTTCGGAGCGGGCGTCCTGCATTTTCTGTCCGGGCAGGGCGAACCCAGCCGGGGCGCGAATTTCAATGCGTCGGGTGTGGCGGCGCTGCTCGCACTGGCGGAACGCCTCCGCGAGTATCCGCTACGGCACTGCGACGTGTATTTCGTCTTTCCCGGTGCGCATCGGGAAAATATGGCCGGCCTCAGGGCTTTTCTAGCACGATGTAAGTCCATGAAAAATCTCTTGCGGCTGATCCATGTGGAAGGGGTGGGTATGGGGGTCCCCGCTTATGTGACGGCAGAAGGCGAATTCACCCGGAAGGCGGATCCGACGCTTACCGCGGCGGCGGAGCGAACCGCGGCATCCTTTGACGCCGTACCCGTGGAACTGTCCCGTCCCGCAGGTGCATGGTGTGCCCTCGCCCGGGGATTTCCGGCCATTACGATCACCAGCGCCGATTCCATGGGACGCACCGACCTGCCTGTTTCTCGTGAGGATTCCCTGGGTACCGTGAGTGAAGAACGGACCCTGGATGCCTCCCGCTTCATTGAGGCCATGGCTCGTGAACTGGACCACATTGCCGGGCTGGAACCCCTGGCGCCCGGCGTTTATCCCGGAGACCTTCATGGAAATCAGCCCTGAACTGTTGCGAAGGTATGACCGTCCCGGTCCGCGCTATACCAGTTACCCCACCGCCGTGGAATGGAAACCGGATATTACCGGTGAAATGATGGCCGAAGCCCTCCGTGAAACTTCAGTTCGTGAAACAGCCCCCCTCTCCCTGTACATCCACTTGCCATACTGCGCTTCCCGTTGTCTCTATTGCGGATGTAATGCGCTGGTCCCCGCCCCGCCGTCCGCTGTGACCGCCTATGTTGAGGCGGTCACCCGGGAACTCCAGGATGTGGCCGCGCTGCTGGACCGCCGCCGTACCCTATCCCAGATGCACTGGGGTGGCGGCACCCCAAACTATTTGCCCCCGGAAGAAATCGAGCGGCTTCATAATGCCGTGGCCCAACTGTTTTCCTTCACCCCGGACGCGGAACTGGCTATTGAGATTAATCCCGCTCTGGCCTCCCCAGAGCAGTTGCAGTCGCTTCGGAGATTGGGGTTCAACCGGATCAGCCTCGGAGTCCAGGACTTTACCCCGGAAGTCCAGCAGGCCGTCGCCCGGAACCAGACGTGGAAGCAGACCCGTCTCGTGTTCGAAACCTGCCGGAGTCTTGGATTCCAGGGCATCAACATCGACCTGATCTACGGCCTGCCCCTCCAGCGGCTTGACACCTGGCGGCAGACCTTGGAACAGGTATGCAAGTTACGGCCGGACCGGATCGCCGTCTACAGTTTCGCCTGGCTCCCGGATCGGCTGCCCCATCAGCAGGCCTTAGCGCAATTACCCATGCCGGACGCCTGGGAAAAACTGATCCTGTTTGCTGAAGCCCGGAACCGCTTTATCGCTGAGGGGTACCGCCCCATCGGCATGGATCATTTTGCCGTGCCGGAGGATGAATTGTCTGTTGCGCTGGACACCGGTCGGCTGAACCGCAATTTCATGGGCTACACTGTACAGGCTGCCACAGAACAGATTGGTGTCGGTGCTTCCGCCATCAGCGAGTTCCATGCCCTCTACGCACAAAACGTCAAGGATCCTGCCGCTTATGCCGCCGCGGCCGGCAGGGGTATCCCGCCTACCGCATCGGGCGTCATCCTGGACGCCGACGACCGGCTTCGGCGGCAACTGATCCGCAATCTCATGTGCCGGTTCCTGGTTCAGTGGCGTGACCTCGCTGATTATCATCCCGCCCTGGCGGATCCCGGCGCCGCGCCGGAAGTCTTTGCCGATGCGTGGCCTGATCTGCAGGAATTGGAACGGGACGGGCTGATCGAACTGTGTCCTGACGGACTGATTGTGACCCCGCTGGGAAAGGTCTTCGTGCGGGTGGTCTGCATGGCCTTTGACATCCGGTTACGGCGGTCGCGCAACCAAACTGCCTTTTCGAGGACCGTCTGATGAAACGGCTCGACGTGGATTCCGCGGTAATCGGCGGCGGTGTCACCGGACTCTGCACTGCCTGGGAACTCAGAAAACACCTGCCCCCGGACAGCGTGGTTATTCTCGAAGCAACGGACCGCCCCGGCGGTACGGCCCTGACGGATCGGTTCGACGGCTGGACGGTTGACCATGGTCCCAATGGATTTCTGGACCGTGAGCCCCTTACCCTGCGGTGGATCAATGAACTGGGACTTCAGGACCGCCTGCTGCCGGCTTCCCGTTCCGCCGCCCGGCGCTTTCTCTACCGAAACGGAGCCCTGCGCGAACTGTTGCCGCCGCCGCGTTTTCTGTTTTCTCCGGTACTTTCTGTCCAGGGCAGATTTCGCCTGTGTATGGAACCCCTGATTCCGCCCCGGCACGACATCGTCCTGCCAGAGACCGTCCATGCCTTCGCGACGCGGCGTATAGGCCGCGAAGCTGCCCGAAAACTGGTTGGCGCCATGGTCCTGGGAGTTTACGGGGGTGATGCCGAGCAACTGGAAATGATCTCCTGTTTCCCGCGCCTTGTCGAGATGGAACAGCAGTATGGATCCCTGTTCAAAGCCCTGAAAGTCCGGCGCCGTGAAAACCCGGGCGCGTCACCGATGGGGCCGGGGGGCTGGCTCACCTCCTTCCGGGGCGGCATAGAAACTTTGGCGGAAACCGCTGGCCGTCACATGAACTCCATCCTGCGGCTGAATGATCCGGTTACGGTCATCACACCTGAAAATGGTGGATTCACGGTGCACACTGCGGCCGGTTTGGCCGTTCGGGTCCGCCGGATTTTCCTGGCATGTCCGACATGGCAGGCCGCCCGGCTCATCGCGCCGATCCACGACACCGCTGGTCGGGCGCTCAGCGACATCCCCTATGCCCCCATTGCAGTAATCGCACTGGGATATTCGAAATCCAGTGTTGGCCATCCCCTCGACGGGTTCGGATTCCTTGTTCCCCGAGGCGAAGGTCTGCGCGTACTGGGCTGTCTGTGGACCTCTTCCATTTTTCCGGATCAGGCCCCTGGGGATCACGTGCTGTTGCGTGTGATGATGGGTGGCGCGGTTGATCCCCACGCACTCGATCTGTCTGACAATGAACTTTTTAATACGGTTCTTTCGGAACTGACCCCCCTCCTGCGTCTGGAGAGCCCGCCCCTATGGGTCAGGTTCTACCGTTATCCCCGCGGCATCCCACAGTATACGCTCGGGCATGCGGTCCGGCTGGAAAGTCTGTCCGAAGTGGAACGCGTGTACCCCGGTCTGTATTTCTGCGGAAACGCCTACCGGGGTGTGGGACTCAACGACTGTGTGGTTTCCGCTGTCACTGCCGTTAGGCGGGCCATGGGGATAACCGCCTGATGCGCACTCCCGCCACTGCTGCCGAATCTCATACAACCTTACCTGCTGGCACCCGCCGACATCGGTTTCGTCCAAACCTGTTTATCCTGGCGCTGCCTGCCGCTGTTCTGCTGGCATGGTGTTGCCCCGGTCCCGGAAGTCGTGGCGGTACCTTCTCCCTGGGCAATCTCGCTCTGGGCGGCGTGTCCGCCGTTTTTTTTGGCTACGGCCTTCGAACCGAATGGCAACAGTTTGTGGCAGGTCTGCGTCTCTGGAAAATGCATCTGCTGATCCAGGGCATTACGTTTCTGCTCTTCCCTGTGCTGGTCTATCCGTGGCAATGGGGACTGACCGATCCGCACAGCCGGCAGTTATGGCTGGGCATATTTTTTCTGGCGGCACTCCCTTCCACGATCAGTTCCTCCGCCGTGCTGGTGTCCCTCACGGGCGGCAATCTGCCTCTGGCGGTAGTCAATGCGGGACTCTCTGGAATTATTGGCATCGTGGCGACCCCGCTATGGATGAGTCTGGCGGGTGGTCAGGTCAACGGAAGCCTGACCTCTCTGGGAACAGCCAGCATACGGCTCACCCTGCTTATTCTGGCGCCCATGTGCCTTGGCGGGATGTTGACCCCCTGGTTTGGAACGCTTGCCCGCCGTCATGAACGCTGGCTCCGGATGGCGGACCAGACAGTGGTGCTGCTGATTGTTTACACCAGTTTCAGCCGCTCTTTTGAACGGGGTATTCCTCCATCGCTGTCTGCGTCAGGGTTAACAATCATTTTCCTGGCCGTGCTGACCCTGTTCGGAAGCGTGGCCATACTTGTGCCTGTCACATGCGCGCTGGTTGGCGCGGACCGCTCCGAGCAACTCACGGTATTTTTCTGCGGCTGCACGAAATCCTTGTCTCATGGGGTGGTCATGGCCAAGGTGTTGTTTGGAACGCAGCCCATAGCTGCCGTGGTCATCGTGCCCGTCATGGTCTATCACTTCATCCAACTGACGGTACTGGGTGCGGCCGCCGCTGTCATCGGTCCCACTCCGCCTGTATCCGAAATCCAGAAAAAACGCGGTGACGGCTCTCAGCCGCCACCGCGTCCATAGTTCCACCCGAAAATCAGACGGTACCGCCGGTCAGTGTGGCAAACGCCCGGGATACCGGGCTGCGGGCCGGGCCGGGGAACCGAATAAATTCCACGTGTCCGTCCATGTAAAGTACGTTTGAGCCTCCAGGGATATGGTTGAAGTTGCTTGCGATCACGCTTGTGATGTCCCAGAAAATGTATACCTCACTCTGGGCCTGATTGGCCGCCGCGGGATTGTTGATGTCCGTGATCAGAAAGCGCTCAATCCCTTCACGCAACCGGTAGGCGGTACGGCCGTCCGGAGCAGGCAATTGGATGTCCTGCTCCAGGGGGGACAGATCGCCGCTTTCCACCTGCGCATACAACTACTGCAGTTTGAGGGCCAGTTGAAGGTTCAGATATCCCTGCAGCGCGGCATTCAGCAGATCTGTCGGCATACCTTGGGTATTCGGATCCAACGTTCCCACATAAAGATCCTGAAGGGCCCAACTGATGTATACATAGGACAACGAGTCGAAACGACAGGGTACAATCGGATTTTCCGGATTTCGGGCTCCACCGGGGTCCCGGGCATTCCACCGGCCCCCAGTCAGGCCGTCCGCTCCGTCTCCGTCCGAAGGACACACCAGCACCTTGTGATCAGACAGATATTCAGGATAAACCTGGTCGCCCTGGAACATGAAATCGATCCCATCGAGCAAGGTACAGGGTTCACCTGGGACACTGGTATCCGGTTTCCGATGGTGCAGGGTGGGATAGGCCTGGCCTTTCGATTCATTGGCGTACATCTTGAACATCAGGCCGATCTGTTTCAGGTTGTTCTGACAGGATGACCGTCGGGCCGCTTCCCGGGCCCGGGCCAGCGCCGGCAGCAGAATCGCCGCCAAGATACCGATGATGGCAATCACCACCAGCAGTTCGATCAGGGTAAATCCTTTTCGCTAATTGGTTCGCATAATAACCTCCTTTTATCGTTTACCAACCACATATATAGCGTAACACTTTTAGTGTCTTTTTGCAATTGTATTTCATCCGGCAAAGTTGTTTTCCGAGAATCTGTTGCGATACAGTGAAAGAGATTTCTCTTTTTCACACTTTTTAGAAAGGATTACGGTCATGAAACGAGTGGGAGGTTGCATTTCATTCTGGCTGTGGTCGGCAGTGATTATCCTGGCCGTTAGTCTGGGATCGGGCTTTACAGCCCATGCGACGGAGGGGACCGCTTTGATCGGCATAGGTGCGCTGCAAAAAGGCACCGGCGGTGCGGGCGTGGCCAGTCCTCAGGACATGACGTGGGTGTTGCTCAACCCGGCCAGTATCATCGATCTGGGTTGCCGGCTGGACGTCAACTTAGAACTGTTCATGCCCTACCGCACCATAAAGCCCCGGGGACTGTTCGGGAGCAACACGGAAGAGTCTTATGATGATAACATTTTTTATATTCCCTCTTTGGGTTACAGTAAATCCTGTGGTGGCGGAGACTGGGCGTGGGGTATCGGTCTATACGGTGTAAGCGGAATGGGCGTGGAATACCGGGATTCCCGCACTATTCTTCCAAAACTGACCCTCCAGAATTACGACCGCCGTACCCGCTACAGCGTGGCCACGCTTGGGTTCGGTTACGCCCGTGACCTTGGTGACGGCTGGACCATCGGTATTGCCCCCCGCCTGAATTTCTCCATGTTCGCCACCGATATGCTCACCCTGAAATTCCGGCAGGTTGATGCTGAGAACAGCATCGATACAGCGTATGGGGCGGGATTTTCACTGGGTTTCTACAAACGGTGGCAACGTTTCGGCATCGGTCTGAACTATACCTCCCGACAGTGGATGACCGAGTATAAAAAGTATGACGACCTGTTTTTCGAGTCTATGGACCTACCCCAGAATATCCAAACCGGTATCGCATTTGACATCACGCCCAGTCTGGAATGGGTGCTGGACTACAAGTGGATCGACTGGGATGGCATTGATCAGATGGGCCGTGAGCCCATCAAAGGCGGTTTTGGCTGGAAAGACCAGCATATCATCAAGAGTGGCCTGACCTGGTACGCCACGCCGAAATGGACTTTCCGGGGTGGGGTTTCCATCGCTTTCGATTCCCCTATCCGCGAGGAATATGTGTTCGCCAACGCGCTGTTTCCCGCTGTTGTGAAAGATCATGTCAGCCTGGGCGTATCCAGGGTAATCAACGACAAATCTGACATACATGTGACGGTCATGCACGCCTTCAACAATCATTTGGAAGATAACGGCCGCGGCGATCTGTTCTCCATCCTGGGAAAAGGAACCGAAATTTCCCTGCGGGAAACCACGGTAACCTTTGAGTACAGTTACAAATTCGAGATGGGTGGATGCGCCAAGCGTCGGCAGGAACTGCAGGAACAGTATGAGAAAAACCGGGGTGAAGGCAGGTTCTGATCCGGCCGTCCGGGTACTGCGGACTCTTGCGGCCTTGACGGCGCTGGGCTGGAGCCTGACCGCGACGGCTGAATTCCGTCAGGACCAGTTCGTCATCGGATTCTGGGGAGATCCCCCGGTGGACGGGCAGGTGAACGCCCGGTATGCCGAGGTGGCTGATGCGGGGTTCAATATCGTCATGGGTGGACTGGGCGCCACTTCACCTGCGCTGGCTCAGCGGCAGCGGGATGCCTGTAACCGCGTGAACATCCGCGTGCTTTTTGCTACCTACGGTCTTCCGGTAAATGCCTTATGCAATTGCGCAACCACTTACGGGTTTCTGATCCGTGACTACCCATCACTGACCGAACTGGACATGGTTCGAGCCCGGGTCGAAGAAGTCCGCAGGGAACGTCCTGACAAACTGCCGTTTATCAATCTTGCCCCGCCTTCCACCCCACCTGAAAAGTTGGGTGCCCCGGACTACGAAACCTACCTGAATCGCATTCTTGAGACGTTGCGGCCTGAGGTTCTGTGCTGGGACGAACTTCCCTGGGCGTTACCGGGTAATGACGGCCCGCAACGGTATGAGAACGCCCTGTGCCGTCTCCGGGAAGCCGCCCTGCGGCAGGGGGTTCCGTTCTGGACCTTCGTACAGGCCATGGCTTACGGAACGGACTATGTTCCCACATCGGCGGATATTCAATGGCAGGTCTACACGGCGCTGGCCTACGGAGCAAAAGGCATTCTGTACTTCGCCTACGCGACACCTGTAAACGATCCCAGAACGCGGGGGAGCGGTCTGATCGATCCTGAAGGACACAAAACGGACCGTCTGGAAGTGGTTACCGCCCTTAACCGGGAATTGAAAAAGATATCCGCCATTCTTTTCCGGTCCATCTCATTAGGGGTATTCGACCTGGAAAATGCCGAGCAGTCACGGCAGTTTGCCGAAACGGCTCCGGTGGTCTCCGAAGCCGCTTGCCCCGTAACTGCCGGCGTGTTGCGGGATACAAACGGTTCCCTTATCCTATGTCTGGTCAACCGGGATCGCGTGAACGCCGTAACAAGCAGTTTGACTTTTGCTGTTTCCGCTCGCGAACTGGACATCAAGACCGGTAAAGTTATTCCGCTGAGTAACTCCGACAAGGCCAAGTCGGACATTCAACTCCGCATAGCCCCCGGCAACGCCCGATGGCTGGTGCTGGGCGGCACCCCCTGACCGACCCTGACCGCCCCCGCAGTTTCCGGTTTCAGTACCGCACAAACACCGAACAGTAGGCATCCCGGTCGAGATCCATACGCCACCGCAACAGTTCCGCCGGGGAGGCAGACCGTTTAGGCGTGTCGGGATCTTTCCCTGCCACCAGATCGGCGATAATGGTTTTCAGTTCCTGTTCAGCGCCTCGTGAAAAACCGGTTTTCATGTAACGGATAATACCGTCTTTTCCTACCACCACCGTGGTCGGCAGGGCTTCAATCCGCAGCCGTTCCGCCAGCTGACCGTCCCGGTCCAAAGCCACGGGCAGGTTCAGTTTCTGGTTCTGTTTCCAGGGTCGAATCACCTCTGGCGTTTCCATCAGATTGACAGTGATAAAACTTACCGCCCCGGTGTCTTTAAACTGACCCGCAAGCCGCTGCACCTGTTCGACCGCATAGCGACAGGGCCGGCACCAAGTCGCCCAGAAATCCAGCACCAGAATCTGTTCTCCCCGGCAGGCTCCAAAATCGATACTGCCGCCCGTGCACAGATCGAGTTTAACTGGCGGCATTTCCATGCCCACAGGTTCGGCGGACCCTGTATTCTCCTGCATGGCAAAAATCCGAGTTTCCTGGTACCCCTCCGGTGGCTCTGGATTAAATACATTCTCCCCGACAGCCGGCGCGGTATCCCAGTCAGTCCATATGATCGAAACAGTTTCCGTGCCTGGAGGTTTGCCCGCCCCCCGGGAAAGATCAGCTACCAGTTGCACCGGTAACCCGCTTCCCTCACCTATCCACAAGGACACATCGGTACGGTCAAACCGGAGATCAAAACGGACGGTCGCCCCCACCGGCAGTTGTTCCACCGCCCGCGAGGCCTGCCGCACATGATCAATCCATCCGGCAAAGGGATCCGGAGACAACACCCGCCGGATAGCGGGCTGCTGGGTCAGCCACCCCGCGAAATCCTCAGGCCGATTCCCGCCCGTAATCCGACGATAGGTCCGCGCGGAATCCAGCGCCATAATCCCTCTGGATCCATTTAACACCAGGGTAAGGGCTTCCCCCGGCACTTCATACCGGAGAAACAGCCGGTCCGGACGCCAGAAAATGATCCGACATACCGCGGAATCCCGAACATCTCCGCCCGGTCTGACGTGAGCGATTTCAATCCTGGCGGTAAAGGAGAATGCGTTCAATCCCGCCAGACGCTCACCCATCTTACGCAACACGGTGATCGGGTTCTCATCCCTAGCACCTGACGGACCAGCATCCCCCATAGACAATCTGCATAGCAGCGTCAGAACCAGTCCCAACACACCAAACCATTTGTGGAACCACCGTTTCAAAAACAACTGTCCAACCACCCTTTCCCTGGCATTCCTGTGATTAATTTTGTTGCGCTGACATACCGCCAGACGCCAGTTCCCGCAACTCCTGCGGCGAAGGCAGGGTAATCGGCACGACGCACCGGAAACCCAGATCCGGCTGCCGGGTATCCACAGGCGCCGCCATAATCCCCGTCAATGGCCTCGGCCCGGCCTGGTAACTGCCGCCACATACCAAGGCCTGATCACCGAAATCAGGATACTTATCCGTAATGGAACGGTCATCCGGCAGGACCCACTCCATGACGTTTCCTGCCATGTCCATGCAACCAGCCGTTGTACGGTCCTTCTCGCGGGATCCCACATCCGCGGGGCCATCACCTGAACAGGTGCAGCCATCCGCGATCCAGTCGTTTCCCCATGGGTAATTTTTCGGAGAATCATCAAGTCCATAGGCCGCCCGGGCCCACTGGGCGCGGGTGGGAAGTTCTTTTCCGGCGGCTGCGGCGAAAGCCAACGCATCAAACAGGGTGACTCCCGTCACCGGTTTTTTAGCATAAGGTGTGGTATCCACGCCGTTAAGATAGGCCGGCATACGCCACTGTCCCGGCACAGTCCGAGTAAAAGTCTGATAATCTTCTACCGTGACCTCTGTGCGGTCTATCAGAAACGCAGGTATAGATTTGACGGTTCCATCCACATTTACCGGTCCAGCCGGTACAAAGACCATGTTCGGACGCCGCGCAAGTTCCATGATTCCCAGACAAAGTGCCAGGGCCTGCTCCGCCAAGGCCCGCTGGGCTTCGATCCCACCCGAAGCTGGATCATCCATCATTTTCCGTGAGGTTATGGCGCGGTCCAGCAACTGAGTCAGTTCCGGATTATTGGTCACGGCCGTCCGCGCGCGGAACAGCAGACTGTCCACAGCCCGCTTCATGAGACCGAGGTCATCCAGCCTGATGGCGGGCGTGCCGCGTCCCGCCGAAGAAACATCGGTACCCCCCCATGTCCACCAATATACGCCCCCGCCCAGACAGCACACGGCAACCACGGTGAGCAGAATCCCCGACGCCAGCCAAACCTGATCGGGCCGCAACCTCGAAGCAGACTTCCCCTGCACGGGGGAGACCACACGGGTAGGCGCACCGGATTTCCCCGCGCGTTTTGCCCGCAGTTCGGCGATGGCCTGTCGGAGTTCTCCCGCTGTCTGAAACCGCTTGTTTGGATCCGGGTCCACACACCGTGCAATGATCCGGTCCAGTTCCGGCGGCACTTCCCGGATCATTTCCGAAGCGGGTTTGGGGACGCCTGTGGGCATGTTGCCGGTCACCAGTTCATACAGCATCACGCCCACGCTGTAGATATCCGACCGGGCATCCACGTCGCGACTGTTGCGCAACTGCTCCGGAGACATGTAGTACGGTGTACCCATCACTACCGACGCGGATGTCATCCGGGTGTTGTCCATGAGTTTGGAAATGCCGAAATCCATCAGTTTCACCCGACCATCCCGGTCAATCATCACGTTTTCCGGTTTAATATCCCGGTGAATCGTGAACTGATGGGCATACTCCAGAGCGACACACAACTCCTCAACGATGCGCAGAACCTCATCCAGCGGCAGCCGCTTTCCGGGGGGCAGTTTCTCCAGTTTGTTCCGGAGGGATTCTCCCTGGACGTATTCCATCGATATGTACACGCCCTTGCCCGCACTGCCGATATCATGTACCCGAACGATGTTGGGATGGGCCAGTTTCCGGGCAATCCGCGCCTCATTGAAAAACCGATCCACCACCATCTTTTCCCGCAGGAACTGCGGCAAAAGGGTCTTGAGCGCGACATCTTCGCCGAGCACATTATCATGGACCTTGTAGATGCACCCCATGCCGCCTCGGCCAATCAGGTCCAGAACCGTATACCGCCCATTGATGACCTCTCCCCGGCGAAATTGTAAGTCCCCACTCGCATCGCTGATACGTGTCGCGTCATCTGATCCCGGCGCGTTCATACTTTCACTCACGTTCCCGGCCTGTGGCCGTCATATTTTCCCCAAATTGCCGTTATCCGTAATCGTTGACAATATAACACATTTCTGAACCATGCGGCCGGGTATCATCTATTTTCTGAAGGGTGGACGGTTCTGTTGCCATACCGGTACAATGTCCTCCGAGGTACCTGTCATGTCTCCATCGCTGACCATCGGATTTATTCTGATCAATTACTTGTTTTTGGTGTTTTCCCTGTGCGTGCACGAAGCGGCCCATGCCGCAATGGCCGACCGACTTGGTGACCCTACCGCCCGGCTGATGGGCCGGCTCACGCTCAATCCCGTTGCCCACGCTGATCTTCTCGGCACAGTCATTCTTCCCCTCTTCGCCATGTTTTCAGGTATATCCATCCTGTTCGGCTGGGCGAAACCGGTACCTGTCAACCTCTCAAACCTTCGTGACCGCCGCAAAGGGCCCATGGTAGTCGCGGTGGCCGGGCCGTTATCCAACCTTTTCATTGCTCTGTGCGTCGCCCTGCTGCTTCGCGGGCTGGCGATGGTCTTCAGCGTGGTCGATGGCGATATCCGCCTTCTTCTGGCCATCCAAATTATCGAAGCCCTGATGTTCATCAATCTCGTGCTGATGATCTTTAACATGATCCCATTGCCCCCTCTCGACGGTTACAGTGTGCTCGAGTATTTTCTGCCCTATGAATGGGCCCGAAAATTTCAGCAGATCGGGCCTTACAGCACCTTGATTCTGCTCGTGCTTGTGTTCTATTTCCGCATTCTGACGGTACCCATGACCCTGGCTGTCACGGGCATGCGTTTTTTGGCCTATTACGGTACACCGCTGTGGCATCTGCCCAACTGAACACGCACTATGAATCCCTCTTTTTCACCAGCCGCCATCACTTTCCGGCATCTGGGCTCGAACATCCCCTATACGGATGCTCTGTCTCTCCAGCATGAACTGGTCGACGCCATCGCCGAGAACCGTGAACCTGAAACCGTACTTACCCTTGAACACGCGCCAGTGATCACCCTCGGCCGCCGGGCAAATCCCGCACACGTGCTTCTACCTCCCGAAACTCTGGCTGAAAAAGGAGTCGCCCTGATCCCTGTGGACCGGGGAGGAGACGTTACCTACCACGGTCCGGGACAACTGGTCTCCTATCCCCTGCTCCGGCTGGACCGGCGCGACCTCACACCCCGGGGATACCTGCGGCTGCTCGAGGAAACGGTCATCCTTCTGCTCGCCAGTCTGGGGGTCCCCGCCGGACGACTTGAGGGATACACCGGCGTGTGGACGGAGTCCGGAAAAATCTGCGCCATAGGGGTCGCCACCCGCCGGTGGATCAGTTTCCACGGAATCGCCCTGAACCTCGCTCCCGACTGGACCCATTGGGGATATATCGTACCCTGCGGCATCGCGGACAAACCCGTTACCTCCGTGGAACGAGAACTGGGCAGACGCGTCCCGATCGACGAGATACTGCCCCTGTGGCAAAAGGCATTTCTCGAAATTTTCGGCTGACCCCCTCAGCCCAGGCGGGACAGCACTTCCACCGTTCCGCGCGCGCACGCTTCCCAGGTAAACGCCGCCGCCCGCCGCAGTCCGGCTGATCGCAGCTGCTCCCGCCAGGCTGCATCCGCGGCGACCGCCCGCATCGCTTCAGCAAGTTCATCTTCCGATTCGGGATTGATCAGAACCGCCGCGTCCCCGCATATCTCAGGCATACTCGACCGGTTCGACGTAATTACCGGCGTGCCGCATGCCATGGCCTCCAGAGGCGGAAGCCCGAAACCCTCCATCAGGCTTGGCCAAACCAACGCGGTGGCCGCCCCCATCAGCGCAGCCAGCCGGCCCTCCGCCACATGTCCGGTCAGTAATGGGCGGTGCTGCAGATTCCGTAAGGTTTCATCCCAATCCCGGCATCCCCAACCCCGACGTCCGGCAATCACCAGGGGCAGGCCGGTTGCCTCAGTCACCCTGTCCCATGCCCGCGCCAGCCGCGGCAGATTCTTGCGCGGCTCCAAAGTGCCGACAAACAGAAAATACCCATCAGGACAACCCAGTTCCCGACGCACCCGGAGCACTTCCTCAGAAGACAGGGGATGAAACCGATTCGCCACACCAAGATATACCACCGCCACCCGTTCCTCCGGAATCCCCAGTTTGCGGCATACGTCATCGGCCGTGCTCTGAGAATCCACCAGCACGAGATCCGCTCGGCGCGCGGGACCCTCCACACTGATCCGATACCACGCGCGGCGAAGCGGCGGAAACCATTCGGGACGGATCAGGTAGCATAAGTCGTGTATCTGCATCGCCATGGGACGAGGAACCCGCGTCAGTGCCGTGGAAGAAGGGAAATACAGGACATCCGCACCACTTGACTCACACCACTTACGCAACCGCATACGTAATGCCGCCTGCCGAGCCAGCGAATGCCCTGGAAGTGAAAACCGCCTGAACCGTTCCCCAGGATTGAATCCCGGCGGACACAGCACAGTCCAACCTTCGGCCTCAGGCATCGTCGCCAGCGCGGCGCACAATTCCACCACATGCCGGCCGGTACCGCTGCGATTGTTCGCCTGACCGCCATCCATCAGCACTCGCACGCCGTCACCCTTTCATAAAGTTCCAACAGACGCGCCGCGCTGATCTCCCACGAAAAACGGCGGGAGGCTCCCAGGGCGCGGCACCCCCACTCTTCACGGGCGATCTTGTCTTCCAGGAATTCCGTCATGACTTTGCTCAATCCCTCAGCGTCTGCCGGATCCACGTAGCGAACTCCGTCCCCTCCAACTTCCGGCAGCGATGAAGTATTCGACGCCACACACGCGCAGCCACAGGACATCGCCTCCAGCAGCGGCAGACCGAATCCCTCACACCACGATGGCATCACGAAGCAGGCCGCCCCCCGGCAGGCATCACGAACGGTTTCCCGGTCCGGCAGATACCCGGTCCGCTTCACGCGGTCGGTAATCCCCAGTTTCCTGATGGTATCCTCCAGCGATTCCATGCCCCAGCCCATACCGCCGGCCAGTACCAGAACAGCCCGGGTAGACCGCGGAATCCGGGAAAAGGCTTCCAGCAGGGTGAACACATTTTTCCTGGCTTCCAGCGTACCCACGAACAGCACATAGGGTTCCAGAATGTCATAACGCTGGGCGAAGATTTGACGTTCCGCTTCATTCGAGGCCGGCGTGAACATCGGATCTGCCGCTCCATACACCACATGAATCCGATCTTCAGGCACACCGCACAGCCGCTGAATTGCTTCCCTGGAATATGCGGAACAGGTCACCACCGCATGAGCCCGCCTCGCGTCTTCAACGACCGTCCGCGCGAAATGACGCCGAATACGGGGGCTCGACCAGGCCGGGTTGACCAGAAACGCCAAATCGTAAATGTTCACGATACCCCGGGCCAGGCGAAGCGGCGGGAGTACATAATTCGTGCCGTGCACCACATCCGCCCCGCCCAGCAATACCTCGGGAGCAGCCATACCGGTCCACCGCCACAGGCCGTGAAGCAGCCGGGTAGGCACGGGTAAATGTATCCCGCGGTTGAGGGGGAGGCCCATCGGTTTATACCTTCCCGAAGACCATCCCAGCCACGTGATGCCGTCATTCCGTCCCAGTCCATACCGCAGCAACTGATAAACGTATTCCCCCACGCCGGTCCGGCGTGCAGTCACCGGGGTAATATCTATGGCGACACGCATCGAAAACATCCTGCGGAAAAACGGCTGCCTGCTGACAGAATCATCACACCACGGCCGGCCTGCACGCGTCCGGCAGACGTATTGTCCTCCGAAGACTTCAACG
>Ga0308390_1000763_pt1 | contig 22076 bp, 21 predicted proteins | sample Hotspr2Sample149_FD_202358 | JGI IMG/M metagenome (GOLD analysis project Ga0308390, IMG submission 202358) | Hot spring phototrophic mat microbial communities from Mushroom Spring, Yellowstone National Park, Wyoming, United States - 20040719_149 ...
GGGCACGCAGTTGAGGAATTTGCCGCATTGGTTGCTGGCGGGCTGTCGTGAAAAATCCGCGCTGATATCGCAGGTCCATGATCGCAAGGACGTCCCCTGAACACGCCGCCCGCGACGATATATACCCATATACACCATGCCTGGATACGAAAATCAGGACTGGTGAGAAGCGAAACGGTTCAGGATGTCGGCCAGAAGCCGGTATAAACCTCGGTGGCGGGGCCTTCCTGATAAACACAGCCATCCTCGGCCCATTCGATGGTGAGAGCGCCATGGACCAGGTGGACGGCGACACGCCGTTCAGTACGGCCGGTGATCATACAGGCGAGGGCGGAACCACAGGAACCGCTCCCGCTTGCCATGGTGATGCCGCTGCCTCGTTCCCAGATCCGCATCACAATGTTCTCACGATCCCGAACCGTGACGAATTCCACGTTGGTTCGGTGGGGGAATGCGGGGTGGCGCTCGATTTTCGGGCCTAAATCCGTCAGATCCACAGCCGTGGCGTCCTCGCAGAAGATGACCGCGTGGGGGTTGCCGATGTTGGCGCAGGTAACACGGACTTCCCGGCCGTCGTCAAGGCGAAGGGGTTCTTCGAGAACCTGGCCCGGCGGGCCGACCATGGGAATGTCGGCGCGGTCGAACCGGGGGGTACCCATGTTGGATCGGACGGAGAGGACCTGTCCATTCCGGACATTCAGCGAGACCCGGTTGGGGCCGGCCAGGGTTTCAATGACGAATTCGGTATCCCGGGTGAACCCGCGTTCGTAGACGTACTTTGCAAAGCAGCGGATGCCATTGCCGCAGGTTTCGGCTTCGCTGCCGTCGGCGTTGAAGATCCGCATGCGGAAGGGGTGGTTTTCTCCGGGCAGGACCAGGATGATCCCGTCGGCTCCCGCGCCCAGGTGGCGTTCGCTCATGGCAACTGACAGAGCGGCCGGATCGTCGATGGGGTAAGCTGAGGCATCGATAAAGAGGTAGTCGTTGCCGAGTCCGTGCATTTTGGTGAATTCGATAGCCATATCCCGTAATCCTCCAAGGGCGGGCCTGAGCCGGCTCAGCGTCCGCGGCGAGGTCCGCGGCGGATGGCATCCCGCACAAACAGGTCTACCAGCAGTTCATAGGAAATCCCGGCGGCGGCGGCCGCCTGAGGAAACAAGGAAGTTTCGGTCAACCCCGGGACCGTATTGATTTCCAGCCAGACGGGGGTACCGTCCTCCCGGAGGATGAAGTCGCTGCGGCTCCATCCGGCGCATCCCAGGGCCTCGTGGGCGAGCACGGCCAGTTCAGCGATTTTGCACCGAGCCGTCTCATCCACTGGCGCGGGAGTGATTTCGTCACAGGCCCCCGGAGTGTATTTGGCCTCGTAGTCGAACCATGCAGACCGTTTCGGGCGGATTTCCGTGAGGGGAAGCGGCAGCAGAGAGCCGTCTTCCGAGGCGTCGAGGACGGCGCAGGTGATTTCCCGGCCGGCAATGTACTGTTCGACCATGACACGGCCCTCTATGGGGAGAATGGCCTCGACATGAGCGGCCAGTTGGGATTCGTCGGGGCACATGGCGAGGCCGACACTGGAACCCTGGCAGGGGGCCTTGATCACACAAGGGAAGCCGACCACGTCGCGGACCAGACGGATAGCTTCAGCGGAATCGCCCCGCCAGGATCGGATGTCGAAGGCTACATGTCGGGATACAGGAACACCGGCACTCTGCGCGACGGCTTTGGCGCGGACTTTGTCGAGAGCCAGACCGCAGGCCATGCTGCCGGAACCGGTATAAGGAATTGCGACCCAGTCCAACAGGGCCTGAATGTGGCCGTCTTCACCGAAACCGCCGTGGAGCGCGATGAACACGCAGTCCGGGTTCAGCGATTTCAGATGTGCCAAGGCTGCCAGAGGGTCGTCAAACGCGCGGCTGTCCAGATGCCATACACCATCCTGGCCAATTTTCACCGGAATGGGAACATGCCCCATAGTCTGAAGGGCACGGGTGACGCCTTTTCCTGACCGCAGGGATACGTCGTGTTCGGTGCTTACACCGCCCATAAAGACGGCAACGTTGAATACGCCTTCGGCCATGATGATTCTCCGGGTCCCCGCGGCAGGCGAGTTACTACCGGTTTGAGAGCAGCCACAATCAGTAAAGGATGTCATGGAAAAGGATATTATATTGTACGTCCGCGGAGTCATTTCGGGCAATTCAGGGGCTGGTGGATCCGGTGATTCGCCGGGAAAAGGTTGCATTCCGGTGGCGGAGGCGGTACGCTTAAGAGAGAAGGTCTGAACAGAAAAGGCCGCAAACCGACCGGCGGAACACCGAAGGAGCCAGGACATGAAGAGGAAGAGGCATCTGTGGCAGATGGTGTGCGTGTTGGCGGGACTGGGTGTTTACGGGGCCATTGGGGCTTTGGGCAATGATGCCGTTTCTGGGGGTGGATCCGGTATGCCGGTGATTGGCGACCCGACCGCGCTGCGGACCACAATTGATGACCAACAGGAAGTGGCCGTCACGGTGTACAACAACGATCGGGCGCTGGTGCGGGACCGGCGCAAGGTTAAACTGGCCGAAGGGGAACTGCGGATTGCATTCATGGATGTGGCGCAGACCATCCTTCCCGAAACAGTGAGTCTGCGTTCGCTGAGCCATCCGGATGGGCTGGCGGTGCTGGAGCAGAACTACGAGTACGATCTGATCAGTCCGGACAAACTGATGGAGAAGTATGTGGGGAAAGAAGTCACCCTCATCAACAAGGATACCCACCTGAATTTCTATGAGCAGCCGGCGAAACTGCTCGCGGTGAACGGAGGGCCGGTGTTCGAGGTGGAAGGGCGGATCATGCTGGGGCATCCCGGGGTGGTGTCCATGCCGAAACTGCCCGAGGAACTGTACGCCCGTCCGACCCTGGTGTGGACCCTGAACAGCGGCGCGGCGGAACAGGAAATCGAAGCCGCCTATCTGTGTTCGGGGATGTCGTGGCGGAGCGATTACGTGCTTACCCTGGATGAATCGGAACAGACCGGAGACCTCGAAGGCTGGGTGACCATGGTGAACAACTCGGGGGTAACATTCCGGAACGCACTGCTGAAGGTGGTGGCGGGAGACGTGAACAAGGTGCAGCAGGAGATGGATAACATGGCGGTCGTGGGGATGATGGAAAAACGGATGGTGGCGGCAGCACCCATGATGCAGGAGGAATCTTTCGCGGAATACCATCTGTACACCCTGCCGCGGCGGACGACCATCCGGGCCAGCCAGACCAAACAGGTCAGCTTGCTGTCCGCCGCGGGGGTCGGCGTGAAGAAGGTGTACGAATACGGGGGTAATGAAGCCTGGTTCCATTCGCAGATGGAGCCGGAGCGGAAGACCAATCCCGACGTGGTGCTGGAACTGGCGAACACCGAAAAGAATCACCTGGGCATGCCGCTTCCCGAAGGGATTATCCGGGTGTATCAGCCTGACACGTCGGGCGCGCTGCAGTTTTCGGGAGAGGACCGCATCCGGCACACGCCGAAAGACGAGACGGTAAGGCTTCGGCTGGGACGGGCCTTCGACATCATTGGTGAGAAGGTACAGGAGGATTTCAAGCAGGTTGGTCCGCAGGCTGTCGAAGTAGGCATGCGCGTAACGTTGCGGAACAGCAAGAAAATCCCCGTGACGGTGCAGGTGATTGAACCGGTATGGGGAACGTGGGAAGTGTTGGAGTCCAGTCTGCCCTTCACGAAGAAAGACGCGCAAACGATCGTGTTTGCTGTGGATATCGCGCCGGAGTCGGTGGCTGAACTGCGGTACCGGGTCCGGATCCGTTTCTGAGGGGCGCCGAGTTTTCTGCGGGGGATGGAGAAATGGTTACCGTGACGACCGCACAGATGCGCGAGGCAGACCGTCGGTGCATCGAGGAACTGGGTATACCCGGGGCCGTGCTGATGCATAACGCCGGATCGGCGGTATTCGGCGAAATCACGCGGCGTTTTCCCAAACCGGCAGCCATGACAGTGGTATGCGGCAAGGGCAACAACGGCGGAGACGGCTGGGTGGTAGCCAGGCTGGCGATGCTGGCGGGGTGGAAGGTGACTGTAGTGTCGGCGGCATCTGCGGAGTCCCTGAGCGGCGATGCGGCGCTTTTCGCCCGGGTGGCCCTGAAACTGGGAATTGTACCGGTTGTGGTGACGGCACCGGAAGAAGCAGCGGAGGTCCTGGCCGCAGCGACGGATGGGAGCCGGGTTGTTGTGGACGCCCTGCTGGGTACCGGTACAGAGGGTGAGGTGCGGGGACTGCCCCGCGCGCTGATTGACGCGTGGCCGGCAGAGGTGCCGACGGTGGCGGTGGACGTGCCGTCAGGCCTGAACGCGGACACTGGCACACCGCGCGGAGCAGCGATACGGGCGGTGGTCACGGTAACGTTCGGGTTCGCGAAAGTGGGGCTGGTACGACCGGCGGCCCGGCCATGGGTGGGGGATCTGGTGGTTGCGGATATCGGCATTCCGCCGGTTTGCGTGGACGACGCGGCCTGGGCGGCATTGCGGAATCGGTGGCTCCATCCATGAAACGTGAGGTCAGGCGGGAACCGAAACCGCAAGGGATCCGGTGTTTCTGGGCGATCGAACTGCCGGAGGTGACACGGTCTGACCTGGAACAGTTCTGCCGAGTGGCTCGAAGTCAGGGAATCCGGGCGGGCTGGGCTGCTCCGACCACCTATCATCTTACCCTGTGTTTTATGGGTCATGCCGCCCCGTCGGGGGTGGATGATATGATCCGGCGGGTCGAGGACGATCTGGCCGGTCTGCGTCCGTCGATGCCGGAACTGATGGTTTCCGGGGTGGGCGCGTTTCCGGGTGTGGTGCGGCCGGCTGTATGCTGGGCGGGCGTCGAGGTGGTCGCGGGGGATCTGGCTGGGATCCGGGAACGGGTATTTCAGGCAGCCCGTTTGGCGGGGTGCGGTCCGGATGCCAAAGCATTTCATCCCCACATCACGCTGGCCCGGAGCCGCTCTTCCCAGGAATCGCGGATGCTGGCGGAATGGCTGGAAAACGCGGGTCATCCTGTGTTCGGCGGACCCTTCCGTCCCGGGCGTCTGGTGCTGTTCCAGAGCGAACTGCATCCGGAAGGTGCCCGTCATACTCCGCGGGCCCTGGTGCCGCTTTGCTGATCTGACGGTATCTTTCCGGCGGTTGGAAGTTTCTAAACGTATATAATAAAAACCGATCCGTTATGTCAGGCGGAGTGCTCGCGCATGGTTTTTGAACAACTGGAACTGTTTCCATCGGAATCCCCGGGGATACCCGAATCTATCCGGGAGGAACACGCGCGGCTGGCTGCGGAAATCGAACGGCACAACCGGCTGTATTACGTCGAGGCCCGTCCGGAGATCAGTGACGAAACGTACGACCAGCTTATGCGCCGGCTGATCGAACTTGAAGAACAGTATCCGGAACTGCGGACGCCGGATTCGCCGAGTCAGCGTGTGGGTGGTGAACCCTTGAAGGGCTTTCCGCAGGTGGTTCACTCCGTGCCCATGCTGTCCATGGACAACACCTACGAAGAAGGAGATTTGCGAAGTTTTGACGAGCGGGTTCGGAGGGAATTGATGCCGGATCGGCCGGCCTATGTAGTGGAACTGAAAATTGACGGCGTTTCCATCAGTCTTCGGTACGAAGAGGGCTTATTTGTCCGGGCGGCGACCCGGGGCGACGGTACGCGGGGAGATGATATCACGGTCAACGCCCGGACGATCCGCTCGCTTCCACTTCGGCTCCAGGGCGCGCCGGATATGCTCGAGGTCCGCGGTGAGGTTTACATGACCTACGCGGAACTGGAACGGCTCAACACCCTTCGGGAACGGGAAGGTCTGGAACCTTTCCGGAATCCCCGGAACACTACGGCGGGTACGCTGAAACTGCTGGAGCCGAAACTGGTGTCTGAACGGCGGCTGTCGCTGTGGGCCTACGACGTGGCGGAGTCATCAGTTCCCCTGCCGGATGCCCATCGGGAAGTGCTGCAACTGCTGGAACAATGGGGGCTTCCGGTGAATCCGCACCGCGCGTACTGCGAGGACATCGATGCTGTACTCAGGGTATGTGAGGCATGGCGGGAACGGCGGCATACCCTTCCCTATCCTATTGACGGGCTGGTGATCAAAGTAGACTCCCGGTCCCACCGGGATCGTCTGGGCACGACGGCCAAATCACCGAGGTGGGCGGTGGCCTTCAAATATCCGGCGGAGAGGGCCCGGACTGTTCTGCGGGGTGTGACATTTCAGGTGGGCAAGACAGGAGCGATCACACCGGTGGCGGAACTGGAACCAGTATCGCTGGCGGGCACCGTGGTCAGACGTGCGTCGCTTCATAATTTCAGCAATCTGGAAAAACTGGGGGTGCGGATTGGTGATACGGTGGAGGTGGAGAAAGCGGCGGAAATCATTCCCCAGGTGCTGCGGTACGTGCCTGAGTTGCGGCCGCCCGACGCGCGGATCATCACGCCGCCTGAGGAGTGCCCGGTATGCGGCAGTCCGGTGGGCCGGGATCCCGACGATCCGGAAGAGGTCGTTATCCGATGCCTGAACCTGTCCTGCCCCGCCCAGATTCGGGAGCGGCTGTTGCATTACGCGAGCCGCCGGGCCATGGACATCACTGGACTGGGTGAGGCGCTGGCTGAGCAACTGGTAAGCAGCGGACTGGCCCGGAATCCGGCGGACCTGTACCGGCTGGGTGTGGCGGAATTGGCCGCCCTCGACCGGATGGGCGAAAGATCGGCGCGGAACCTTCTAGACGCGATCCAGTCAAGCAAATCACGGCCCCTTTCCCGGCTGCTGTTCGCTCTGGGGATCCGGGATGTCGGCGAAAAGACCGCGGTGGATCTTACCCGCCATTTTGGGACTATAGACGCGCTGATGGCCGCGTCAGAAGAGGATCTGTGTCAGGTATATGGTATTGGTCTGCGCGTAGCCCGGAGTATCCGACAGTTTTTCGCACTGCCGGCCAATCGTGAACTGATAGAGCAGTTGCGCGCGGTGGGCGTGCGGATGGAAGAGGCGCGCGCGGAACGAACGGGACCGCTGGCCGGCAAGGTTTTCGTGATCACAGGGTCGCTTCAGATGGGTACCCGAGAGACCGTACATCAGCGCATCCGCGAACTGGGCGGAGAGACTGCCGACGCGGTGACCCGACGGACCAGTTTCCTGGTGGTGGGTGCGGATCCTGGCTCGTCGAAACTGGAGAAGGCTACCAAGTTGGGGGTTCCGATCCTTGGCGAGGCGGATCTGGCCGCGATGCTGGGAGGAAACGGAGGTCCAGCATGAGCGTGCGGCACACGCTGACGGCCGGCGCCATCCTGGACCGGCAAGGGGGCGAAGCCCTGCACGACGCGTTCGCGAACATCCGGCTGAAACGGGGGGATGAAGTGTTTATTGATCTCTCCAGCACGGAACGGATGGATTCGGTGGGCGGCGCGTGGCTTTCCCGGATTGTGAAGGAGGCCTTCCGGCATGGGGTGACGGTAACGTGGGGCCATGCCGGCGGTGGCGTAGCGGAATTCCTGGAAGTGATCGCGCCCGCGCTGCGTCCCGCTCCGGAAAAAAAACGCGCCGAGCCCGGCCCACTGGAGGCGCTGGGTGACGTCACCATCCGTTTTTTCACGGAGGCGCGGGAATTTGGCGGGCTGTGCGTGGATGCCCTGTACTGGACGCTGATCGCGCCGTTCGAGGGCCGCGGATTCCGGTTTAACGAATTCCTGGATGAAGTGTATGAGATGGGGGTGAGGGCGGTGCGCATCGTGTGTCTGATGAATTTTCTGGTCGGGCTGATCATCGCGATGCTGTCGGCCAAGCAGGTGGAGGCGTTCGGTCTTCAGATTTACGTGGCAAACCTGATCATGATCGCTTTTGCCCGGGAACTGGCCGCGGTCATGACGGCGGTGGTGGTATCGGCGCGGACGGGGGCGGCCATCGCCGCCGAAATCGCGACGATGGTGGTGCAGGAAGAGATAGACGCCCTGCGGGGGATGGGCATCAACACGGCTCAATATCTGGTGGCGCCGAAACTGCTGGGGCTGGTCGTGGCCCTGCCATGTCTGACCGTGTTAGGGATGGTGTTCGGCGTGATGGGCGGGGCGTTATGGGGGATTGTGGTACTGGGGTTCCGGCCGTCCATCTGGTATCAGCAGACCCTGGGCGCGGCGGACATGAACGATATTATCCAGGGCCTGCTCAAGTCTTTCTTTTTCGCCATAGCCATCGCCCTGATCGGCTGTCACAACGGGTTCCGGGTGACCGGCGGGTCACGCGGGGTGGGGCGGATGACGACCCGGGCGGTCGTGATGGACGTGTTCAGCCTGGTGCTGATTGATATGGTGTTCGCCACATTTTTCTATTACATTTTCAAGCAGGGAGTACCCGGGCAGGGATGAACGCGCCGTTGTCACATACCGGGAAGCGGACTGAACCGTCTGACGCCGATACCATCATTGAGGTGCGTGATCTGGTTACCCATTACGGCGAAACCAAGGTGCTGGATGGCGTATCATTTTCCGTGCGGCGGGGGGAGGTGTTTACCATCATCGGCGGCAGCGGCTGCGGCAAAACAACCCTGCTCAAGCACATGTGCGGACTGCTGCGGCCGACTTCCGGATCAATCATTTTCCAGGGGAGGGACGTGGCAGCCATGGACGAGGAGGAACTGGCCGGCATGCAGCGGCAGATCGGTATCGCCTTTCAGTCCAGCGGTCTGTTCAACTCGATGACCGTGGGTGACAACGTGGCCATGCCGCTGCGGGAGTATGGGGGCATGGATCCGCGGCTGATCGAACCGCTGGCCCGGCTGAAACTGAGTCTGGTGGGTCTGGCCCATGCTTACCATTACATGCCCAGCGATCTGTCGGGAGGCATGAAGAAAAGGGCGGGTCTGGCCCGGGCCATGGCCACCGACCCGGAACTGGTGTATTTTGACGAGCCCTCGGCAGGCCTGGATCCCATTATGGCCGCGGGGCTGGATAGCCTGATTCTGAATCTGAACCGGCTGCTCGGTACCACTTTTGTCATCGTGACCCATGAACTGGACTCGATCCGGCTGATCGCGGACCGGGTGCTGATGCTGGACCGGGGACGTGTCATTTTTCTGGGCACGGTGGAGGAGGCCGCCTGTTGCGGTGTGGACCGGGTGCGGCAGTTTTTCGAGCGTCGTCCGGACGAGTATATTGAACAGCGGGCCGCCGAATAGCGGGCCGACGGGAAACAGCCTTGGCAACGCGCAAACAGAAAATAAAAGTGTCAGTGTTTCTGCTGGCGTGCGTCGGTATATTCACTGTCGCGACGCTGGTGATTACCCGGGTGTATCAGGACGCGGGGGACAATTACTGGCTGGAGTTTGACGAGTCCATCCTGGGACTTTATGAAGGCGGACTGGTGGAGTATCAGGGGGTACCTGTGGGCAAGGTAAGCAATATTTTTGTGACGCCGCGACAAAAACCGCACGTGGAAGTGACGATCGATCCGAAAAAAGTGCAGTTGCGCCGGGGCGTGGAAGGCCGCCTGGTGATTTACAGTATCGCCGCGGGTACCATGGCCATCAGCCTGAGCGGCGGGGATCCGAATGCGCCGATTCTCCCTCCGGGCAGTCAGATTCCGACCAAACGATCAACCATCGAGGCAATCAGCAAGCAACTGACTGACGTGATGGAACGGGTTTCGAACATCCTGGACGACGTGGAGAAAAAACTGGCGGCTATCCACGAAGATGATATCCAGGAAATTATGGGTAAGGTGAAGGGCATCCTGAACAAAGGTGACGAGCTGGCATCCAAGGGCTCGACTTTCATGGATGAAACCACCGGAGCAGTCCGGGACGCCCGGGAAGAAATCCGCAAAGTGGCCGCCATGCTCGCCGAACGGAACGAGGATCTGAAAAAGGTCATGAAATCGCTTCAGGACCTGCTGGAAACTTCCCGGGGGAAGGTGGCGGAACTGGATGTGCGGACCGTGCAGGAACGGCTTACACGGACGCTCGACGATATTTCGGCGTTGTCCCGCAAGGCGGCTCAGATGCTTGATCAGGCGGGAACCGTTGCGGAAAACGTGACCCGCGAAGCGGGAGACGTGGAATACGGTTTGCGCCAGACGATGGGCGAACTGCGGGATACCTTCACGGAACTGCGGCTGCTGGTGGAGGAACTGCGCCGCGAACCCTCCCAGGTGGTTCGCGGCAAACCCAATGTGATAGGGCCCTCTAAAGATAAGGATAACCGGCCATGACGCGGTCGCGGGCGGTACAAATGCGGCTCCTGACGGGGCTGATGATCATGACGGCAGTTCTGGTACCGGCAGGGTGTCTCGGCCCGAAAACCATTATGGAATACCGGGAACACGCGTTGCGGTTTGACGCGGAAGTCCCGTCGTCGCCTGGTTCGCTGGGCTGGACAGTGGGAATCCGGCCGGTTGTGGCGGGTAAGGCTGTGGACCAGCGGCTGGCCTATCTGGACGCGGAAGGCGTGATTCACCGTTACCCCGATGACGGATGGGCTGAGCCGCCGGCCGCGGCCGTCTTTCGTGGGCTGGTAGATGCCCTGCGGAGTACCGGAGCCTTTGCCGATGTGGATAACGCGGCTGATATGGTGCGCCCTGATATCCTCATTACCGGTGAATTGCGGGAATGCGTGGCGGATTTTTCAGCGGATCCCCCGGTGGGACGGGTGACGCTTTCGGTCTCCGCGCGGGTGTACAAAGACCGCTTTCTGGCGCTGGGCCGGGTGATTACGAAAACCGTGCCGGTTGCCTCGGGGAGCGAGGATAACCCGCGCCGGGATGAACCGCTCCGGGTGGCCCAGGCCCTCCGGGAAGCCATGCGGCAGGCCGTGACGGAAGCCGCCCATCTGATCGTCGAACAGGCAGCCGCGTGGTCACGGCAGGCGGCGTCAGAGGCAAAGGGAGGAGATTCACGATGAACCAGGAACACGGAACGTTTGTGGCGGTGGTCAACTGCATGGACGGCCGGGTGCAGGATTCGGTGGCCCGGTTCGCGAAGATAAAGTTTTCGGCGGATTATGCCGACACGATCACGGAACCCGGACCGATCCGGGCGCTGGCCGAGGAGCCGGAAGGTCCGGAGAGTCAGTCCATTCGCCGGCGGCTTGAGATTTCGCTGTTCAAACATCGGGCGGCGGGGATTGTCGTGGCGGGACACGGGGACTGCGCGGGCAATCCTCAGCCCCGGGAGATTCAGGAAAAACAACTGGAACAGGCTGTCCGGACCCTGAGGCAATGGTTTCCTGACGTGCCCATCGTTCGGGTGTGGGTGCGTCCGGAAGACTGGGCGGTGGAGGAGATAGGCTGACCGGCGATTCTCATGCGGATCCGGACAGGTCCAGCAGGTCGTCGAAGTGGGCGGCGTTGATTTCGGTGATGATCATCCAGGCCTCGACCCGGTCCTGGGCGGCGAGCAGGCGTTCACGGTTCGCGCGGCTGCGCGCGAAACTGGCAATGCCAGCCAGGGCTTCCAGATAATGGGTGTGATGTGACTTTGGCGCGACGACCAGGAAAATGAGGCGAACGGGTTCACCGTCAGGTGTTTCAAAATCAACCGGTTCCCTGCACACGGCCAGCACGACCTTGACGGCTCGTCCTGAACTGACCCAGGCGTGGGGAACAGCCACACCGTGACCGATGGCCGTGGAACCCTCCTCCTCCCGCCGGAAGAGGGCCTCCACGAGTTCCCGGGTGGCAGATTCGGTCAGTCTGTTGCGTCTGGCATATATCCGAGCGATCCGCTCCAGCACTTTATGTTTTTCGCCGCCGGGCATCCCCACGATGATATGCGAGAGTTTGATGAGGGGACGGTCCAGTCCGGTTTCACCGGAACTTTTCAGCGCCCATTCGGTCAGCAGGGGGCCGATCAGTTCGTTGAGGGTTACGGCTCCGAGCACCACGGTGCCAATAAATTCCGCGGAATGAACCGGCAGGAGGTCGTGCCGACCTTCCAGCATCAGGACCAGCGCGACACTGATGCCGGAGTGAGGCGCCAACGCTATACCCAGCCGGACAGCTTCCGCCACGGGCCGGCCCGTCAGGGTCGCGCCGGCGAGGGCCCCCACAGTTTTTCCGGCGATCCGGGCGACCATGAATACCGCCGCCAGCAGCCCGGCTTCCATGACGGCATCCATGTGCAGCGCGGCTCCCGCCACGACAAAAAAGGAGGCGTAGAGGGGCATGGTCAGAACTTCAGCGACCCGGAACCTGTGTGCAAGGTCGTCGGAGATGTTGGCGATATAGACGCCGTACGTCAGGCCGGCCAGGATCATGTTCAGATTGAAGGCTTCACTGATTCCCACCACGACCAGGAGCACCGCGGCGACGCTCATGTCCGGAATGTCCCGGTCGAGCAGTCTTCGGGAAGTTTCCGCGCCCAGACATCCCAGCAGTACGGACAGGCCCAGCGTGCCCAGGGCCGCCGTGACGGTCGCGGCGGAAAAAGCGCCCTGGGGCATCTGCTCCAGCACAGCGAAGGCGGCGGCAAAGACCAGCAGGCACAGAACGACGTCAATGGCGACGACCGCCAGCAGCAGACGGGTGAAGCTTCCTCGGGCCTTGTGTTCCTGAATCAGGACGAGAATGGTGGCCGGAGAGGTGGCGATGGCCACCGCGCCCAGGGCGGTCGATATGACCCAGTCGACGCCCATCGCGCGACTGACCAGCAGGGTGAGGCACAAAGCGGCGAGTCCTTCCACCGTGGCGATGACCAGAGCCCGCGGCAGGATGTCGGCAATGCGCTGGAACCGCAAATGCGCTCCCAGCATGGCTGCCATGAATCCCAGGGCGTACGTGGTGACCGGACTCATGGAGGCGGCGATGTCAATGGAGCCGAAAAGATTAACACCCATGGGGCCGATGAGAAAACCCGCGGCAATATAGCCGATCTCGCGGGGCAAACGAACACGGGAGGCGACATATCCGAAGAGGGATCCGGCCACCAGGGCCGCGCTGGCCACCACCAGCACTTCAGATCCGGTTACCTGTTGCAGAGGAGTCGCCGCCATCCAGAATGTTCCATGCCTGGCGAACGCGTCAGGCCATGCTCAGGGTTCGGTCCGCAAGGGCGGGCAGCACCACGCCGGCCGGTCCGCGGAGAAAAATGTCGGTCACTGAAGTGGTAAACGCCGTGGGCTGGGTGTTGCATTCGATGATGGTGGCGTTGTGGTCCCTGGCGATCCAGGGCAGGCTGGCCGCGGGATAAACCTGCGCGGAGGTGCCAACCACCAGCATGACATCACAGGCAGCGGCCAGCGCCTGGGCGGCGGCCAGCGCGGCCGGCGGAATAATCTCACCGAATAGGACCACGTCCGGTTTCATGTATCCGCCGCACTCACACCGGGGCGCGCCATGGGCGCGATGGCTCAATTCCATGGCGCGGCGTCGGCCGCACGCGGGGCAGACGATTGCGTCGGCGCGACCGTGGAACTCCACCACATTCACGCTCCCTGCGCGGTGATGAAGGGCGTCTATATTCTGCGTGATCACGCCCGCGAGGCGACCGGCCTTCTCCAGCCGGGCCAGGGCGTAATGCGCGGGGTTGGGCTGGACGTTTCCGAGGGTCTCAGCCAGTTCATACCACATGACCCACACGCGGTCCGGGTCAGCATAGAACGCGTCGATGGTGGCGAACTCGTCAGGGGGATATCGAGACCACAGCCCATCCGCGCTGCGGAAGTCGGGAATGCCGCTTTCGACTGAGATGCCGGCCCCGGTGACCGCCACGGCACGTTTCGCGGCGGCCAGCGAGCGGGCCGCGCGTTCCAGATGCTCACCCTCCGCCCCGCCACCGTACTGGTGATCACAGATTTTCGCGTTCATCGCGCCACAATGCGCTCCATGCCGTTCATGTAGGGCCGCAGGGCCTCGGGAATGATCACGGAACCATCTTCCTCCTGATAGTTTTCCAGAATGGCGACAGCCGTACGGCCCACGGCGAGGCCTGATCCGTTCAGGGTGTGCACGAACTCCGGTTTGCCGCCCTCCCGGCGGAAACGGATGGACGCGCGCCGAGCCTGAAAGTCAGTGAAATTGGAACAGGAACTGATTTCCCGGTAGGCATGCTGTCCGGGGAGCCAGACTTCCAGGTCATAGGTTTTCGCGGCGGAAAACCCCAGGTCGCCGGCGCAGAGGGTAACTACCCGGTAAGGCAGGCCGAGCTGCTGAAGTACGGCTTCGGCGTTTGCCGTCAGTTTTTCCAGTTCATCCCAGGAATCTTCCGGGCAGGTGAACTTGACCAGTTCCACTTTGTTGAACTGGTGCTGGCGGATCATGCCGCGGGTGTCTTTGCCGTAAGATCCCGCCTCACTGCGGAAGCAGGGGGTGTAGGCGGTGTAATAAAGCGGTAGTCGGTCGGCGTCCAGGATTTCATCCCGATGGATGTTGGTTACAGGAACCTCAGCCGTGGGGATCAGCCAGAGATCCGCGCCTTCGACCCGAAACAGATCCTCGGCGAACTTGGGCAACTGTCCCGTACCGCGCATGCTGTCCGAATTGACCATGAAAGGCGGCAGGACCTCTGTATATCCGTGTTCGCGGGTATGCAGGTCAAGCATGAAGTTGATCAGGGCCCGCTCAAGCAGAGCGCCCGGTCCGAAAGAAAGGGAGAAGCGCGCGCCGGACAGTTTGGCCGCGCGATCGAAATCCAGAATTCCGAGGATGCGGCCGATTTCCACGTGATCCCGGGGCTCGAAGGAAAATCGGCGGGGTTCACCCCAGGTCCGGATGACGGGATTGTCTTCCGAAGAGGCGCCGTCGGGCACGGAATCATCCGGGATGTTCGGCAGGGACAGCAGCCGCTGACTCAGGGCTTCATCGATCTCTGCTACCTGTTGTTCGAGGGCGGCGATTTTTTCCTTGACCCGGCGCATGGCCTCGATGGCTTCGCACGCGTCGGCGCCTGATTTTTTAGCCCGGGCGATTTCCGCGCTGGCCCTGTTCTGTTCCGCGCGGGACTGTTCCAGTTCATAGAGGGTGGCCCGGCGTTTCGCGTCCAGGTCCAGGAGGCTGTCCAGGTCGAATTGGGCGTGCCGGCGCGCAAGGGCCCGGCGGATGCGGTCGGGCTCGGATCTGAGGATGCGTATATCAATCATGATCCTGTTCTTTCGGGTCGGTTCCGCCTGTTCTGTTGCCGGCGAGCAGGTCCAGCAGGCGGTTCATGTGATCCGTGTCATAGAATTCAATTTCGATTTTACCGCTGCCGCCGCTTTTGGTCCGGATCCGGATGCGGGTACCAAACCGCCGCCGGAGGGATTCTTCCACGTTCGTAAAATGAGGATCGCTATTGGCTTTTTTCGGGGTGGTCTGGCGGCGTTCGCGTCGGGCGGTGTTTACCAGCACTTCAGTCTGGCGCACCGACAGATCTTCCTCGACGACTTTCCGCGCGAGTCTGGTGATGGCCTGCGGGGAATCCAGGCCCAGCAGTACTTTGGCGTGACCGGTGGAGAGGGTTCCGTCCGCGACCATCTGACGCACTGGATCCGGCAGGTTAAGGAGCCGGAGGGTGTTGGTCACGGCGGCGCGGCTTCGTCCCACTTCCCCGGCCAGTTGTTCCTGGGTCCATCCGAAATCCCGCATCAGGGCCGCGTAGGCTTCGGCCTGTTCGATGGGGTTCAGGTCATTTCGCTGGAGGTTTTCGATCAGGGCCAACAGCAGAAGGTCGTTATCGCTGACCTCCCGAAGAAAGACAGGCACCTGTTCCACATCGGCCATGACGGCCGCGCGGCAGCGGCGTTCGCCTGCCACGATTTCGAGTTCTCCCCGACTGTTTTTCCGGGCGACGATGGGTTCCTGCAGACCATGGCGGCGGATGGAGTCGGCCAGTTCCGCAAGGGCCTCCTCATCGTAATGTTTGCGGGGCTGTTTCGGGTTGGGCCGCAGTTCCCTCGGGGATACCCACAGGATGCCTGTTGTGGGGTCGGCGGTACCGGAGCTTTCGGGGGAAGGCGGCGTGTCCGCGCAGACCACTCGATTCAACACATCTTTCGGAATCAGGGCATCCAGGCCCCGTCCCATCCGTCTTTTACGGGGATTAGCCACGTGCGAGCACCTCCTGGGCCAAGGCCTGATAGGCAATAGCGCCCGTCGACTTCGGAGCGAAAGTCAGAATGGTTTCTCCGAAGTTTGGAGCCTCGCTCAGGCTGACAGCCCGGGGAATGACTGTCTGGAACACCTTATCTTTAAGGAGATTCTGGACGTCCTCGACTACCATTCCGGACAGTCTGGTGTGCTGGTTCATGGTCAGCAGCACACCCAGGAGAGAAAGCCCCGGATTTAGGGCATCGCGGATTCGCACAACCGTATTGATCATTTCACTAAGACCTTCCAGTGCGTAATATTCGCATTGCACGGGAATGATCAGGCGGTCAGCGGCTACCAGACCGTTAACCGTAAGAAGACTAAGGGAAGGAGGACAGTCCACGATGAGGTAATCATATTTGTCCTGCAGCGGCCGCAATGCATCCCGAAGCCGGAATTCACACCGTTCCGCATCCACCAGTTCCACCTCCGCGCCTGCGAGATCGCGGTTGGATGGAAGCAACTGGAGTCGGGGCGTTCTGGTGTCGATCACGGTTTCGGCCGCGGTTGCTTTGCCGATCAGCACGTCGTAAAGGGTGCGTGTGAGGTTGTTTCGGTCCACGCCGACCCCCGTGGCTGCATTCCCCTGGGGATCGAGATCGACCAGCAGGACCTTTTTGCCTGCCTGAGCCAGGCAGGCCGAAAGATTGACGGCGGTGGTGGTCTTGCCCACCCCGCCTTTCTGATTGGATATGGCGATGACGCGACCCATACGGCTGTGCGGATTCTCCTAGGCGTCAGGTACGCCCCGACATGGTATGATACGGTTCCCGGCGGAGGGGATGCAAAAGAACCCACGGAAGAGCATGAAATGGCCCGGATACTGGTAACAGGCTGCGCGGGATTTATCGGCTCCCACCTTGTTGAGGCCCTGCTGGAACGGGGCGATGAGGTGGGCGGAATGGATTGCTTCAACGATTATTATGATCCGGCAGTAAAGCGCCGGAACCTGGCCCGGATCGCCGGACATGCCCGGTTTACGCTCTGGGAACACGACATCTGCGACGAATCCGCTGTTCGAACGGTATTCAAGGTGTTCCGGCCTGAGGTGGTGGTGCATCTGGCGGCGCGGGCGGGAGTTCGTCCGTCCATTCAGGATCCCAACCTCTACCATCGGGTGAATGTGATCGGAAGCCAGCACATTCTGGATGCCTGCCGGGATTTCGGCGGACCTTATCTGGTGTTCGCGTCCAGTTCGTCGGTGTATGGTGGCAGTGACCGGGTGCCGTTCCGGGAAAATGATCCCGTGGCCCGGCCGATCAGTCCGTACGCCGCCACCAAGCGGATGAATGAACTGCAGGCCCACGTGTACAGTCATCTGTACGGCCTGCGGGTGACCATGCTGCGTTTTTTCACCGTATACGGCCCCCGGCAGCGGCCGGACATGGCCATCCACAAGTTCGCCCGGGCCATCCTCGAAGGCCAGCCCCTGCCCATGTTCGGAGACGGATCCAGCCGGCGGGACTACACCTATATCGATGACATTATCAGCGGCGTTCTGGCGGCGATCGACCACCCGCGGCAATACGACATTTTCAACCTTGGTGAAAGCCGGACCGTGAGCCTGGCCGAGTTGATCAGCCTGCTGGAATCGGTACTCGGCCGGCGGGCGGTGATCGATCGGCAGCCGCCGCAGCCGGGGGATGTCCCCATCACCTTCGCGGACATTTCCCATGCCCGCGAGGTGCTGGGCTGGGAGCCATGCACGCCGGTGGAAGTGGGACTGCGGCATTTCGCCGACTGGCTGGTGAATCCGTGGTAACGACGGAAGCCCTTAACCGAGGTTGTAACGGATTTTATCCCGGATTTCCCGGAACTGTTCGAGATTCAGACGCGGGGGAGCTGGCGTGAAAAGAAAGTCCACCCGGGTGGTCTCCTCACGGGGCGGGTTCCAGGTTCGGGCATCCACGACAGCGAGAGGTTCCAGCCCCGCCTGCCGGGCCCAGTGGACAATCTCCTCCACAGGGTAGGCTTTTTCCAGACACTCGAACAGGATGGATCCGTCGCGCGTCAGACGGGTTCTGCAGGAAGCGGATTCAGGGAACCAGCGGCTTTCCCATGTCAGCATGATGTTCCCGACGGGTTCAATCCAGGACTGGTTGCCGAACACCTGGGCCATCAGCCGCTCGGTCACCATGTCGAAGTAAAGCAGTCCGCCCGGTCGAAGCGCGGCGGCGAGGGTACCGATCGCGCGGCGGATGGATTCCGGCGAAAGCAGAAAATTCATCGAATCGAACAGGCAGGTGATGAAATCCACGGCTCCGACAGGTACCGCTTCGAGATTGCCTACAAACACGGGAACCTCCACTCGGGCGACCGCGCGGCGGAGCATGGCGGGAGACAAATCGAAGCCGAAGGCCTGCCAGCCGGCGCCGCGTGCCCGTTCCAGCAGGGCCCCACTGCCACAGGCGGCATCGAGATAGGTGAATCCTTCCGGCAGCAGCGTCGCCAGTTCCCGCATGAGGGCGAACCAGCGGTCATACTCCACATGTGCCATCAGCGCGTCATACAGGTCGGCGATGTGTTCAAAGCGGTCCGGTACCGCCATGGGATTCGGCATCCTTTTTTTCTAGCCAGAACAGGAACGCCGCCGTGTTGGGGTCGGTGTACTCCTTGTTGCGGCTGAAGGCGACTTTCTGCCGGGCGACGTACAGCAGGGCCGCGCGGAAGCCTTCCCGCCGCAATATTTCGCGGGCGGTCGCGGCCTCGGGATATTTCCGCCCGGGTTCTGCGAAATCCGCCACGATCAGTCCCTGACCAAGGGGACCCAGTCCGGGCCGTCCGGTCGTGTGCCACGTGATGGCTTCCCGAACCGCGTCGCTGAGACCGAACTGTTCGCCGCACAGGGCGGCGGCCACGTGTCCGTGCAGGAGAACCGGCCGCTGGAGTTGCGCGTCGGAAATCGGCAGGCGCAGGCGCCGCGCTTCGGCCAGCAGTTCATCCCCCGTCAGGTCGCGGCAGTAATCGTGCAGCAGCCCCGCGGCGACCGCTTCGTCATGATCCAGACCGATGCCCGGTGCAAATGAGGAAAAATACTCGGCCACGAACACGCAGTGGGTTACCCGCCCTTCCTTGAGCCGCGCGCGGATGGCGGCCAGATACGCTTTGGCCTGTTCGCAGCGGGTTATCGGCATCCGTACAGTCCTTTCTGCCGGATCAGGTCAAGTACGGCATCCGGCAGGGCGTCACGGGGTGTTTCTCCCCGTTTCAGGGCTTCACGGATTTCCGTGGATGACAAGGCCATGGGCCTGAACGCGAGGACTTTTGCCCGGCTCGCGACATCGGGATGTAGGGGAGGATAGGTTTCGTTGGGCCGCGGCAGAATCAGCAGTCGGGCTAGATGCAGGATCTGCCGCGGTTCACGCCAGCGGGGCAGATCGAGGGCCGCGTCATATCCCATGATGAGAAACAGATCGGCCTCAGGATACAGGGTCCGGAGTTCCCGCAGGGTATCCACCGTATACGACGGTCCCGGACGGCGCAGTTCAATGTCGCAAACCTCGAACCCGGGGATATCCGTTACGGCGGCCCGCGTCAGAGCCAGCCGGTCCTCGGCCGGAGCGTGAACTTCGTTGCGCTTGTGGGGCGGCACAGCGGAAACCACGAACAGCACACGGTCCAGCCCCGCCTGGTGCCGGGCGGCGTCGGCGATTGCCAGGTGCGCGCGGTGAATCGGGTCGAAAGTTCCCCCCAGCACGCCGATACGCGGACGGTCATTCACGGATCTGGCCGTTTCCTCTGATCACGTACTTCAGCGTGGTAAGTCCTTCGAGAGCCATGGGGCCGCGGCAGTGCAGTTTGCTGGTGCTGATACCGATTTCGGCGCCCAGGCCGAACTCAAAACCGTCCGTGAACCGGGTGGAAGCGTTGACGTAGACCGCCGCGCTGTCCACTTCGTCCAGGAAGCGTTCCGCCGCCTCGTAACTTTCGGTCACAATGGCGTCCGAGTGGTGAGAACCATACTCGTTGATGTGAGCGATGGCTTCGTCCAGCGAGGAGACGATGCGGATGGACAAGATTTTGTCCAGGTATTCTGTTCGCCAGTCTTCTTCGGTGGCCGGAAAGCAGTCAATGAGCATGCGGGTGCGTTCACAACCTCGCAGTTCACACCCGGCCTCGGCCAGGGCCAGACAGATATCCCGCAACATCATGGTGGCCGCCGCCTGATGAACCAGCAGGGTTTCCATGGCGTTGCACACACCCGGCCGCTGCAGTTTGGCATTCAGCACGATTTTCATCGCCTTCTCTGGATCGGCATCTTCGTGAAGGTAAACGTGGCACACACCGTCGAGATGCGCCACCACGGGGATTCGCGACTCCTCGTACACCCGGCTGATGAGGCTTTTACCGCCCCGCGGCACGATCACGTCAACGTACTGGTCCAGCCGGAGCAGCTGGCCGACCGCCTCCCGGTCGGTGGTTTCGATGATCTGAATGGCGTCTTCAGGGACGCCGTAAGCGGTTAGCGATTCCCGTAGCATACCGGCGATGGCTAGGTTGGAGTGGATGGCCTCCGAGCCCCCCCGCAGGATGCACGCGTTGCCCGATTTCAGACAGAGCCCCGCGGCGTCGGCCGTGACGTTCGGCCGGCTTTCATAAATGATGCCCACCACGCCGAGGGGTTGGCGGATCCGCGCGATCCGCAGACCGTTCGGATGAACATACTGGCTTACGATATCGCCCACGGGATCAGGCAGTGCGGCCACCGTTTCAAGCCCTTCAGCCATGGCGTCGATTCGCTTCTCCGTCAGTTCGAGACGGTCAAGCATGGCCGCTGAAAGCCCTTTTTCCCGACCCGCGGCGAGATCTTTGGCGTTTTCTGCTTTCAGGGCTTCCCGTCTGGCGCGCAACCGTCCCGCCGCATCGCGCAACACGGCGTCTTTGACTGCCCTGGACATGGAACGCAGCACGTGCGCGGCCTCACGGGCGCGGCGCCCCATAGGTTCGAGGGGATTCTGGTCACTCATTTCGGATCCTCCCGATTCCGGCCGAGTGTGACGGTCGGGTTACAGCCTTTGTTCACGCACTCAATACTACCAGATTGTCCCGATGAATCACTTCTTCTCGGCACCGGGACCCCAATTCCTGCCGTACTTCCGGCGTATGCAGCCGCATGATCCGGCGGACGGTGGCGGCATCGTAATTGGTAATGCCCCGAGCCACCACCCGTCCCGATTCGTCGGCAACGGAAACCGTGGCACCGGCAGAGAATTCGCCTTCGACCCCGGTGATGCCCGCCGGCAGCAGACTGGACCCCTTTTCACGCAGCGCCTGAACCGCGCCATCATCCACCTGGATCACACCGCGGGACAGCCTGCCAAAGGCGATCCAGCGTTTTCGGTGGTTTATGGCGTCACCCGAAGGCTTGAACCGGGTGCAGGGCATGGTCTGGTCCAGCACGCCGGAAATGATTCCGCTTCGGGTTCCGTTGGCGATCACACAGACCACCCCGGCCGCGCAGGCGATCCGCGCGGCTTCGATTTTGGTGCGCATGCCGCCGGTGGAAGCGATGCTGCCGGCCCCGCCGGCCACGGCAATCAGCGAATCCGTAATGTGGTCCACTTCCGGAATCAGTTGGGCGCCCGGTTCTTTCGCGGGATTCCGGTCGAACAGACCGTCCACATCGGTCAGAATCAGCAGCAGGTCAGCATTGATTTTTGCCGCAATTTTTGCCGCCAGCGTGTCATTGTCGCCAAAGCGAAGTTCTTCGGTGGCGGTGGAGTCATTTTCATTCAGGATGGGAATGATGCGTCCCATCTTCAGCAGGGCGAGCAATGTGTTGCGGACGTTGAGGTAGTGGTTCCGGTTTTCCAGATCATACTGGGTGAGCAGCACCTGTGCCGTAGCCAGATCACCTTTACCGAATACCCGCACGAGGGTTTCGTAGTAGTGCATGAGCCGGGCCTGTCCCACCGCGGCCACGGCCTGTTTTTCAGCCAGGACTTTGGGTCGCTCAGTCAGTCCCAGGGCCTCCATCCCGCAGCCCACCG
>Ga0308390_1000764_pt1 | contig 22052 bp, 15 predicted proteins | sample Hotspr2Sample149_FD_202358 | JGI IMG/M metagenome (GOLD analysis project Ga0308390, IMG submission 202358) | Hot spring phototrophic mat microbial communities from Mushroom Spring, Yellowstone National Park, Wyoming, United States - 20040719_149 ...
TATTCTTCTTTGTAAATTTGTGAAACTACCTTTTGCCCCAGGACCTTTAGCAGGTTGTGAAATAAGCAAAGCTGGAAAAGTTAATAAAAAAGCAAAATATATTTTACTTAACAATTTCATTTTAGTATCACCCTTGTAACTCGGACTGGAATTTTATTAAAATAGAATCTTGCATCACAATTTAATGGTGTAAAAAATGCTAAATAATTATTTTCAGCAATTTTATTCCAATTAGCTTCTTGGATTTTAAACAAATTATTTTGGACTTTGAAGTAGACAGGTATAGAATCATTAGGAGTTGCGAAAGATTTATTAGAAGTAGAGCTTTTCATATTAGTTAGAGCCAAACCGGATGGAGCGGAGTAGGCGTCAGAAGATATAATTGCGTAATAATAAGTTTTACCATTTACAAGGCCTGTATGTGTAAAAGATGTTACATTCCCGTTGATAGTAGCAAGCAATCCGAAGGCACTTGTTATACTTGTTGTATTTGTATAAATAAGATACTTTCCGCCTGCGATTACATTTGGGTCAATTTGGTTCCAATTTCCTTTTGGATAGGACCAATTTAATATTACTTTATTATTTTGTGGTAATGCTTCAAATTTTTCAGGGGGTAATGGTTTATCAGAAAAATTATTGAAAACATATAAATTAGTTCCGCTTCCGAATTCAGGAACAAAAATAATTCTTCTTGCATCAAAATATTTTCCAACTGGTCCATAATAAGCGTAATTAGTATTCCAGGAAGTTCCGTTAGAATTTATAGAAGTCAGAATTCTTCCTTTGGAAGGGACTTGGTCATAATAAGTGAAGTAAGCATCTAATCCATCAGGAGGGTTATTAGAAGTTACAGCAAAGAAGATGAAATTATATTCATAACCAGGGGTTAAATCCAATTTAATAATATAAGTTCCGTCGCCTGCTGGTTGCATATTACTCACAATTCCTCTATCAAGCCAGGCACTTATATTTTTGCCGGGATGGATTGCGATTTTTTTAGCAAGTTTTGCCCAGTTAGTATTAGCATTGGTCAGTCCCTCTAAAATTGAGTAAGTTGAAAATAGGAGTAAAAAACAAATTTTTGATAATAAAATAGGCATCTTATAATATTTCAAAGTTAAAGTTTTGTATATTTGGTATTTATTGTTAGAGTTATAAAATTTTTTGCTACATACATTTTTTAAAACTTTGTTTCTCCAATTAATATTTTTCATTTATATTTACCTCTGATTCTATAAAATTTTATCGTCTTCGTGAGGTTTTAGGTTTTTCTAAAGATTTTAAATAAAAAAATGCTATTGTCGCTATTAAAGTAAGAAGTGATATTGTAAATAAATATGCTATTGGGTCAAATTTTATCATTTTTAATTCACCTCCTTATATTTTGAGAAATATAGATAATATAAAAAATATAATTGCTCATATTATTCCAAAAATAATCAATATAATTTTTAGCTGATAAGAAATTTCAACAATTATAATACTTATTGAAAATGCAACTATTATTAATCCGATGTCTTTGATGATATCTGCTATATGTTCTTGTTGTTTATTTGTAATTTTCATCTATTTCTCCTATTTTCAATTTTAAAGCACATAAAAACTCCCTTTTTATATTATATTAACGAATTTTAATTTTAAAGTCATAATTATAAAAAGCTCCTGACTGAGGGGGATTACTTTCGTCTGATATATTATTCATTGTTTTAAAATAAACGGGTTGAGATTTTTTAGGGACAGCATATACTACATCAGATGGTGGACTTTCTAATTGAATATTACCAGAGTCAACTGCTTTAATAACAAAATAATATTTCACATTATTTAAAAGTCCTGTTATAGATGTGCTTGTTCCAACTATTGGTTCAGAGTTATATTTTTGGAAAATTCCTTCGTTTATATTAGTAGTTATGTAAATATTATAACCTTTTAAATCTTCAACTGATGAGGAGAGGGCGTCCCAGAAAATATCAACTTTTTTATTCCAAGGGAATGCCCAGACGCCAGTTGGTTTCATTGGCAATTCCTCCCAATCGTCATTTATTATATAAGTCTTTAATTTTGGTAAAGTTATTTCCCTGAATCTGCTTCCTGTATTAAAATCTTCTTCTGTAATTGAATTATTATATCTATATTTATAATAAACAGGGGTTTCTGCTAAAATTCCAGTTGTTAATCTAAAAGTATAATTATTAATTTTTTGTAATGTTATTCCCTGACTTGTAAAAGGAAGTGGTGAACCTATAATTTCTACAATTGAAGGGTTTATTTCGCCAATGTCAATATTAAATTCGGTTTTAACTATAAAACAATTTTTAGTTTCAGAAAAAGAGCTTGTATTATTAGCAAAGTCAATTGCTTGAACTCTATAATAGTAATTTGTTCCATATTGTAAATTATTGTCAATGAAATAAGGATTAGTTGAGGCAGATATTAAAGAGGAATTGATTTTAACAAATCCTGAATTAGAGTTAAAGCTTCTAAAAACATTATAACCTGCTATATCCAATTCTGCATTAGGCTGCCAGGTTATTTTAACTGAATTAGTTGACAAAACTGCTATTGAAATTCTTTTAACAGGCGCAGGTGGGATTGTATCACTTGCAGTTGGTACTGCTGAATTTGTTTTTGAATTTTCCGAGGTCTGACCATAAATGTCTGTTGCTGTTAAATAATACCAATAAGTATTGCCATTTACAAGTCCTGAATCAAGGTATTTACCTGAAGTTGGTGATACTTTAGCAATTTGATAAAAACTGCTTCCGTTAGTGCTTTTATAGATTGTAAAATAAGAAATATCTGTTGGTAAATTTAAAACATTCCAACCTATTTCTATTGCTTTATCTTTTGGAGAGAGGATTATATTTTCAGGTTTTTTAGGTTTTGCCATACCACCTTGATTCCATTTATGAACAAGTTCCAGTTTACCATCTCCTCTATCATATAACGAAAAATATCTATTCCAATAATATGAATAATCACCTGAAAAATCATTTTCCCAAATTAGTGTATCACCTTGTTGAATAATAAATTTATATTGAATATTAAGTCTTGGGTCAAGCATAACAGAGACTTTATACCAGCCGTTTCCAACTTCTGTCATTTCAAGGTGTTTGCCAATAATTCCCCAAAAATTCATTTTTTCAGAATTACCAGCAAGATAAACTTTTGTTGGATTATAACCGCTTTCGCTTATATCTAACCAGAATGTAACTTCTATAGGATTTGGTGTGACTTTAACTATACTTGAAAATCCGCTTAAATTGCCGTTTCTATCTTTTGCTCTTATTTTGTAATAATAGGTTTTGCCGTTTGTGACATTTCTATCAATATAAGCGGAACGGAGGACTGTGTCAATTAAAGTCCAAGGTCCACTATCTGAAGTGCTTTTATAAATTTTATATGAATCAATATCTTCTTCAGGATTATCGTTCCAGTCCAATTCAATCATTTTATCACCTGGTGCAGCAGAGAGTCCTTGTGGAATTGAAGGTGGATTAAAATCAGGATTAAGTGTAATATTTAAAGTTGTTGTAGTTGCGTCATATAAAGTGACAGTAGTTATAGTTTTCATCTCATAACCTTCAGCCCATACTTGAACTTTAAAAGTTTCCGGTCCATTATCTTTACAAACGATATGTTCAATTTTGTAAAATCCGGTATTGTCAGCCTTTCCTATTCTTTGAACAATATTTTGGGCGTAATCCCAGACAGCAACAATTGCATTTGGTTTAGTATATCCTTGGAGGGTAGCAACACCGAAGCCACCTCCTCCATACTCTCTTGAAACTAAAACCCTAACATCATTTCCTTGAACATTTATTGTAGAAGTAAAATAACCGTTTGCATAAGTTGTAAAATAATCATTCCAATTCATCCAATCGCGCCAGGTTCTATTTGCCCAAGTTGTAAAAGAGCCAGTTGGCGCATTCGCAGAAGAAGAACTTTGATTTATTATAACTAAAATTGCATCATTATAGTAATTTCGTTCGTATATTAACCATTGGCCTGATGTGTATTTCCAAATTCTTGAACCTTTATCTGAGCGAAGCCCTGGAAATGACCTTCTGCCTTTAATTAAATGCTTAAAGAAATTATGTTGGTCATAGTTAAAATTCCAATTCATTGGAGCAATATTTGGTGAATTATCAAGGTCGGTTCCAATTCTATAGCCATCCATACCTGTTTCAGTGCCATAAAATATTTTTGGTGGTATGCAATGTGTTAATGTAAATCCAAAACCTCTTCGCACTTTCCAACCATCCCAATTCATTGTTCTTAAAACTCTATCAACATCGTGATTATCAATGAATGAAGCCATAATTGGATTATTACCATAAGTTGCTTCATAATTATCAACATCGTTTCTAAAGCTTGAGCTATCTTTGTAGCCTAACATCCAGTCTAAGGTTGAATATTTTAAAGGGAAATCAAAGGCTCCTTTAAGTTCAATTCCATTCCATACATAAGTAGAGATTTTATAAGCGCCGTCAAATATTTCGCCGAAGTTATAGAAATCTGGGAAAGTTTTTAAAACTTTTTTCATTACTTCTTGCCAGTAAATATGTCCGTGTTCAACTGGGTTTCCGTCAAATTTAGCGTAATCTTCTCTAAAGCCTCTAACACCTTTTGCGAGCCAGAAGCGTTTTAAGTCTGCCATATATTGTTGGACTTCAGCCATACCGACGCAGAATTCAGGCCAGTCGCCCCAAGGGGATTTATAAACAGAAATCCAGGCAGGATGTTCATCTCTTATAGGTTGTGAAAATCCAACTGCTGTTCCAGGCCAGTCTATTACAACATCAATATAATTATTTCTTGCCTCTCTTAAAAATTTTTTAAAATCAGAATCGCCACCAAATCCATCTTCAACATCCCACCAGTAATTTACACCATAACCTGTGCATCCTCCATTAAATTCCATTACAGGTGAAAGATAAAGACAATTTATATTTAAATCTTTAAAATAATCCATTCTATTTATAAGTCCTTGAAAATCGCCACCAAATCTTAAAGGGTCATTAGGGTCATTTGCAGGATTACCATTCTCAAATCTATCAACAAACATATTATAAATTATAGCATTTTGAGCCCAACGCCAGGATGAAGTTGTTTGCGGATATGAAGCAGGATAAGAAGTTTTATTACCTTGAAAATTAATAACATCACCATTTGAATTAAAACTAACACTAATAGAATAATCAATAATTTGGTCAGAAATTTCATTCCAAGTTTGAGTTATTTCTGATATAACATCTAATGCATCCGGAGTGCTATTGCCATCAATTGCTTGAACATTTCCGTTGTTATTGCTAAAAATTGCAACTGAAATTTTAATCGTAGAATTAAGAAATTTAGAAGAGCCTCCAAGCCATTTTAAAGGAATTCCAACTTCTATAAAACCAATATTTGTATTTTCAGAATATTTACCTGAACGCCAATTTCCATAAGTTTTATCGCAGGCTGTTGCTGTATCAAATCCTGAAAGAATTTTTACAAGATATTCCCAAGGCATATCTCCTGAAACATATAAATCAGCAGTTTGAATAAGTCTGCCTATAAATGCTCTATTAATAGATTCACCGCTATTATCAATTGCTATTTGAATAAAATGTGAACCATCTTTAAAACCTGAAGAAGTATTAAATTTCAAATAAAAATATAGATTATATTTATCAGCAGTTAATCTGAACTGAGAAAGGTCAAGATGTGTAATGTTATTTCTAACATCATTTAATTTATCAATCCATATACCTTCGCCATTAGAGAGTGAAGTTTTATTAGTTTGGAAATTTCCCAAAACCCAGTCATTATCAGAGCCATCAATTTTTCGTTTATTTACATAGATGCCATCACTTGGTGGCGAAGTTTTTGAAATAAGTCCCAATGAGTTTTTGGCACGGATTTGAGCATAGTAAGTTTTGCCCTTTTCAAGATTAGTCATAGTAAATGAAGTAATATTTGTTAATTTTTGATTTGTTAAAATATTTCCAATTCCGGGGGAAGTTCCTATATCAATGTAATAATTTACAATTGGGTTAATATCTGAAGCGGCTTGCCAATGCCACACAACAGTGCCGTCAGCATCTTCTATACCATTATATTCACCAAAATTATTTAAATTTAAATTATCAAGAGGCTGATAAACAATTGGAGCAGAAGCCTGAACTTTGAATTTCCATATATTTCCAGAAGAAAGCGCTCCCCATCTATCCCGTGCCCTCACACGCCAATAGTAATTTGTATAACCATAAGGCAAATTATCAGGAACTCTCCAGAAATTTGTCTTTAAATTAACCCTATATATTACACTACTATCAAAGTTTGTTGTAATATTCAATTCAAATAAATAACTTGTAACAGAATCATTTGCATCAGGGTCAGAAGATAAAGCCCAACTAAAAGATGGTCTTAAATTATTAGTTACTGCATTATTTGTTGGAGAGGGTGAGGATGGAGATGATGGCAAATTATTTTTCTTTAAATTTGAACTTTCTAAAAAAATATCAAACCAAAAATCAATGTCATTATCAAAAAGTTCTTCAGAAATTGAATTAAGAGAAAAATCAAAGTCATTATATAAAACATTAGTATCTGAAATTGCAGGAATAGTAATAACATCAATAGCGTCTGAGCCTGATAAATTAAAAGTTGTATCTTTTAAATTGGCGTAACCAATACTATTTTTAAAAGTTGCAACAGATATTCTAAGAATTTTTGAACCTGAAAATCCTAAATTCGCTTTTGGAATTTTAAGCTCTATTAAAGAAGTTTCTTTAAAAATGTTTATTATGTCATTATCTTTATTAGACCAACTTGAAGAGCCTGAGAATAAATATTCTATTTCAGGATGATTTATTGCAACAGTATGAGCAATTATATTTATATCAGATTTATGTTCATTTGGGGTAAGATAATAATCACTGCCAAGTGTGGTATCAGAATTATCACCAATAATATTTGTAGCAGTTGAAATTGGACTTCTATTAGTATCAATTGAAATTGCGATATAAGGCAGGTCAATATAAGTTATCTGCCGTAATTTTATTAAAAAATATAAATTTGAATAATCTGTCTTTATTCTAAAATATTCAATATCATAATTTCCACTTTCTGAAGATGAAATTTCTTCTCTTGTATCATTTAATTTATCTTTGAAAATGAATTCATTATTTGTTACAATTGCCTTATTAACTTCTTGAGGTGAGAAAGATAGCCAGTTATTGTAAAGAATGTAAACAGATTCACTTTGGGCATAATCACTAAATTTACCAAATGAATCTTTTACTTTAATTTTGCAATACCATTTATCACCTTTTGAGAGATAAATATTTGAAACTTTTGAATTATAAGGAGCAGAATTATCAGTTGACGAAAGCGAAGTTTGTAGAACATCATTTTTATACCATTCAAAATAATAAGTTAAATTATCGTTGTCATAATCGTATGAGCCTGAAGCAGTTAAAATTAAATTAGAATTAATTGAAGGGAAGGATGGAGCAATTACAATAGAAGTTGGCGGAGTTGGAGCAGAGTTAGAAATTATAAGAGAATAAGCATTTGCTTGGGCTTGTGAATAATTACTTGTTGTAGAAGAGTTTGTATTGTTGCCGTAAATATATGTTATCATTCCATTTCTTTCTAATTTGAAAAAGTATTTTAAATTAGAATTTCGTTTAAAATTACCGATTTCTGTGAAATAATAGCTAAAACCACCTGAATCTCGTTTATCGCTTAGATTATTACTAAAAATTGTTGCCCAATTATTAGTTGTAAAAATAACAATTCCTTTATCTATACCGTCAGAAGGGTTAACACCGATATAGAGTTTAATTTTATCAGAGCTTGAAGGGTTTAGAGGGGAGCGCATTTTTCCAAAGCCGTAAACATCTTCTTTTGCAGGTATATGCCAACTTTTAATTTTTGCATATCTAATTTTATAAAGGAAATAGGATGAAATATTAGCATTTGTATCAGCCCAATCACTTGTTGCAGGCTCGTCAAAAGGTGCTGTATCAGAAACACCCGGTTTATCTTCTGCTGGTCTAAAATAATTTAGAATTCTAACAAGATTGTCAAGTTTTAGTCCTAATTTTTTTAAAGGCAATCTAATTTCTGTCCATTTATTAACTTTTGTTGCGTAATCAGATTTAGAAAGAGGTGAGCCAAGCCAGGAAATGGCAGTTGTAGCCTCGTAAAGAAAAATTCCTCCAAAATTTGTCATACCTGTTTTAATCCAACTTGCAAGCCAGAAATCAGGTTTTAGTGACCAATTAACTTTTGTCGTAGGATTTGAAAGAAATGGGTCTTCTGATTTGCCTGAAGCATCAGAATGAGTTTCTAAAATAAAGCCATAATGTGCTGAGCGATTATAATCAGTTTCATTCCAAGGGTCGCCATTCATAACCCAAGCTATGTATAAATACTCAGGGTCATTTGTAAGATAAAAGCCAGGTGCCCAATTATATGGTTTGTTTGATTGCGAAGAAGTGCAACTCATCTGATTCCCCCATAATGTATCTTTCTCTCCATCTATAACAGGAGTAAAAACTGGAACCGTAGGCTCAGTTATTGTCAAAATAGGAGTTATGAATGACCATACAGGTGATGAAGATAAAATTCCTTTTCTGTCTCTGGCTTGAACTCTCCAATAAATTTTTACGCCTTCAGGTAATAGTGGCGTCTGCCATTGCGTAGTAGTAGAATTTAGATTTATACGGTATAAAATTGTGCCTTCAAAATTTGAAGAAGTATTCATTTCTAAAAGATATGATGTTACAGCATCACCTGTATCAGAGTCTGTTGCTTTATTCCATTTTAAAATTGTCCAATTTGTGTTTAAATTTGTATTATTTAATGGTGAAATATAATTAGGAGCGTTAGGAGCTCTATTTGTAATTTTTCCATTTGCTAAAACTTTTATGTCAAACCAGAAATCTATATCGCCATCTGATAAATCCTCATCCCAACTTGATTTGCTATTATCTGAATCATTTGTTAAATATTTTGTAATTGAAATAGAATCAAGTGCATCTGTTGTAGTATAATTACCTGTTGTATCAATATCATTTGCCCAGCCAACAACATTATCAAAACTTGCAATAGTGAATCTAATAAGTTTGTTACCAGTTGCCCCAATATCTGCACGGTTGATTGCAATTTCTATTGTATTGCTTGTTGCTGAAATATAAGCTGCTGTATCATAAGGAGGATTGGGTGGGGAATGCCAATTCCCCGTGTTTGTATATCTTTCTATTCTTGTGGTTCCTGAAATCGGGTTATGAATAATTAAATTATATTCGCCATAATGAGCATTTGCAGAAAGTGAATAGTCAGCTCCAAGAAAGGTAGCAGAGTCATCTCCAAGCCAATTCATTTGTGTGTCACTATAATTTGTATCAATATCAACATTTATTGCAATATAAGGCTCATCAATTGAAGTTATGTCACGCATTTTAAATAAAAAGAAAATATAATTACTATCAAAAGTTATCCTTGTTTCTGTAATATCATAATTTTGTGGATTAGATGGGTCAGTTCGGGAATCATTTGATTTATCTTTCCAAATCCATTCGTTACTTGAAATTTGGGCTTGATTAAATCCAGAAGGCGCTACTCCTTTCCAGTCCGAGGGGTCGCCATCTATTACTTTTGTCCCAACTTTGTTAACAGTATATTTATAATTTTGCCCATTATTATTTTTGTAATTTATTGTCATTAAATCTGGATAATTGTCAAGGTCATTTCCTGAAGACCAAGTTAAAGTTGTTGTTAAAACATAATATTCAATTGTGCATAATTTGTTCTGAGCAGGAATTGAACAGGTATAAATTGTTGTATTGCTTGCTGATGCTAAAATGAAATTATCAGAATTCCAGTTATCAGTTGTGAAGCGAACATAAATTTTTTCTTCGGAAGATTTTGAACCGGAAAGTGTTATACGAACTCTAACAGGCTGGCTTATACTTACAGGTGAGAGACTCTTTGAATTATCAGTTACAGAAGTAATAGAAACAGGAGAAGCAGAAAGGGTCATAATACCAACTTCAACATTCCCAGATGCAGGAGGGTCTTTGATACAGAAATGAACATAAGTTGAAGGGGAACCTTGAATTTGAGCATTGGCACCACCTTGCGGTATCGTCCACCTCTGATTATATGAAGTAATCCAATACCCACTTCCCCAATTATAATCCCAACTATCTGCTTGAATTTTAAACTCTTGACCAACTGATACAGCTGTTGTATAACCCCAATATTGAACGGTTCCTAAATTTGTTTTTTTGTAACAATTATTTATTGTCCAGCCATTGAAAGTTCCTGGAACGCCGACTGCATTCCAGCTAAAAATTTTAGATACCAAAGCAAAAACTATTAAAACAGAAATTTTAAAATTTTTTCTTATAATAAACATTTTAATCGTTTAAATATAATAATTTTAATTTAAAATTTCAATACAATAAGCGGTTCTGTTCTTTACTTTTCTTTTAAAATTTTTCATATAATTTCACTTTTTTACAATTTTATATAATCTTCTTTTATAAAATTTTTAAACCAATTTTCATAAATTTCAGGAGTTGCAAGATGAAGTTCAAAAGGATTTGCATTAAATCTTTTAAGAAGTTTATCTTTAAATTTTGTCTGCTCAAACAAACTTTCAGGAATTTTTTTACTGATTATTAGAATATCTATATCACTTTCAATAGAATAATTTCCTTTCACAATAGAACCAAAAATTATTACTTCAGCATCATTTAAAATTCTTTTTGCTCTTTGACTTATAATTTTTGCATATCTTATGTAATTCTTAAAATATTTCTGTTTCTTTTTTGCTCTATCAAACATTAATTTATATAAATTTAATTTTTGTTTCATTTTCCAAAACCTCAACAAGTTTTAATGAAATTTTTTTTATTTCTTCGGCTTCCTCTTTCTTAAATTCTCTTGAAAAATATCTACTTGTAATATATGAATCTTCTATCATTTTTATAGCTAATCTATTTTTATTATAAAATTTTTTTAATTTATCCGATTTGTAAATTTCCATCACATATTCTATTAATTGCGTAAGGAAATGTATTTTAGGTAAATCAGCGGCTTTTAGAAAGATAAGATATTTCAGCCATAATTGTAATGCTTGCTCAAAATCAAAGGCGGATAAGTTAAATCGTTCTTTTTCTATATCTTCAAAAGCACGTTCCCAAAATTCTTTTCCCCGTTTTTTTAAAAATTCTCCTTCTTTCATAAAAGCTCCTTTACTATAATTAAAAGTTCATTTTTCATATCTTTTCTATTGTTTTTATATAATCTTCCAATTCTTCAAAAGCTGTCTCTATTAACTCATAATTAATGTGTTGATTATAAAAACCTTCTGAATGAAGCATAGTTCGTAAATATCCCAAAGTTTTCTCCATTTCTTTTGTTCCGTATTTATGTAAAAAATATGAGAGTCCTCTAAAATTCTTTGGTAATCCTTTTTCTTTCTTTATTCCTTTTTTTACAAATAAACCTTTTGTAGCCAAAACTGGAGCAAGCCATGCTTTTTCACAACCATCAACTGCAAGATGCTGTTTGTCGTTTCTTTTGCTTTTTTCTATCTCCTTTTTAGCAAATTCAAAAAATTCTTTTGCTTTTCTAATATATTTGTTCCCTCTCATATTTTTTTAAAATATTTTTAATTTAAAATTTCAATTCCAGTGAAATTTTGTGATTAAAGACATTTGCATTAAAATCTGCAAAATAATAATTTATTGCGTAATTAAATTTAAAATTCTCAAAAAAAGTCCAGTCCAATCCAAATCCTGTATAATAAAAATTTATTCCTGCTTTTAAATTAAGTGATTTTAAAATTTTATATAATAGCCCAATCATAAGGTTATATTCATTTTCATAATATTCAAAATCTGCAAAAATATTAAATTTTTTAAAGATATAAGATAATCCAGTGCGATATTTTATTGGTAATTTTTCTACACTTGAAATTCCGCTGTCGGTTGAAAAAATATCAATAATTGCAAATCCAAAATTAATGTTTTCTGATAATATAGTGAAAATTCCTATGTCAAATGATATAAAAGATGAAGTATCAGAATTATTATTCCATAAAGTTGCATTATACTTTTGAATGAAATATTTTAAACTTATTCCTGTTGACAAATTTTTATTTAAATTTAAAATTTTGTTTAAATTGAAAGAGCCATTTACAAATAAAACAGTTAAAGATGACAATTGAGCAAAGTCTAAGGAAGTGAAGGCGAAGCCAAGTCCACCAATTTTTGTTATAGGAGTAATCATTGAAATTCCATAAGAATTTATATTAACAGGGTAATAACCCTGTTCGGAATTTAAAGAATTTTCTGATTCAAAACCTAAAAAGTGTTTATTGTAAAAAATAGCGAATTTTGAGCAATCTAAATTATAAAGATTGGCAGGATTAAAAAACATAGATTCAGTTGAATTTAAAAGAGTTGCGCCTGCAGAGGCAAAAGATGCAGAGTTAGCAAAAGTTATATTATAATCTACGAGTGAATATAAATTTTTTAAAATTAAGAATATAAGCAAAATATAATTTAAAATATTAAGAAAAATTTTTTTCTTTTTCATAATAGGACTCCATTTTAAAAATTCAAATTATAGCGCGAACCTTTTGGTTCGCTTTTTTATGCGAGAATAAATCCTCTCGCTACATTTTTAAAATTCCAAATTCCAAGCACCAAATTACAAATAAATTCCAATGACCAAAATCCAAAATTTTAAAAAATAATGTTTGGAATTTAGAGTTTGCGATTTGGAATTTTTCAGGGCACCCTTAAGGGTGCCCTACTATTCAACAACAATTAAAGAATTTCCCATCTCATCATTAGCATCTTCGCCATTTGGATCCTTTTCCCAAAATTTTTCATCTATGACAAATTTATATTTATACCTGCCAGGCTTTAAAGGTAAAATAATTGACCAAACGCCTTCTTCATTCTTTTTTAGATTTATAGATTTTTCTGAGGTTCCATATTCCCAATTATTAAAATCACCTGCAATTTGAACCTTCCTTGCTGACGGAGCATAATATTGAAATAAAATACCTCCTTCAACTTTATGAGGTCTTTCAAATCTCGGTTTTACATATTTTAATATACCACAGGAAAAGAAAAATATCAAAATAATCAATAAATTTTTTTTCATATTCTCAACTTCTTTAAAATTTAAATTGGGCACGCAATGTTATAAAACCGCTCTTTTCAAAAAATTCCTCAGCATTAAAAATAGGATTTAAACTCCCTCTTTCAATAGGTTGCTCATCTATATACTTAACCAGTGAATACTCAAATCCAAAATCTTTGTCATATAAAATTCTTGGGTCAATTCCATAATCAATTGCAATCCATATAAAATTATTTATTTTATACTTTACTTCATAAAATAAATTCAAAAAATTTTTTGTTTCACTATAATTGAATCCTTTTACGCTATAATTGTAAATTTTGTATCTAACATTTCCAAAAATCTCTATTTTACTTGTTAAATCTAATAATATTCCAAGTTTTAATTCACTTGAAGCGATATTATAATATTCAAAATCATATTTATTTACTTGAAACGAAGGAATTATTTTTAAAGGTTCAAATAAGATTTCAATATAAGATTTACTACCTTCTATACCTTTAAAGAAATATATAAAATTTCTTTTCCCAAAATTATATTCATCTATATAAAAGTAGGGCAGATATTCTTTTGAGCATTCACCTTTATATATTTCGCTATTTAAATTTATATTTTCAAAAGCAATTCTAAATTTTAAATTGATTTCATTGTAAGAAGGATTGGCTTCATAAATATAAAGAATTTTTTGGAATGAATCATAAAAATAGCTTTTATATTTTCCATATTTTATTTTAAAACTTGGCTCAAAATTTATAAAATCAAAATTTATGAGAAACCCTGATTTTGCAATAAAATAATTCCATTCTGGTGAAATCCAGGTATATTTTTTTTCAATATTACCGGATGGAGTTGCCATCATAAGAGATTCGAGGTAATGTCCTCCTTCTTTTTTATCAATTCCGCTCTCAGCATATAAAATAAATTTTTCGTTTAATATTTTTAAATTTGCTTCTCCTGTTGCTATAAATTGGTAATCTTTTTTATTTGGCTTATAAAATGAATTTGTATCAAATTCAAACCAGTTATTATCAAAATTTGCCCAATTATTTTGGTCAACCTTAGGAAGTGGAAAGTTTTGTTTTTTGTAAACAAAATTGAATGAAAATTGAGCAGGCTGGTATTCAATTATACTTTTATTTGCGATAATATATTGATTTCCAATTTTATCCTCGTAAATATTATAAGGTGAGGCAATTATGAGATTTTCTTTAAATAAATTTAAATCATATTTAAAATAAATGCCCAAAAAATCTCTGCCAAAATGAGCAAACTTTTCAATGTTCTGTCTGTAAAATTTAACTGGCTGATAAAATGTTTCTATTTCATCATCTAAAATTCTTAAAGCGTCATTAAAATCAAAAATTTGTTCCCTATAAAAAATTGAAATTAAATTTTTATAATTTAGATAGGCTCTATCAACTAAAAATTCATAATAAGTAAAATCAGTATTAAAATTGAAAATTGCAAATCCTTTTAAATCTGTTCCTTTAATTAAGAAGTTTAAGAATATATTATTTTTAATATTATTCACTCTGAAATTTGTATTTTTTTCTGAGCTTAAAATATTAAAAGAATGAACCTCACCTGTGAAATCAAAATTTTGTGCCGAAATTAGATTTTGAAATAAAAATATAAAAATTAAAAGCATCAAAATTCTGCCTCCGCTTTAATACTTAAAATAAATTGTTCAGAGAATTTTTTTTCAGCATCCTCAAAAATTGGAAATCTATTTTTCAAATTTTCATTTAAATAATAATAAAATCCTTCATAATTCTCTTCGTCTATTGTGAATGTATCAATTCCAATTCCTGCATTAATTTTAAAATTTTTTGAAATCATATAGTCAACTCCTATATAATAATTTACAAAAATTTTTTTAAATTTTTCAAATAAATCTTCAGTTAGATATTGTGAAAAATTATAATATTTTATTCTGTAGCCGATTTTTGGTTCAATTTGATTTTTAAAATTATATGAAAATAAAACTTTATTTTCATAGGTGAAGCTTTGCCATTCATCTTCTTTATAAAAGTAGATATCGCGCTGAAAGTAATTGTTGTAATAATTCTCAAAAATTATTCTAAAAGATTTTAAAGTAAAATTTAATTTTTCTCTTATAGTGAATTTTTTATAGGCGGTTGGAATCTCAAGGTTATAAAAATTTAATTCATCAAAAAGAATAGAGTAATTAAAATATTTTGCATTCTTATTGCCTGAAATGAGTTTAAATTCTAAATCGTGATTAAAGTTTTTATAATTAAATTTTGCAAGCCATTTGAAAGTATAAATTTGGGGTTTAACATTTTCAAGAAAAGTTGGTTTGAATTTTAAAGAATCAGATTTAATTGATATTTCATTTTTAAGAATATTTTTTAAAATTAAATGGATGCCTGCAATAAATTCGTTGCCTTCAAAAGAGGAGTTATAATAATGTATAGCCTTATTATATGAAATTTTAAAGCTTTCACAATTTTCAGGTAAATCGCTTCCGTCACTTTTAGCAGTTTCAAGATAAAATCCGCCTTCTTTTGATTTTGAAATGTATTCACCAAATATCCCCAAAAAATCATTTGCTTTTAAATAAAATTGAATGCCAGTTTTGTTAATTAAATATTCTTCAGACTCTTTAAATAATGTTGATGGTTTAATCTGATATACAGACCAGAAATTTTCATTTACAGGATAGTTATCATATTTACCTCTTTCAATAATTTTTATAATTCCGACCTCACCTGATTTAAAGATTCTTTTTAAAATTCCGCCGGAAATATCAAAATTTTTAAACATAGGTTTAACATAAAAACCATTGAAATAAAATTTTTCAATGTTTAATTTAGTTTCTATTCCTCTGTAATTATAACCAAATTTGCTTTCATCTGTTTGGTTATTATAAAATTCTAAGGGATGAACAAATAATGGGTAATTTGCGTTGTAAATGTAGTGTTCAATAATTTTTAATGGTTCATCAAGAAAGATAATTCTTTCGTTATTAAAGAAGGTGAAGGAGATAAAAGGTTGATTTAGAACAAATTTTGCGCGCCATAGAGAAAGGGCATTTTCAGATGGGATATCAAAAAATAGCACAGAATTTAAAAAAACATTTTCGTTTATATAAATTTCTGGTTCCAAATTTAATATATGTCTGTTTTTAAAAGTTTTTGAATTGTTCTCTTTGAAATTATAATAAGGAATAAAGATAAATTTATAATTTCCTTTTATAAAAATTTTATCAGATATTTTTATATTTGCTTTTTTTTCGTAAAAAATTTTTATGCCTTCGCCACCTTCAAGTTTTAGTTTGTCACCTTCTAAAATAATTTTAAATTTTATATTATCAGCAGGAATCCATTCATTATCATTTATTACAAATTTGTATTCATATTCACCTGGTTCTAATTTTATTTTTGCTGTCCAGATTCCAAGTTCCTCCCTTTCTGCCATTAAAACATTTTTATCCCAATTGTTAAAATTACCTGCAATCGCAACTTTATAGGCTTTTTCATATTCTAAATGGAATAAAATTTCATTTTGCTCTGTTAATTCAAGTTTATATATCTCGTACGCTTTCAAATTTAATGCAAAAAATAAAATTAAAAATATAATTTTTTTAATCATTTTTTAAAAACTCAATTTAACATATAAATGGATTTTATGTTCCATAGAATTATTTGACTCAACAAAGTCTTTGTCATTTACGAGGTCATCATTAACATAACTATCATTTCCGTATTCTAAGTAAAAATCAGTATTCTGACCAAAATTATATTGTAATTGAGACCAAAATGTATCACGAGTTCTATAAATCTCATCAACAATTAAAAAACGATTAAGTGTTTTAAGTTTTTCTGTTAAATTTATTGAAATTTCAGTTCCATAAATATATTGCAAATATTCAGTTTTTATATTTCTAATTTTAAATTGTAATTTTATTAAAGTTTTTTTATCCTGCATAGAAATTTGCGAGAAGAAATGTGACCACCTATCATCCTGTAAATATACCCAGGCTTTGCTACCATCAAGTTTTGTAATCTCAACTTTATCACTATTAAATTGATGAGTTGTTAAATAGTAAATTTTTAAGTTTATGTCTTTTATAAATTCAACATATCCTTCAATATAATCTTCTGTTTCGCTATAATTTATTTTTTTCTTTTTATAAAAATCTCTATGGTATGTTAAAGTTATTGCTTTTTTAGGGAATCTATATTTTGATTCAAAGTAATAACCATTTTGGTCATATTTTCTATCATTGTCATAAACTTTTGAGCAGTATGCTCTGAAATCTTTGCCGATATCTCTGTAAGATGCAATTAAATTTAGACCACCTAAAAATGTTTCAAAATCTTTTCTATATTCAACTTTTAAGGCTAAATCATCATTTTTTATTGAATAGTCAGAAGGGGTTTTACTTTTTGCAATTTCAAAAGTTATACTATTTTTAAAAATATTAAAAAATAAATCTGAAGCCAGAACAAGGTTATAATCATTTGGATTAGATGACCATCTTTTATAAGTAGAGGTGAAACCTAATCTTAATTTTTCACTTATAATGTTATCATAAATTCTTGCTCCGTAGGCATCAACATTTTGGCGATACATTTTAGCAATAAAAAATTTTGAATAGAAATTTGGGACAAATCCTTCAATTTCAATTGTGCTGCCTGCTACTCTGGCAGTGCCAATTCCTCCGTCCTCATCCCATTTATCTTTATCTGTATTAACAAGATAAAAAAGCGGGTCACCAAGATAAAATCTAATCTGATTAGCAAAAAAATAGAATTCAACTTTATCTTTCTTCCCAATTTTGTAATTTAAATGAGATTCTGCTAATTGAAAAATCTCTCTCTTAAATTTTGTTAAATCTTTTTCATAAGTGGCATCAACATTAGCATAAGTTTTTAAAAAGAATGAAAAATTTTTTATAGGTTCTGAATATAATCTTGCTTCCAATCTATGCCAAGGATAATCAACTGCCCATTTGTAACTGCTTGTTTTTCTAATATCAAACGAGGTTTCATAACTTCCATTTAAATAAGTCTCAGAATAAATATTGGCTGTTAAAAGAAATAATAAAAATATAAAAATCATAATTTTAAAATAAAATCAATTGTCCAGAGATTTCCCAATTCTTTATTTGATAAAATACCAAAATTAATTTCAAATAGATTAAACTCTGCTCCAAATCCTGTTGAAAGATTTAAATTATCAGTTATACCACACCTTGCATAAATTACATTATAAAAGACTAATTCGCTACCAATTGAAGTTTTCGGCTTTTCGCCTTTTCTAAATTCCTCTTCTCCTAAAATTCTAAAATTTTCAAAAATATTTAATCTTAAACCAGTCCTGAATTCCCGTAAATCATTTTTTGTAATACTATTTCTTTTAAAACTTAAATTCGGATTGTTTAAATTTTTACCAGAAACACCTATTGTAATATTTTTATTAACTTTTAATAAAATTCCAATGTTAAAACTTATTGCTGATTTTTTGTTTAAAACATCTTTTACTTCATCATTTTCAATTGAGAGAGATGTGAATATATAATTCAATGTTAATCCGAAATAAAAAGATTTAAATTGAAAAGCATTTGAGAGAAGAAATTTTGAGTAGTTATAAAAATTTTGTAATCTAATAGTATAAAATCCTGCTGAGAGTTTAAATTTATTGAAAGGGTATAAAATTGCAATTTTGGCATTATAAAAATTTTCTATACCATAAATTGGTGAATAAGATAAAAGAATAGATTTTTTATCTATTTCATTTAAAATTGCTGAATTATGAAAGATTGCGTTTAAATCTTTATTTAAAACAGATTGAATATTTCCTAATGATATTGATTTTGCACCCGGCAAAAATTCTGTATAAGCTAACTTTGTAATAAAAAAAATTAAAAAATAAATTTTTTTGTTCATTTTACAAGATAAACAGGAATTTTTTCAATAAAAGAAACACCACCAGATTTTACTTTTATAAATATTATATATATTCCCTCTTTCTCTAAAATATTATAATTGTTTAAACCATTCCATTTAATTTTTTGTGAACCTGCAGTTAGGGAAATATCTTCGTAAATATCATAAACAACTTCACCTTCAAAGTTAAAAACTTTTGCAGAAACTTTCGCATCTTTTGAAAGTTTGTAATTTATTACTACTTCGTCATTTATTCCATCATTATTAGGAGTGAAACTTCTATTTTCAATTGAGATATCATAAATTTTAAGTGGCTGATATTTTGATGAGGTTGTATCAATTTCTACTTTTGCCCTTTCCCTAATATCAATATTCATATCAGGCAATCCATCATAATTTTTGTCTAAATCAATTGTTACAAAATTGTCAATAATTGGAGTTTCAGAACAATTAACAGGCATATCAACTGAGCTATTTGGCATACTATCAGGACCTCCGCAGGTCTCACCTCCTACAACTAAAATAACTATTTTTAATGAGGCATTTGTTGAAATCCTATATTCACCCTGTCCATATAAAGTATCCCAATTGATTTTTGCTTCCATGCCACCTTTAATTGAACCTTTAAATGTTGCTTTTGTTTCTACCTGTGAACTTTTATCTTCAACTGATGTTTCGTTTATAATTTTCCAAAATTGCGGTTTTTCGTTATTATCCCAGGTAGCAAGAAAAAAATTGGGCTTTATATTCTCAAATTTTACATTTCGTTTCCAGGCAGATAACTTTGAGACATCAGAAATCCCTTCTTTGGGTAAAGTTTGAATATAGCATATTATATTATTCCCCCAGCAGACGCCATCAATTCCTATATAAAGATATTTTGCATCCCAGGTTAATTTTAATTTAAAAACATCATTTCCACTTCCCCATTTTGAATCATTATCAGATTCATAAAATTTTCCGAATAAATCGGGTGATAAAATTATCTGGTCAGATTCTAAATCAAAATCAGATGTGTTCCCGTTAATTTTTATTAATTCGGATTTATTAATTGAAGATTTTGCAAATATTAAAGAGATAGTTAAAATTTCAATTAAAAGAAAAGCCAAAATGATTTTAAAACATTTCATTTAACCGATAAAATAAAATATTTTTTTAAAAAGTCAAGTCCAATTTAGAGCTGAAGAATTAAAAATCTTTTGATTTTTAAATAAAAATGTACATTATTGTAAAATAGGGACGGAGGGATACTTTATAAACTTAATTTAAAGTATTAATTTAAAGTAAAAAGTGAAAATTTTAAATAATGAAAAATAGGATTTAAGTCATCAAAAAATAATAATTATATAAAGTTTAGCTCCGTCCCTAACTTTATAACTTTCCTCTAAAAATGCAAAACTAAAATTTTTTTGACTTTATATTTAAAATTTATAACTTCTTTAAAATGATTTCAATTATATTGCCTTGTTTAAATGAAGGTGAAAACTTAAAAATTTTGGTGCCTGAAATTGTTAGGGAATTAAAACGAAAAGATTATGAGATTATAATAATAGATGACAATAGTAAAGACCAAACAGATTTAATAGTAAAAAATTTAAAAAAAAGGTATAAAATAAAATATTTAAAACGAACAAATGAGAGAGGACTTGCTTCGGCTGTAATAGCAGGCTTTAATTTAAGCAAAGGCAATTTTATTATTGTAATGGATGCTGATTATTCTCATCCACCAAGTGTAATTCTAGAAATTATAAAAAATTTAAATTCAAATTCTGATATAGTAGTTGCAAGTAGGTATATAGAAGGCGGCGGGGTTGTTAAATGGCAATTTCTAAGAAAATTAGTTTCTGTTTTTGCAACTTTTTTAGCAAAGCCTTTAGTAAAAGTTAAAGACCCACTCGCAGGATTTTTTGGAATTAAAAGAGAAGTGTTAAAAAATTCAAAATTAAATCCTTTGGGATTTAAAATTTTACTTGAAATCCTTGTGAAATGTAATTATAAAAAAGTAATTGAAATACCTTTTATTTTTAGAGAAAGGCATAGTGGCGTAAGTAAAGCTAATATGAAAATTTATTTTGAATATAATTTACATCTTTTAAAACTTTATTTTTATAAATTAAAACAAATTTTCAGGAGAATATTAAAATGAAAAAGAGAGTATTAATAACAGGCGGAGCAGGCTTTATAGGTTCACATCTTGCTGAATACTTTCTTGAAAAAGATTTTAAAGTTGTAGTATTAGATAATCTTGTAACAGGTGATTTAAAGAATATAAGGCATTTAATTAATGAACCTGATTTTGAATTTATAAAGCACGATATTACAAAGCCAATAAAATTTGATTATAAGATAGATTATGTTTTACACTTTGCTTCACCTGCAAGTCCTGTTGATTATTTAAATTTACCAATACAGACATTGAAAGCAGGGGCTTTAGGAACTTATGTATGTTTGGGAATAGCATTGGCGCATAAAGCGGTATTTATGCTTGCTTCAACCTCTGAAGTTTATGGCGACCCTTTAGTTCATCCTCAAAGTGAAAATTATTGGGGAAATGTTAATCCTGTTGGTCCAAGAGGAGTTTATGATGAAGCTAAAAGATATGCAGAGGCAATAACTATGGCTTACCATAGATACCATAAAATTGATACAAAAATTGTTAGAATATTTAATACCTATGGTGAAAGAATGAGACTTAACGATGGCAGGGTAGTGCCAAATTTTATTTCCCAGGCTTTGAAAAATAAACCAATAACAGTTTACGGAGATGGCTCCCAAACAAGAAGCTTTTGCTATATCTCTGACCTTGTTGAAGGAATTTATAAAGTTCTGTTCTCTAATTTAAATATCCCCGTAAATATTGGAAACCCAGAAGAAAAAACAATTTTAGAGTTTGCTAAAATTATAAAAGAGTTAACAAATAGTAAATCAAAGATAGTTTTTAAAAAACTTCCCGAAGATGACCCTAAAGTTAGAAAG
>Ga0308390_1000766_pt1 | contig 22020 bp, 19 predicted proteins | sample Hotspr2Sample149_FD_202358 | JGI IMG/M metagenome (GOLD analysis project Ga0308390, IMG submission 202358) | Hot spring phototrophic mat microbial communities from Mushroom Spring, Yellowstone National Park, Wyoming, United States - 20040719_149 ...
AGGTGACATGCCCCACCCCGCCATAAGTCCAGGGGTTGCCCGATGGACGCGGATTGAAAAAGCTGCGGCCATTGCCCGAGCACTGCAGCACGCTGGTGACCTCGGTCTGGGGCAGCTTGGATAGCTCGTCCACCGTGATCTTGAAGGGTTTGTCGATCAGGCCGGTGACCTCAACCTCCCAGTTGGGCTGTACGTTGGGCTCGGTGGTATTGAGTCCGGGCAGGTCAATGTTGTTACGGATGAAGAGGTTGGCCTTGCTGGTGATGCGCTCGGAGCCCAACAGTTCCAGGGTAGACTCCATCACCACCGGACGGGACGACAGCACAACCAGCTTGGGGTTTTTGCCGCGTACCACCTGGTCGGCGGTGGGTTGTTGCTGGGCCATGCCCAGTCCCATCAAGCCTACAGCAGCGCTAGCTGCGGCGCTTTTCTTCAGGAAGGTACGGCGGTTCATCTCCAACTGCAGCAGCTCTAGCTCCTTTTCCCTTTTGCTCATCTCCTCCTCCTTTGCTGAGAACAATAAACTCTCTCTTAGGACAGAATTAAATGCTACTTATTTACTTATTTGTAAAGATGCTACAACAATTTGCTGACACATTCAAATGAGGCCTAAAACACTATGTTTTCTCTAACCTCGAGCGCTCCACCGCCCTCAGCCCGCGCCGCCCGAAGCGCCGGGCCAGCTCGAGTTCGCTCATCACCAACACCGTGGGCCGTCCGTGGGGGCAGACCCAAGGCAGCGCGCATTCGGCCAGGGCGTCTAGTAGGGCCTGGGCCGAGGTGCCCGTCAGCGGATGCCCGGCCTTGATGGCAGGCAGACAGGCCAGCCGGGCCAGCACGTTGCGCCAGGCCTCACGAAAATTGGGGGTTTTTAGGCTGCCCTTCACCACCTCGGGGATGAGCGAAGGATGCCCTGCCAAAAAAGCCGGAACGGTGCGGATGCGGTATTTGCCGGGGCCGAAGGGCTCCAGGCACAGCCCAGCCTGCTCGAGCTCCTGCGCCCGCTCGGCCAAGTTCAGCTCCTCGCCCAGCGAGAGCGAGACCAGCTCGGGGTGGGGGAGCTCGAGGGGGGGCTCCTCGCGGTAGCGGCGCAACAGCTCCTCGTAGAGGATGCGCTCGTGGGCGGCGTGCTGGTCTACCACGTAAAGCTCGTCCCCCGCCTCGGCCAGCAGGTATAGCCCCCGAAAGCTGCCCAGGTAGCCTAAGCGCGGAAAGCTAGCCCGCTGTACCGGAGCGGGGCCAATGAGGGGGGTGGGTTCGGGCAGGGCACGGGCCAGGGGATGGGCCGAGAGCAGCCCCTGCACCGCCCGTGTGACAAACCCCAGAATGGGTTCGGGGCGGATTAGCCGAACCCGCGACTTGTCGGGTGAGGTGTTGATCAGCAGGTGTTCGACGGGGATGGTTAGGTTCAGCACCCCCAGCGGAAACTGACCTGCGGGCAACAGCTCCTTGTAGGCAGCTAGTACCGCCTGTAGCAAGGGCTCGGGCCACTCCACCGGGCGGTCGTTGAGGGCAAGCAACAACCTGTCCCGCCGAGGGCGCGATAGCTCCGGGCGCGAGAGCAGACCCGAGAGCCTAAAAGTGCCTTCGCTATCGTTCAGCGGAAGCAGCCGATTGGCCACCACCGAACCCCAGAGCAGCTTAGCGGTCTCCATAAAGCCGCCTCCGGCATGGGCGATCTTCTCTTGGCCGTCCACTACCAGCCGCAGAGCAATTTCCGGGCGGTGCAGCAGGTAACGTGAGACCAGGTGTATCACCTTGCGGGCCTCGGCGGCAGGGGCCTCGAGCGCGTTCCGGCGGGCCGGCAGGTGGCTGAAGAGGGCACTGACCTCGACCCGGGTTCCCGCGGGGGCCGGGTGTTCGTGCAGTTCTATCTGGTCTTGGAAGGCCGTCAGGGTGGCTCCACCAAGCTGCTGGGGGGGCCTCGAGGTCAGCCGTATTTGGGCAGCCTGCCGGATGGCCCATAGCCCCTCCCCCCGAAAGCCCAGGGTGCGGATGTTGTGCAGGTCGGTGAGCTTGCTGGTGGTGTGGTGCTCCAGGGCCAGGGCCAGCTCTTCTTTGGGGATGCCCGTGCCGTTGTCGCTCACCACGATCCTATCCAGGCCCCCGCCCCACAGTTCAATGTGTAGCCGGGTGGCTCCGGCATCCAGAGCATTTTCCAGCAGCTCTCGCACCACATCGGCGGGGCTAGAGATCACCTCGCCCGCAGCGATTTCACGGATAATCTCAGGGGGCAGCTTGCGGATCATACCTAATGAACACCATCCGCTTCGACGGGAGAAAGGCCCTTGAGCTGCTCCTGCAGTTTGCGCAAGAACAAAAGGGCCTCGAGCGGACTGGTGCGGGTCAGGTCGAGCTGGAGCAGCTCTTCCAGCACCTCCTTAGATAGCCCCTTCTGGCCCGCCTCCAGTCCAGCCAGCAGGGTTCTGGCCCGCCGCAAGACCTCCCGGGGCAGCCCGGCCAGCCGGGCTACCTCCAGCCCATAGCTTTTGCTGGCAGGCCCTGGCAACACCTGGTGGTAAAACACCAGCCCCCCGGCCTCCTCCTTGGCGGCCACGTGGGCGTTGCGGGCGGCGGCCATGCGCTCGGGAAGGGCAGTGAGTTCGAAGTAGTGGGTGGCGAAGAGGGTGTAGGCCCCCACCTGGTCGTGCAGGTACTCGCAGGCCGCCCAGGCCAAAGCCAAGCCGTCGTAGGTGCTGGTGCCGCGCCCGATCTCGTCCAGCAGCACCAAGCTTTTGCGCGTGGCACCCTGCAGGATGTTGGCGAGTTCCTCCATCTCCACCATAAAGGTGCTGCGGCCCCCGGCGATGTCGTCCGAGGCGCCGATGCGGGTGTAGATGCGGTCGAAGAGGGGCAAGGTGGCCGACTCGGCAGGCACGAAGGAGCCAATCTGGGCCAATAAGGCGATCAGGGCAGTTTGCCTCAGGTAGGTCGACTTGCCGGCCATGTTGGGTCCGGTCAGGATCAAAAGCCGGGCTGAGGGGCTCATGACCAGGTTGTTGGGGATGAATGAATTGTTGCGCTCTACCACCGGATGGCGCCCGGACACAATATGCAAGCTACCGTCGCGCGAGAAATGGGGGCGGCTGTAACCGTACTCCACCGCGGCCTCGGCCAGCGCAGCGTACACGTCCAGTTCAGCCAGCACCTGGGCCACCTGGCGCACCTCTTCAGCAGACTGGGCCACCTGCTCGCGCAGCTCTAGGAACACCGTGTACTCGCGCTTGATGGCCTCGGTTTCGGCTTGCAAGATTTTGCGCTCCTGCTCTTTGAGCTCTAGGGTGCTGAAGCGCATGCGATCTTTGAGGGTTTGCAGGGGCCGCCAGTCTTTGGGCACCAGGCTGTAGTGGGGGCGGGTGACCTCGAGGTAGTACCCAAACACCGCGTTGTAGCCCACCTTCAGGTTGGCTATGCCGGTCTTCTCGCGCGCTGCCGTCTCCAGACAAGCGATCCAGGCCCGGCCTTCCTCAGCCCGCTGGCGCAGCTCATCCAGCACGGGGTCGAAGCCCTCGCGGATTAGACCGCCATCGGTAATCTTGAGGGGTGGATCCTCCACCAGGGCAGCGGCGATCTGGTCGCTGATGGCCGCTAGGTGGGGCAGGCGCTGGGACAGCAGGGAGAGCGGTCCTACCCCCGCCAGCAGCTCGGTTAGCTCGGGCAGCAGCGCTAAACTGCGCTGCAGGGCCGAAAGATCGCGCGGGCTGGCCCGTCTGGCCATCAGGCGGGCTGCCAGGCGCTCGAGGTCGTGCATCCGGTAAAGCAGCTTGCGTACCTCGCCACGCAGTACCCCGTCCTTCACCAGGGCTTCCACGGCCTCCAGCCGGGCTTGCAGGGGGGCTTCTTCCACCAGCGGATGTCGTAGCCAGGCCCGAAGCAGACGCCGCCCGGGTGCGGTGCGGGTCAGGTCCAGCACCCCCAAAAGGGTGCGCTCCCCGCTTTGCTCACCCACTGGACTGGGCTCGAAAACCTCCAGGGCCCGCAGCGTAGCCTCACCTAACTGCATGAAGGCGCTGGGGTCGTAGCGCACAAAGCTGCGCACCTGGGGGAGCCCATTCTCCTGTACCCGCAGGGCGTAGGCCAGCACCGCGCCTGCCGCACGCCGCAGCGCGGGGTGCTCCAGCCCAGCGGGTAGGGAATCGAATTGCGATTCCAAGGCGGTTGCTCCAACCTCACCCTGGAAGCCCTCTTCCGAGAGCATGACCGGGAAGCGCCGCTGAAATTCCTGTAGAAAGGCGGGGTTGTGATAAAGCTCCGGAGCCAGCAACACCTCGGCGGGCCGAAAGCGAAAGAGCTCATCGTAAAGGGCGCTCTTACTGTAGAGTACGCTGCCGCGGAACTCGCCGGTGGAGATATCCAGCAAGGCCAGACCGTAGCCGTCACCGGTGCTTATAGCGGCCAGGTAGTTGGCCTCCGGCTTGAGCAGGTTCTCGCGCATGACCGTGCCGGGGGTGAGCAACTGTGTAACCTCGCGGCGCACCAGCTTCTCGGCCTCCTCGGCCAGTTCCACCTGGTCGGCCACCGCTACCCGAAAGCCTAGCTTCAGGAGCCGTTCAAGGTGCACATCCACCGAGCGCACCGGAACACCCGCCATGGGGGTGGTGAAGTCTTTGGCGGTTTTATGGGTCAGGGTCAGGTTCAAGGCCCGGGCAAGCCTTTCGGCATCCTCACCAAAAGCCTCGTAAAAGTCGCCCACCTGAAACAGCAACAGATAATCGGGGTAGGCATCCCGCAGTTCGACGTACTGCTCGAGCAGAGGTGGTAGGGGCCCCGGCCCCTGGCCCTTGAGGGTCATGATGGGTATGGTAACCGAAAAAGGGCCCGGCTGTCTTGGGGCTTTGGGGCTTGTAAGTATATACCATTGTGTATATACTCAAGTTATGGCGCGTGCAGTGGCAAAAGTTTTCAAAAGCGGCAACAGCCAGGCGGTGCGGTTGCCCAAGTCGTTTCGCCTGAGCGAGGGCGAGGTATACATCGAGCAACTGGGGGCGGCGCTGCTGCTAGTCCCGAAGGAAGCCTCTGCAGCACAAGTCTGGGAAGCCTGGTATCAGGGCTTGGGCGAGCTCGAGCCCGGCTTCAAAATCAGGCGCAATCAACCCAAAAAGGTGGATAAGCGCTCGTGGTGACGCATATTTTAGACACCAACATTTGCATCTACATCATTAATCGACGCCCTCCTGGTGTACTTGAAAAACTGATTGAGCTTCCCCTGGGGGTGGTTGGGGTTTCAAGCGTTACAGTAGGGGAGCTGGCCTATGGCATCAGTAAAGGGCGCTCAAGCAAAAACCGGGTGGTTTTAGAGAATTTTCTGCGTCCCCTGGTCATACTCCCGTTTGATGCGAGGGCAGCCTGGAAGTACGGCGAAGTGCGGCGGAAACTCGAACTACAAGGGACGCCCATTGGTCCACTCGACACCCTTATTGCGGCCCATGCCTTGAGCCTTGGTGCGGTACTGGTGACCAACAACCTGAAGGAGTTCGCTCGAGTGGACGGTCTGCAGCTGGAAAACTGGGTTTCTTGAGAGCGCCCGAAGAATACCCTGTACATTTTGATGAACCTGTGAAATGCTCAGCGCAGCGAACACCACAAGTCTAGAAACCACGATGCCTAGCGGGCAACTTCCCAGGCCAGATGCTCCAGCTCGGGTTTGATCAGCTTCTCCCAGGCCACCTGTACGGCGTTGGGCGAGCCGGGCATGGAGATCACCACCTTCTTGCGGTAGGTTCCCGCGGTGGCCCGCGAGAGCATGGCCGCGGCCCCCACCTCGCTATAGGAAAGCATCCGAAACAGTTCGCCGAACCCCGGCATGGGCTTCTCGATTTTGCGAACCAGCACGTCGTAGGTGGTGTCGCGGGGGGCAATGCCGGTGCCGCCGTTGAAGAGAATTATTTGCGCCCCTGCGTTTACCATATCGTCCAGGGCCTGGGCCACCTGGTCGGGCTCGTCCTTGATGATGCGGTAGTCCACAATTTTGTGCCCCAGCGCCTCGATTTCGGGCCTCAGGTAGTGGTAGTTGGTATCGGTCTCGAGGGTGCGGGTGTCGGAAACGGTTACGATGGCGATGTTGACCGGGCCCCTGGCTTTGGCAATCTCCTTGTGTTTGTCGGTACTCTCGGACATGCTGCAATTCTACGCCGATGGGGCACGGTAAAAAGTGGGGGCAGATGGAGCCTGCTTTAGCCTTTGGAGAATCGAGCAGCTCACCCACGAAGTTGGGCTAGCGATTTCTATCGAGGGGTATCGTGCGGCCAGAGACCATCTTAAAACCCTACCAGACGATTCAAATGAAAAATGAATATGAACAGTCGAGAAAGCTGCCATCCAAGCCATCTTACAGACAAAGAGGGGGCGATGCTCGAGCCACTGATGCCTGAACCGTCATGGTTCAAGGATAGACCAAGGAAACATAGCTGGTAGGAAATCCTCAACGGCATCTTCTACATCACCCGCTCTGACTGCCCTTGACGCATGATGCTCAGTGGCCTGCCCCACTGGAAAGCGACTACTTTGGGCTGTGGCGAAAAAGTGGGCTTCCTGAGCGACTGCACACCACCTTACGGGAGAAAACGCGCATCAAGGTGGGACACAACCCCTACCCGACTGCCAAGAGTGCGGATAGCCAAAGCGTGAAGACCGGTGAAAAAGGGGGTTAGGGGATGTGGCGGGAGCACGAAGATCGGGAGACTATGGCCCAGCAACACCGCACAGAGGTGAAGGATCACCCGCATACAAGGGCTTGTATTTTTTGCGTGCAATTTTAGACTGGAACAGTCCATAATTTTGCTTTGTCTTCACTGAAAGCAAAGGAGGATAGCATGCCGTTTGGTGTATATAAAAGGGGCGGTTTCAGCTACAGCCTAAAAGTGTTTTTCCCTGGCGACTGATGTGTTTCACACTCACGATTTCTCAGATTTTCTAAGAAAGCTTGCTCCTCCATGTGCAGCTCCCGCAGGGGGCCGCTGCATTGACGACCAAGGCCGGCCCATCACTCCTATTCCTGGAAGATGCTATATAGGCTCCTTCTGCCATGGCCGCCCCAGCCCCGGGCTCTGCTGGGACCTCCCTGTAAGTACGGTGAAGGGGTGGCTGGGAGCCTCTTCCACTGATGCCCTGGTGGCCAATATCACCCCCAACTTAAACACAGCTCAGCTTGCCGAGATCGTGGGTATCTGGGGCTACTACTACCCCTGCTGGACCTCAAAAGTAGGCCCCTGGACGGTCATCATGCTCAAGCTGAACATGCTTTGGGTTGACACGATACCCGGATCAGGGTGGATCCGGCCTACCACAGTACCTAGTTGCAATCCTAGGATTGCAATTAAGATGTGGGACAGATTCCCTGTGCCGCCAAAGCCTGGGCGGAGCACCTTTCTTCTACGCCACCTACAATGGCGGGACTTGGAAGATGCAAGGCCAAGGACTTTACAATGCCCCCATCCTCTACCCCGACGCCCTGGACTGCTTCTTCCGCATCATTTGCCAGGAACTGAAGAAGAGCCCGTGCGATTGTGGCGAGGGTTTGAACCTCTGCAAGTGCGTCTGCAACGGTAGCTGCTGAGTGGTTTGGCAACATCCTTCCATCAAAGGCAGGCTTTCATCATATGCAGCATGAACGAAACCCCAAGGATACCCAGCCCCATTCCATACCTGATGCAAGTACCTGACCTGCGGGCCCACAACACCACCTACGACTGGCGCATGCTGTTCATGCTGGTGCTGATGGGCCTGGGCAGCGGACGCACCAACGTGCTGGCCGTGGGTAGAGGATCAGCGGGACTGGCTGCTGGCACAGGGCTTCGGGCGGCGTGCCAACGGTAAGGCCCTGCCGGCCCAGGCCACCCTCTATCGCTTTGTGTGGGCTTTGGAACAACAGGTCAGCGCTTTGGAAGAGGCCCTGAAGGCCTGGGCGCTGGAGGTGCTCAAGGTGCTGAAGCCAGCCCATCCGGGTCAGATGGTGGTCCACCTGGACGGCAAATACCTCAAAGGGAGTGCCCGCCGGGGGGTGGGGGATCAGGCTTTGCTGCGGGTCAGTGCTTATCTGGGACAGTTGGGTCTGAGCCTGTGGCAAGGAAAAGCCCTGGGGGATGAGGCTGTGGCCGGACGGCAGTTGATCATGCAGCTAGGGCCTGAACTGAGCGAGCTGGGTAGGCCCTGGTGAACAGGCGCGTGAGCGCTCTGTCCCGATAGGGGATCGTCCCCTGGGTGGTCACCGCAGACGCTGCGCATACCGAGGCCCAGACCGCTGCGGCCATCCTAGCAAAGGGGGGCACTACTTCCTCGCGCTCAAGGAGAACCAGGCTGCCTTGAAAGACTGGGCCGGGTTTGTGCTGAAGTATCCGGCAGAGAACACCTGGAGTGGGAGGTATCTTTCCCTGGGCTACAGCAAATCGTGGCCATTGAACGCCACAAGACCCACCAACGCAGCCAAGCGGTTTCCCAGGAAAGCGACCTCTACCTCACCAGCCTTCCGGGAGACCAGGCCGATGCCGCTACCCTGGCCCTTATCAGTCCGGGGTCACTGGGGCATTGCGAACCGACTGCACCACAAACGGGATGTGGCCCTGGGGGAGGAGGCTTGTCGCACCCGCAAAGCTGCCCAAACCCTGGCTGCCTTGCGTAACCTCCTGCTAGGCTTTCTGCATTTGTGCGGTGTTCCTGTTCTACGCAGCTTTCGGCGCTTCGCGGTCAATCCCATGCCCTTGTATCGTTGGCTAATGGGGTGTATATGATAAAAGCCTGCATCAAAGGAAATTCCCCCTTTGAAGTTTGAAAATAGTCAAACCCAAAGGGCTACCGCACTGCTGGGGTCGCAAGAACCCTGTCCAGTGCGGTAAACCAGCGGAGTACCGAGTGTTTAGAACGAGCAGTAGCCATGACGCGCAGCAACGCCATTCCTCGCAGGCTTCTGCCAGAACCCAACCCCGTGCCTGGACGTCAGCAGCCCCAGGGTGCGTGGTTGCTCCCAGCCCGAACTGATCTATACGAAGCGGCGCGTATGCGCCTGGCCGCAAGGGCGCGCTGTCCCCTTCAGACCGCAGGCCGGAGAGCGCCGGTTCCGGCCGCTCTGGCCAGCTCTTCGGCGAAGGCGGCCACTTCCTCGGTCACCCTGGCGTTACCTGGACCCCTTAGCTCCGCCACCTTCCAAGCCCCGCTGACCCATTCCAGGCGCAGGGTGGCCACCCGCTGGTCCGCCCCGTCGCGGAGGCTGAAGAAGCGCTCCTCATCCAGCAGAACCGACGCCCAGTTCTCCTTCCCGAGGCAGTGCTGCATGGCCTTGCCCTCCTCCTCCAGGGCCTGGGGGGAGAGGAGTTCCTCCGCTACCAGCTGGCCGCAGGAAAAGGGGCTGGGGAAGAGCGGCCTGGGCCTGTCAAAGACCCGCCGGGCCAGGGCCTCCAGGCCGAGGTTCTTCCCGAGAGAGGAGAAGCGCTCAGGCTTCTGCGCCGCCATCTTGAGGAGGGGTCGTACCAGCTCGGCCCTCTCCCACGAGCCCTCCCAGGCCCGCAGGACCGCGACCACCGCCGCCTCCTGCGGCCGGGAGAGCTGGGGGTGCTTCTCCAGGAAGTCCAGGAGCAGCTTCCGCTTCTCCGACTGCCAGACCCAGGGTATCCCCCTTTGGGGCTCCTGGAGGATGCCGGCTGCCAGGAGGAGCCGTGAGAGGCGTGCATACCCATCGGCGAGCAGCGGGTAGGCCTGGAGCCAGCGGGCCGTCTTTCTCCCCCACCCCTGGGCCTGCAGCAGGGCGAAGCCCCGGTGCAAAAACTCCCGGTAGGCCTCCCAGCCCAGGGGGCTGAAACCCAGGAAGAGGAGAAGGGCCCCGGGGTAGCGGTGCCACTCCTTCTCGAAGCGCGCCGGATTCAGGGCCATGAGCCGGTGGGCGTGGAGGAAGCTGGCCAGGCCCCTTACGTGCTGGAACACCTCCCACGGCTGGAAGAGCTCGCGGAAGGCCTGGGAGGCCTCCTCGTTGCCCAGCCAGGCCACCATGGCCTCATCCAGCACCTTCTCCACCCGCTCCCACTCGAAGACCAGCAGCCAGGCCCAGGCCCCCGGGTCCTGGGGGGTGTGGGTCAGGCTCAGGTAGCCCGCGTAGTTTTCCAGCAGCTCGCGCGACGGGTGCAGGCGGCGCCGCCCTTCAGGCCACCAATCTTCCAGGGGGAAGAGGCGGTCCAGGGTTTCCAGGGTACTTTCCAGGTGCATAAAGCGCCAGTCGATGTGGATCCCCTCCTGCCAGAAGCCCCAGGCGTCCTGGTAGCGCAGGAACACCGCCTCCTCGAAGAGGTAGAGGCCCTCGGGGGCCAGACGGACGACCCCGCAGAGGCGCTCCGGGGTGAGGGCCCGGGCCAGGGCTTCCAGTTCCGCCTCCCGGGCCTCGGACGATGGGGGCTGGGCATCCAGGGCCAGAGGGGTCAGGTTCTTCCCCAGGGAATGATGGAGATGCTGCCGCTTCTCTTCCAGCATCAGCGCCCTGGCCCAAGCCTCAAAAAACGACACCTTCTTTTCCATAACAAACCTCCTGCTCCCCATCCACGGGGCATCAACGAAGCGTCCTAAGTGTGGGTACGAAGGGCTCAAAAGTTGCAAAGACATATTGCCGCAAGTCTTGACAAAAGTCAAGAGAACATTTTAATCTACTTGCTAGAGTACTTATGCGACTAAATCCGATCTGACTGAGGGGCTCAAATGAAGCTCCAGATAAGGGTTCAGCGGAATGGGGAAAGGAGGTTTCTACTCTGCTACAAACGTTGGAGGCCATATACGGCAGTTTCTGTCACTCCCTTCACCTGCGCCAAGGCGCAAAGGAGGTTAGCCATGGGTTCAAGACAAACGTTTGAAGAGGTGAATATGAGGAACTGCGAGCTCCCGAATGAGGACTTTCTAGCGGTTTTACGAGCCCTCCACTTGCCGTCTCTTGACCTTTCCCTTCCTCCCTTTCCTAGTAGTCCCCCACCTGGGCCTTCGCTTGAGGCGGAACTCGAGGCCTTTGGGGACTGGGTACAGGGCTATCTGGCCGAGCGTGCCATCTGGGGGGCGGACGAAAAGGGACTTCACTTCTTTTGCGGGGAGCTATGCCTGCCCTATGAAGACCCTCAAACCTACCTGCGCGGAGCCCACTTCCTCGAGGTCCTTCCCAGGCCCACCCTTGGAGGCGCCCTGTTCAGGTGTTTGGTTCGCAAGATGGCCCCCACCGAGGACCTTTACCGCCCCCCGGGGCAGAAGGTGAATGGGTTCCTTGGTCACTTCGCCTTCTGCTGTGGCCTGGATCGCAGGCTCGAGGAGCTCTTTATCTACCACAAGGCCTTCCTTCTGCTACGCTACCCTGCCCAGAATGGCGAGGCTTGGTCCTGGCTCCTCTACACTGGCGAAAAGCGGGCCCAGGTCCACCGAGTCCTAAACGGGCTCCTCCTGGAGCACCTGGCAGAGCCGGAAGTGAAGGGGGCCACGGAGGCGCTGGTAGAGTGCCTCTCGCACAGAGGCTCGCCCTTCGGGAGCTGGGCCACTTCCAGGGCCCTGCTGCAGCACCGGCTGAAGTCCCTGGATCCCAAGCGGTGGCAGGAAGAGGAGGCCAAGCACCCGGGCTTCCTCGAGTGGGCTCCCCTCGAGGCCTTCCACTCCTGGGAAGCCTACCGCTGGACCATTCGGCGGGTTTACGGTCGGCTCGAGGCCCAGGGGCTCAAGGACAAAGATATCCAGTTGGCCCTGGGGGAGGCAGAGGTTTTGGAGAGGCTCGTAGAAGACCGTGAGGGCAGGAAGGCCCGCGCCCTGGTCTGGGCCAGGCAGGCGGGAATCCCCGCCGGAAGGGAGAAGGCTTTGGGGTATCTGCTGGACCATCTCGTGGGCCTGGAGACCGCTGACCTCTCCCAGGAGCAGGAGAGCGCCCTGCAGGAGGTGATCCGGGCCTACTTCCGCGAGGCGGACTTCGGCAGGGCCTTGCCGTTTCTCACCCCACTCCTGAGGAGGGCCCTGGAGGAACCCACGGCCTTCCAGGGGGTGGGCAAGCTGGGCCTGGTGGCCCTGGCCCGGAAGCTCCTCTCCCTCGTCTCGCTCCTCCCAGGCCCCATGGTCTGGAACGACCTGGAGGCCCACGAACTCCTCACCCCTGAGGCCCTGGAAGCGGAGGGACGGGCCATGAGAAACTGCCTCAGGGCCGAGGACTGGGCCCAGGTGGCTGGGGGAGACCGCCGTTTTTTCAGCGCGCGCCGGGGAGAAAAACGGGTAGCCACCTTCAGCCTCAGCCAGGGGAGGCGGGGCCTTTGGGAAGTGGAGGAGGTTCTCAGCCACGGCAACGCCCCCGCCCCGGAGGACGCGGCGGCCTTGGCCCACGCCGTGGCCGGGAGGGCCAACCAATACCAAAGGGAGGAGCTGGTATGAAGCCGAGTGTGACCCTCGTGGACTCCAGCCAAGGGCCTGTGTTTCTGCCTTACCTGGGGGCAGGCAGGGTTCTGGCCAGGCTTAGGGCCCTGGAGAAGGCAGATCGGCCCCTAAAGCTCCTGAAACCGGCCCAAACCATCCCCGTCTTCCTGGTAGCTCCCACAACCATGGACAGGATATGCCCCCCTGAACGCGGGAAGTGCGTGGAGGAGAGGGCTTTGAGGGAAATCTACAGGAGAAATCTGGGCGAAGACCAAGCCTTGGGGAAGCCCCTGGACTTCCTGCGCGATGTGGCCCCCTGGGACCCAGAGGCGGAGGCGGCCAGAAGGCGCCTGGAGGAGGTGCAACTCCACGACTGCGGCTTTGAGGTCATGGGCGTCTACCTGAAAGCGGGCCACCCCCTTTTGGGAACCAAGGACCCCACCATCGTCCTCTGCCCCGAGCGGATCGAGGACTGGGTCAGGGGAGTGGGAGCACCTGTGGATCTGGCTACTCACACCGTCTACTACCACGAGCTGGGCCACGCCCTCATGGACACCGGGCCCCACGGCCCCTACGGCACTATTTGGGGGCGGGTGACGGAGGAGGCCCTGGCCAACTGGATAGCGGCCCAGGCCTTCCGGGACCCCGCCGAGAAGGACTGGGTGACGAAGCTTATGGCTCACCAGCCGCTGGAGTACCGGGCCTACCGCCACCTGGAGGGCCCCCTTTTGTCCGACTGGGACTTCATCACCCCTAGGGAAGAGCTTCCCCGGGTTCGCCTGGCCATGTGGCGGGATCACAAGGCCCTGGGGGAGACCCCGCCTACTTTGTGCAGCTGGCCGACCGCTTGCTGGAGCGCGTGGCCCATTTGGAGGTAGACCGTGGAAAACTCACGGGGAAAATTGGCTAAGGACATATGGGTTGAGGTGCATATGGGGAGGGCCCACCCGGGAGCCCTTGGGGCCCTGGCGAACCTCCTGCACCAAAGCTCGCCCGTGGGCCTGGGGGGGCGCCTCCTGGAGGAGGGGCCGGGCACAGCCTGGGTCTACCTTGAGCACCTGGCCCTCTTCGCGGCTGACCCCAAGGCCCTCCTCGAGGGCACGGACTGGCAAAAGGCCTGGGGGAACCTCGAGGACTTCTGGAGGAGCGTGTATAAGCACGCCTGGAGACACCCCCTGGGCTGGATGCGGGCCGTCCCACACTTCCCCCCCGGGCCCGGCCTCTTCTCCGCCCGCTTCCTCAGGCTCATGGCCCTGGCCTTGGGGCAGGCGGTTCGGAACCACCCCGACCCCAAGGAGGCGGCCAGGGCCCTGGATCTCCTGGGGGAACTCCTGCGCCAGGAGGACCCCTGGGTCCGCGCTTTCGCCGCAGAGGCCCTGGCGGACGCAGGCCGCTTAGCGCGGAAGGCGGAGGCCATCCTGGGGGCGGCCCTCAACGACCCCGAGTGGCGGGTTCGGCTGGCCGCGGCCCAGTCCCTAAAGGCCCTGAGCCTGGCCCGCAAGCACCGGGTAGCGCGAGAGATCCTGGCGCGGGCCAGGGAGGTGGGGCTGGACAGGCCCCTGGGGTGAGGCGGTGGGGTTTATGCCCGCTGGTCTGCGGTTTCCAAAGGGCCTACCTGGACAATCGTGTCGGCGGGGCCAGGTGGCCCAACCAGTAGTTCCGTCGTTTCCATCCCAAAAACCTGAGGCTCCGGTGAAGACGTGCAGAATGTCGGTACATCTGCCGAGGACTCCACCTGGCCCCAAAGGAGCTTCCGAAGGTGGCTGGGAATATGCTAGTTTCTCTCAAACCCAGCTCACCAGGGACTCTAGCGGCTGAGTCGGAAAGGAGAAGGAAAATGCCTGCCGGTATCTACGATATTTCTAAAGGTACGTACACGCTCATAACACCTTGCTCCCTTAATAAGGTTCTTAAAGACCGTGAGATCAGTGCGGTTATACCCTTGCATCGCTGTACGGGTGCCATTAGCGTGGACCATCAGGGTTGGCCCATTCCACCTAGTGCGAGTGTACCCGCACAAAAGTGGCACCTTAGCGAAGGGGATCTCCTGAATATTGCGGCTAGAGTCACGGGCTTGCCGAGGCTCACCCCCGCCACCCACCGCTGGGTTACTAACCTAACCCCTAGTCGCCCTACCGTTTTCCTGGCCGAGATCAAGGAGGTCTGGGGCTATAGGTACCTGGGCTGGACGGCTACGGGTTGCTGGACGCCCATCATGGTGAAGTTCAAGGTTCTTTGGCTGGATACCTCCCTGACGACCTCCGTTTTCACACCACCTTCAAAGATAGGGAGAAGCTTCTTCGAGTTTTTTTACATCAGTCGCAGAGGTAGCTTAGTAACAGCACGCTACAGCCAAGCAGCCCTCTTTCCCGATGCGCTGGAGTACTTCGTTGGGGAAATGCGGAAATCCCTCCTGCGGCCCCCCGCTGAATGCGGAGAGGGCAAAGATATCATCTGCCCTTGAGGCGCTAAGGTCCATGCGGGCAAGTGCGGTTTCCCCAACCATCCGGGCATGGATACATGTGAACACCTGTGTGCTGGGCGCTTGGCGGCTATGCCCCGCCTGAGGCGGGGTGGCCCCGTCAGCTCCTAATCACTCCTCAAAGCCTGCTTCTGGAGCCTGTCCCTGGCCCAGATCAGGCTCTGCATGTCCACCCCGGGGTGGTCGAAGAGGGCCGCCAGGATCCAGGGATGGAAGGCGCGGGGGAGGACAAACCAGGTGGGATAGCCCCGGCTGGTGGGACCTCCCTTGTCCTCCGGGTTGTTGGGGTCGCCGTTCCAGCGGATGGCCAGGCGGTACTCGTCGTCCCACTTGAGCAGGGCCACGGCGTAGGAGTCGCCCTGTTCGTTGATGTCCCCTGCCTTCAGCAAGACTTCCAGGGACTTTATTCGCGCGTTTGGGTGAAGAACCTTTTCTGGATCGACCATACTTGCCACCTTCTTACACGTAGGCTACAGCTTGCCGCTTTGGAAGTCCAGTATGTCAATGAAGAAATAGGCCTGGATGTGCTACAACATGTACAAACCCGAACTTCGGGGTACCCGCGCGCCCGATTTCATGGCCTCGAGGGCGGCCAGAAACCCTGTGTTATCGCATCGCTACAAGAGCTGTTCGGGACGGGCCAAAACTAGTCCTGCGGCGCAATCACAAAGGCCGAGGCAATCTCGTCCTTGTCGCTCAGGTTCATTATCCTGACCCCGCTGGTGGCCCGCCCATACTGGGAGATGCTGGCCACGCTGGTGCGAATGGCATTACCCCGGCGCGAGAGTACCAGCAGGTCTTCGTTGCCCTGCACGCGCATGAGGGCGGCTAGCTGGCCCACCTTTTCGTTGGTATTGAAGGTGATCACCCCCACCCCACCGCGGCCTTGCAGGGGGTACTCGGAAACAGGGGTGCGCTTGCCGTAGCCGTGGGTTCCCACCGCCAGCACCTCGCCCTCCTCGCCTTTGGGCAGAACGACCAGCGAAACCACCTGGTCGTCGCGGCCTTCCTTGAAGCGAATCCCGGTTACGCCCTGGCTGGCCCGCCCAGTGGCCCGCACATCGGAAAGCTCAAAGCGAATGGCCTGGCCGCTCTGGGTTGCCAGCATAACCTGGTCGCCTTCCTGGGCAATGGCTACCCCGACCAAAGCGTCGTTTTCTACCAGGTTGATGGCAATCAGGCCCGTGCTGCTGAGGTTCTGGTACTCCTTAATCTCGGTTTTCTTGATCAGACCGTTTTTAGTGGCAAACACGAAGTAGCCATCCTGGGTCAGGTCGCGCACGTTGAGCAGGGCTGCTACCTCTTCACCCTCTTGTAGGGGCAGCAGGCTGACGATGTGGGTACCTCGAGCCTGTCGGCTGGCTTCGGGCAGCTCGTGGACTTTTTCGCCATAGACCCGGCCCCGGTTGGTGAAGATGAGCAGGGTGTCGTGCATCGAGGCCACAAACACCGAGATGGCCTCGTCCTCTTCTTTGGTTTTGCTGGCCGTACCTCCCGAGCCGCCGCGCTCCTGGGCCCGGTAGGCCTCGAGCGGGGTGCGCTTTACAAAGCCCTGGCTGGTGAGGGTGATGACCATGGGCTCGTCTTCGATCAGGTCTTCCAGGCTGAAGCCTTCTTCGAACTCGGTGATCTGGGTGCGGCGCGGGTCGCCGTACTTGTTTTTAATCTCCAGCAGCTCGCTCCTGACCACCTGCCACAGCCGCTTCTCGTCGCCCAGGATGGCCTCGAGGCGGCCAATTTCCTCCATCAGCTCGCGGTATTCGGCCTGCAGTTTCTCGCGCTCGAGGCCCACCAGGCGTTGTAAACGCATATCAAGGATAGCCTGGGCCTGAATCTCGCTGAGGTTGTAGCGGCTAACAAGTCCGCTGCGGGCTTCGGTAGCATCCTGTGAGCCGCGGATTAGGGCAATGACCTCGTCGATGTGATCCAGGGCAATCAAAAGCCCTTCCAACACATGGGCGCGTTCTTTGGCTTTGCGCAGCTCGTACTCGGTGCGCCTGCGGACCACCAACCCCCGATGGTCAAGGTAGTGGCGCATCATTTCTAGCAACGAGAGCACCTTAGGCTCACCCTTTACAATGGCCAGCAGGTTCACAGTAAAGCTGGTCTGTAGGCGGGTGTGCTTGTAGAGCTTGTTGAGCACCACCTGGGGGTTGGACCCGCGCTTGAGCTCGACGGCAATGCGCAGGCCCTGGCGATCCGACTCATCGCGCAAGGCCGCGATCTCTTCGATGACTTTATTGCGCACCAGCGAGGCGATCTGGGCGATCAAGTCGGCCTTATTCACCTGATAAGGAATCTCGGTAAAGACCAGCATGGCCCGCCCGTTTTTCTCTTCGTGGCGCACCCGGGCCCGCACCTTGAGGCTTCCGCGCCCACTGGCATAGGCCTCCTTGATGCCCCGGCGGGAAAGCTTGGCACCCGTAGGAAAGTCGGGGCCGGGCAGCACCTTCATGACCTCCTCGAGGGAGATCTCGGGGTTATCAATCATCTGTACCAGCGCATCCACCACCTCGCTCAGGTTATGGGGGGGGAGGCTGGTGGCCATACCAACGGCAATACCGGCGGAGCCGTTGACCAGGAGGTTGGGCAGGGCTGCCGGAAGCACCTCGGGCTGCTCCTGGGTGCCGTCGTAGTTGGGCACGAAGGGTACGGTTTCTTTGTCGAGGTCTTGTAGGAGCTCGAGGCCGATGGGGGAGAGCCGGGCCTCGGTGTAACGCTGGGCGGCTGGGGGGTCGCCGTCCACCGAGCCGAAGTTACCCTGCCCATCAATCAGGGGATAGCGCAGGTTCCAGGGCTGGGCCAGGCGTACCAGGGTGTCGTAGATGGCCGCATCGCCATGGGGGTGGAACTTACCCATGACCTCACCTACAATCTTGGCGCACTTCACGTGTTTGCGACTCGGCAAAACCCCGTCCTGATAGGCGCCATACAGGATGCGCCGCTGCACCGGCTTGAGGCCGTCGCGCACATCAGGTAGGGCCCGGTCGACAATGACCGACATGGCATAGTTGATGAAGCTTTGTTTGAGTTCGTCGGTGATTTCAATGGGAAGGACTTGGGACATTCAATGACTCCTGTTTTGCTTTCAGCACAAAAAAAGCGCACGTGAACGCGCTTTATGTCCGACACTCTATTATACTCCAACTCGGGCAATTATGTCAAAAACAGAAAATGTGCTGGGTTAGGCAAATGGTTGACGTAGCTGAAAGTATCTGTTTTAGTTAGGCCAAAGCGCTGTTTCGGAGGGTGGCTTTGCTCTGACCACAGCGGATAAGGGTGGCGGGACTGTACTTGCTCCCGTTCTGGAGCCAAGCACACCTGCTGGTCGCGTGGAAGCGCGGTGAAGGCTACTTTATACTCAAAGTAAACGTAGCGCTTCGCGCGAATGCCGGATGGGGCTTTACACTTGCCGACCTGAGGCTGGTGTTTGCGAGAAACGCAAGCAACGCGGAGGAGTTCATGCCCTACATCCTTGCCCTCGACCAGGGAACCACCAGTAGCCGGGCCATTGTCTTCGACCTGGCAGGCCAACCCAAAGCCGTAGCTCAGCAGGAGTTCATGCAGCACTTTCCCCAGCCAGGCTGGGTCGAGCACGACCCCCTGGAAATCTGGCAAACCCAGCTTCAGGTGGCCCGCGAGGCCATCCAGCATGCTGGTATCCAGCCTGGTGAGATCGTGGCCATTGGGATCACCAACCAGCGCGAGACCATCGTGCTGTGGGAGCGGGCCACCGGCAAGCCAGTGCACCGGGCTATTGTCTGGCAGGACCGCCGCACTGCGGCTATCTGCGACGAGCTGCGTAAAGGGGGCTACGAAGGTATATTCCAGCAGAAAACCGGGCTCTTGCTGGATGCCTATTTTTCCGGCACCAAGGTGAAGTGGCTTTTGGAAAATGTGCCGGGGCTGCGGGAGCGGGCCGGGAAGGGTGAGCTGTGCTTTGGTACCATTGATAGCTGGCTGATCTACAACCTGACCGGGGGCCAGGTACACGCCACCGATGTTTCCAATGCCTCACGCACCCTGCTTTTCAACCTGCACACCTTGTGCTGGGACGAGCACCTGCTGGGCATTTTGGGCATTCCCAAGGCGCTGCTGCCAGAAGTGCGTCCCTCGGCGGGGCTATTTGGCGAGACGGTGCCCGAGTTGCTGGGGGCGTCCATCCCCATTGCGGGGGTGGCGGGCGACCAGCAGGCGGCTTTGTTTGGCCAGGCCTGCTTTACCCCCGGCATGGCCAAAAACACCTACGGCACCGGCTGCTTCATGCTGATGCACACCGGGCGGGCGCAGGTGGCCTCAAAGAACGGCCTTTTAACCACGGTGGCCTGGCAACTGGAAGGAGAGCCGCCCGAGTACGCCCTGGAAGGCTCGGTGTTTGTGGCGGGGGCGGTGGTGCAGTGGCTGCGCGACGGCCTGGGCATCCTTCAAAACTCCAGCGAGGTGGAGGGCCTGGCCCGCCAGGTGAGCAGCACCGATGGGGTCTACCTGGTGCCGGCTTTTGTGGGCCTGGGCGCGCCCTACTGGGACCCCTACGCCCGCGGCACCATCGTGGGCCTGACCCGGGGCACTAGCAAGGCCCATCTGGCCCGGGCGGCTTTGGAGGCCATCGCCTACCAGAGCAAAGATGTGCTCGAGGCCATGGAGGCCGACTCGAGGCTGAGCCTCTCCGAACTGCGGGTGGATGGTGGGGCCAGCACCAACGACCTCTTGATGCAGTTCCAGGCCGATATCCTGGGTACCCCGGTGGTGCGTCCCCAGGTGACTGAAACCACCGCCCTAGGGGCCGCCTACCTGGCCGGGGTGGGGGTGGGGATGCTCACCCGCGAGCAGATTGCCGAACGCTGGGCGGTGCAAGCGCGCTTTACGCCGGCTATGCCCCCGGAGGAGCGCACCCGGCTGTATGGCGGCTGGAAGAAAGCCGTGGAACGGGCCAGGGGTTGGGTGGAGGTGTAGCCTAGCCTTCGCACCCACGTTACACCGAGGTGCTAGGATTAGGACAGGGGGTGAGCCTATGGATATCAAAGAACTGGTCAGCAGGGCTCGTGAAGCTGCGGAAAATGCACTCAGGCAGGCCGAAGCTAAATTTGACGAAGTAAAGGCCAACCTTGATAAGGACGGCGATGGGATACCGGATCAGCTCGAAAGCCTCCTAAACCAAGCCAAGCAAGCTGCCGACCAAGCTAAAGCCAAGTTCGAGGAACTCAAAGTCAGCCTAGATAAGGACGGCGACGGCGTTCCCGACCAGCTCAAGTACCTGAGCGAGCAAGCCAGGCAAGCCGCTGAGCAAGCCAGGGCCAAGGCTGAGGAGCTGGCCAGGGCCGCCCAGGAGCGCTTAGGTAAGAAGAGCTAGACCTATAAAGAGGGCCAGACCAGCACCTTCTGCCCGACCCGCAGGTTGTGGAAGAAAAGCGCGTCGGAGGACAGCAGCAGTTGTGGGCCTGCGTTACTCATGGCGGCGACGGGCATCTGTAGGGTGCGATCTTCTGCCCGCACCTCAATTTGAGTGAAGGGGCCAAAGTGGCTGCGCCAGGCCCGTAAAAGCTGGGTATCCACGCGGGCCTCGAGCGCGCCCTCGAGCCGGGTGACTACCAGCTGCACAGTGTGGGGTGTACGGCTCCTGACCTGCACCAGACCCAGCCGGGCCAGGTGGCTCACACAAAGCTTCACCGCCCTGCTGGAAAGACCACTCGCGGCTGCAAGCTCCCAAAGGCTGATGGGCTTATTTATGTGCCGCAGCAGCTCGAGTTCCTGGGAGGAGAGGGTAAGGTGGGCGGTACGATCGGCATCGGTAAGCTGCACCTGGTCGAAGGGGCTCAGGTCGAGGTGTGCATCCATGTAGCGGATGGCCTCGAGCAGGTAGTTATCCAGGGAACCTTGCAGGCTAGACTGCTTGGCTCGTTCTCCTGCTAGAAAGCGGAACTTCCCCTCCTTAAGGGCTAGAATCTGAAGCAGGCCTTCGCGCCCCACCTGGTTTTTGTACTGGGCGTGAACCGGCTGGCCTTGCTCGAGGTAAACCTCGCCTCCCAAAACCTGGAATACCCCAGTCTGCCGGGCTTGGGAGAGCAGTTGCAGAAGCTCGATAGGACCCAGGAGCTCAAACGTACCTTCCATACGGGCCGCTCTGCGTTCTTGCTACCATCCGCTCTACTCCACCCAGCCTGACTGCTAAAGCTATAGATACAAAGCCGTTCAGGCTTGGTCAAACCAAACTCCTGAACGGCATTGGTTTGGTCGAGGCGAGAGGATTTGAACCTCCGACCACACCCACCCCAAAGGTGTGCGCTACCAGGCTGCGCTACGCCTCGAAATTTTGCGCCTGGGCTAGGCCATCAGGCACAGATAAGTTTAGCGACCGTAGGGACAAACGTCAACACAGTTGTGCCAGGAGTTTACCCTCAACTGGTTTCGCGGCAGATCTCTGAGTAGTAGGTGGCCCAGGAACGTGCTCAAAGGAAACGAGGCTTCACGCGCTTACGCTCCGCGTGGTTGAGGTAACCCGAAGCCTGCTGGGCTTGGGGGAGCAGGGAGGTGGTCACCCTGTCCAAAGGTAAAGTCCTAGATACATTGGCTTGACCTATGGCAAAGCCGCCGTTATACTCTTTATTCGCTGTAGGGGCGGTTAGCTCAGCTGGTTAGAGCACACGCCTGATAAGCGTGAGGTCCCGGGTTCGAGTCCCGGATCGCCCACCAGGTCTAGGACGAGAAAAAACAGAGTCCCCGAGGCTTTGTACCCCCAAAAAATACTCCTACTGGCCTCAAACGCATATAGAGTGAACCGGTTGCACGCCCCTGGCTTAGAACCAGCAAGCTTGGGGGGAGTCGGATCCTAGCGTGTGATGTTTTATCAGGAACCCTCGAGCCGCCTTGGCATTCGCGGGGGGGTCTAATAGTAACCGGATGGATCCACGTAGCGGAAGTTACCGTTGTTATCGATAACAATCACGCGGAACCACATTTGGTTGCTGGGGATGAGCACGCCCCCGCCGGTAAAGCCTATTACCTGGCCCTGGCTCACCCGCTGACCTACCGAGACCTGGGGTTCCAGTACGTTCACGTACTGGGTGGCGATTTGATCAGAGTGACGAATGGTAAGGGTGTAGCCCAGGTTGGCGATAAACAGGCTGTCAATGACCACCCCGTCGGCAGCAGCCACAATAGGGCTGGAGGTCTCGCCTCCCTGGAGGGTTTGCCAG
>Ga0308390_1000767_pt1 | contig 22009 bp, 21 predicted proteins | sample Hotspr2Sample149_FD_202358 | JGI IMG/M metagenome (GOLD analysis project Ga0308390, IMG submission 202358) | Hot spring phototrophic mat microbial communities from Mushroom Spring, Yellowstone National Park, Wyoming, United States - 20040719_149 ...
GGGAGATTTCCACAAATCCACAGTAAATTCACTCCCCCTCCCCAATCCCCACCCCCTATTACTACTATTACTAAAATACATATAAATATATATTACCAGGAGGTGATATTTTATGAGCCAATTTGAAATTAAATATCCTGAGGTAACAAGGGATATAATTTATCAATTTGCAAGTGGATATTACAAAAATGAGCCTTCATTAGAAAAAATTTATAAAAAATTTGGTGATTATATTTACTCAATTTTTATTCAAAAGCTTATTGGTCAGAAATTTACGCCCGAGGAGGCGAAGAAAATTTGGGAAGGTATATTAAGACACAAATCGCATTTAAGAATGCTTTTAAAGAGAGATGTTAAACTTGAAGTTGCAGCATTAGATTATTTTACTTCTATCTCAGCATTAATTGAAGAACCTATAATAGTTGAGGAAAAAATTTTTAATGGTTTAAGAGAAAAGATGATGGTAGATGAACTTACAGGGCTTTATAATTATAGATATTTTAAACAGAGGCTTGAAGAAGAATTTTCTTATGCTAAAAGATATAATCAAATTTTTTCAATTGCAATATTTGATATAGATGATTTTAAAAATTATAATGACAAATATGGTCATTTAAAGGGGAATGAACTACTTTGTCAATTAAGTAAAATAATAAAAAAGAGGATAAGAAAATGCGATATACCTTGCAGATATGGCGGGGATGAATTTGTTATAATTCTGCCTCATACGAATAAGAAAGGAGCTTTTATTTTTAGTGAAAATTTGCGTTCAATTATTGTTAAATCTGAGTTTAATGGTATTATATCTTTAAGTGGAGGGATAGCAACTTTTCCAACTGATACTGATAAAAGTGCTGAAGATTTATTTAATTATGCTGATAAAGCATTATACAGAGCTAAATTTGAGGGTAAAAATAGAATATGTGCATTTCCAAAAGAGCGAAGGGAGTTTAAAAGAATTTCTCTTAAAGGCAAAAGAATTTCATTTGATATTTTAGAACCTAAATTACTTGAAGGAAAGATAAAGGAGTTAAAAGATATTTCACCGGGTGGTATAGCATTTTACTCGGATACTGCTTTTCCTTCTTCACAATATATTGAAATGAAAATTTCGTCTAAATTTGAAGTTATTAAATTTAAAGGCTATGTTGTCTGGTGCAATAAAATGGATAATTCTTTATATGAAGTTGGTGTTAAGTTTATAGAGATTTCTAAAGAGACTGCAAAGATTATAAAAGGAATGGATTAGAGTTAATTTTTTAATTTTAAATTAAAAGATAGTTGACATCCAAAAAATTTGTGTTATATTATTTCTTAAAATGAGAAAATAAAGGAAAAAAGTATTGATGAATCTGAGATTAAAATTGGAATCTGGAATTTTTTATTTTAGAATTTGGATTTTTAATTTGTTTGGAATTTAAAAATGTAGGAGGAATTCCCTGTGAATGAATTTGTAAAATTATTAGAGGATGAATTATATGAAGCTATTGATAAGAAAGATAGAGAAGCAGTGCATCATTTTGTTACAATTGTAGTTAATAATTTTGAAAATAAAAAAGAAAGTAAGGAGATGAATGAACAATTATTATTAAAATTAAGTGAGATAGAAATAACAGTTAAAGAGGGTTTCAAAGCAATTGACAAGAGATTTGAGGATATGCAAAAATATATGGATAAGAGATTTGAAGCGCTGCAGATTAACAATGATAAGAGATTTGAAGAGATGTACAAATATATGGAAAAAAGATTTGAAGAGATGGACAAGAGATTTGGAGAGATGCAGAAATATAATGATAAAAGATTTGAAGATTTATTAAGATATTCAGAGAATAGGTTTGAAGATATGAATAGAAGGTTTGAAGATATGAATAAGAGGTTTGAAGATATGAATAAGAGGTTTGAAGATATGAATAGAAGGTTTACAATGATGTTTACATTTATGAATTTATGGTTTGGGATATTAACAGCTTTAGTTATTTTATTTAAGTTTATAAGATAGTTTTATAAAGAAGGAATTTCTATTAAAATTCCGAATTAGAATAACCAAATTTCAAACATTAAGAATATGAATTTAGGATTTTTTAATTGCTTTTCTTTTGGGATGGTTTAACCTGACATTACAAATAAATGTAGCGTGAAATTTTAGATTCACTTTTTTAGCGAGGCTTTCAGTTTCGCGCTATAGCGTGGCGTTTTTATTCCTGCAATACAAATTTTTTGTAAGCGTTTAAATGTTCGGAGTAAGTTTTAGAGAAGTAATGGCGTTTATTTCCCATTGAGACAAAGTATAAGTAATCAGTTTTAGCAGGGTATAAGACAGCGAGGATAGAATTTAGGGATGGGTTACATATTGGTGTTGGTGGTAATCCTTTATAGATATAAGTGTTGTAAGGTGAATCTTTTTTTAAATCTTTGAAAAGCAATCTATTTTTATGATTTCCCAAGGCGTAAAGGACTGTGGCACAGGATGCTAAATTTAAATTTTTCTTTAATCTATTTAAAAATACGCTTGCAATAATAGGCCTTTCAAAATCAGATGCAGCCTCCCATTCAACAAGTGAAGCAAGTGTTACCATTTCTTTAAGGGTGTAATTTTTTTCTTTCATTCTTTTAAGGTATAATTCATTTACTTTTTGAAAGAAATTTTTTATCATTATTTCTACGATTGAATTGCTGTCCAGATTAAAAGGTATATAATAAGTATCAGGGAATAGGAATCCTTCTGCTGTTTGAGAATCAATTTTATATTTTTTTAAAATTTCGGGGTTTTTGCAGGCTTTTATAAATTCTTCTTTTGATATAATTTTTTCTTTCTCAAGAAGTTCTGCAATTTGAAACATATTAAAACCTTCGGGAATTGTTATAACTTTTTGATAAATTTTACCTTCGGTTAAAATTTTTATTATTTTTAGTGTGCTATAGCTATCTTTTATATTATAAACTCCTCTTTGTAATTTTTTAGATTTTTGCAGGATTAAGACATTTAATAAAAAGAATTTTTTTGATTTTATTATTTTATTTTGTTTTAAGTAATTTGCTATATTATAAAATGTGTCGCCTGATTTTACTTCTAATATTATTTCATTTTGGTTATTTACAGGAGCGTTAAGTAGCAGGTATAAGAGAAAAAGAATTGAGATTGATATTAAAAAAGAGAAATTTTTTATTTTTCTTCTTTCCATGCTTCTTTACCTATTAAAGGGACGAAGATGCACTCAATTGAATTTTCTTCGTTCAATTTATTATTTATTTTTCTAATAACTTTTAAAGTTTGGGAATATTTTGGTCCTACTGGTATAACCATAATTCCGTTATTATTTAATTGATTTACAAGTGTATTAGGGATTGAAGGAGATGCGGCGGTTACAATAATTTTGTCAAAAGGAGTGAATTCTTTCCAGCCTAAGGTCCCGTCGCCTATTTTAAAATTTATATTTTTTAATTTTAGTTTTGCAATATTTTTTTTAGCGAATTCAACGAGTTCTGGGATTCTATCAATTGTATAGACTTCTTTAGCTATTTTAGCGAGAATTGCTGTTTGGTAGCCAGAGCCTGTTCCGATTTCTAAAACTCTATCATTTTCATTTAATTCTAAAAGTTCTGTCATCAAAGCGACTATATAAGGTTGTGATATAGTTTGATTATAGCCGATTGGCAAGGGTTTATCAGCGTATGCTTCGTCAAGATATTCTTCAAGGACGAAATAATGTCTTGGTATTTCAGAGATAGCTTTTAGGACTTTTTTATCTTTTATACCGCGTGAAATTATTTGAGATTTTAACATATTTTGCAATTGAATTTTGAAATTATTCTTTTTCATTTTGTTTCAGCTTTTTTTAATCTATCCATAATAGCCAAGCCGAGTCCCTTTTGGGGGACGGCTTCAACATATATTATATCTACATCGGAGTTTTGTAATTTATGTAAAGCTGAGAATAGGTTACAAGCTGCCTCGTTTAAATTACCGTTTTTTGAGAGGAATTCAATTTTTTTAAAGCCTTTTATATTTTTTCTTTTTTTAAAAGCCAAAAATCCTGCATTTTCTTTTTTTATATTTTTCAAATCAGATAAAGAATTTATTATTTTTAATTTTTTATTAGGTGCGTAATGTGTTTTAAATTGTCCTGGGGAGATTGGGTTTTCATAGGTATTTTTAATTTCAACTTTACCAATAACTTTTTCTATTTCTTCAATTGTTACACCCCCTGGTCTTAGGATAACGGGTTTATCTAAAAAGCTTATAACAGTAGATTCAACGCCGATAGGAGTTTTACCGTTGTCAATAATTAAGTCAACAGAGTTTTTAAATTCTTTTATTATATGAGAGGGTTCGGTTGGGCTTAATTTACCGAAGATATTAGCGCTTGGAGCAGCAATAGGGGTTTGAGAATTTTTTATAAGTTTTAAAGCAACTGGGTGAGAAGGCATTCGGACAGCAACTGTAGGAAGTCCTGCTGTGACTATGTCAGGAACTCCTTTTCGTTTTGGTATAACTATTGTTAAAGGACCTGGCCAAAATTTTTCTATTAATTTTAAAGCAACTGGAGGAATATTAGTTGCTAATAATTTTAAGCTATTTATATCAGCGATATGAACAATTATGGGGTCAAATTTAGGTCTTTTTTTTACTTCAAAAATTTTTGCAACAGCTTTTTCGTTAAAGGCATCTGCGCCCAAGCCGTAGACAGTTTCAGTTGGGAATATTACAAGACCGCCTTTTTTTATTATTTCTGCTGCTTTTTTTATTGATTGCTCGTTTGATTTTAGAATTTTTATTGGCATAAAGATTTTTAATTTTTTAGAAGTTCCTTATCGTCGTTTTCTATTTGATTTTTTTGTTTTATTTGGAAATTATTTATTTTTGATTCTAAGTTTTTATCTTTTAGAGCCAAAATTTTTAAAGCGGCAAGTGCTGCGTTTTCTGGTTCTAATATAAGCATTGGAGAAACAGCTGATGGCATTCTTAAGGTTGAGAACAAGTCAATTAAAAGTAAATTTTTATCAGTTATATTTGGGCAGGCAATAACAGGTCTTTTTGTATTAGCATCTACAAAGCCGCTTAAAGCATTGCTTCTACCTGCAACTGTTATAAATATTGTGTCATCATTTTCATATTCTTTTATTATATCTAAAACTTTTAAAGGGCTTTTATGAGCGGAAGCAATTCTTAGAATTGGTTTAATTCCAAATTCATTTAAAAACTTTTCAATTTTTTTTGAGAATTCCAAATCTGCTTTTGAACCCATTATTATCACAATTTTCATAATGTGAGGAATATAATATTTTAAAAAATATTGTCAATGTTTTAATATGAAAATAAGTTGCCATTGAGATTTTAAAATTATAAAATTTAGTAATTATGGAGAATTTTATAAAGAAGGTAAGGGATAAGAAGATAAGGGATGGTTTAAAGTATTCAATATATGATGGGATATTATGGGCGATAATGTTTGGTTTAGGGGAGAATTACATAACACCATTTGCATTAGCAATTGGAGCAACTGCGCTTCAGGTTAGTTTTATAAGTGCGTCTGGTCAGCTTGCTGTTAGTGTTTCGCAGATAATAGGAGCGAATTTTATACAAAAATATAAGAAGCGAAAGAAACTTGCGATTTTTTGTAATAAAATTCATGCTTTATCATGGGTCTTTATATTTTTTATTTCGTATATAACTAAGAATCCATATTTTATAATTCCATTTTATTTTATCGGGTTAGCGTCAACTAACTTTGCAGGTCCTGGCTGGCTTTCTTGGATGAATGATATTGTTCCTGCGAAATTAAGGGGAGAATTTTGGGGTGTAAGAAATAAATTAATAGGGCTTACGCAGTTTTTATCTATATGTGTTGCTGGAATTCTGTTACATTTTTTTAGTAAAGATTTTGAAACTTTAATGATAACATTTGGGGTTCTTTTTAATTTAGCATTTTTAGCAAGGTATCTTTCAATTATTCCTTTAGGGAAGCAATATGAGCCTGAGATGGCAGTTAGCAAGAAATCTTTAAAATTTACTTTTGTAATATTTTTAGAAAAGTTAAGTGAGACAAATTTTGGAAGATTTGTTTTATTTTCAATTTTTATGACTTTGGCTGTAAACATAATGGCGCCATTAGTTCCTGTTTTTTTATTAAAATCATTGAAATATAATTATTTTGAATATATGGTAGTAATACTTTCTGCTATGGTTTCGTCATTTTTATCAATGACATATTGGGGACCGCTTTCTGATAAGTATGGTAATTACAGAATTATTGTAGTCACAGCGATTGGACTTCCTTTTATTTCACTTGGTTGGGCATTTTTTAAAAACTTTTATCTTTTAATTTTTATTCAAATATTTTCCGGTTTTATATGGTCTGGATTTAATATAGCAACTTTAAATTTTATATTTGATGCTGTTAAGAGAGAGAATATACCGAAGATTAGTGCATATTTTAATTTATTAAATAATATTTTAGCATTTTTAGGTTCTACTTTAGGCGGGGTTTTAACAAAGTTTTTACCTGAAAAAGAATTTTCGTTTTTAAATTTTGCTCCGCATAATTATGAGATAATTTTTTTGATTTCTGCTTTTTTAAGGATTTTAGTAATTTTATTATTTATTAAAGCATTTAAAGAAGTTAGGAAATTTGTAGAAAGTTCACCGCCATTTCATCATTTTTATGTTTATGGACCTTTTATAAACATTATTAACAAAATTTCGTTACTTTTGCCAAAAGAAGAAGAGAAGATTAATAAAAAATAGAGTGACAAGTTTTTGAGTTCTTTATTTTGAAAAGATTTTGTAAATTTAATTTTAGTTTTTTATTTTGGAGTGACTGAAAGCCAAAAATTTATTATGAAATTTCTGAAAGAAAAAAATGATTGACATAAAAAATAATTTTGGTATATTTTTTAAAATTTTAATGGGGAGAGTAATTTTATGAGAAGTTTTAGTGAGAGAATTTTAAAACCTTATCTTTATTTATTTCCTGCTTTGATTTTAATAATTGTGTTTCAGATAATTCCTATTTTTTATGCACTTTATTTAAGTTTTTTTAATTGGGATATGATAACTCCTAAAATATTTGTTGGACTTAAAAATTATTATAATCTTTTATTAGAGCCTGACTTTTGGAAATCTGTTTGGGTTACTTTTTATTATGTTATTATAGCTGTTCCTTTTGGGATAGGGTTAGCAATAGTAGTAGCGGTTTTTTTAAATAGCAAGATAAAGATGGTAGGATTTTTTAGGACAAGTTTTTTTATTCCTTATGTAGTTTCAATTACAGCGATTGCATTAGTTTGGCTTTGGATTTACAATTCAAATGATTATGGGCTTTTAAATTATATATTAGGTTTTTTTGTAGTGAAACCTATAAAATGGCTTGAGGACCCGAAATGGGCGATGCCTGCTGTTATATTTATGCTTATATGGAAAAATTTAGGTTTTAATGTAATAATTTTTTTAACAAGGTTACAAAGTATAGATAATACATATTATGAGGCAGCTGAAATTGATGGAGCATCTAAATTTCAGCAATTTTTTTATGTGACGCTTCCACTTTTAAAACCAACCACAATGTTTCTTGTAACAGTTTCAACAATTTATGCATTTAGAATATTCCCTTCAATTTATGTTTTAACACCTGAAGGTGGCCCAAATGGTAGCACCACGACTGTTGTATTTTATTTATACAAAATGGCTTATGAAGAATTTAGGCTTGGTTATGCAGCGGCTGTTGCTTATGTTCTATTTTTTATAATATTATTTGTAACTGTAGTTCAGAGGAAGCTTTTAAAATCTGCTGAAAGTATTGAATAAATCTGTTTTAAAGTAGGGGCATTCTTAAGGGTGCTTTATGAAAGTTAAAAGTAAAAAATAAAAAATGAAAATTAAAAAATAGGAATTTAAAAAATGCAAGGCTTTTAGCCTCGCTTAAAAAAGCGAACCTAAAGATTCACGCTTTAATTTATTTTGAATTTAAAGGAGTTTTATTATGGAAGAATATAAAATTAAAAAAATTCTTTCAAAATTTTTTATATATTTATTTTTAATTTCAGGTTCAATTATAATGTTATTTCCGTTCTTTTGGATGGTTATAACATCAGTTAAGGCTCCTGATGAAACAACAAAATTTCCGCCAACTTTGATTCCGGAGAAAAAATATTTTATTAAAGTAGCAGATAGTGATGAATTAGAAAGAGTTAAAATTGTGAAAGATTTAGAAGATAATCAATGTGAAGTTGAGGTTTTTATAGGTTTAAACAAAGGTAAGAGATATATAGTTAATAAGAAAGATATTATAGAGAAAAGGTTTTTATGGGATAATTATAAAAAGGCGTGGAATTCAGCTCCATTTGGTTTATATTTTATAAATAATTTTATAATGGCATTGGGCGCAACTTTGTTATATCTTTTAACATCAATTTTAGCTGCTTATGCGTTTGCCAAAATGAATTTTCCTTTAAAAAATTTTATATTTATGATTTTACTTGCTACATTGATGGTTCCAGGACAACTTTTACTCATCCCAAATTATGTAATACTTGCAAAATTAAAATGGATAGATACTTTCTGGGCTTTAATAATTCCAGTTTCAGCAAGTGTTTTTGGAATATATTTTTTAAGACAATACTTTGAATCAATTCCACAGGACTTATTTGATGCTGCTGTAATTGATGGTTGTTCAACTTATCAAGTTTTATGTAAAATTGTTATTCCTTTATCTTTGCCAGTTTTATTAACTTTATTTTTAATAGGATTTTTACAACATTGGAATGAATTACTTTGGCCATTGATTGTTACAAATTCTCCTGAGATGAGGACATTACAGGTTGGTTTAGCAGTTTTCAGGCAGGAGTCAGGAATATATTGGGAGCTTTTAACAGCGGCTGCATCGTTTTCTATTGTTCCTATAATAATTTTGTTTTTAATTGTTCAGAGATATTATATTCAGGGAATTGCCAGAACAGGATTGAAATGATTTTTATGTTAATAGTAATTTTAAGAGGCTATTGTGTAAATTGTGATTAAGAGAAAACTTTTGCAAATAAGCTAGAAAAGCGATCTTTGAAGGTCGCATTACATTAATGGATTTTGGGTACCCTTAAGGGTGCCATAACAAAAGAAAATATAAAATGACAAAATTTAAATTTAGGAGAGTTTTATGATAAAAAAAATTTTTTGTTTATTAAGTATTACAATTTTAATTTTTAGTTGCACTTATAAAGTTGACAATACACTAAAAGGAAAGACTGTTATAAGGTTTTGGCATCCATTTTCAATGACCTCTGCTTTAGGTAAGACTTTACAGGCAATGATTGATGAATTTAATAAACAGCATCCTCAATGGTTTATAAAGCCTGAGGGTATGGGGAGTTATTCTGTTTTAAAGCAGAAACTTCTTGCTGCTATAATTGCTGAAAATCAACCTGAAATGGCTTTGGCTTATCAAAGTTGGATTACAAAATTTTATGCAGGTAAAAAAATTCTTGTAATTGAAGATTATGTTAATAAAGGTGAACTTGAAGAAATAAAAAAAGATTTATTTGAAGTTTTTATAAAAAATTGCACAATTGATGGAAAAATTGTTTCAATGCCATTCAATAAGAGTATGCCAGTTTTATATTACAATAAAGATATGTTTGAAAGATTTAATATAAAGAAATTACCCGAAAGCTGGGATGAATTCATTGAAATTTGTAAGAAATTGACAATTGATACAAATAATGATGGTAAGATAGATATTTATGGAACAATTACGAGAATAAATCTTACAGATTTTTTAAATTTTATAATGCAAAATGATGGTGGGATTCTTTCAGAAGATGGGAAGGAGATTCTATTTAATAAGCCCGAGGCTGTTGAGGCATTAAAATTTTTCTTTAGTTGGAAATATATTCACAACATAGCTAATTTTTACACTTCTGGGGACCCATATCAATATCAGAATGATTTTTCATCGGGTAAATGTGCTATGATTATAGGAAGTTGCGTTTCAAGATATTTTATGAAATACTCTTTAACATTTAGATTGGGCACGGCACCTATATTTGGAAATAAGAAAAAGGCTGTTAATGTTTACGGAACAGATATAATAATATTTAACAAAGCAAATGAGGAGCAGAGGAAGGCAGCATGGGAATTTATAAAATATTTTATTTCACCTGAAAATACAGCCAAATGGAGTGTTAAAACAGCCTATATGCCTGTTAGAAAGTCAGCTTTGAATAATTTGATTTTGAAACAGGAATTTGAAAAAGACCCTGAACTTAAGACAACTATATTACAACTTGATTATGGTTTTTTAGAACCTGCTTTTGAAAGTTGGCTTTTAGGTAGAAATTATCTTTCAGAAGAAATAAACAATGCTTTTATTGACAAAGAGATTGAAAAGAAATATAATGAATATTTAAAAATTTTAAAAAAAGGCGATGAAGAAGAAATAAAAAAAGAGAGAGAAGAAATGGAAAAAGTTCTTGAAAATAGAATTAAAATTTATTTAGATAAAGCTGCGAAAAAGACAAGTCATTGGATATTTTAAAAGATTTGGAAGAGAATAGAAAGTTATATATAATAGATGCTCACTCAATGATTTATCGTGCTTACTATGTTTTTATAAGAAGACCTTTAATAAATTCAAAAGGATTTAACACTTCTGCAATTTATGGTTTTTTAAGAATGCTTTTTAGACTAATTAAGAATTTTAATCCTTTATATCTTGTAACTTCTTACGATACAGGTAAACCTTCTTTTAGAAATGAAATTTTTGTTGATTATAAAAAATCAAGGAAGAAGATGCCGGATGATTTAATTGCGCAGTTGCCAATTATAAAAAAAGTAATAAATCTTTTTGGAATTTATTCTCTTGAAATTGAAGGATTTGAATCAGATGATGTAATAGCATCGCTTGCAAAAAAATTTTCAGAAAAAAATTTTGAAGTTTATATAATTTCAAAAGATAAAGATTTAGCCCAACTTGTAAATGATAAAATATTTTTAATTCAACCTGTTGAAACTAAAAAGGGAACAACTGATTTTGAAATACTTGATAGAAATGCTGTTCTTGAAAAATATAAAGTTGAGCCTGAATATATTGTTGATTTTCTTGCTCTAACAGGTGATAATGTTGATGATATTCCAGGAGTTAAAGGAGTTGGACCTGTTGCTGCCGCTGAACTTTTAAAAGAATTTAAAACAATTGAGAATATTTATAATAATATTGATAAAATAAGTTCAAACTCGCTAAAAGAGAAATTATTAAAAGATAAAGATAATGCTTTTTTATCAAAAGAGCTTGTTAAATTAAATTGTGATATTGATTTAAATTTATCAGAAGACGATTTAAAGATAAGGCCTCCTAAAAAAGAAGAGATATTAAAAATATTTGATGAACTTGAGATTAAAACTTTACTTAAAGATGTAGAATGGTTTGACAGATTTTCAAAAAGTGGCGGTAAGGAATATATTCTTGTTAATGAAATAGATTTATTTGAGAATTTGTTAAATGAAATTTCAAATAGCGAGATAATTGCTGTTGATACAGAGACTGATAGTATTGACCCGAATTCAGCATCACTTGTTGGAATTTCAATTGCTGTTAAAAAAAATAAAGCATACTATATTCCAGTTGGACACTTATCTTTGCTTGCTACTAAACAACTTGATAAATCTTATGTTATTGAAAAATTAAAACCGTATTTAGAATCCGAAAATTTAAAAATCGTTGGGCAGAATATAAAATATGATTACATAATTTTGAAAAGGGAAGGGATAGAGCTTAATAATATATACTTTGATACAATGGTTGGTTCGTATCTTTTGAATCCAACAAAAACCAGGCATAACTTGAATGAATTAGCATTGCATTTTTTAGGTTATAAGATGATTTCTTATAATGAAGTTGTTGGTAAGGGCAAGACATTTAGGGAGGTGCCACCTGAAAGAGCCTATGAATATTCTGCTGAGGATGCTGATATTTCATTACAATTATTTGATATAATTTATAAAAAATTAAAGGAGAGTGGACTTTTAGAACTTTATTATGAAATTGATATTCCATTAATAAAGGTTTTAGCTGATATGGAAATGACAGGAGTAAAGATTGATACAAAAATTATAAAAGAGATTGATAAAGAGATTACAACGAGGCTAAATGAATTAACTTCAATTATCTATAAAGAAGCAGGTGAAGTTTTTAATATAAATTCTCCGCAACAATTATCAAGAATACTTTTTGATAAACTTAAACTTCCGGTTGTTAAAAAAGGGAAAATTGGTGAATCAACTGATGTTGATGTTCTCTTTCAATTAAAAAAATTTCATCCGATTGCTGAATTTTTGATAGAGTATAGGAGTTTAAATAAATTAAAGACAACATATATTGACATTTTGCCTGGAATGATAAATCCTAAAACTGGTAGAGTTCATACAACATTTAGTCAGACTACTACTGCGACAGGAAGGCTTGCAAGTTCTAATCCAAATTTGCAAAATATACCAATAAGAGATTATTATGGTAAGAAGTTAAGAGAAGCATTTATTGCTGAAAATGGGAATTTAATTTTGTCCGCTGACTATTCACAAATAGAGTTGAGAATCCTTGCTCATCTTGCTGATGACGAAGTTTTAATTGAATCTTTTAAAAGAAATGAAGATATTCATAATAGGACTGTTAAAGAAATTTATAATATTGATAAAAAGGATATAACTCCGGAGTTGCGAAGGATAGCAAAGGTTATAAATTATGGAGTTGCTTATGGCATTTCAGCCTATGGACTTGCTCAAGACCTTGAAATTGATGTTTCAGAAGCAAATAATATTATAAAAAAATATTTTGAAAGATATAAGGGTATAGCAAATTATATTGAAAGAATGAAAAAATTCATAGAAGAGAATAATTATGTTGAGAATCTTTTCAAGAGGAAAAGATATATGCCTGATATAAAGAGTGCATCAAAAGAGCAGAAAGCATTTATTATAAGGACAGCAATAAACACGCCTGTTCAGGGGACAGCAGCTGATTTAATTAAAGTTGCAATGATTAGAATTTTTAATGAATTTAAAAAAAGAAATTTAAAATCAAAAATGATTTTACAAGTTCACGATGAACTTGTTTTTGAAGTTTTTCCCAAAGAATTAGAGGAAGTTAAAGAGATTGTTAAAGATAAAATGGAAAATGCAATTAAATTGAAAGTGCCTTTGGTTGTTGATATAAAATATGGCAAAAATTGGGCAGAAGCACATTAAATGAAAAAAATTGTTATAGGTATAACAGGTAATATTGGTAGCGGTAAAACAAAAATTGCAAATTTATTTAGAGAGTTCAATTTTGAAATAATTGAACTTGATAAACTTGCACACAATTTTTACAAAGAAAAAAAATTTAAAAAAAAAGTAATTGAAATTTTTGGAGATAAAATTTTAGGAAATAATAATGAAATTGATAGAAATAAATTGCGAAAATTAGTTTTCAGCTCCGAAAATAATTTAAATAAATTAAACAAATTAGTTCATCCTAAATTAAAAGAAGAATTAAAATTGAAATTAAAAAAATTAAAAAAAGAAAAAAATAATGGGATAATAATTGACGCAGCATTAATATATGAATTAAAATTAGAAAATTTATGTAATTATGTTATTGTTGTTGCAACTAAAAGGTTTTTTTCTTTTTTAAGGTTATTTTTTTCAAGAGGTTTAAGTTATAAAGAATTTAATAGTATTTATAATTCGCAAATGAGTATAAAAGAAAAAATGAAGAGAGCGGATTTTGTTATAAGAAATAATTTAATATGGTTTTTGAATAAGAGCATCGTAAAAAGTAAAATAAATAAAATTATAAAAAAACTAAACTATCATTAATAATTTATAAATTTTTTTGTGAGAATTTTAGAAAGGCTAAAAAATAAAAAGGAAGTTTACTAAAAAAGAGGTATTAGAGGGAAGGGGCACATCAAATGAAAGGGGAAAAGAAAGGAGGGTTTTGTGCCCCTTCCGGAAGTCTTTATTCAATTTTGATTTTCTTTGGTTTTGCTTCTTCACCTTTTGGTATAATGAGTTCCAATACTCCGTCTTTGTAATTGGCTTTTATCTTTTCGGTATCAACATCTTTGGGGAGCACGAGTTGTCTCTGGTATAGACCGTAAACTCTTTCTCTACGATAGTAATTAGCATCCTTGATTTCTTCGTCTTTCTTTTTCTCACCTTTTATGGTGAGAACATCACCTGAGATTGAAATTTCTATATCTTCTTTTGGGATTCCAGGGAATTCGGCTTTTATTCTGTAGTCGTCTTTAGTTTCAATTACATCTATCGCTGGTTCCCAGAATCCCAATTCTTTTTTGTTGCCTTTTCTTCTTGAGACGCTATCATCAAATAACTTGTTGACAGCCTCCTGAATTTCTCTTATTTCAGCAAATGGGTCCCAATGTATCAGGCTCATAATCATCACCTCCTTTTCTTAAAATTTTTTAAATTTTCTGTTGTATATTTAATGACATATTTAAAAATTGTCAAGATGGTAAAAATAATTTGCGTAAGTAATTTTTGATAAATAAAAAATTAAAATCCTGTTGCAAGATAAATTGTTCGTTCACATATATTTGTAACTCTGTCAGCGGTTCTTTCTAAATTATGTGAAATCCATATTAAATATGTAGCCTGAGTAATTTTTGATGTGTCTTCTATCATATAAGTTATTAACTCTCTTAAAATTTGTTCATTCAAAAAATCTATTTCATTATCTTCTTCAATTATTTTTCTGCTTTCATTTTCATCTCTATTTACAAATGCTTTAATACTATTTTTTAACATTTCAATTGCTTTTCTGCACATTCTTGGAATATCAATAAGCGGTTTTATCAAAGGTTCGTTACCAATTTTTATAACAAGGTTTGCTATTCCGACGGCATAATCACCTATTCTTTCAAGATTAGAAACAATATCAAAAATTGCTACTATTTCTCGTAAATCATCAGCAACAGGTTGTTGTGTGGCGATAAGATTTATACATTTATGTTCAATGTTTCTTCTATATTTATTTATAACTTCATCATTTTGAATAATTCTTTTTGCTTCTTCTAAATCTTTTTCTTTTAATGAAAGAATTGATTTCTCTAAAGCTTTTGATACCATATCAGTCATATCAACGATTTCTTTTTCTAATTCTTTTAAACTTTCGTGAAATTTTTCTCTTAACATTTTTAATACCTCCTAATTTTTTATATTTTCTGTTGCCTTATATAAAGTTCTTTATGGCAACTTTAATTCTGCCCTACGAAAAGTGAAATTTTTTATAGAATTATTCATATTTAACTCCATTTTAAAAATTAGCCGAATCTACCTGTTATATATTCTTCTGTTATTTTTTTAGAAGGAGCTGTAAATATTTTTTCAGTGTCATCATATTCAATTAATTCGCCGAGCATAAAGAAAGCGGTTTTATCAGATATTCTTGCTGCCTGTTGCATATTATGAGTGACGATTACTATTGTATATTTTTGTTTCAAACTTAAAAGAAGTTCTTCAATTTTTAATGTTGCTGTAGGGTCTAAAGCTGATGCTGGTTCATCAAGGAGTAATATTTCAGGTTCAACAGCCAAAGCCCTTGCTATACATACTCGTTGCTGCTGACCGCCAGATAATTCAAAAGCATTATGATGTAATCTATCTTTTACTTCATCCCAGATTGCTGCATCTTTTAAACTACTTTCAACTTTATGATAAATATAATTTTTATCTTTTATACCTTGAATTTTAAGTCCGTATGCAACATTCTCAAAAATAGACATTGGAAAAGGATTAGGCTTTTGAAATACCATTCCAACTTTTTGCCTTATTTTTATTACATCAACTGATTTGTCATATATATTTTCACCATCTATTAAAATTTCACCTTTGACCCTATGATTTGGAATAAAATCATTCATTCTGTTTATAGAGCGCAAAAAAGTAGATTTACCACAGCCTGAAGGTCCTATTATACTGGTTATTTTATTTTTTTCTATGTCCATATTAATATTTTTTAATGCTTCTACTTCATTATAGTAAAATGAAAAATTTTTAACTGAGATTATCACATTGTTATTCATAATTTTACTCCAATTTAATTTTTCTTTTTTTATATCTTAAAATGATGGCGTATAAATTTAACATTAAAACTAAAATTATAAGAACTAAAGCGGTTCCATAAGCAACCGGTCTTGCTTTTGAAAGTGAATGATGTTGTGTTGACATTATATAAAGGTGATAAGGTAGAGCCATAAACTGGCTGAAAATAGATTTAGGTAAATAAGGAAGATAGAATGCCACGCCTGTAAAAAGTATAGGTGCTGTTTCACCTGCTGCTCTTGAAAGTCCTATTATAATACCTGTTAAAATACCAGGCAATGCGTATGGCAAAACTGCTGTTTTAATTGCCTGCCATTTGGTAGCACCGAATGAATATGCTATTTCACGATAATAGATTGGAACTCCCTTTAAGGCTTCCTCAGAGACACTAATTATTATTGGTAATGTCATAATTCCTAATGTTAAACCTGCTGAAATTAAACTCATACCAAAATTAAATATTTGAACAAAAAGTAGAAATCCAAATAAACCAAATACAATTGAAGGAACACCTGAAAGATTTCTTATTGCTATTCTTATTATCCTTGTTAAAATATTCTCTTTTGAATATTCGTTTAAATATATAGCGCATCCTATTCCAAGAGGCACTGAAACCAAGCCTGAGATTAAAGTTACGAGAAATGTTCCAAAAAGTTGAGGAAAGATTCCGCCTTCCAGCATTCCTTTTTTAGGTGCAGAAAAAAGAAATTCAAAACTTATTTTATTAATACCATTTTTAATTATAAAATACAAAATTACAAAAAGTGATAAAATTGTGACATTTACACTTGCGAATAAAAAAAGCCACCAGAAAAGTTCTATAAATTTTTTAAATTTTAATTTCATTATTTATCTCCTTGAATGTTGATATTTATATAGAATCATATCAGCGATTAGATTTATAATAAAAGTTATTATAAAAAGGACTAATCCAACTACGAACAAGGCGTAATAATGGTCGGTATTGAAAGCCACCTCACCGAGTTCAATTGCTATAGTTGCTGTCATTGGTCTTACTGGGTCAAATATACTTTTAGGGATAGATGCTGCGCAGCCGGCAGCCATTAAAACAGTCATTGTTTCACCAATTATTCTTCCCATACCAAGAAGACAACCAGATATAATCCCTGACATTGCTGAAGGTATTTTAATTTTTAATAAAGTTTGAAATTTTGTTGCTCCAAGTGCATAAGAGGCTTCTTCATAAGATTTTGGAACTCTGTTTAAAGCATCTTCAGAAATAGATATTATTGTTGGCAATGCTATTATACTTACTAATATTGAACCATTAAGGGCATTTAAACCGGTATTTAAATTAAATATTTTTGCAAGATAGGGTCCTAAAACTACTATACCAAAGAAGCCAAGAACAACTGAAGGAATTGCTGCCAATAATTCAATTATAGGTTTAATAAATTCTTTAAATTTATGACTTGCTATTTCTGAGATAAATATAGCGGAAGCGATGCCGATTGGAATTGCAAATAAAAGAGCGAAAAAAGTTATAATAAAAGTGCCCATTATCATTGATAACATACCATAAGTTGGTTTAGTATAAGAAGTGGGATTCCAGTAAAATTTAAAAAGAAATTCAGAGATAGGTATATTTTTTAAGGCTTGTAAGGCTGTTTTTAAAACAAGTAAAAAAATTCCAGATAATGCAAGAATTACAAAGAAACCACTTAAAAAGAATAAAAATTCTAATATTTTATCTTCTATTTTATTAAAATTAATTTTTTTCATATATTTAACTTTTAAAATAAAAACTTGGGTTCCTCTCTTTTGTTGTATTGAAAAGAGAGGAACCCTTATTCTTATTAGAACCCCAATCCAAGTTTATTTTTCATTTCTAAATATTTTCCAGCGAGTCTATAGAATCCCATTTCTTCCACTATTTTTTGACCATCTTCGGATAATTCAAATTTAAGGAAATTTTTTACTTCTTTATTTTTATTAATTTGTTTTTTGTCAACAATTTGGTATAAAGCTCTGGTTATTGGGTAATTGCCATTTAAAACATCCTGAACATTTAATGGGTCATAATATTTTTCACCTTTTTTTCTTGCAATTTCAACTGGGCTAATTTCGTTTCCAGCGTCACGTAAATATCCTACGCCAACATATCCTATACCGCTAATATCAGTTTTGAGTGCTTCAACTATTTGGGAAGTACCATTCATTTCTCTCATTTCTTTTGAGTAATCGCCTTTTATAACTACATCTTTCATAAAGTCGTATGTTCCTGAATTTGGTTGTCTTCCGTAAAGAGTTATAGGTTTATTTGGTCCGCCAACTTCTTTCCAGTTTTTAATTTTTCCAGCATATATCGCTCCTACTTCTTCAACTGTTAGTTTTTTTACAGGGTTATTAGGGTTAACAACAATTGCCAGAGCATCAATTGCAATTGGGATTTGTAATGGGTCTAAACCGTTTTGTTTTGCCTGAAAAACTTCTTTTGTTTTAATTTCTCGTGAAGAGTTTGCAATATCACATTGACGATTAATAATCGATGCTATACCTGTTCCAGAGCCGCCACCACTAACAGAGATTACTTTTTCAGGATATTTTTCCATATAAGATTCTGCAAGTGCCTGAACTAAATTTACCATAGTGTCCGAACCTTTGACTTTAAGCATTTGTTGAGATTGAAGAATTGTTACACCCGCAAAAAGGGTGAGAATTAAACTTATTATTGTTTTTACTTTCATAATTTTTTTACCTCCTTCTTTTAATTTATTTTGAGGGCACCCTTAAGGGTGCCCATAATTTAATTTCTTAAAATGACCATTTAAGTTGGACTAAATACTGTTTGCTGTCAGCTTTTTTGCTTTTGTAGTAATTCTCATGCTGATAATTTATCTGTAATAGTAAATCATCAGTGTAGTAATAGTTTAAACCAATTATATAGGTATAATCGTAACTTTCTTTGTTTTTAGATATATCTGAATTCCATCCATCGTTTCTAAAAAGCATTTCCAATTTTTGGTTTATTATAGTCCAACTTAAAAACGCGGAATAACCCAAACCTCTTTTGCCTGTATCAACAGAAGTTAAATATTCTATAAAAGAGTTTAATGGATAGAAAGAGAGTGATAAAACAGCGGCAGTTCTTTCAGTTGCGTAATATTTTTTTACTCCGATTTTATTTGTTGAACTAATATATTGTGATAATCTAAGGGAAACACCTGAAATTGGTATTAAAGATATGCTACCTGCAATAGCCTTATTAAGATTATTTTCCATTTTTTTGTATCCTGAGCCGTTATAGACTGCTAAAGCGTAATCACCCAAACCGTCAGGAAGATAACCAGTGATTCCGAAACCCAAATCTGCTGAAGATAATAATTTTAGTTTATCCTCAAGTGCTTTTTCAATTAAAGGATATTCCCAAGTATCAATTGTTCCGAAATAAGTTTTCTGCATACCAAATCTAATCACACCGTCATAGGGAATTATCTGTAACAAATCTACATAACAATATTTTATCCATATAGCCCAATCAATTTTGCCTTTGCCACTTTCAATTTCTTGTCCCCCTTTGACATTGTTTATATCAACTGTGATATTTCCTGCTAACTCGCTTGATTTTATTTTCCATCGCAGGTATGTTCTTGGAATTGAGAAACTACTTTCTTTTAAGTCTCCGAACCATTTTTTGTTAGTTTCAGAAGCGGTATACCTCATCCAGGTATATCCGTAAAATGTGATTTCTGCTGATTCAACTACGCTACTAATTATTAGTAGCGCTACAGCCACAATTAAGATTTTTTTAATACTTTTCATATTTTTTTACCTCCTTAAATTTGAATTTTTAAAATTTAATTTTTTAGTTTTTTTAGAATAGATTTTCTAACTAACTTAATCTTTTTTTCTGCATTTGATAATCTGTCATTTAAAATGTAAATACATCTTACTGAATCAAAATTATGTTCAAAGTCATTAATCAATTCTTTGAAAGTGTAAAATTGTTCTCGCAGATTTGCGAGTATAAACTCTCTTTCTTCATTGTCAAGTCTTCTCATCTTATCACCTCCTTTATTTTGAAATTTTTCATTCACCTTATATATACTGATTTTTTGTTAAAACTTAATAAAAGTTATGTTAAATTTTTGTTAAGATTTTTAAGTCTCTGTTTAACTTTGATTTTAATCTGTCTTACTTTTTCTCTGCTTATATTAAGTTCAGATGCAATTTCTGATAGGCTCATTACTTTTTCAAATTTTAAAACAATATACTTTTTCTCTATATCTGGGATGTTATCTGGAATAGCAATTTTATTTATAAAATGTTCATCACTTTCTTTTTTATAAATTAATTTTTCTTCATCAAGTTGAATATTATTGTATTGCTCTTTTGACTCTTTTTTTAGAAATTCTATAATTTGTTTTTTTATCCAGTAATATGCATAGCTGCTAAAATTTACTTTTTTATTTTGTAGGAACTTTTCTTTTGCTTTTAAAAGACCGATTAAACTTTCTTGAATTAAATCTTCTTTTAAAGTTTGATTTTGTGAGTATTTATTTACAATATTTTTAATAAACAAAAATATTTTATTTTGCTCATCACTATTTTTAATCAGTTCACTTATAATTTTCTTTAATTCTTTTTCGTTCAAAAACTTCTCCTGATTTTTAATTTCTATTTAAATATTATATTCAAAATGTTAGTTTATTATTAAGAAAATGTTAATTTTTTGTTAAGATTTTATTGAAGTTTTAAAGGCAGGTTAATTATAAATTTTGAGCCTTCGGCAATTTTACTTTCAACATAAATTTCGCCATTATGTAATTGGACGATATGTTTAACAATTGATAGGCCCAGTCCTGTTCCGCCTTTCTGGCGTGAACGTGATTTATCAACAACATAGAACCTTTCAAATATTTTGGGGATACTTTCTTCTGGGATACCTATACCGGTATCAGCAATTTCAAAATTTAATTTATCATTTAATATTTTAAATTTTATTGAGATTTTACCTTTTTCAGTGTAATTTATGGCGTTATCAAGGAGATTAATAAAGAGTTGTTCAAAAAGAAATGGGTCAGTATTTATATATTTAATTTCATTAGCAATTTGGATTTCAAGTTCAAGTCCTTTTTCTTTAATTTTTTGTTCAAAAATTTTTAATATATCATCAAGAAAAATTTTTAAATCTATTTGTTCAATTTGAATTTTAAATTCAGGTCTTTCAATATTTGAAAGTAAAAGTAAATCAGAAACAATATTAATTAATCTATTTATATTTCTTTCAATTATATTTAAGAAGTGGAGATTTTCAGAATCTTTTTCGTTATTAATTATAGTTTCAATGAATCCTTTTATAGTTGTAAGTGGTGTTTTTAATTCATGAGCCACATTTGCTACAAAATCCATTTTTAACTTTTCTAAATTTTTTGCTTCAGTAATGTCATAAAAGATTACAATAATATTTTTAATAATTTCATTTTCAATAATTTTACCATTTACTTTATAAATTTTAGGACCATAATTTAGTTCAAATGTATAAAAATTTTTTTCTTTTATTAAAGTTTCCACAAATTTACTAAAATTAATGTCCTGAATTATTTCCCAATATCTTTTACCAATAATTGATTGCTGTTGTGTTAGATTAAATAGATTTAAAAAACTTTTATTGAACAGAATAATTTCTCCGTGCTCATTAAATACAAGTAGTCCTTCGTTCATAGAGGAGATAATTGTTTGTAGTCTTTCTTTATCTTCTTTAATATTTTGGAAAAATTTTTCAAGTTCTTCAGCCATTTGGTTTATCACATTTGCCAAATTATTAAATTCGTTATCTTTATTTTTTAAATAGACCCTGTATTTAAATTCACCATTTTTAATTTTTTTTGCGACTTCAATTATTTGTTTTATTGATGATGAAAGTGAACTTGAAGAAATTATAGTAATTAAGAGTGC
>Ga0308390_1000770_pt1 | contig 21983 bp, 18 predicted proteins | sample Hotspr2Sample149_FD_202358 | JGI IMG/M metagenome (GOLD analysis project Ga0308390, IMG submission 202358) | Hot spring phototrophic mat microbial communities from Mushroom Spring, Yellowstone National Park, Wyoming, United States - 20040719_149 ...
CGCCGGGCTTTCCGGCGCGCGCTCCCGCAACGCCTGCAAATTGACGCGCGTCACCGCCGGCAACAGCGCCGCGCACACGGCCCCGTGCGGGGCGGGGAACGACCCGCCGACCGGCGCGGCGAAGCCATGCACCGCGCCGAGGCCGGCGTTGGCCAGCGCCATGCCGCTCAACAGGCTCGCCAGCGCCATGTCGGAGCGCGCCTCCAGATCGTCGCCCCGCATATACGCGCGCCGCAGCGACCGGCCGGCGCGGCGCAAGCCTTCGCGGCACAGGATGTCGGTCATGTCATTGGCGCGCACGCTCACAAACGGCTCCAGCAGCTGGGCCAGCGCGTCCAGCCCCGTGGCCGCCGTGATCTCCGGCGGGACGCTGAGCGTCAGCTCCGGGTCGACGACGGCCAGCCGCGGCAGCATCAGCGGACTGCGCAGGCTGGCCTTCACGCCGTGCGCCGGCGAGTGCAACACCGCATTGCGCGTGACCTCGCTCCCTGTGCCTGCCGTGGTCGGCACGGCGATAAATGGCGCCGGCGGATGGAGGAGCGGTTGGCCGCCGCCGATCACTTCCAGATAGTCCAGCACGTCGCCCGGATTGGCGAGCATTGCCGCGATCGCCTTGCCCGCGTCCACCGCGCTGCCGCCGCCGCAGGCGATGACCAGGTCGCAGCCCTCCCGGCGCGCCGCCTCCACGCCCGCGCGCACCGTGTCGAGCGACGGCTCGCCCTCGGCCGCAAACGGCGTGCAACCCACGCCCGCGCTGTGCAGGTCCGCCACCAGCCGGGCCGCATGGCGCGGGTTCCTTCCGGTGACCAGCAGCGCCCGCTTGCCAAAGCCCCGCGCCGCAGGCGCGATCTCGCGGGCGCTGCCCGCGCCGAAAACGATCCGCGTGGCAGTGGCGAACTCCCAGCCCATCGGCTCACCAGCCTTCGTCGCCCGGAAAAATGTTCGAGTATTTCACGCTGCGCCGCGGCTCGGCCATCATCGGCGCCACCGTGTCGCGCCATTTCGCATAATGCGCTGTCTCCTTGTGCGCCGCGGCCGCCTCGGGCGACCGGTAGACTTCCACCAGCACGAACTTCGACGGGTCGTCCTGCTGCTGGATCACGTCAAAGCGCGCCACGCCCGGCTCGCCGAGGCTCGCGCTTGCGTTTTCGATCGTCGCCGCCTTGAAAGCCTCCACCGATTCGGGCTTCACCGATACATGCACGTGAACAATCAGCATGGCAACACCTCGCCGCGGCCTCGCGCCCGCGTCTCTGACCTCATCATAAGGGAACGGCCGCGCCGCGGCATCCCCGGCCCGGGCCGCCCGCGGCTGCGGCTCGGCCGTTATGATATCGTCAGTTTTCGGACTCACAGGAGCGAATCTCCATGCCTTCCATTCGGCTTTTTCTTCCCGTGATGCTTGGCTGCGCCGCGCTCGCGGCGCCCCCGGAGTGGGACAACCCGGCCATCACCAGCGTCGGCGTCGAGCCGCCGCACGCCACCATGATGATTTACCCGGACGCGCTCACGGCGCGCAGCTTCGACCCTTCCCGGTCGCCGTGGCGAATTTCCCTCAACGGCGACTGGAAATTCCGCGGCGTGCTGCGCCCGGCGGACCGCCCGGCCGGCTTCGAGCGCCCCGGCTATGACGACAGCGCCTGGCGCACCCTGCCCGTGCCTGGCGTCTGGCAGATGCACGGGTTCGACATCCCGATTTATGTCAACTGGCTCTATCCTTTTCCGCAGGACCGGAACAAGATGCCCTCGCCGCCTTATGATTTCAACCCCGTGGGCAGTTACCGCCGCACGTTTTCCGTTCCGGAAACATGGAAAGGCCGCACGATTTATCTGCATTTCGCCGGGGTGGATTCCTGCTTTTACGTGTGGGTGAACGGTGAATTCGTCGGTTATCACGAGGACAGCCGCACGCCGGCGGAGTTCAACATCACGAAATTCGCGAGGCCCGGCGCCAACACCCTGGCCGTGCAGGTGTACCGCTTCGGCGACGGCGCCTATCTGGAAGACCAGGACATGTGGCGCATGAGCGGCATCTACCGCGAGGTGTTCCTCTGGTCCACGGCGCCGGCCCATGTGCGGGACTTCGAGGTGCAGACGGAGCTGGACGGCGCCTACCGGGACGCCCGCGTCCGGGTGAAGGCCGAAATCCTCGAACCCCGGGACTGCACCCTCTCCTTCGAACTCCGCGACGCGGCCGGCCGCAAGGTCGGCGAGGCGGCCGCGGCGTGCGCGCCGCGCGCCGAGCTGGCCGTCGACGTGCCCGCCGCGCGCCTTTGGAGCGCCGAAATCCCCTACCTGTACGAGGGGCTGCTCATCCTGAAGAACGCCTCCGGCGGCGTCATCGAGGTGATCCCGCAGCGCATCGGCATCCGCAAGGTGGAGATCCGGGGCGGAAAGCTCCTGGTCAACGGGCGGACGGTGCTGCTGAAAGGCGTCAACCGCCACGAGCATTCCGCCGTCACCGGGAAGGTGATGACCCGCGAGCTGATGGTGCGTGACATCGAGCTGATGAAGCGGAACAACGTCAACGCCGTCCGCACCTCGCACTACCCGAACCACCCGCTCTGGTATGAGCTTTGCGACATTTACGGCCTGTATGTCATCGACGAGGCCAACATCGAGGCCCACCATTACGGCAACGGGCCCAAGGGCAATCTGCTGACCGAGTCGCCGGAATGGTCCCGGGCCTACCTCGAGCGCGTGCAGAGCATGATCGAGCGCGACAAGAACCACCCCTCCGTCATTATCTGGTCGATGGGCAACGAGAGCGGCGACGGGCTGAACGCGCGGCTCACTTACGAATGGGCGAAACAGCGCGACCCGTCGCGGCCCTGGCATTATGAGGGCTCCAGCGCCAACCGCGGCAGGAATTTCGACGTCAATTCCTTCATGTACCCGCCGCCGGCGCGCGTCGTCGAGGAGGCCGCCAAGCTGCCCGACAAGCCGCTGATCCTCTGCGAATACGCCCATTCCATGGGAAATTCCACCGGCGGCCTGAAGGAATACTGGGACATTTTTTATTCGGGCACGAACGCGCAGGGCGCCTTTGTATGGGACTGGGTGGACCAGTCGTTGCGCGTGCCGGTTCCGCCGGAGTACCGCCAGAACACGCCTGCCACGCATTTCCTCGCCTACGGCGGCTGGTGGGAGGACAAATCGGGCGTGCGGAACGACAACAATTTCAACTGCAACGGGCTCGTCTCCGGCGACCGCACGCCGCATCCCTGCCTGGCCGCCATCAAGTACGCCTACCGCTATCTCCACGCCTCGCCCGCCGACCTCGCCCAGGGCAGGATTCGCGTGAAGAACTGGTTCCATTTCCTCAACCCGAAGGATTTTGCCGTGGGGCAATGGACCGTGCAGGCTTCGGGAAAGGCGATCGCCACGGGCGCGCTGCCCGCGCTCGACATCGAGCCCGGCGAGGAAAAGGAATTCACGCTGCAATTGCCGGAAATTCGTCCCGAGCCGGGCGTTGAATACTGGCTCGATTTGAGCTTCCGGCTGAAAAACGCCACGCGCTGGGCGCCTGCCGGGCACGAAATCGCATGGGAGCAGTTCGCTTTGCCCGTCCAGGCGCCGCCGGCGCCGCCGGCGGACATGTCCGGGGCGCCGAAGCTGGAGATCGCCGAAAAGGGCGGGATTTATGTCCTTTCCAGCCCGGTTTTCCGGGCGGTCTTTGATCCGCGCGCCGGCACGGTTCTCGACTACCGCTACCAGGGCGCGCTGCTGATGGAACGGGGCCCGTTGCCCGACTTCTGGCGCGCCCCCACGGACAACGACCTTGGCGCATGGAAGGCCATGCGCGGCAGCATCAGCGGCGACCCCGCGAGGAACTGGTTCCTCTGGCGCGAGGCCGCCCCGCGCATGACCATCACCGAGGCCCGCCTTGAGCGCATCGATGACCGCAGCGCAAAAATCTCCGTCAAGGCCGCCCTGTACAACATGGGCGGGGCCTCGGCGGCGTGGACCCTCACCGTGTGGGGCAGCGGCGACATCCTTGTGGAGATGTCCTACCAGCCGGGCGCCGAAAAGCGGGCGATGATGCCGCGCTTCGGCTCCGAGCTGGTGCTCGCCAGGGGCTATGAGAACTGGGCCTGGTACGGGCGCGGCCCCGCCGACACCTACATCGACCGCCAGTTCGAACGCATCGGCCTCTACCGCAGCACGGTGGACAAGGAATGGTTCGAGTATTCCCGGCCCCAGGAGAACGGCAACAAGACCGGCGTCCGGTGGACGGCGTTCACCAACGCCCAGGGCGCCGGGCTGCTGGCGGTCGGCGCGCCGGAGCTGTCCGTGTCGGCGCGCAAGTTCACCAAGGAGGACATGGAGCGCGCCGCCTACTCGTTCCAGATGCAGCCGCAGGGGCCCGTCTACGTGAATCTCGACTGGAAGCAGATGGGCGTCGGCGGCATCGACAGCTGGTCGGCCAACGCGCTGCCCATGCCGCAGTACCGCATCGATTCCGGCAGCCCGATGTCTTTCCGTTACCGGCTGGCGCCCGTCGCCGGCGCTTTCGAGGCAAAAACCAGGGAGGTGTTCTGAAAGTGGCCGAACTGACCCGCCGGCACTGGTTTCAGGCGGCGCTTCCCGCCGCCGCGCTGCTCGCATCCTGCAAATCTGTTGACAAAGGAGCTCGAGGATCCGTGACTGTCCAGGAATTCGGAAAATTGCCAAACGGCGAAACCGCCCAGCTTTTCATCCTGAAAAACAGGAACGGCGTTGAAACCGCCATTACCAATTACGGCGGCATCATCGTGACGCTGAAAACCTACGACGCCAAAGGCCTGCTGGCCGACGTGGCGCTCGGATTCGAGACCCTCGCCGGGTACCTGCGCCCGCACCCCTATTTCGGCGCCATCATCGGCCGCTACGGGAACCGCATCGGCAAGGCGCGCTTCACGCTCGATGGCGTCACCTATACGCTGGCGAAAAACGACGGGGAAAACTCCCTGCACGGCGGCGTGGAGGGCTTCGACAAGAAGCTGTGGAAGGCCCGCACCGAATCGGGCCCGGACTCGCAGACGCTGGTGCTGTCCCGTACCAGCCCCGACGGCGAGGAGGGCTACCCGGGCACGCTGCGGACCGAGGTCCGGTATACGCTCTCCGACGACGACTCATTCCGCATCGATTATCTGGCCACAACCGACAAAAAGACGGTCGTCAATCTGACAAATCACACGTATTTCAACCTGAAAGGGCAGGGAAACGGCGATATTCTGGATCACGAAATCCGGATCAACGCCAGCCGTTTCACGCCTGTCGACGAAGGCCTGATTCCCACCGGCGAGCTGCGCCCGGTCGAGGGGACGCCCGTCGACTTCCGCAAGCCGGCGCGCATCGGCGCGCGCATCGACGCCGACGACGAACAGATCCGCCGCGGCCGCGGCTACGACCACAATTTCGTGCTCGACCGCGAGGGCGAGGGGCTGTCCTTCGCCGCCCGCGTCATCGAACCTTCCACGGGCCGCGGCCTCGAGGTCTGGACCACCGAGCCGGGCATGCAGTTCTACACCGGCAACTTCCTCGACGGCTCCATCATCGGCAAGGGCGGAAAGGCGTATCCGCGGCGTTCCGGCTTCTGCCTGGAGACGCAGCATTTCCCGGACTCGCCCAATCAGCCTGCGTTCCCGTCCACGGTGCTTGAGCCGGGCAGGGAATACCGCTCCTCCACGGTGTGGAAGTTCGTCACCGGCCAGCCGGGGAAATAGCTCAACGCAGCGTGCGCGCCAGCTCCCCGGCGAGCAGGGCCGCGCGCCGCCCGAGCGCCGCCGCCGAGGCCAGGTCGCGTTGCCGGATCCGCTCCGCCTGCTCGAGGAAATTGCGGATCCGCGCGGCCAGGTCGCTCTGCTCCCGGCTGAGCCGCCGGCCGCGGGCCTGCGCAAGCACCTCCCTGGCTGCCGCGGCATCTGCGGCGAGCTGGCGCTCGTACTGCGCCGCCACATCGTCTGGCAGCACCTCGCCCAGGCGGAGATTCGGGGCGGGCGCCGTCTCGGCCGGCGCAGGGGGCGCGGGCGGCTCTTCCGGCCTGGGCGCCGCGGGTCTCGGCGCGGGCCGCCGCTGCCGCGCGGGTTTCGGCGGCGGGGGAAGCTGCTCCACGGCCGGAGGCACGGGAGGCTGCGGCAAGGCGGCTGGCGGCTGGCCTTTGTCCGCCGCCGCCGGCTCTTCCATCGGCACCGGCGCAGGCCGGATCGGCGGAGGCGGCTCGAAGGTCTGCTGCGGCGCGGGCGGGGGAGGCGTCTTCGGGGCGCGCCTCTTGCAGGCGGGCCCGAACAGGAGAAGGGCCCCGGCGGCCATCACGGCGGCAATCGGCGTGCTCATGCCAGCGCCCTCGCCTCCAGCGGCAGCCGGATGCGCACCAGCGCCCCGCCCTCCGGCGCGTCGCCGATCTCGATCGAGCCGCCGTGGAGCTGCACGGCCCGGTAGGTCATCGCCAGTCCGATGCCCGTGCCGTTTTTCTTCGTCGTGTAGTACAAATCAAATACTTTTTCCCGCAATTCCGGCGGAATTCCCGGCCCGGTATCGGCAATTTCCAGCTCCGCCTGGCCCGCGCGGGCGTGCAATTGCACGCGCAGCCGGCCGCCGGAAGGCATGGCCTCCAGCGCATTCCTCAACACGTTGAGCAACGCCTGCTTCAGCAGGCCCGCGTCGCCGCGCACCGGCGCAGGCTCGCCGAGCCCTTCGGTTTCCAGGGCCACGCCCTGCCGCTCCGCCTCGGGCTTCACCAGATCGGCCAGTTCGGCTGCGATTTTCGCCAGGTCGAGCTCCTCCGTCTGGAGCTCCAGCGGCCGGGTGAAATCCAGAAACGTGCGCACCACGCGGTCCAGCCGGACGATTTCCTGCGCAATCACGTCCAGCTCCGCCTGCGCTTCGGGCAGCTCCGGCAGGATGCGCGCGCGCAGCAGCTCCAGCCGCAGCGCGATCGAATTCAGCGGGTTCTTGATCTCGTGCGCCACCCCGCCGGTGAGCCGGCTGATGGCGGCCAGGCGGGAGCTCAGGCTGAGCTGGCTCTCCACCATCCGGCGGCCTTCCGCGTCGCGCAGGCGCAGGAGAAACGCGCCCTGGGGCAGAAAGTCGAGACTGGCCAGCAGGCGCCCGGCCGGCGCTTCCTTGAGCGGCGTGCGCGAGGCCAGCGCCCGGGCCAGCAGCCCGCCGAGGGGCGTCTCCCGGGGGAACAGAACGTCGGCGCGCATGCCGGCGATCTCGTGGCGGCCGACGCGCAGCAGGCGCTCGGCGGCCTCGCTGCAAGCCACCAGCCGCCCGTCGCCGTGGAACAGCAGGATGGACTCCTCCAGGCCTTCGATCATCCTCTCGACGCTGTCCCGCAGCTGCATGGCGCCTTCCTGCGCGCCGCGGAACTGCTCGCCGAGCAGCCGCAGCTTTTCCTGCACGGCCGCAATCTCCCGCGCCGACGGCGCGGCCGCCACGTCGGTCTCGCCGCTGCGGATCCGGTCGATCGCCTGGCTGATGCCCTTCAGCGGCAGCAGCGCCGCCTGCGCGGTGAGCCATGCAATGCCCACCGCCAGCAGAAACAGCGGCACCGACGCCAGCGCGGTGCGCCGCACCTCGGGCAGCAGCGCGTCCCGCAGCAGCACCGAGCTCACCAGCACCTGGATGACGAACACGACTTCGCGCCGGCGCTTCTCGGGCAATTCCACGCCCAGTTCCACGCGGTTTTCATAGTCGATCTGCCCGCCCAGCACCGCCTGGAACTTGTCCGCCGGGCCGAGAGCCAGCAGGTTCCGAAGCGGAAGGCGCGGCTGCATGAGCTGTCCCTTCCTCGACGCGTTCGAACTGGCCAGAATGCGCCCCGCGCCGTCGGCCACGGAGATCTCGACGATCGACCGCGTCTGCGCCAAGGTCGAGGCCAGAAGCTCGGGCAGCTCGCCGTCGTTGCGGATCGCGTCCTGCCATTCGCGGATGCGCTCCTCCAGCCCTGCGATGCGCTCCTCCTGCCGGCCCGTGCGCTCGGCCCGGTCGAGCACGTAGCGCTTGACGAACTGCGCCGTCATGTGCGCGCGGTCGTTGGTGTGTTCGAGCGAGACGGAGATCAGCGTGTGCAGCTCGACGAGGATCAGCGTGAGGGCCACGGCGGCGACCAGCCCCGTGGTCATCAGCATCACGCGCGCCCGCAGGGACACCGCTCACTCCCCCGCCGCCTGCGAGCCGTACTCGCGCAGCTTGTTGAACAGCGTCTTCTGGCTGATGCCGAGAATCGCCGCGGCGCGAGTGCGGTTGTTGCCCGTGTAGCGCAACGTGGCCTCGATCAGCGCGCGCTCGGCCTCGTCCACCGTGGTCCCGATCCGCAGCCGGATCTCGTCCGGCGCCGGCGCGGCGCTGCCGGCGGGTTCGCGCGCCGCCGGCGCCAAGCCGGCGAAATGCTGCCTGCCGAGCATGCCCGAGCCGGCCAGAATTACGGCGCGCTCGAGCGCGTTGCGCAGCTCGCGCACGTTGCCGGGCCAGCTCTGCTGCCTGAGCAGCGCGAGCGCCTCCGGCGAGACGCCCGCCACCTGGCACTGGTGCCGCTGGTTCAGCTCGCGGATCATCGCCTCGCACAGCAGCGGCAGGTCCTCCAGCCGCTCGCGCAGCGGCGGCATGCGGATCTCGAAAACATGGAGGCGGAAATAGAGGTCTTCGCGGAACCGGCCCGCGCGCACCTCCTCCTCCAGCCGCCGGTTGCTGGCGCCGAGCACGCGCACGTCCACCTCGATCTCTTTCGACCCGCCCAGCCGCCGCACGCGCCGCTCCTCGAGCACGCGCAACAGCTTCGCCTGCGTCGCCAGCGGCATCTCGCCGATCTCGTCGAGCAGCAACGTGCCGCCGTGCGCCAGTTCGAAGCAGCCGCGCCGCCGCTCCACGGCGCCCGTGAAGGCGCCTTTTTCATGCCCGAACAATTCGCTCTCGATGAGCGTTTCCGGCATGGCGGCGCAATTGACTGCGACGAAGGGCCCGTCCCGCCGCGGGCTCAGCTGGTGCAGCGCGCGCGCCGCCAGCTCCTTGCCCGTGCCGCTTTCGCCGGTGATCAGCACCGTCGCCGTCGTCGGGGCCACCTGGCGGATCAGCGAGAAGATCTCGCGCATCGGCGCCGAGGCGCCCACCAGTTCGCCGAGCACTCCTTGCGAGCTGAGCTGCCGCTCCAGCCGCTCGCTGTATTCGGCCAGCCGCCGCTGCGCCACGGCGCGCTCCAGCAGCAGGCGCAACGCCCCTGTCTGCAAGGGTTTCTCAAGAAACCAGAAGGCGCCGAGGTCGTGCACCATCCGGATGGCGGTCTCCATGTTGCCGAAGGCGGTCAGCACGATGGCGGGCGGCGCGTTGCCCTGTTCCCTGAGCCGCTTGAGCAGCTCCGCGCCGTCCATGCCGGGCATCATCAGGTCGGTGACGATGGCCGCAGCGTCGAATTCGCGCAGCTTGTCGAGCGCCTCCGCCCCGTCGGCCGCCGTCTCAGCGCGATAGCCCCAGGCCTCCAGCATCGCCGCCAGCGCGCTGCGCTGGTTCAGTTCGTCATCGACAACCAGCACGCCGGGCTTCTGTGCGTCCGGAATGGGCATCTGTTCAAACTATAGCCTTTGCCGACGAACTCCGATGAGCGGGGAACGAGCCTTCAACCTTGAGCCGGGCCCCGCCACGCCTTTGACACTGCCGGGCGGATGCCTCTCCGTGGGCACGGCTGGCTGATTTGAGGCAGTGTGGATCGGGCCACAGGCCTATTTGGCCGTTTCCCTGCGCTTGGCCGGGGCGCGCAATTGTCTTCCTGGCCGTTGATTTTTCGCCATTTTTCACCGCCGCTTCGATTTCCGCCGCGCAGGACCGGGTTTGGCAGCATGCGTGCCCTATCGATGGTGGAACGCCGCAGGCAAGGCTTCGCGCGGACCTCTCTTTCGGCCGCTCCGTCGGCGGCCGCCGGGGGGCGCGAAACTCTCCGAAACTCCTGCTCCTGGCGCTGGCCGGCGGCGTTCCGCAAAATCAGGATTCCGCCCAACCAAAGGCGGGAAGGAGAGAAAAACGATGTTCGACCTCATGATTCAAAGAGACCAGGAAGACCAGAAGGATCGCGTGGCCCGCTTTCTCCGTGTCGTCGGAGTGTTGGCCGCCACGATGGTGTTGTTCGGCATTCTCATCCTCGCCATGGTGCTCGGCGAGTGATCGCGGAACGGGCGGCATGGTGCAGGATCTGAAACAGCTCGACCAGAGCATCCGCGCGCTGGCGTCGACCCCGGCCTCGGCGGCGCCGGTGCTGAACTGTTATGTCGACCGGGAAAGCCCGGAGTGGCGCAGCCGGTTCGACGAAGAGGCGTCCAGACTGCGCGCGGCTTTCCCTGCCGGCGAGAGCCGGAGGTGGTTTGACGAAGCCCTCCTGCGCATCAAGACTCACCTCCGGCTTGTCCCGGAGATTGGCGCCCGCGGTGCGGCGGTCTTCGCCCGCGGCGGCGATGCGCCATTCCTGCTGCCGCTCGAATTCCGCATTCCGCTGCCTGGCTCGCTTTCCGCCAGCCGCCATCCGCGCATCTTTCCTCTGGTTGCGCTGCGCGACAATTACTATCGCTTCGCGATTCTTCATTGCACGGGCGAGGCGATCCGCATCCTTGGCATCGAACTGGGCAGCGTCAGCCGCCAAGTCTGCGACCGCCGCATTGATCCGCGGCGCTTTGCCCGCGCCTCGTCGCCCGGCTCGCCGGCGGGCGGCGACCGGCTGCGCGAATTGATTCGCGATGGCGTGGCTGTGCTCGGGCAATTCCTCCGCCGCGGCGGCTACCGCTGCCTGATTCTGGCGGGCACTGCCGAATGGGTTGCGCTCATCCGCCAGGCCATGCCCCGTCAGCTGGCCGTGCGTGTGCTGGACACGGTTCCCGCACAGGAAAGCGACGCGTTGATGGATGTCGTGCAGGCGGCCTCGCTCAGCTTCACGGATCGCGAAGAGGAGGAGTCCGCCGCCATGGTCGAGTGGCTGTGCGGGGAGCTGGACGAAGGGACAAGCGTGACGGGGCTGGAGGCGGCGAGGCTGGCTGTGGAGTCAGGCGAGGCGGAGGTGTTGCTGATCGACGCCCGCTTCGCGCCGGATTCTGTGCGAAATTGCCTGCACTGCGGGGGCAGTTGCCCGGATGGCGGCGGCCCGTTCGTCTGCCCGCTTTGCGGCTACGGCCCATCTCTGCCAGGCGACGAGAGGGAGGCTCTGGTGCGCGCCGCCGTCGCCGCAGGCGTGCCCGTGGAAATTGTCAACCACAGCGACGTGCTGATGGGGCTCGGCGGGGTGGGATGCCTTCTGAAACACGGGCCCCGCGGCCGCCGCCGCGCGGCTTGACCGCCGCGCCTGATCCGGACGGGCGCCTCTCTGCCAGGCTTCACGCAGGAGAAGATGCGCTTGCGGGCGTCCCGGCCGGCTCGGGCCGGTCGGCGTGGCTCCGGGGCAGAGCCCGGAAAGCCTGCGGTACCCGCAAGATCCGGGAATGTTGGCCCCGGCGGGATCGATTTGCGGATGGCGGACGCCTGCCCGCGCCAACAGGCCATGCCGGCGGCGGAGCCCGTGGTGGCGGCGGGCAGCCGCTGGGGGATTCGAATGGGGAGCCGGAAGCAAAGCGCCATCTCAGCGGGCCGGGGAGGCCGTAGCGGCCGCGCCATAACGGCGCTCCACGTAATCGTTCAGCATCGCAATGAACTCGGCCACGATGCCGTCGCCGCGCAGCGTTGTCACCAGCTTCCCGTCCACATAGACCGGCGCTTTCGGCTCTTCGAACGTGCCCGGCAGCGAAATGCCGATGTTGGCGTGCTTCGACTCGCCGGGGCCGTTCACCACGCAGCCCATCACCGCTACCTTCATCTCCTCGACGCCTGAGTAGCGCTCCTTCCAGACGGGCATCTGCTCGCGCAGATAATTCTGGATCTGCTCGGCCATCTCCTGGAAGAAGGTGCTGGTCGTGCGCCCGCAGCCCGGGCAGGCCGTCACCTGCGGCGTGAAGCTGCGGATGCCCAGCGATTGCAGGATCTGCTGGCAGACGCGGACCTCTTCGGTCCTGTCGCCGTTGGGGGCGGGCGTCAGCGACGCCCGGATGGTGTCGCCAATGCCTTCCTGAAGCAGGATCGCCAGCGCCGCCGTGGTGGCCACAATGCCCTTGGCGCCCATGCCGGCTTCGGTCAGGCCCAGGTGCAGAGGGTAGTCGCACTGCGCGGCCAGCATGCGGTAGACGTCGATCAGGTCCTGGACGCCGGAGACCTTCGCGCTCAGGATGATGCGGTTGTGCGGCAGCCCGTAGCTTTCCGCCGTGCGGGCCGATTCAAGAGCGCTGGCGACGATGGCGCGCTTGGTGACCTCGGCGGCGTCGAGCGGCTCGGGCAGGCGGGCGTTCTCATCCATCATGCGGGTCAGCAGGGCGGAGTCCAGCGAGCCCCAGTTGACGCCGATCCGGACGGGCTTGCCATGCTCGATGGCGCATTCAATCATCGTGCGGAAATTTTCATCGGTTTTTCGTCCGATGTTGACATTTCCCGGGTTAATTCTCAATTTGGCGAGAGTTTTGGCGCATTCCGGGTACTTCTTCAACAGGATATGGCCGTTGTAATGGAAGTCGCCCACGATCGGCGTGCGGAAGCCGAACTTGTCGAGCGTGTCGACGATCCGCGGAACGGCGCGGGCGGCCTCTTCCGTGTTGACGGTGACCCGGACGATCTCGGAGCCGGCGCGGGCGAGCTCCATGATCTGGTTCACCGTGGCCGGCACGTCGGCCGTGTCCGTGTTGGTCATGGATTGCACCACGATGGGGTGGGACCCGCCGACTCCCACTCCCCCCACATCCACTGCTACGGTCTTTCGACGCTCGATCTTCGCCATTTCGCCTCCGCAAAATTTCATTCTACCAATTTCCGTTTCCGATCCGGCGAAAAGCTGTCATGGCCATAAAAACTTTCGATTGGAATTTTGGCCCGCTTGCCATAGAATAGGAGATGACGCGGGCATTGTCGAGGATTCCGAACCGCACCTCGCCCGCGGGGTGCTTGTTGTCGGCACAACGGGCCTTCGGGCCTTGGCGGAGGGGGATGGAACGATGACAAGCGCACCGGAAACCAACGTCGTCCGGAAACGGGCGGTTCTGTTCCGCCTCGAACCATCGCTGGCGTCGAGTCTGGAAAAGGAACTGTCGAAATGCGGTTGTCAGACGGAATCCGCCGCCGGCCCCGGGACGGAAGACGATGCGGGCAAGCCGGACATCGTGTTCTGCCCGTCCTCGCGTCCCATGCTCCGGCAGGCGATGACGATGTATCCCCGCACACCCGTCGTGGTGGTGAGCCGCGTTCCCGAGGTCGACGACTGGCTGGACGCGCTCGAGGAAGGCGCCGCCGACTATTGTGCGCCTCCCTTTGAAACCATCCAGATCCGCTGGTTGCTGGAGACGCACGCCGGCGAGCGCCGCTCGATGGCCGCAGCCTGACCGGCGGCTGGAGACCGGAGCACGGAGCAGAAGGGGTTCGTGCGCTTCCGCGCAACCCGTGCGGCCTCGGTATACTCAAACTAGAGAGAGGCTGATACTTACTTTGAACGCGCGAACCTTCATTCGCCTGGCGGCGCACACGCAATTGCTGCCCGTGCTTGAGAGCGGCGAGGAAACTCTTGTCGGCGGGCAGGCCGTGATGGAGGGGGTCATGATGCGCGCGCCGCACAGCTATGCAACCGCGGTCCGGCGGCCCGGCGGCGAGGTGGTGATCGACGAGCATCCGCTGCCGAAGCTTTCCGAAAAGTACCCCGTCTTCCGCTGGCCCCTGCTGCGCGGCATCGGAACCCTGGGACAGGCCATGGCGCTGGGCGTGAAAGCTCTCCGTTTCTCGGCCAACGTGGCGGTGCAGCCGGAGGCCGAAGGCGGCACGGCGGCGCAGACAGCGGCGGCCAAAGCCGGGGAGATCCCCGGCTGGCTGATGGCGCTGAACCTCGCTTTCTCTTTCGTCTTCTTCATTGCGCTGTACAAATTCGTGCCGCTGTGGATTACCTCCCGGCTGGAGGATCTGTATCCGCAGCTGCACAACCGGATCCTGTTCAACCTGGCCGACGGCGCTGTCCGTCTGGCCATATTTCTCGGTTTTTTGTGGCTGATTTCCCGGTGGGCGGACATCCGCCGCGTCTTTGAATACCATGGCGCCGAGCACCGCGTCGTCTTCAATTTCGAAAGCGGCAAGCCGGTGAGCGTGGAAAATGCCAGGACATTTTCCACCTTCCACCCGCGTTGCGGCACGAGCTTTCTGCTCGTGGTGATGATCGTTTCCATCTTCGTCTATGCCGCCATTCCCGCCGAAGGATTCGCGCAGAAGATGGCGGTGCGGGTTCTGGCCCTGCCGCTGATCACCGGGCTCAGCTACGAGGTGATCCGCTATGCGGCCCGCCGCCGCGGCAGCCTTCTGGCGCTGTTTACCGCGCCCGGGCTCTGGCTCCAGCGCATCACCACGCAGCCGCCCGACGACAGCCAGACCGAGGTCGCCATCATCGCCCTGAACCGGGCCATGGCCCTGGAAGAGAAGCAGGGCGGGGAGCTGGTCATCGCCTGATGGAGTTCACGAGACAGCTGGAGGAACTCGAGCGCAAATTCGAGGCGCTCACCGCGCAGATGGCGGACCCGGCCGTCATCCAGGACGCCGATCTCTACCGCAAGACCGCCAAAGCGCACCGCGACCTTGAAGAGGTCGTGCAGGTCTGGCGCGAATACCGCAAAGTGTCCGCGGACCTGGCGGGCGCGCGGATGATGCTCGAGGACAAGGACCCGGTCCTGCGCGAGATGGCCGAAGAAGAGATTGCGCGGCTCGAGCCGAAAGAACAGGAGCTGGCCGAACGGCTGAAAATCCTGCTCCTGCCCAAAGACCCGAACGACGACAAGGACGTCGTACTGGAAATCCGCGCCGGCGCGGGCGGCGACGAGGCCAGCCTGTTTGCGGCCGAAGTGTTCCGCATGTACGCGCGCTTCGCCGAGCGCCAGGGTTGGAAGGTGGAGATCACCTCCGTCAGCGAGTCCGAGGCGGGCGGCTACAAGGAAGTCATCGCCCTGGTCAGCGGCGACCGCGTGTATTCAAAGCTGAAATACGAAAGCGGCGTGCACCGCGTGCAGCGCGTCCCGGTGACCGAGCAGCAGGGGCGCATCCACACATCGACCGTCACCGTGGCCGTGCTGCCGGAAGCTGACGAAGTCGAGGTGAAGATCGACCCGAAGGACCTGCGCATCGACACCTACTGCTCGTCGGGCCCCGGCGGGCAAAGCGTCAACACGACCTATTCCGCAGTGCGCATCACGCACCTGCCCACCGGGCTGGTGGTGACCTGCCAGGACGAGAAGTCGCAGATCAAGAACCGCGCCAAAGCCGAGCGCGTGCTCCGCTCGCGGCTTTACGAGATGGAGCTGGAAAAGCAGCGGCAGGCCATCGGGGCCGACCGGCGTTCGCAGGTCGGCACAGGCGACCGCTCCGAGAAGATCCGCACCTACAACTTCAAGGAAAACCGCGTCACCGACCACCGCATCGGACTTACCCTGTACCAGCTCGACCGCATCATGGAAGGCGAGCTCGAGCCGCTCATCGACGCCTGTACCACCTACTACAACGCGCTCAAGCTGCGCGAGCAGGCCGAGGCCGCGCAGGCGGCGCAGCATGAATCTCCAGACGGCGCTCCGGCAAGGCTCTGAGATCCTGGCCGCCGCGGGCATCGCCGAGCCGCGGCTGACGGCGGAATTGCTGCTGTGCCACGCCCTCCACAGGGACCGCGCCTGGCTCTACGCGCATCCGGAGTGCGAGCTGAGCGTCGTCGAATGGATCCACTACGGCCGCTACCTGCACGAGCGGCTGCAAGGGCGGCCGTTGCAGTACATCACCAGGCGGCAGGAGTTCTACGGGCGCGAATTCGAAGTCACGCCTGCGGTGCTGATCCCGCGGCCCGAAACCGAGCACGTCGTCGAAGAGGCGCTTCGCGTGGCCGCCGGCGCGCGGCGGCTGCTCGACCTGTGCACCGGCAGCGGCAACCTTGCCGTGACGCTGGCTCTCGAGCTGGACGCGCGGGCGGTGGCGGCCGACCTCAGCCTTGCAGCGCTCGAAGTGGCGCGGAGAAACGTCCTGCGGCACCGGGCGCGAGTCGAGCTGGTGCAGTGCGACCTGGCCGAAGCCCTCGCCGGCCGCTTTGACCTGATCGTGGCCAACCCGCCCTACATCCCGCCCGAGGAGATCGCGGGCCTCCAGCGCGAGGTGCGCGACTACGAGCCGCGAATGGCGCTCGACGGCGGCGCTGGCGGCCTGGAGTTTTACCGGCGGATCGTGCCGGAGGCCGAGCGGCTGCTCGAGCCGGGCGGCTGGCTCGCGGTCGAGATCGGCTGCCAGGGCGAGGAGGCCGTGCGGGCGTTGTTCGGGCCGCAGTGGACGGACCTTCACACGGGGTATGATCTGGCTGGGTGGCCGCGCGTGGTGCGCGCCCGGTACGCGCCGTGAGAACCATTTTCCACGTGGACATGGATGCGTTCTTCGTCTCGGTGGAGGAGCTCTTCGATCCGGGGCTGAAGGGCAAGCCCGTCGTGGTCGGCGGCCAGAGGCATGAGCGCGGCGTGGTGGCCGCCGCCTCCTACGAGGCGCGGAAGTACGGCGTGCACTCGGCGATGCCGCTGCGCACCGCGGCGAAGCTGTGCCCGCAAGCGATTTTCCTCGACGGCCACTCGGACCGCTACCGCGAGTACTCGCACCGCGTGCACGCCGTGCTGCTGGAATTCACGCCCCGCGTGTCAATGGCGAGCGTCGACGAAGCCTGGCTCGACATGACCGGGACGGAGCGGCTGTGGGGGCCGCCCCTGCGGGCGGCTACGCTGCTGCACGACCGGATGCGGGAAGCCACGGGGCTCAACTGCTCGATTGGCATCGCAACGTCGAAAATGCTGGCGAAGGTCTGCTCGGACTTCGCCAAGCCGAATGGCATTGCATGGGTGCCGCCGGGGATGGAGGCGGCCTTCCTGGCGCCGCTCGAGGTGAGCCGGATCCCCGGCGTCGGCCGCGTGACCGCCGAGCGGCTGCGCGCGATGGGCGTCCGCAAGGTGGGGGACCTCGCGGCTCTGGACGAGGACTTCCTGCTGCGCCGGTTCGGGCAGTGGGGCCTGGCGCTCGCCGGGAAGGCGCGCGGCGGCGACGCGGGCGCGTGGTTTGAGGGGGAGATCGGCGCCTACGAAGACCCCAAGAGCATTTCCCACGAGCACACGTTCGCCGAAGACGTGTGCGACCAGGGGCTGCTGGAAGCCACGCTGGCGCGGCAAGCGGAGAAAGTGGGCCGCCGGCTGCGCGAACACGGGCTGTTCGCGCGCACGGTGGAGCTGAAACTCCGCTATTCGGACTTCACCACGCTGAGCCGCGCGCGCACTCTCGGCGAGGCGACCGACGTCGACGCCGACCTGATCGCCGTTTCGCGCGAGCTGTTCCGCAACACGTGGAAGCGCGGCGCGGCGGTGCGGCTGATCGGGATGGGCGTGTCCGGTTTGTCCGGCGCCCAGGGACAGGTCTCGCTGCTCGAGGCGGAAAAGAAGGAGCGCGCGCGGAAGGCTCTGGCAGCCGCGGACCGCATCCGCGACCGGTTCGGCGAAACAATCGTCCAGATTGCGGCCGCAATGGCCGGCGAGCACGAGGAAAAAGTCCACGAAAACCCTGTGGGTTTGCCGGGAAAATCCGGGAAAAAACCGCCGGGCCAAAAGAAATAGGCGCGGCTATTTCTTCGCTGCCGTTTCGGCCGGTTGCACTGCCTCCCGGGCATGGGTCGTGTGCCAGGCCCACCAGGCGGCCAGCAGCGAGAACAGCGCCCCGCTCCAGTAAGGCGCGCCCTGGCCGAGATGGTCGAACACGGCGCCCGCCCAGACGGGGCCGGCGACGCGCGTGAGGCTGGAGGCCGATTGCGCCGTCCCCAGCAACGCGCCCTGCTCCTGCTCGCCAGCCCGCCGCGAGATCAGGCCGGCCAGCGCCGGAGCGGCCAGTCCGTAGCCGAGGGCCGAGAGAGCGATCGAAGGATACAGCATCCAGACCGCCCGCGCGGCTGCCGCGGCGGCAAACCCCGCGGCGAACAGGGCGGCGCCCCACACGGCCAGCGCGGCTTCGCTCACGTGGCGCGTCAGCACGCGCAGCAGGAACCCCTGGGTGAGCGCCGCCATCAGCCCGAGGTAGGAAAACAGGATGGCGTTGCCCGTGGCATCCAGCCCGAAGCGCGCGTGGGTGAAAACGGGAAAGTTGGTCTGAAGACCCGCCATGGCGAAGTTCAGGGCGAACGTGGCCAGCATCAGCTCGCGGAATGGCGGGCGCCGGAGCGCGGCGCCGATCTGCGACATCGGGTCCAGATCGCTCCATCGCAAAGGGCGCATGTTGCGGCGCTCGGGCGGCAGCGTTTCTTTCAGCGTGATCGCGGCTACCAGCAGCGTCAGCAGCGACAGTGTTCCGGAGGCGTAGGCGGGCGCGGAAAGGCTCACCTTGCTGAGCGCGCCGCCAAGCGCCGGCCCGATGATGAAGCCCAGGCCGAAAGCGGCGCCGATCAGGCCGAAATTCCTGGCCCGCTCCCGCGGCGCGCTGACGTCGGCGATGTAGGCCTGCGCCGCCGTGATCGAGCCGCCGGCAAGCCCCGACAGGAGCCGCGCGGCAAACAGCATGGCCAGCGACCTGGCTGCGCCAAACAGAAAATAGCTCGCGGCGGTCCCGGCCAGGCACAACAGCAACACAGGGCGCCGGCCGCGGCGGTCCGACCACGCGCCCAGCCACGGCGCGGCGGCGAATTGGGCGGCCGAAAAGGCCAGCGCCAGCAGCCCGACGGTCAACGCGTCGCTGCGGTAAGGCCGCACGACGAACGGAATCACCGGCACCAGGATGCCGGCGCCCATCAGGTCGAGAAAAACGATGAGGAAGATCACCGCCAGCGCTCCGCGCGCCGGCTGCCGGACACCAGCCACGATTCCATCGTCTCACGAAGCCGGCTCTGGCCCGGCCGAGTGTGCGCGCCGCCCGCTGTGCCGGGTGGGACAATCGGATTGAATGGCGCTGCTGACGCTCCAGGTGAACGGCGTGCCTCGCACCGCCAACGTGCCGGCCGGGGCCACGCTGCTCGAATTCCTTCACGACGGGCTGGAGCTGGCCGGCGTGCGCGTGGGCTGCGAAGAAGGCCTGTGCGGGGCGTGCACCGTGCTCGTCGAAAACCAGCCGGTGCGGGCCTGCATGATCACGGCGGCTGCCTGCGCCGGGAAACGGATCCTGACGCTCGAGGGCCTGTCACGCAACGGCCAGTTGCATCCCGTGCAGCAGGCCTTGCTGCGGCACGGCGCCCTGCGCTGCGGCTTCTGCACGCCGGGGATGGTTCTTGAGGCCGTGGCTCTGCTCGAGGACACTTCACGTCCGCTGACGAGGCGGCGGATTCGACGGGCGATCGAGGGCCACCTGTGCCACTGCGGAATGCAGAGACGAATCGTGGAGGCGGTGGAAGAAGCTGCCGAACGGATGGGCCGCCTCAAGCCCGAGCGCGCGCGCGAAAGGGAATTGTAACCGGGCGCAAAGAAGTGTTGCCAAGCGTGTCGTGCCGCACTGTGTTCACCGCGCCGCAGCGGCCGCCGTTGCGCGTCCGGCATGAGAGAGAAGCCTTATGGCGGTCTCGGTGCGCCCTCAGCCGGCCGGACTCTCAGCCGGGTCAAGATGGAGGCCACGTAATTCTGCGTCTCGGCGATGGGCGGGATCCCGCCGAATTGCTCGATCCGTGCCGGACCCGCGTTATACGCCCCAAGAGCGAGCCCCAGATCATTCTGAAAGCGGTCCAGCAGCTGGCGCAGAAAACGCGCTCCGCCAAAAATGTTTTCTTCCACGTCGAACGGATCGTTCAGCCCGAGAAAGGTCGCGGTTTCCGGCATCAGCTGCATCAGGCCCAAAGCGCCTTTCCGGCTGACCGCGCAGGGCTGCAATCCGGATTCCTGCTCGGCGACGGCGCGCAGCAACAGCGGCGAGACTCCGTAGGCGAAGCCGGCCCGCTCGAACACCGGCGAAAGAATCGACGCAGGCAGAGGCTGGCATTCCAGCATCTGCGCGGCCGATGGCGGCTCGGGCCAGGAAGGGCGCGGCTGAAGGGCAGCCGCACGGAGCTGGCGATCGAAGGGCGATTCGGGCGCGGCATCAGCCGGCGCCTTCGCTTCCGGCACCGACGCGGGAGCAACCAGGTCAATGCGGGCTGCGCCGGCTGTTCCGCTTCCGGCCCGATTCATCGAGGCCTGCTGCCGTGCCACTGCCTCGAGTTGTCGGCGGATCGAGGCCGCCTGCGCTTCGAGAGGCTCGCCCGCCGGCGGCTTCGGGGCGCGCTCCGGCCCGCCGCTGCCGGAATGGGCCGCGCTCAGGCCGGGCAGGGCCGGAGACCCCGGCCTCCGCAGGGCCTCCTGTTGAAACTGAATGGACTCGCGCTGTCTGGCGATGGCCGACTCCTGCGGGGACTGCGCCCGGCAGAGGCACGCCAGCACGCAGGCAACGGCCGCCTGCCGCACGCCCATCCCATCGGCAGCTTCGGCTGCGGGGTTTAGCAGGCCGCTGAAATTTGCCCTTTGAATTTCTGTTTGAGCTTCTCTGAGGCTGTTTTCGACCCCTGAAATCCTGTCCCGGCGGTCTTCCGCCGCCCCGTTTCCGGCCCTGCCGGGCCGTTCCGGGGCGACTTTCGCCCCCTCTCGCCCCTTCTTACGCAGCCGCCGCCATCAGGTTCCTCATCCGGACCAGATTGTATGCCGCCGCAGCCAGCGTCACCATCCATCCCACCTTCTCGCATCCCCGCCACCTCACCTTCCTCAGTCCCGCCACCGTCTTCAGCCACCCAAACACCTGCTCCACCCGCTTCCTCGCCCGCTGGCTCAACCCGTACCCCTCGTGCCTCACCGTCCGACCATCCACCGCACTGCGCCGCCCGCTCGTGTTCTGTGCCACGTGCGGCGTCACGTTCATCTCCCGCAGCTGGCTCACAAAGCCCTGCGTGTCATAGCCCCGATCCGCCGCCAGCGTCACCCGCTTGCTGCCTCCAGGAATCTCCCGCGCCATCGCCAACGCCGCCTCCCTCTCGGCCTGCCCGTACGCTTGCGTCACCCGCACGTTCACCAGCAGCCCGTGCCGGTTCTCCGTCACCACATGCCCCAGGTAGCACAGCTTCGCCTCCGCCGTCTGGCTCTTCCGCCACAGCCGCGCCTCCGGATCGGTCACCGATTCGTGCGTCTCATTGCGCCGCCGCTGCCCGCGCCAGTCCAGCTCACGGTTCCGCCCCACCTTGTCCGATTCGTCCTCTCCCGACTCGCCCTGCTTCGGCCGGAAGCTCTTCTGGCTCGCCCACGCCTCCAGCATCGTCCCGTCGACCGAAAAATGCTCGCTCGACATCAGCCCCCGCTGCCGCGCCTGCCTCACCACCGCGGCGAAGAACTCCCGCGCCACCTCGCCCGCCAGCAGCCGGTCGCGGTTCTTGGTGAACACCGTCGCATGCCACACCTCCTCGTTCATGCCCAGGCCCACGAACCACCGGAACAGCAGGTTGTAGCGCAGCTGCTCCACCAGCATCCGCTCGCTGCGGATCGAGTACAGCAGCATCAGCAGCTGCGCCCGCAGCAGCCGCTCGGGCGCAATCGACGGCCGCCCGCCCTCGCCGTAGATCTCGTCAAAGCGGCCGTCGAGGGCCTCGAGCGCACGGTCGACCATCGCCCGGATGGGCCGCAGCGGGTGATCGGGCGGCACCAGATCCTCGAGCGTGGCGTACAGGAACATCTCTTGCTGGCAGCGGTCTTCTCCTCTCATGGCGTCTCAACTGAGATAGACGCAAAAAACAATTCCGGGGTTATTTGATTTGGCCATTTTTCAGCGACCTGCTAGTACTACTGGGTTATAAACGCCTCGCCCCGCAAAATGGGCAGCATGGCAGCTGCCGGATCAGCCAGCCGGTGATGCTTTCCCGGATGCTCGCGATGGAACCGACCTCATGCCTCCGCGCCTGCCCTCGGGCTGCCCCGCGGCCG
>Ga0308390_1000775_pt1 | contig 21925 bp, 15 predicted proteins | sample Hotspr2Sample149_FD_202358 | JGI IMG/M metagenome (GOLD analysis project Ga0308390, IMG submission 202358) | Hot spring phototrophic mat microbial communities from Mushroom Spring, Yellowstone National Park, Wyoming, United States - 20040719_149 ...
TTATTAAAGATACAAAAATTGGGGGAGATTTCCACAAATCCACAGGAAATTCACTCCCCCTCCCCAATCCCCGCCCCCTATTACTACTATTACTAAAATACATATAAATATATATTACCAGGAGGTTATATTTTATGAAATTTGAAAAGATAATAATTAAAGGGATTGAGATAAGTTTAATGATATTTGCAATAGGGTCGCCGTTTTCTATTTCGCTGGCACAGATTGGATTTGTATCTGCATTAGTCTTCTGGATTTTAAGGTTAATATTTATTCGTGATGTAAAATTGAAAGGAACTTTTATAGATATTTTCTTGTTGATTTATATTTTTGGATTGTTTTTGAGTTCAATTTTTAGTATTAAGCCTATAGAATCATTGAAGGCGAATAAAAATATATGGCTTTTTTCAATGATATATTTAATTGTTAACAATGTAGATTTAAATTTTAGTAAAAAATTATTAAAGATAATTTTAATTTCAGCTACATTGAGTGGGGTTTATGGTATATTTCAGAGTTTAACAGGAATAGATATTGTGCGTGGTAGATTAAATCCTTATGGCAGATATTTTTATGGTGCCTGGGGAGGATTTGGACTACATTTAACTTATGGTGGTTATCAAATGATGATTGCAATAATATTTTTAGCAATTATGATTTATAGTTTAAGTAGTTTCAATGATATTAAAATTAGGGTTTTAATAATTTTTGCGAGTATTGTTAATATATTATCAGCTTTAGCAAGTTTTTCAAGAGCAGCCTGGGCTGGGTTTTTGGCAGGAATTTTAGCATTAATTGGAATTAGTTTATTTACAAGAAAGAGAATTGGATTTATAGTTATAGGGGTTTTTATAGTTTTGATTTTATTATTTTTAATTATTCCGGATATTAAAAATAGATTTTTTCTTACTTTAAATCCTTTGAAGGATTTACCAAGGAAAGAGATATGGAGTGGGTCATTAGAGATGATAAAAGACCATCCTGTTTTTGGAGTTGGCAGTGGTATGTTTGCAAGACATTTTGAAAATTACAAGCCTGATTTTAAAAATTTATATGGCAAGGTTTATGGTCATCCGCATAATGATTTTCTGGCAGCTTATTTGCGTGCAGGTATAATTGGTTTTATTGGGTTTATTATGATTTTTGTAATGTTTATTATAAAAATGTTTAAGTTTTATAATAAACTTTTGAAAGAAGGATTCAAACTTTATTCTTCGCTTATTTTAGGGTTTGTTTCATCTGTTATAGGATTTTTAGTTGCAGGGCTTGGGCAGAATTATTTTACTGATTCAGAAAATGCTATGCTCTTATTTTTTGTTTTCGGAATTTCATTTGTTATTTATAATAAATTTATAATAATTATGAATTTAAAAGAGGAAATTAAAAAAAATAATACCTGCTAAGTTTGAAAAATTTCCTAAATTATCTGGTGGAAATGATTATCACTTTGATAAATTTGGTCAAGATTTAGACGGGAATGAATGTCTATATTACTGGTTTTACTCAAAAAATTGTGCTAAGAAAAATCAAAAAAGAGTAGTCTTGTCAGAAGTTGAAGATTTAGTTAATTCCTGTTTGAGTAAAGGATATTTTGAGAGAAACGATTTTAGGAAATTTTGTCCCAAAACTAATTCAGCTGGCCCCTGTGGCTTTGGTGTTATAGTGAGAATATTAGAGTATTTAGGAATAGCAAAATACAAGGATTCCGGAAAAATTCAATTTTAATAAAAAATAAGTTTTTTTAAAATAACTAAATTAAAATCTGTGTTAAACAGCATTATTTGATAATCCTTTTATATTTTATCTAAAACTAATTACTTTAATTCCCTTTTTAAATTCTGCCAGTCTACTTTTTTAAAAAATTCAATAATAAAAACAAGAAAAATCATTATAAAAATTGAGCCTATAAAAGAGATAATTAGAACTTTTATAAGTGAGGTATGCTCTTTAATTGTTGAATCTTCAGTTGCTCTAAAAAGAACTTTATGATATGGAAAACTTGAAGTGGTAATTACAAAATTTATTTTAGAATTGGAACTTAATTTATTTGCAATTTCATCAATCATTTCTTTTATATTTTTTATATTTCTTGTTAAATATTCGGATAGTTCATTTAACAAAAGTAAATTTATTTTTAATGCCAAATTTTTGTTATAAGATTTAGTTACAAGTTTATTTTCTGAGAATATAAAATTGACCTGGCTTTCCCAATTTTTTTTAATTATTTCAGCGTTTGTTGATTTACAATTTAAAAATTTCATTAAATTTTCACTCCCTATTTTATCTTTTATTTTTTTAATAACTTCATTGCTATGTAAAAATAAATTTACTTCATTTTCTAAAGTTTTTTTCCTATCTTCTGAAAGATTAAATACTGCAATATAAGATGAAGCTACATATTTCCCTCTTTTATTTTTTAAAAAAGTTAAAAAAACACTTAAAGCAACAATTAAAATAGTTCCAAAGATAATGAGAATTCTATATTTATAGAATATTTTGATAATATCAATTAAATTTATTTCTTCATCATTGTAATTTATATTTCTCTTCATAGTTGACTCCTTTTATTTAAATTTTAATTAAAAATAATTTTATAAAATTTTTTGTCAACAAGTTTTTTAAGAAAAAATTCTGCTTTTTTCTATTTTATAATTTTGCTTTCTCAAAGGTTCCTGCTAATAGAATCTTTAATGAAAATATAGTTGACGAATTTTAAAAGTTAGGTTATATTATTTTATATGAAAAAAATTTTAATAGGGTTAATTATTTTAATTGGGGTAGATTTATATTCTGACAGGCTTTTAATTTATATGGATGATATGCAGACAGACCATTTAAGGGCGTATGGTTTAACTTATTGGGTATTAGAGCAAGGGGAGAGGGCGGAATGGCTTCTAAATTATCGTGGTGGCTCTTTTCTTCTTCCTGATTTAGTTGAAGTTAGAGAGAAAGCAAATTTAATGGGGGTTTCTTTTGAAGTTATAAGTGAAGATAAAGTTGCAGAGATTTATCAGACAATAGAAGAGAATAATATGAATCGTATAAATCTTGAGAAAGCGCCCAAAGTTGCTGTTTATGCTCCATCTTTTGCTGAGCCTTGGGACGATGCTGTTAGACTTGCTTTAGAATATGCCCAAATACCTTATACAAGATTATGGGATGAAGAGGTATTATTAGGGCAACTTGTAAATTATGATTGGTTACATTTGCATCATGAAGATTTTACAGGGCAGTATGGTAAATTTTATGCCTCTTTTAGAAATAGTGAATGGTATCAGAAGCAGGTTGCAATTTTTACAAAGATGGCTTATGATTTAGGATATAAATCTGTTCAAGAAGAAAAATGTGCGGTTGCTAAAATGATTCAGGCTTATGTAGCCGATGGTGGATTTTTATTTGCTATGTGTGCTGCCTGTGATACAATTGATATTGCGCTTGCAGCTGATGGAATTGATATTATTTCACCTGAAATAGATGGAACACCCTACGACCCTGAGGCTGACAAAAAGCTTGATTTTAGTAAATGTTTTATGTTCCAAAATTTTAAATTAATTTATGACCCATATATATATGAATTCTCAGATATTGACATTGACATAATGAAAGAAGGTTTATATTATAATCCAGACACATTTACATTATTTGACTTTTCAGCAAAAGAGGACCCTGTTCCTACAATGCTTGTTCAAAATCATAAAAATGTTATAAAAGGTTTTTTAGGTCAAACTACTGCGTTTAATCGTAAAGTTTTAAAAGATTCTGTTACAATTTTAGGTGAAACCCCTGAAACAGACAGGGTAAAATATGTTCATACTGAATTTGGCAAAGGGACAGTTACATTTTTAGGTGGTCATGACCCTGAGGATTATCAACATTTAGTAGGCGACCCACCAACTGATTTAGCTTTACATAAAAATTCACCTGGTTATAGACTTATTCTAAATAATGTTCTTTTTCCTGCTGCTCATAAAAAACGAAGAAAGACATAATTATGAAATTTAAACTTGTTACAAATTTTAAACCTACAGGGGACCAGCCGCAGGCTATAGAAAAATTAGTTGAAGGCATTAATAAAAAATTTAGATTTCAAACTCTTTTAGGCGTTACAGGTTCAGGAAAAACCTTTACTATTGCTAATGTAATTGAAAAAGTTCAAAAACCTACTTTAGTAATTTCACATAACAAAACTTTGGCTGCACAACTTTATAGAGAGTTTAAAAATTTTTTCCCTTATAATGCAGTTGAATATTTTGTAAGTTATTATGATTATTACCAACCAGAGGCTTATGTTCCGGAAAGAGATTTATATATTGAAAAAGATACTTCAATAAACGAAGAGATTGAGAGATTAAGATTGAAAGCTACGAATGCATTACTTGAAAGGGAAGATGTTATAATAGTTGCTTCAGTTTCCTGTATTTATGGTTGGGGTTCACCAGAAGATTATAAAGAGATGCTTTTAATGCTTAATAAAGGTGAAGTAATTGATAGGGATAAAATTATAGAAAAGCTTGTAAAAATTCAATATGAGAGGAATGATTTTGATTTTGCGAGTGGAACTTTTAGAGTTAGGGGTGATACTATTGAAGTTTTGCCACCTTATTCTGATGATGCTATTAGAATAGAACTTTTTGGAGATGTTGTTGAAAATCTTTTTAGAATTCATCCGATTTCAAATAAAATAACTGCTAACTTAGAGAAAATAGCAATTTATCCGGCTAAACATTTTGTTACTCCGAGACCAAAAATTGAAAAAGCTATTGAAAGTATTAAACAGGAATTAATTGAGTATTATAATTATTTAAAATCACAAAATAAATTAGTTGAAGCACAAAGAATATGGTCAAGAACAAATTATGATATTGAGATGTTAAGGGAAGTTGGATATTGTAATGGCATAGAAAATTATTCTCGGCATCTTTCTGGTAGGAAACCTGGTGAAAGACCAGCAACTCTTTTAGATTATTTTGAAAGAGATTTTTTAACTATAATAGATGAATCACATCAGACTATTCCTCAATTAAGAGGAATGTTTGCAGGAGACAGAGCGAGAAAGGAGACATTAGTAAAATATGGTTTTAGATTACCTTCGGCTCTTGATAATAGACCATTATACTTTGATGAATTTATTAAATTATGCCATCAAGTAATTTTTGTTTCTGCCACACCTGCTGAATTTGAATTGAAAAATAGTGAACAGGTTGTAGAACAGCTTATAAGGCCTACGGGAGTTGTTGACCCGCCAATCTTTGTTAGGAGCACAAAAAATCAAATTGATGATTTGATTTCTGAAATAAAAAATGCAATTAAAGAAAAGGAAAGAGTGCTTGTAACAACTTTAACTAAAAGAATGGCAGAAGAACTTGCTGATTATCTTGCTGGAATTGATATAAAAGTTAGATATCTTCATTCAGAAATTGATACAATTGAGAGGGTAGAAATATTAAGAGATTTTAGAGCAGGTAAGTTTGATGTTTTAGTTGGTGTAAATCTTTTAAGAGAAGGACTTGACTTGCCCGAAGTCTCTATAGTAGCAATTTTAGATGCTGATAAAGAAGGCTTTTTGCGTTCAGAAACTTCTTTAATTCAAATTATGGGAAGAGCTGCAAGAAATATTAAAGGTAAAATTCTTCTTTACGCTGATAAAATGACAAATTCAATTCAAAATGCAATTAAAGAATCTGAAAGGAGAAGAAAATATCAGATTGAATATAACGAAAAACATGGAATTACACCTAAGAGCATAAAAAAAGAAGTAGTTGATATACTTGAGAGAACAATTGAGCCGAAATTGGAATATGATGAAATTATAGAAGCAGTAAAAAGCGAGATTAAAAAGAGAAAGAAATTTTTATCAGATGAAGAATACAAGAATGAATTATTATCAAGATTAAAGAAAAAGATGTTTGAGTATGCAGCGAATATGGAATTTGAGAAAGCGGCATATATTAGAGATTTTATTTTTGGCAAAGAAGAGAGAATTTGACATTTATTTTAAAAAAAATTATATTTTTATGCAAAAATGGGCCGCTAGCTCAATTGGTAGAGCAACGGACTCTTAATCCGTAGGTTGAAGGTTCGATTCCTTCGCGGCTCATTTTTTTATTTATTGAAAATAATTTTAAATTGACATCTTAATTAAAAAATTATAAAATGAATTTAGCAACTATATTTGGGGAATAAATTGGAAATTACAAAAGAAAAATTTATAGAGATAATAAAAGAGAGTGGAGTAGTTGGAGCAGGAGGTGCTGGTTTTCCTACTTATTTTAAATTAAATACAAAAGCTGATTTTTTTATTGTTAATATAGCTGAATGCGAACCTCTTTTAAAAGTTGACCAGCAAATTGCCGAGAAATTTGCAAATCAAATTGTCCAAACTGTTTCTATTATTCATAACTTTCTTGAAGCTAAAAACTCTTTTATAGCAATAAAGAAAAAGTATGAGAGGGCTGTTAACGCCCTTTCAAATTATATTAAAAAATTTCCATTTATAAAATTAAAACTTTTAGAATCTGTTTATCCTGCTGGAGATGAACAGGATTTAGTTTACAATTGCACTGGTAGAATTGTTCCAGAAACTGGAATATCTATTGATGTTGGAGTGGTTGTTGATAATGTAGGAACAATATTAAATATTTATAATGCTTTACAAGGTGAGGCTGTAACTGAAAGGTGGCTTACAATTTCAGGTGCTGTTAGAAATACTATTACTACTAAATTACCAATAGGAACTTTAGTAAAAGATGCGATAGAAATTGCTGGGGGCTCTTATTTATCAGATTTTGTAATATTTGACGGCGGACCAATGATGGGTAAAATCGTCTCAGAAAATGATACAATAAAAAAAACTACTTCCGGTATTATAGTATTACCTAAGGAACATTTCTTTGTTAAAAGAAAACTCCTTTCAATTAAAGAAATATTAACTCAATCGCGTTCAGCTTGTGAACAATGTTTTTTTTGCACTGAATATTGTCCAAGGTATCTTTTAGGTCATTCAGATTTAAAACCGCATTTAATGATGAGAAAATTAAATTATCTTAATATTTATGATTTAAAATCTTATACAGATGCCTATCTATGTTCTGGTTGCGGAATTTGTAGTTATTTCGCTTGCCCTATGTTACTTTCTCCAAAAGATATTTATAATTTTTTAAAAACAAATCTTATTCAAAATAAAATAAAAAATCCTTATAATAAAGTGCAAATAAAAAATACTAATCCTTTATATAAATTTAGAAAAGCTCCACTTGAGAAATTGATAAATAGATTGGGACTTTCTGATTTTGATAAAGAGGCGCCTTTAAAAGTGATTGAACATAAAATAAATTATGTTAAAATTGAATTACAGCAACATATAGGAGCACCTGCTGAACCTGTTGTTTATATTAATCAAAAAGTAGAAAAGGGTAAACTTATAGCAAAAGTTCCTGATAATAAATTAGGTGCAAATATTCATTCAAGTATATCTGGAAAAGTTGTTTCTATTACAGAAAAATATATTGAAATAAGAGCATAAATTTTAATTAATTTAATTTCCACTTTTTATTATTTTAATTTTATCACCAATTTTTATATTATTCTTTTCAAACCAGCCTTTATTAACTTCAAGCGCATATTTTGCAGGTGAAATAGAAGTATGAATGTTAATAACATCATAGGGCAACATATCTTCAATCTGAATTATTTCAAGATTTTCGTTTATAAATGCAATTGATAATGGAATAGAGGTATCTTTCATCCAGAAATTTAAAATTGCGGGTTTTTCAAAAATAAAAAGCATACCTTCATTCTCTTCTAATTTCTTTCTATTCATAAGCCCTTTTATTCGCTTTTTTTCTGTGTCAGCAATTTCTACTCTTAATATTTTTCCATTTATCTCTAAAAAGCAATAGTTTTTAAAACTACAAAAAAATATTATAAAGCAAATGTTTAGCAGTAAAATTTTCTTCATAAAAGTTCTTTTAGAATTCTTATTCCTTCTTCAAGTTCCTGTCTAAATTTTTCGTCAGGGTCATTTTGAAGAAGTGATTCATAATACTTAATCTTCTCTTCAATCCATCTTTTCATCCATTTGCTTGTTGTTTTCATTTTTATTCCCTCCTACTTTTAAATTTATATACTTTCTGTTTTTTACCGAGGCTAAAGCCTCGCGCTACATTTTGGTGTGCCCGAAATATGTTAATGTAGTGCGAACCTTTAGTTTCGCTTTTTTTAGCTCCATAAAATAATTATTCTTCAATTTTAAAATCGGTATAATTTTACTTTTCTTTAAATATTATTATTTTGAAGTAAATTAAAATTAGCGAAAAGATTTATAATTGCAGAAAATTGTATGTTTCGTTCTTTTTTATCTATTAAGTTTTGCTTTTATTCTCTTTTCAAAAATAACATAAACAGTTGGAACTATAACAAGCGTAATCATAGTTGAAACAGTAAGACCGCCAATAACAGAAACACCAAGCGGAACCCAGGTCTCTGAACCTTCTCCCCTTGATAAAGCCATAGGGAGCATTCCAAATATCGTTGTGAGCGTTGTCATTAGAATAGGTCTTAACCTTGTATTACAACTCTCTTTTACTGCTTCAAACAATTCTTTTTTGTGTATTCTCCTTAATTGATTTGTATAATCAACAAGAACAATTCCATTATTAACAACAACACCAACAAGCATTATCATACCGATGAAAGAATTAACATTTAAAGTTACACCTGTTAAAAATAAAGCCCATATAACACCAACTATTGAGAATGGCACATAGAACATAATTACAAATGGGTCTAAAAAAGATTCAAATTGTCCTGCCATTATAAGATATATAAGGAGTATTACCAAAATAAGAGCCTGAAATAAAACTGAGAAAGTGCTCCTCTGCTCTTTTATCTGCCCGGCATAATTATATCTAATACCCTCAGGAATTGTTATATCCTTAATTTTTTTCTCAAAATCAGCAACTATTTTTGACAAACTTCTTCCGTATGTTTCAGCATCAACTGTTAAATATCTTTCACGGTTTTTTCTTGTTATACTTTTAGGTCCCCTTGATATTTCAAATGAAGCAATATTGGCAAGCGAAATCAGTTTTCCTGTTGGTGTCTCAATCATTACATTCTTTATATTATCAAGTGATTTTCTATAAAAATCATTTAAAATAATGTTTATACCATATTCCTTGCCTTCTTCTCTGTAAACAGATGCAATTGTTCCAGAAAATAAAGTTTTAACTGTATCAGAAACTCCAGATAGGGTTAAACCATAAGATTGAATTTTATCCCTATCAAGTTTTATTCTAATTTCAGGGTCGCCAGGTTTCCTTGAAATTGTAACATTTCTTGTGCCTTTTATGCTTTCAAGAATCTCTTTTATCTTTTCAGCAAATTTAGTTGTCTTTTCTATATCATAACCATAAATTTCTATAGAAATTGGTTTACCGATTCCAAAAAGAGCCATTGAACCAGAAGTTGAAATATCAATTTTTTTTACCCCTGGAAATTCTTTAATCTTTTGTGTAATTAAATGTGCAATCTCTTTTGAAGACCTTTCTCTCTGGTCTTTGTCAACAAGCCTAACAATAACAAATATAATATTTTCACCTTCTTCTATTCCAGAGACTGCTCCTAATCTCCTTGGAGAGGCACCTGCTCTTATAGCATAAACTCTTCTTTCAGGAATATAATTCTCTATAACTTTTTTAATTTTTTCCATATATTCCTCTGTAACTTCCAATCTTGTTCCACTTTCCAATTCAACTGTTCCTCTTATAAATCCCTGGTCCTCTTCAGGGAAAAATTCTTTTCCAATAAATATTAAAAGAATTAACGAGAAAATAAATATTGCTGCTCCAATTATAACTGTCATTCTTCTGTGGCTTAATGCTTTTTCAAGAATAGAATTATAAAAATTTTTCAATTTTGTCATAAAATCATCTGAATATTTTTCTAATTTTAACAATATAGGAGTTCGCATTTTTTTTGTAAATAATTTTGAAGCAGCCATAGGAGCAAGAGAAAGCGAAACAAAAAGAGAGGCAGTTAAAGTAACTATTACTGCTAATCCCAATTGTTTAAAAAGCAAACTTACAAGTCCAGGAATAAAGAATATAGGAATAAAGATTGCAACAGTAGTTAGAGTAGATGCCACAACTGCTGTAAGAACTTCATTTGAGCCTTTTATTGCTGAATCTTGCGGTGCTAAATTATTTGTAAATCTGTGCCTGTAAATATTTTCAGTTACTACAATACTATTATCAACCACCATACCAATTGCAATAGCAAGTGAAGCAAGGCTCATAATATTGATTGTATAACCAAAAAAGTAAAGTAAAATAAAAGCAACGATAAGAGAGAAAGGAATAGAGAGTCCGATAACAATTGAAGCACGCCAATCAACAAGTAAAAGAAAAACAACAATTATAACAAAAACTCCGCCCCATAAAACTGAATTTGTTAAATTTAATATTGAGTTTACTGTTGTCTTTGAAGAATCAAATGTAATAAATATCTCAACATCTTTTGGCAGATTCTTTTTAATTTGTTCAATTCTTTCTTTACATTTCTCTGCCACTTTAACAGTATTTGCTTTTGACTGCTTCTGTATCATTACCATTACGCCATTTTCTCCATTTATCTTTGCTATCATTGAGCGCTCTTTGTATGTATCTATAATATTTGCAACATCTTTTAAATAAATTTTTCCACCTTGCGGTGAACTGCCAATAACAAGCCTTTTTATCTCTTCTATATTTTGAAAATCACCGGGTAATCTTAAAATGAATCTTCTGTTTCCAACCTGCACTAAACCCGCAGGTATTGTTAAATTGTTAGCCCTTATAATGTTTATAATACGATTTATAGAAATTTTATAAGAATTTATTTTAACCTGGTCAAGTTCAACCCTTATCTCCCTTATTAGACCACCATTCAAAGTAACATTTCCTACACCATCAACCTGTTTTAATGGGTCAACAAGTTTATCTTCAAGTATATCTACTAATTTGGGATAACTCTCTTTTGCTTTTATCCCAAGCATCATTAAAGGCATAAATGAAGTTGAAAATTTAAAAATTATAGGCTTTGAAGCATCCGAAGGTAACCTATCTTTTATAAGGTCTATCGCATCTCTTATATCATTTGCTGCATTGTCTATATCAGTTCCCCATTCAAATTCAACTGTTACTATTGAAAATTCCTCTGATGATGTTGATGAAATATTTTTTATATTTGGAACAGTTGCAATGGCTGATTCTATTAACTTTGTTACAGTATTTTCTACTTCAATTGGACCTGCGCCTTTATATGTTGTTATAATTGAAAGCGCAGGAAATGTTAAATCAGGTAACATTTCTAATGGCAAATTCCTTAAAGAGATTATGCCCAATATAAAAATTATAATGTAAACAACAAAAGTAAGAATTGGTCTTTTTACACTTATTGATGGTAAATTCATTTTAGCCCTCCTGCAATTTTTACTTTTGCACCGTCAAATACAATCTCTTTGCCCGTTGTAATAACTATATTGCCTTCTTCTAATCCTTTTAAAATTTCAACTTTCTCATCTTCTGTTATTCCAGTTTCAATATATACTTTTTTTGCTATTCCATTTGTAACTTTATAAACAAAAGGTCTTTCCTCTTCAAATTCTATTAAAGCATCTTTTGAAATTACAATGCTATTTTTCTCTTCCATTATAATTTTTATTTTGGCAAACGCCCCTGGTCTTAATTTGTGAAGTTTATTCGGAATTGTAACTTTCGCTTTAAATGTTCCTGTTAAAGAATCAATCGTTTCAGATTTTCTTTCTATCTTACCAATAAATTCTTCATTTGTAAAATCAGTTGTTATTAAAACAGGGTCATTAACTTTTACTCTTGTAATATATTTTTCTGGAATATCAAGATTAACTTTTATTGTGTCATAATTTACAATTGTCATAATTGGTGTATTGGGCGCAACAGTTGTTCCAACATCTATAAAAATTTTGCCAACTTCTCCTGAAATCGGAGATTGAACTAATGCCTTCGTATATTCGCTTCCTATAATGTTTCTGTCTATTGAAGCAACAATTGAACGCTTACGAACTTTTGAACCGATATCAACATAAAGTCTATCAAGCCATCCTGAAACAGGTGAAAAAACCTGAACTTCTGATTCTGCTTCAAGCCTTCCTGTTAAATATAAAATATCACGAATTTTATCTTTCTTTGCTTCTATAACCTCAACTGGTATAGCAGAAACAGTTTCAATTTTTTTTCTTCCAAATTTTGAACCAATTAAAATCACTAACCTCAAAACTACTATAGCAACAAATAAGATTAAAATTATTTTTAATATTTTTCGTTTTGTTAATTTGAAATTTCTGAAATTTTTTAGAACATCAAATTTTTTCTTGTAGCTACTTTTTATAACTGGCATTTTATATTTTACTTTCATTTTGTTTTTTCCTCCTTTCAGAATTCATTTATATTTTCTATGCCTGCAATTTCATCTAATCCAACTTTCGCCATTATATATTTAAAAATAGTCTGTAAATAATTTATTTCTGCTTTTGTTAACGCAACTTGCGAATCTATAAGTTCAGTATATCTTATAAGCCCTCTTTTGTATTGCTGGCTCCTAAATTTGTATGTCTCTTTCGCATTTTCAACATTCGCTTTCTGACCTTCTATCATACTATATTGAGTATTGAATTCTATAAAAAGTTGCTTTAGCCTTAAAATTGTAAAGTCAATAAGATTTTTATATGCCAAGTCAATTTGTTCAACATTATATTTTGCCTGGTCAATTTGATATGAAGTTTTGCTCCACGGGAATAATTCAGAAATTGGAACAGTTAAAGCAAGTGTAATATTCCAACTATCAGGTAAACTTTCACCAAATGCTTTTTCATTTTTTGGAATGTATTTATATTTGTAAGAAAACATACTAACAAGAGAAGGTTTATTCATACTACGGTTTACTGAAACAAGTTTTTCCATAGCCTCTTTTTGTAAAGAAAAAATTTTTAAATCTGAATTGTTATTTAAAACTTGCTCTTTCAAATTTTCAAAGTTATATTCTATTTTCTCATATTTAAATTCACCAATAACAGAGAAATCATTGGTCTGAAGCCCAATAATATTTTTCAAATTCTCTTTTGCAATTTCAACACTGCTTTTTGCCTGAACCAATGACGGCTCCATATTCACAAGTTGAATCTGTAAAGCCATAAAATCATATTTGGTAATTACACCTGATTTATAGTTTGCCTCGGCTGATTTTACATTCTCTTTCAATTGATTGTAACTCTCTTCCATAAGTTCAGCATTCTTCTCTGATAAAAGATATGAATAAAAAGCATTTTTAATATCTTTTATAACTTTTAATCTTGTTTTTTTATAATTCTCTTTTTCAATTTCAAATTGAATTTTTGCAAATTTATAATTATTTACAAGCCTCCCCCACATAAATATTGGCTGAGTTAAATTTATTGATGCTTCATAATTATTCTCCCTTGCCATTTTCAATTTCATAGTTTCAAGAGTATGATAATGATTAAAAGGGTCAGTTGGAGTTGGCATAGGAACATATCCCATAACTTTCATTTCTGATTCAGGCACAACCCCTAAATAAGTATAAGTTCCTTTGGCCTCTATTGTAGGGAAAAATGAGGCTAAAGCAATTTTTAAGTTCGCTTCAGCAGATTTTAGTTTTTCCTGCGAAATTAAAATCTCTTTGTTCTTCATTAAACCAATTTGAATTGCTGTCTTTAAATCAAGAACCATACTATTAAGTGAAGTTGTAAATAAAAATAAAATAAAAATTTTTATTAACATATTTAAACTCCTTTTTCTATTTTTCTGCCTGCACCATTTAAAAAAAGGTTCAAAACAGTTTTATAATAATCTGCATTTATAAAAGAGAATTTTTTTTCAGCAGTGAATGATGCAAAAAGCGGCCTGTCAAGAATTCCAAAAAGTGCTAAAGTGTAAAATAAAGGGTCACCATCTTTTAAATAGCCATCTTTTATACAATCTTTTATAAGACCAACTAACTTATCAATCAAAGGTCTATAACAACCTGTAAATTTTTTCTTTAACATTTTTTTTGTCTCTCCGCTGATTTTTATATTGGCACTCTGGAGAATTTTAAAGAAATTTTCATCCGATGTTAAATGTTTGTCAATATAAATTTTAACAAATTGACTTAATTTTTCAAATGAAGAATTTTTAGAAGAGATAATTTTTTCTAATTCAAAAAGCATTTCGTTAAATTTATTTTTCAATATTTCAAGGAACAAATCCTCTTTATTTTTAAAATAGAGATAAATTGCTGGTTTAGAAATTTTTAATTTTTTTGCAATTTCGTCAAGCGAAGTTTTTTCATAACCCTTTTTAGCAAAAATCTCAATTGCTTTTTCCATTATCTCTTTCTTTCTTTTTTCTATAGTTTCCTTTTTCATAACTTACTTACCAGTAAGTAATATAATTACATAAATTTGAATGTCAAGCTAAAATTAAAAAATTTTTAAATTTTTTTATTTTTGGAATAAATAAAATGTACTTGACATTTTTATTAAAAGTATTATATATAATCTGCAAATTTTAAAAAATATTGAAATTTGAAATTAAATGTAAATTTTTTGTTTAAAATAAATTAAAAATTTATTTTAGGAGGTAAATAAAAATGAAAAAAATATTGATACAAATAATGATTATAACAATACTTTTCTTTTTTGCAGGATGCGCATCAAAGCCTGCAGTTCAAAAAACTGAAGAAAAACCTAAACCCGAGACTAAAACTCAAATCAATCTTGATGATTTAAGATTTAAATTTGAATTCTCAGGATTTAAACTTGGTTCATCAAATATAGATGAAATTAAATCACAAATTTTAAAAGTGGAAAATCAATTAATTAGCAAAATTTCAGCTGTTCCCACTGAATATAAAATAAAAGTAATTGGACATACCTGTAAATATGGTCAAGAACAGCGAAATATTGAATTATCAAGAGAAAGAGCAGAAAATTTTGTTAATTTCATCTCGTCAAAATATAATTTTTCTAAAAATAGATTTGAAATTATTTCAAAAGGCTCACAAGAACTTAAAAATCCTGTCAAACCTTATTCAAAAGAGAATAGAAGAGTAGAAATAGTATTTTAAAATAAATTAACTTAAAATAATTTCAAGGTTAGAGTTATATCCTAATAGTAAATTTTTCAATTATTTTTACTTATATAAAAAATTCATTTTTTATAACCCAAATTTTTATAATACTGCTTTTTAATAATTTATTTTATATATAACTCAAACAAAAGTTTGAAAAAATATTTAAATTTTTTATTTTATAAGTAAGAAAAATTTAAAAGTAATAATCGTATGGATTTGGCAATTAGTCTGTAAGCTATTTATCAAAAATTTAAAAGTTGAATATTTGAATTTACGCTCAAATTAAAAGAAGTAGAAATAAATTTAGTAAAGGAGAAATTTATTTTATGGATGCAATTAAAAAATTTCAGGAATTACTTAAAAAATTATTCCAATTTGAATGCGCAGATTTAGATTTTGGAATATATCGTATTTTGAATTATAAAAGAAAACAAATTGAAAAATTTATTGATGAAGATTTAAAAAATAAAGTTGAATATGCTTTTGCTAAACACAAAAATGAGAAATTAGAAAATATAAAACAGAGGTTTGAAGAAATAAAAATAGAACTTAAAGAGACTGCTGAGAAGTTAGGACAAGACCCTTTTACTCCAACCGGTGAACTAAAAGAAGAATTTAAAAACTCTGAATTAGGAAAGAAGTACGAAAATTTAAAAGCACAAAAAGAAGAAGCAGAAGCGATTGATGAAATCAAAGATAGTGTTTTTAATGACCTTTATAACTTTTTCTCAAGATATTACGAAGAAGGTGATTTCATACCCCAACACAGATATTCAATTAAAGGACATAAATATGCAATTACTTATAGTGGCGAAGAAGTAAAACTTTACTGGGCAAATGCTGACCAGTATTATATTAAGACAGGTTTGCTTTTTAGAGATTATACTTTTAAAGCTGAAAACTACAAAATTGTCTTTAGAACAATTTCAGCAAAAGAAGAATTAGGTTCAAATAAGGCAACAAAACAGAGATTTTTTCTCCTTGATGATGAAAATCCTATTGAAGAAAAAGAGAATGAAGCAATCATTAGATTCCAATATAGAGAACTGTTTGAAGGAGATGATATACTTAAAAAATTTAAATTAGAAAGCAGAACTGATGATGAAGAGAACAATGAAGAAAATGAAAAGAAAAAAAACAAAATCAAGCAAGAAAATCTTAATCAAATAATAAAGCAGCAAATAATAGGTAATATAAAAAACAATACTATAAAACATTTTTTACAAATAGAATACAAAAAAGACTCTAAAGATAATTCTATCGCATTATTAGATTATCACCTTAACAGATTCACTGCTAAAAATACAAAAGATTATTTTATTCATAAAAATCTTAAAAAATTTCTTTCTGAACAACTTGATTATTTTATTAAGGCAGAGGTTTTAGATATAAAAACAATTGAAAAAGAAAGATTTTTAGACAAACACATAACAAGAGCAAAAGTAGTAAGAGAAATTGGCGAAGAAATTATTGATTTTCTCTCTCAAATTGAAAACTTTCAAAAAAGGTTATGGGAAAAGAAAAAGTTTGTTATTAAAACAGAATATGTAATAACAACAGATAGAATACCGGAAGAATTTTATGATGAAATTTGGGAAAATAAAGAACAAAAGAAAGAATGGGAAGAATTGGGTTTTGAAATACCAAAAAAGAAAGATGATTTAAAAAATTCCAAACTTCCAGTTGATACAAAATATTTTTCTTCTGAATTTAAAGAAAAACTTCTTGAAAAACTGACTGAGAAGGTAGATTTAGATGACCTGCTTGATGGCTTACTTATAAAATCCGAAAACTGGCAAGCATTGAATTTGATTCTGAATAGATATAAAGAAAAAGTCCAGACAATTTATATTGATCCACCTTTTAATAAAGAACAAGATGCCGATTATCTGTACAATGTGAAATACAAAGATTCTACCTGGGCAAGTATTCTTGAAAATAGATTGGGATTAGCAAGAAATTTACTAAGTGAAAAAGGAAGTATTTTTGTTAGATGTGATTATAATGGCAATTGGCTTGTCAGACCTTTGATGAATGAGATTTTTGGGAAGGAGAATTTTAGGAATGAAATATCAATTAATAGGAAAAGACAGCCAATAGGGACTCCAGATAAATTTGAAGTAGAAAGCGAACATCTTTTTCTTTTTTCTAAAACGGAGAGATATGTTAGGCAAGATTTATATAAGCCAAGATCATTAGTAAATATGAAATGGACGGGGTTCTTAAAACAAGAAGAAAGACGACCTCCAGAAAGAATTTTCTTTGGCAAAGTTTTATATCCACCTAAGGGACAACACTTTTCTCTAAATCAGGAAAAAGTTGATAAATTATTGAGAGAACGCTATTTGAGATTAAAATGTAAAGAATGCAGTGCAATTTATTATTATGACGAAAATGAATCAAAGGAAGATTTTGTGAATGAAATTGTAAACTCAAAAGACAAATTTAAGTATATGGATATAACAAATGAATCAAAAGTTTTTGGTGTAAAATTTTTAGATAAATGTCTCTCTTGTGGAAGTGATAATTGGAAAGTAGAATATTTAACATCTGAAGAAGAAAAAATAACTGACAATTGGAAAGATATACCTTCTTATGAAGATACTTTTGGTTTTAAAACCCAGAATTCTGAGATTCTTCTCAAACGTGTCATAGAATCCACCTCCAACGAAGGCGATTTAGTTATGGACTTCTTTTTGGGTAGTGGCACAACAACAGCAGTAGCCCATAAACTTAAAAGAAAATGGATTGGCGTAGAGATGGGAGAGCATTTTTATTCAGTGGTTTTACCAAGAATGAAGAAGGTGGTGGCTTATGATAAATCAGGAATTTCAAAAGAAAAGGATGTTAAAGAAAAATACAACGAAAAAACAGCAGGTGGCTTTTTCAAATACCAACATATTGAACAATACGAAGATTCTCTTGATAACATTGAACTTAAAGAAGACGAAAAATTAGAAAATTTATTCAAGGATGAATACCTTCTAAAATACTTCCTTGATTTTGAAACTAAAGATAGCCCATATTTGTTAAATATTGAAGAACTAAAAAATCCATTTGCTTATAAATTAAAAGTTAACCTTTCAGAAGTAGGTGAACCGCAAGAAGTTGTTGTAGATATTCCAGAGACATTTAACTATCTTTTAGGAATAAAATTAAAAAAGATTAAAAAGAGAAAAAACAACGGCAAAGATTACCTTTTTATTTTAGGTGAAAAAGAAGGTCAAACTTACGCAATTGTCTGGAGAGAGTTATCTGGTAATGAAGAAGAGGCAAAAAAAGATAAAGAGTTTATTAAAAAAGAATTAAAAGATTGGAGACCACAACTTGTTTATGTAAATTGTCCTGAAAATACTGTTCTTACACCAGATTTTGGAGATTTTCAAGTTGAAATAAGGTATATAGAACCTGAGTTTAAAAAACTGATGGAGGTGTAAAATGGAAAAGGCAATACAAGTAATAAAAGAAACAATTGAAAATAAAGGACTGAAGGTTTTAAAAATAATTCTTTTTGGCTCAAGAGCAAAAGACACTGCAAGAGAGGATAGTGATTGGGATTTTTTTGTAATTATTGATAAAAAATTAAGTTTTAACGAAAAGTGGGATATTATTGATGAAATAAAAATAAAATTGGCTAAGTTAAAAATACCCAATGATATTCTTTTAAAATCAGAAGATGAAGTAGAAGAAAGCAAAGATGATGTGGGAAGAATTACTTACTATGTATTGAAAGAAGGAATTGAAGTATGAAGAAAGAGAAAAAGGTTAGAGAATGGCTTTTCTTAGCTGAAGGAGATTTAAAAACAGCTGAGGATGAACTTGCTATGTCTGAACCGTTTACAAATACTATTTGCTTTCATTCACAACAATGTGTTGAGAAATATTTAAAGGCATATTTAACTTTTATTGAAAAACCTTTCAGAAAAACGCATGATATAGCAGAACTTATTGAATTATGTAAAGAAAATGATAAAGAATTTGATAAACTCTACAATTTAAATACCACTAAACTTACAAGATATGCGATTGAAGCAAGATATCCTGATGAATTCTATATTCCTTCTATTGAAGAGGCAAAAGAATCTGTAGAAATAGCAAAGAAAGTTAAATCTTTTGTTATTGAGAAATTAAAAAAGGCAGGATTTCATGAAGGTTGAGAAATATCTTATTTTAAATAAATACTTGCTTTCTCTTTTTGGAGTGAACGATTTTAAAGAATTACAGCAGAAGTTAAAAGATGTCCAAGAAGGAATTGACAGCGACGGAAGAACTTATTTTGTAAATACTTTAATAGCATCTTTTGATAAGAAAAAAAATTTAGAGTATGACCTTTTAAGATATGACTCAAACATTCAAGAATATGTCAGAAAAATTAACTACAGAAGAGGTGATGTGTCATTAAAATACTTTCAATATCTTGCAGTGCTTTTTACTGAGATTGTTTTAGATAACATTAAAAATAGAAAACTTGAGTTTATTTATGAACTAAATGAATTTTTAAAAAATTATGAAGATGAAAATGTAAGAAATCTTATTTGTGGATTTAGTGAGGATGATTTAAGAAAACTTGCTTTTTATATGGCAACAGGTTCTGGTAAGACACTTATTGCACATATAAATTATCATCAGTTTTTCAAATATAATTTATTCTCACCTGATAACATTCTTTTTATCACTCCTAATGAAGGGCTTTCAAAACAACATTTTGATGAATTACAAAAAAGTGGAATACCAGCAAAACTTTATTCTGGGAATTTAGACACTTTTAGTTTAAAAGTTTCCCATGAAATTCTTGTTATTGAAATGACAAAATTTGTTGAAGAAAAGAAAGGCGGGGGAGTAACTCTTTCAGTTGATACTTTTGAAGGCAAAAATCTCATTTTTGTAGATGAAGGGCATAAAGGCAAAAAATCAGAAGAACAGAAATGGGCTAAATTAAGAGATAAACTTTCCGAAAACGGATTTGTTTTTGAATATAGTGCTACATTTGGACAGATTTTAAGTGAGGAAAATGAAGAAACCTTAAGAGAATATGCTAAATCAATAATTTTTGATTATTCCTATAAATACTTTTATTTAGACGGATATGGTAAGGACTTTTTTGTTGCCAATGTAGAAAAAACTAAAATTTCAAAGGAAAGATTTCAAGATATAATGTTTGTAGCAAATCTTTTATCTTTTTATGAACAACTTTTAATATATGAAGAAAAAAAAGATGTAATTAAATCATACAATATAGAGAAACCATTATGGATTTTCGTTGGAACCACAGTTACTGGAAAGAAAAAATCAGGAGAAATAGTTAAAGAAGAAAAAGAAACACTTACAGATGTTATTCAAATTATTAAATTCATTGAAAAAGTTATAAAAGAAGAAACTTGGCTTAAAGAATTAATTGAAGATATTCTTAATAGTAAAACAGGAATTAAAAATCAAGATGACAAAGATATTTTTAGCAATAAATTTGAGTATCTTAAAAAAAGAAAAATTGATTTTGATGATTTATATGAAAAAGTTTTTAATGGTAAAGGAAAACTTTGTATATATGAGTTAAAAAATGCTGAAGGTGAGTTCGGATTAAAAGTTTCAGAGAATTTTTATTTTGGAGTAATAAATATAGGAGATGTGTCAGAATTTAAAAAGCAATTAAAAGAGAAGGATTTCACCGTAGAGCAAGATGTGGTATCAAGTTCACTTTTTGAAGGTATAAAAGAAGAGAATTCTACAATAAATATTCTTATTGGGGCAAAAAAATTTATAGAAGGCTGGGATACCTGGAGAGTAACCTCAATGGGACTTTTAAACATTGGTAAAGGACAAGGTCCACAGATTATACAATTGTTTGGTAGAGGAGTGAGATTAAAAGGTAAAAATATGTCTCTTAAGAGAAGTGAGGGAAGTAATGAAATTCGTTATTTTGAAACACTTAACATTTATAGTATCAATGCTGATTATTTAAAAAAGTTTTTAGAAGCAGTAAGAAAAGAAGAAGTTGAACTTGAAACAATTGAAATACCAATCAAATTGCAACATAAAAATAAATGGAAAGAACTTACCATTCTTCATAAAGATGAAACTAAAAAATTTGAAGAAGAAATTTTAAAACTTGAATATGATGATAAAATCAATTTTACAATTGACTTTAGGCCAAGGATTTCAATCTATGAAGCCAAAGAAAGAGAAGAAAAGAATGGAGAAGTTGTTGGAATAAAATCTGAGCAAATAAAATCACAGATAGAACCAGCGGTTTTTCCTCAAGACAAAATAGAGTTTCTTAATTGGAATAGAATTTGGCAAGAAATTTATGAATGGAAGCGATTAAAAAGATACTGGAATTTAATTATAGATAAAGATATTGTTAAAAAATTATTAACTTCTGATAAATTTAGACTTTTAGCACCAGAATATATTTTTGATGTAAAAACTAAAAAAGAGATAGAGAAATTAGAGGATATAGCACTCCTCATTATAAAGAAATACCTTGAAAAATTTTGTGAAAAATCTGCTAAGTTATTTGAGACAAAGCATTTAAAGTATGAAACAGCAGAAAATAAAAAAGAACAATTATTGCTCCCGTTTGAAAGAAGCGAAAAATATGTAATTCAAATTGATAAAAGCAAAACAGAACTTATAAAACAAATAAAGGCACTAATAAAGGATTTAAATAAATTATACAATGAAGAAACAGATGAACTTCCAAGAGTTTATATGGATAATCATCTATTTTTACCGATACTTATTAATTTTAAAAAAATTGAGAAAATTAGCCCGGCAGGTC
>Ga0308390_1000777_pt1 | contig 21898 bp, 9 predicted proteins | sample Hotspr2Sample149_FD_202358 | JGI IMG/M metagenome (GOLD analysis project Ga0308390, IMG submission 202358) | Hot spring phototrophic mat microbial communities from Mushroom Spring, Yellowstone National Park, Wyoming, United States - 20040719_149 ...
AAAAGTTTAATGGAATATTTAATATTCTATAACACAAAAAGAGTTCATAAAAGCTTAAATAATAAAATTCCCCTTGACTTCATAGTCCAAAATAGTAAACTTTCCAATATGTTATGGACTTATACAAGAATTGACAATTATTTTTAAATTTATAAATTGTTTTTACAATTTTAAAGCGGGGAGGAATTTAAAATGAAAATTTTAATTAAAAATGGTAATTTAGTTTTTGAAAATAAAAAAGCAGATATCTTAATTGAAGATGGAAAGATAAAAAAAATAGCTGAAAATATTTCAATACCAGTTAATAACAGTATTGAGATAATAGAGGCAAATGGAAATTTGGTTATTCCAAATTTTATTGACCCCCACATTCATTTGGATAAAGTATTAGTTTTAGAGAGTGTTAGGCCTAATAAAAGTGGGACTTTAAGAGAGGCTATTGAAATTTTATGGGAGAAAAAGAAAAGTTATACAATTGATGATATAATAAAAAGAGCAGGAACTGTAATTGAGTGGGCAGTTCAAAATGGAACATTGAATATAAGAACACATGTTGATGTTGACACAATTGGGGGGCTTATGCCTTTAAAAGGTGTTTTAGAAGTTAGAGAAAAGTATAAAGATATTGTTGAAATACAAATAGTGGCTTTTCCTCAGGAAGGGATATTAAAAGACCCTGGAACAGAAGAACTTTTATATAAGGCTATGGAATTGGGGGCAGACATTGTAGGTGGTATGCCTGCAAATGAAAAAAATCTCTCTGATTCTCATAAACATATTGATATTGCATTTGAAATTGCAAAAAAATTTAATGCTGATATTGATATGCATGTTGATGAAACCGATGACCCAAATTCAATTACATTAGAATATTTAGCTAATAAAACGATAGAAGAAAAATATTTTGAGCGTGTAACAGCTGACCATACCTGTGCACTTGCTGCTTATAAAGACGATTATGCTGAAAAAGTGATTGAAAAAGTTGCAAAAGCTAAAATGAATATGATAACTAATCCAGCAACAAATCTTATGTTACAGGGTAGAGAGGATAAGCAACCTAAAAGGCGAGGTATTACAAGAGTTAAAGAATTACTACAAGCAGGAGTAAATGTTACTTTCGGTCAGGATTGTATAAAAGATACTTTCTATCCGTATGGTCAGGCTGATATGCTTGAAGTTGCGCTAATTACAGCTCACGCTGCACATTTAAGTTTACCAAATGAAATTGAAACTACATTAAAAATGTGTACTTACAATGCAGCAAAAACTTTAAGGCTTTCTAATTATGGAATAAAAGAAGGATTGCCCGCAAATTTAATAGTATTAAATTCTAATTCAATTTTAGAAGCTATTAGAACTCAACCCGGAAGAATTACTATTAAAAATGGTAAAATAATAGCTAAAAAAGTAAAAGAATCAAACTTATTTAAAGATATCTCGTAGGCTTACCCTTAAAAAGAGATGAATATTTTTTATTTCTAAATATTTCCTCTCTACAATGTTAAAGAAAAATCTAAAAAGAGACGAAGTTTAATTATATGAAAAGAATAATGATAATAGGTGCTGGAATTTTACAGGTTCCTGCAATAGAGATTGCAAAAGAAATGGGGCTTAAAACAATTGTTACAGATTATAATCCTGAGTCGCCTGGTTTAAAAATAGCAGATGTGCCTATTATTATGAGCACAAAAGATATAGAGGGAACTGTTAGAGTTGCAAAGGAATATTCTAAAAAAGATAGAATTGATGGTGTTATAACAGTTGGAACAGATGCTTCAATGACAGTTGCAGCTGTTGCGAATGCTTTAGGACTTCCTGGAATAAAATTTGAGAATGCAGAAGCAGCAACAAATAAAATTAAAATGAGAACAAGATTTAAAAAATTTAATGTTCCTTCACCTGATTTTTCAAGTTGCTGGAATTTAGAAGATGCATATAATTTTGCTGAAACTCATAATTTTCCTTTAGTTATAAAACCTTCAGATAATATGGGCGCGCGTGGAGTTGTTAAAATAAATTCAAAAGATGAAATTTCTGAAAAATTTGAACATGCTAAAAAATTTTCGCCAAGCGGTGAACTTATAATAGAAGAATTTATGGAAGGTTTTGAATTAAGCATTGATGCACTTGTTTTTGATAATAAAATATTTATTACAGGTGTCGCTGATAGAATGATAGATTTTGAACCTTATTTTGTTGAAATTGGTCATATTATGCCTTCTGAGCTTCCAGAAGAAGAGCAAAATGATGCTATTGAAGTTATGAAAAAAGGAATAAAAGCATTGGGAATAGATTATGGTGCAGCAAAAGGCGATATAAAAGTTACTCCAAAAGGTGCTATGGTAGGTGAAATTGCTGCAAGACTTTCAGGTGGCTTTATGTCAGCTTATACTTACCCTTTATCAACTGGAGTTAATCTTATAAAATGTGCAATTAAATTAGCATTAGGTGAAAGACCAACCGAATCCGAACTTACACCAAAATTCAAAAGAGTTGCAGTTGAAAAAGCTATAATTCCTCAACCAGGTCAAATTAAATCTATTAGAGGAATTGAAGAAGCAAAAAAAATTAAAGGAATTGCTGAAATTTTTTTGAGAGTTAAACAAGGTGATGTATTTTATACTCCTACATCTAATCTTGATAAAGCAGGAAATGTTATAGGAGTTGCAGATACAAGAAAGGAAGCATTTAAAATTGTAAATCAGGCATTAAGTTTGATAAAAATTGAAGTTGAACCTGTTACGCATTTAAAAGAAGAAGAGATAAGAATTAAAGCAGCAAGACTTTTTAAAGGAGCTTGTTTTGCCTGTGAAACTTGTAATGGTAAAGCCTGCATTGGACTTATCCCCGGTATGGGCTCTATCGGAAATGGAAATTCTTTTATACAAAATATAGAGTCATTTAAAAAATATAAAATTTTAACAAGAGTTATAAATAATCTTAAAGATTCTGAAATAGATACTTCAATTGAATTATTTGGAATTAATTTAAAAATTCCGATTCTTGCTGCGCCAATTACAGGTTGTGACATAAATATGAATAATGCAATTGATGAATTGGAATACGACCGAATTGTAACAGAAGCATTTAAAAATTTGGGTTCAATTGCTATGGTAGGGGATGGAGCAAATGAAGACCAATATCTTATAGGAATTTCAGCGATAAAAGAATTAAACGGCTGGGGAATCCCAATTTTTAAACCAAGAAAAAATGAGGAAATTATAAAGAGAATTAAGAAAGCAGAAGAAGCGAATTGTAAGGCTGTTGGCTGTGATATTGATGCATTTAATTTTATTACAATGAATTTGAAAAATCAAATTACAGAACCCAAATCAGAAGAGGATTTAAAAGAGATTATAAATAGCACAAAACTTCCTTTTATTTTAAAGGGCATAATTTCAAAAGAGGATGCAATTTTGGCGCATAATTTAAATGCGAAAGCAATAGTTATTTCAAATCACGGTGGCAGAGTTATGGATGATATGCCATCAGCATTGGATGTTTTACCTGAAATTGCGGAAATTTTAAAAGGGAAAATAAAAATTTTAGTTGATGGCGGAATTAGAACAGGAAAAGATGTTTTTAAATGTTTAGCCTTAGGAGCGGATGCTGTTTTAATTGGAAGGCCAGTTGCTATTTACGCTGTCGGCGCCGGCAAAATTGGCGTCCAATTACTTATAAATAAAATAGTTTCTGAACTAAAAGATATAATGCGCATAACAGGCTGTAAAAATATAAAAGATATAAATAAAAATTTGTTATTCAGTGTCCAGTGTTAGAGTGAGGTATAGCGTGAATTTATTCTTGTAAAATTTGAAAAAGTTCCTATGCTCCAGCAGTGGCTCCAAACAAACAACTTTTAAAAAATTTATTAAACAGCCAAAAAATTATTGACTTGTATTTATTTTTTATTTATATTAAATTGTTAGTAAAATAACATAAGTGTGTAAGTTCATAAGTGCCGAAGTGCATAAGTATTTAAGTGTCGCAGTATATAAGTTTGGAAGTGCTAAAGTTCAGAAGGATGAAAGGTGGCTTTAGAAGTTTTATGTTTAAGTTTAAAGTTTGATAAATTAGGAATATAAAATGGGCAAAGTAATAGTAAAAGCAAAATTATGGAATTTTGCGGATGAAATTGATTTTAAAAAGGGGTTAATATCAAAAGACGAAATAAGAACAGTAGAAGTAGAAGATGCAATTGTTGATACCAAAGCAACAATGCTAACATTACCCGAAGAAATTGTAGAAAAATTAGGATTAATTATAATAAGAGAAGCAACTGTAACTTATGCTAATAATAGCAAGGCAAGAAAAAAAATTGCATCAGGTGTAAGGATTGAAATTTTAAACAGAACTGCTGTCGTAGAATGTATAGTTGAAGAAAAAGGAACAAAGGTATTAATAGGACAGGTAATATTAGAAGTAATGGATTTAGTAGTTGACCCTAAAAAGAATGCAATAGCACCAAGACCGGAATCTCCTGATATGCCTTTGATTGAAATTTATTAAAAAAGTTGTTTGGATTTTTCAGTGTGCGGTGTCTATATATTATAATGGGTGCGTATAAGTGCCCAAGTGCAAAAGTGCGTAAGTATTTAAAGGAAGTTTCCGTGAAGTTTAATTTGCTGAAAATCAGAAGCACCATAGAACTTAAACACTTATGCACTGAGGCACTATAGCACTTACGCACTTACACACTATTTATAATTTTAATTGGAGGTAGCTATGTTAAATGAATATATTAAAAAAGCATTGAACAGGGCACAATATAAGATTTTGGATGATAAGACATGGTTTGCTGAAATTCCTGGTTTTAATGGAGTATGGGCAACCGGAAAAACTATAGAGGAATGTAGAAGTGAACTTATTGAAGTATTGGAAGAATGGTTAATATTGAAATTAAGGGATAATGACCCGATTCCAAAGATTGATGATGTTGAATTTAGAATAAAAGAGGTTACTTTTTTATAATGCTTAAAAGCATAACAAGGCGAGAATTAATAAAGAAATTTAAAAAATTAGGTTTTTCAGGACCTTATTAAGGAGTCAAACATCAATTTATGATAAAAGGTCAATTAAAAGTAAGAATTCCTAATCCTCATAGTAAAGGTGACATTGATGTAAGTCTATTAAGAGAAATATTAAGACAGGCAAATATAAGTAATGAAGAATGGAATAATGTTTAAAATTTATAAAAAATTATTTTTTTCTTGACATTGAAAAATATGATTATAATTTAAGTAAAGATTTTTATTTTGGAGAACCCCAAAATAAGTCGAAGATTTTTTATGGTATTAAAAAGAGGTTCGGATTTTTTAGTGTGTGGCGTCTATATTATAATGGGTGCGTATAAATGCGTAAGTGCCGAGTGTATAAGAAAGTAGCGCGAACTTTTAGGTTTGGTAATAAGTGCATATAAGTACAAAAGTGTATAAGTGTGGAAGTGCAGAAGTGTAGAAGTATATAAGTGTGTAAGTACTAAAGTGTATAAGTGCAGAAGTGCCGAAGAGTAAGCGGTGTCTAACATATTAAAAAGTTTATATTGAATTTTAAAGGTTTAATAAAAATTAGGAATATAAAATGGGCAAAGTAATAGTAAAAGCAAAATTATGGAATTTTGCTGATGAAATTGATTTTAAAAAGGGATTAATATCAAAAGACCGAATAAGAACAGTAGAAGTAGAAGATGCAATTGTTGATACCGGGGCAACAATGGTTTCGCTTCCTGAAGATATAGTAGAAAAATTAGGATTATTTATTGATGAGGAAAAAGAGATTACATACGCAAATAATACAAAAGAAAAAAGAAAAATAGCAAAAGGATTAATTATTGAAATAATGGGTAGAACATCAGAAACCAGATGTATAGTAAATAATAGAGGGACAAAAGTGTTAATAGGACAGATTCCACTGGAAGAAATGGATTTATATATATTCCCGTCAGAAGGGAAGATTGGTCCGAGACCCGACCATCCTGATTCACCATTAATAGAAATGTATTAAAATTTATAAAAAATTGGTTTGGATTTTTCAGTGTGCGGTGTCTATATATAATGAGTGGATAAGTATTTAAGGAAGTGGAGCCCACCTTTAGAATATATGCTAAAAAGTAGCTTTTTTCACTCAAAAAAACTTTATTTTTTAGTGATTTTTAAAGGTCGCATTCTAAAAGTTATAAATTTTAGCACAGGCTCTTTTCCTTCAAGAAGTTAGAAATTTCATTTCTAACTTCTCTTTCAAAAGAAAAACAAAAAATTCCTGCAATTTCACAAATACTAAAAGCCAGAAACTTTTTTGTGGAATTTTTTTAAACTCTAATATATAAATATCTTTTTCACAATTTTATATTTGTTTGTTTTAATTACATAGGAGTAAACATCTCGTTTCATAATTTTGCCATCTTCATTTCTGCCGTTCCAGTAAATTTTATACGAACCTTTTTCATATATTTGATTCTCAATTAATTTCTTTACTAATCTTCCTTGTGAATCAAAAATTGTTAAATCAATTTCGGCTTTTTCAGGCAAATTAAAAACTATATTAACACCTTCGCCCTCTTTTGCCGGATTCGGAAATGTATGAGTATCAAATTCCTTAAAATTTAAATTGAATCTTAAAAGTTCTATATCTTTCAGAATATTTGTCTTAATTGAAATTATTGTTATTTCATCTTCATAAGGTATGAAAGTATCTTTTGTAACTTTTATTGAGTATGTTCCTTCTATTGCTTCAAATTTGAATTCGCCTTTATTATCCGAAGTTAAAGTTGTATTATTCCCAATTTTAATTATAGCGCCTTCAATTGGAGTTTTGTTTTCTTTGACTAATATTTTGCCTTTAACTACAATTGGTAATCTTTTTGTAACAATTCCGATTTTATCAATTCTATTTGTATTTTTAACAGATTTGCATTCAAAGAACAATCTATGGATTTCGTTTATTTGGACATTTGGGTAAACTTCAATTCTTATTTGTAGTAATTTATAAGTTTTTTCAGGAACATAAAATTTTCTCCAATTTGTTAGTTGTTCAGTTATTCTATTACCATTTTCATCATAAATTGAGAAAATCCATTTTCCTGGGATTTGGCCATCACCGCCTGATAATTTAATATTTATTTCATCAAAAACAACATCATCATTTTCAATTTTTAACAAATAAACAGCGGGCCAACCTAAGAGAGCAATACCCTTTCCAATATTTTTGTTTGTTGTTTCGTAATTTAGATTATCTGTAATTTCTGAAAGATTTGTAACATAAGTATTAGTTCCGTAATTTATACCAGTTGCGAGGTTATAAACTACTAAATCAGGTCTTGGGTTGCAGAGTATATAATTTATAATGGCAACATCTTTTTTAAGTTTTCCCTGTGAGAATAATTGAAGGAATAATTTATTTGTCGTGCCTGAATGGTTCGTTGCGTTACTTTCAACAGAAGTCTTTAAAATTAAAGTTATACTGGAATTCTGCGGAATATTAGTTAAAACATAACCATTTGCTGTTGCATTTGAAGTTATATCCCCTAAAATTGAATTTGTTATTTTTATTTTCCAGTAATTTGTATTAAAATTAGATGCTTTAAACAGCATATTTTCTGCTCTTGCTGCACCATTACTTAAAACAACAATAAAAATATTTGATTCACCTTTTTCTATTCTAATATTTGTTATTTGACCAATTCCGTTTTCTGTATAAATTTGCCATAAATTATTTGTTAATTTTATATTAGGTTCGCCTCTATCTGTTAGAATATAATTAAACGAAATTCTATCTTTTACTAATTTACCGAATGAGAACAAGGTGACAGTTGTATTAAAAGAGGTTCCAATTTTATTTGTAGAATTAGTTGAGACATTCATTACAAAAGCGAGCGTTTTAGAGCTTAAAGCAGGAATTGGACCAATTTTTTCATAACTTTCTGTTGGGAATATTTGATTAAAAGTTCCATTAATTTTATAATATTTTAAATTCCAATTTGTTAATTTTGATTCTTTTGCTTTTAAATAATAATTTTCTGAGCGCCAGGATAGTGAATTAAAGGCATAAACATAATTAGTGAAAGGCATAATTTTTTCAACATAATATGATTTAACCTGTGGGGTAGGGAAGTAGATATTTGAGAATTCAGAATTTTCAATAAATAAGTCTGGTTTTCCTAAATCTGTTACAGAGCTTATAATCTTGACGCTATCTTTTACATTTCCAATTTCAGAATAAAGTTCAAGGAGAAAATATTTATTGCTTTCAAAAGTATAAGATGAATTACTTAAAAGATAAATAGAAACCAATAAAGTTTTTGAAGTTTGAGCTTGTATAAATAATGTCACTGAGGTATTGGTTATTTTACTTGTTATGTTATTTGTAATTGAATTTGTAATTAAGAAATAATTTATTTTAAAATCTTGTCCGGAAGTTGATTCAATAGATTTTAATTTCATATATTCATCAAATAGTTTATCATTTTGTAAAAGTAAAATTATATTTGAAGTTTTTGCTTTTTCAATTTTGTAATTAGTTATTTGAATTACTGGGGTGGATTCTCTTATATCATTGAAGGCACCGTTTAATAAAGTTATATCAGGTTTTCCGAGGTCAACAATTTTGAAATTAAATTTTGCTATATCTTTTTTCTCTCTACCCTGGGAGATTAATTTTATAAAGAAATCTTCTTCAGTGCCAATAGGTGAGGTTGCATTTTTAGTAATAAACAATTCCATTTTTAAAGTTTTTGAAGTATTTTGAGGAACTAAAACATCAAATTCGCTTGAAGTTGCTAATGCTGTTATATCAGTCCAATTTGAATTTTGCAGGATAAAGTATTTAACATTGAAATCGCCTGAAGTTGGGTCCGCTGAAAATCTTAATTTTTCACTTGCATCTGTTCTATCATTTTGAATTAAGAATATTATTTGATTAGTGTAGCCTTTTTCAACATCCATATTTAGCACTTGTATAGAAGGCGAGGTTTCATAGACATCATTCCAGTTATTTGTTAAAGTTATATCAGGTTTGCCGTTATCAGTTACAATAGCGACAAAAGTTCCGTAATCAATTAAAGATTCGCCGTCTTCTGGGAATACAGAGAACCAGACATCAAGAGTTTCTCTATTAGTGTAATAAGCATCAGTTTTAACTGTTACAAAAACTGAAAGTGTAGCAGAAGTTAATGGGTTAAGAGCTTTTGTATAGCCTGAAGGTGAATTGAATTGCGGTGTTACATCTGAAGTTTTATCAAAATATTTTATAACCCAGTCATTAGTAGATTTTTTGCCGTGGAAAATGAATGTTCCTGTATTTATAGGTGATTCATTTTCAACTATAAAATTGAACGAAAAGCCTTTTGTTTTATCAACATAATTAGTAAATTTTTGAATTATATTTGGAAGTGAAGTTTCATAAACATTATTCCAATTAGTAGTATAAATTAAATCTGGTCTTGCGATTCCGTATGTTGTGGCAGTTCGGATTCTATCAATATAAAATGCTGATAAATTGAAAGCATCAATTTTTGTTATAACATAACTTCCTTCTTTTATATTTGTATTTGTAACTCTTGCTCCTATTTTAAATAAAATATTACTACTGCCTGAAATGTTATAAAGAGTATAACCTGAAACTGAAGTGATTTTATAGGTAATATTACTCCATTTTGTTGGGTCATTTACTTCTGGATTATTTATATTTGTTCCAGTGTATTGGAAATAATCTATTTGCCAATTAGTTTCAAATCCAGCGGAGCCGTAATTTGTTGCTTTAAGTAAGAAATTATCTGGCAAAGTTCTATCGTTTTGTAATTTTACAAGATACCAGTAATAATTGGTTGTTCCCTGGACTACCCAATTTGTAGAATAAGAGCCTGCTATATCCTGTGATGCTATATTTGTTCCGTATTCATTATTTCCTCTGTAAAAAATTTCGTTTGTCTTTTTTATAAGTAAATCAGCCGGAAAGATTCTTGAGGTTCTAAATTTAATAACATCAATATCGTTTGTGTTTATTGTAGAGACTGCTTTTATAATAATACCATTAGTTAAATCGGATGGGACAGAATTATTAGGAGAGATTTTTAATTCAATTATTTCTTTGCCAAATGGAGGAATTTCAGGTGTAATCCAACCTGTTGAAAGGTATGAACTTATATTAGTTCCATTATGTGTATAAATTCTGAACCAATTATTATAATTTTCTTCGGTTTTGAATATTTTAACTTTATAAGGGGAAGGAGAATTGTTTGTTATTATAACAGAATAAGAATTAGTGATTAAGTGGTTAATAAATTTAAAAGGGGACTGATTTTGCCAGTTAGTTTCAATTATATCTCTTCCGAAATAATTTTCATCAACTTTAGCGACCAAATCTTGTTTTGAAGATATACATTTTGTTGAGACTATAGCCATATCCCATTTAGAAGGGATTGTCAAAGCTGGTTCTGCTTTAGTCAGAAGAGAGCAGGAGAAAGTTTGATTAGCATCGTCAGGGAAACTATAAGGAGGAGCGATTTTTATAGTTATGTCACGGAAACCGCCAGCTGGTATATTTGTAAAAGTATAACCTCTATCTGTAATTGGCATAATTATATTATTTGTTCCATAATAAAATTCTATACTCCAATCAGGAGAAGGGGCAGAAATATTAGCCTTTACAATTATATTCATAGATTCTGAGCCATTATTTTTTATTCTGGCAATAAATTGATTTGTCATAGAATTATCAGCAATATTTGTAATTGATTGGTTATCTCCATTTGTATTATAAGTATTTGAACCTGTGAAAAAAGAATTAGTTATAAATTTTACCATTAAATCAGGTTTAGAAGATACACATCTTGTTATAATTTTTACTCTATCTTCTCTTGCAGGATTTGTTTTAGAAACAGCTGAGACGATAATAGTTTTTTCGTTTGATATAGGAGAAGAGATTGGAGTAATTTCAACTCTTATTTGAGTTGACTGGGCGGCAGAGAGTATGAATGGTTTACCTGTTGAGGAAGTTACTTCTGGAGTAATATCAATTCCACCTGAAATTGAGTTATAGTATTTAATATTAAAATTTGCGTCAGATGGTTCACCTTTTAAATAAATTATATCATTGTTTCCGTCATTTTCAATTTTTATAAAGAAAGGAGCGTTATAATTTGTATCAGCCTGTTTTGATTTAGTTTGACCTGTGCCATCAAGGTTATAGATATTATTACCTTCGTAATCTGTTACAAGTCCATTATTTGTATATTTTCCGACCATAATATCAGGGTTTGCTTTTGAAACAGTTGCTCGAAGCGCTGCTACATCCTGTAAATACCAATTTGTTTTTAATTGAGCATAATTTGTAATATATAAGATTGTAAAATCGCCATCGTTAAGAGTTGGAGAAGGAGTAGCTGAAATCTTTATTGTAATTATATTTGTTTCGTTAGTATAAGGTGCAATATTTGTTTGGAATCCTGAGCCTGTTATAGCAGTTGTAATATTTCTATTAGTTTCCCAGAAACTTCCATTAAATTTACAGAGGTAGTATTTAACAGTCCAGTTTGCAGGGGAGGAAGGACCTTTTATTTTAAAATTTGTTTTAATATTTCCATTATTTTTTAGAAAGAAGAAAGCGTCAACAGAATTTGTGCCGTTATTAAAGGCATAGCCGTAAACTGTTTGATTCTCTGCTGTTGTATTTATAACTAAATCTCCAATTCTATTTTGACCTGTATTATAAAGGCCTGCGTTAAAATCACCAAGCCAACTTTCAAGAGCGTAAACTGAAATTTGACTCATTATAGTTGCATTTAATCCTTTATTTGTTTGGTTATCCATATAAGCAAACATTCTTAAATCATTTCCAATAATATTTGTATTTGTTAGGTAAACTACAAGATTTCCATTAGTTGCTGGGTAATATGGTGTCCAATTAACAGAGTTAGTTACTCCTTTTCCTGTAAATCTATATTGAATTGAAGAACCTGCTGGTTTTGATACTTTATTTTCAGTTAATTTAATTTTTTTAATTATTCCTGGGATAATTTTTAAAGTGCTGTATCTTGCGCGTGTATAATAGAGTCTATCTCTTAAAACTTTCCAGTCATTAAAAAACCTAACGCCTGTTTCAGAGAATCTTTGATAAGTTGAATCATTGCCAAAAGTTATGCAGGTATTACCTAAATTATCAATTCTACCGTGATGATAAAATCCGTAATTTTGGCGAATATTTACATCTGAAGTCCAAAGTCTTGAACCATCAGATTTATTAAGTTTTTGTAAAATACCTTGGTCATTATTATTTGCTCCGTGAGCAATCCAGCTTATAAATACTCCGTTACCTTCATCTACAGCAATTGAACAGTAAGCTTCAAAGGCATCTTGTCCTGCCGAGACTGTAACATCATTTGTGCTATTTATAATCCATTGTCTATTTAAATTTTTATCAAGTTTCTGAGCAAAAGTTTTAACACCTGCCCCTGGTTTTTGCAATACCCAGGCTATATAAATATTTGTTTGAGAATCAACATCAACTGCAACATTATTTTCTGTCCAGCCATACCAGTAATAATTAAAAGAATAATTTGTATAAACATTTACTCTAAAATCAGAAATCAATTTAGTTAGGCTTGGACTAATTTTTTGGAGATAAACATCCCATCGTGAGCCGCCTGCTCTTGAATCTCGCCACACTATATAAAGATTTTTATCAGGACCTGCTGAAATATCAGCATAAAATTGAGAACCTGTTCCTGTTGAATCAACTTGAATTGTTCCGAGTTTTGAACCGTTAACTGTATTTATTTTTGTAAGATATATAGCATTATTTGCAGAATTCCAATAAGTTACAAATAAATAATTACTAATGCAAGCACCTCTTGGAACATTGGCTCCACCAAAAGATGAGCCATTTGTAACAATTATTTCTATACCTGAATTCCATTGAGGTTCTCCTGCAGAATTAAATTTTTGAGCATAGATACCATAAGTTCCAGAAGACGAACGGTCGTTCCAAAGGACATAGACATTTCCTTGCGTGTCAATAGTTAGTGAAGGATATCTACTATCATCGTTATAATTTATATCAGTTCTTTTACTAACCCAGACAGAAGTAGTCCATAATTTATTACCCCATTCACCAAATTTATATAGAAAAACTTCTGAACGATTAGGATTTCCTACTGGTAAATCTGCATAAGGTTTTGAATGCAAATATAATTCTGAGACAGCGTATATGACGCTATTTTTGGGGTCATATTTTATATCAGCGATTGGTCCATCCCAGCACCAGGTTACAACTCCATTTTGTTGAGCTCTTCCACTACCAAATGATAAAAGATAGGTATTTAAAGTTGAAACATCTAAATAAACTGATGTTGTATAATCTTCAGTAAATTTTAATATATTATTTGTTCTTGTAAGAGTTGCTGCTTGAAATGAATTTTTTGTTAGTATAAAAATTGATAATGTGCAAAAAATAAAGTATATAAAATTTCTTTTCATTTTAATTCCTCCTATTTTTTAAAATTCCAAATTCCAAGCACCAAATCACAAACAAATTCCAATCACCAAAACCAAAAATTCTAAACAATAATGTTTGAAATTTGGAGTTTGTGATTTGGAATTTTTCAGTTCACCCTTAAGGGTGCCTTACACGCTACTTTATAAATAACTTCCTAACACTTTTGCCTACTTTCGTCTCTATTACATATAAATAAATACCTCTATCTAAAACCGTTCCATCATCACTACTACCATCCCAAATAACATAATATACTCCTCTTTCTTTATACTCATTTACTAATGTCTTAAGCAATTTTCCATAAACATCAAATATCATAAACTTAACTTCACCTGCTTGGGGAACAGAATATACAAAATTTCCACCTTCACCTTTTTTAATAGGATGCGGAAAAATTCTTATATCAAGTTTATCTTCTGTCAACCTCAATGGCACAAGCTCAAAATTTACATAATTCGTTTCACTTATCTTTGATATAAATGTTTTTATCTGACCAACATAACCTTCTGCATCAGCTTTCGCTTCAATTTTTACATTGTATTGAGGATAAATTGGAACAGCAAAATTACCTGCTGAATCTGATTTGCCATAAGTTATTATACCATATCCATCTTTAATCTGAATATTTGCATTTGTTATCGGCTTTCCCGTTGTCTTGTCTATTACCTTCCCTTTAACATAAGTGCATTCAATACTTATATTAACTTTTACTGAATCTTTTTTATCCAAATCCTGTAATGGTGAACCAGAAATATTCAAAGTTATAGAATCACCTGGAAGTGCAGAAGGTGATGGGATAACAAATCCTCTTATTCTATAAAAATTTGAAGACTCAATCTCTTTTGTTATGTAATTACCAGAAATTACCTCTGATGTTATGTCATTATCAAATTCATCATAATAATTAACTGTCCATAAATCTTTTCCAGCATCTCCTTTAATTTTAAATCTCTCTTTAACTACATCCTCATTTCTTATTCCAATATAAAAAGTAACACCAACATTTCTTAATGTTTTAAAATTCATACTATCTTCATAATAGCTATCAAAATTCCAGATTTGTTCCAAAATTGATGCTACTCTCAAATTTCCAATAGGATTTACCATTATATTTGTAATTGAAAATTCGTCATAATTTTCGGGTTGGTGTTTCATATATAATTTAAGTTTAGCAAAACATTTTTCACCTGATGGAGTATTACTCATAGCTATTACTCTCATAAAGATATAAGTTTGACCACCTGCTGATAAATAATATTCTTTACCACCATTTGTAATTTCGTATGTTATATCATTCAATCCGCTATCAAAATATTTAATATTAAACTTGTTTTTATTTGAACTTGCTATTTCTTTTATAATCATATAAACAGGTCCTCTATCAGCTGAAATATCATTTTCAATATAAATTCTATAGAGATTAGTTTGTGATGCTTTAATTTTTTCTGTAATATATTCATTTGTTGCGTATTTTCCGTCGCCTATTTTTTGACCTTGACTATTTAATGCAGATAAATCAGGAACTGCTTCAACAATTAAAATTTTTGCTTTAATATTTTCTTTTTTGCTTTCATTTTTTAACGGTGAGGCTTCTAAATTTATTATTTTGTAATCCACTCCTATAAGAGTATTCGTAGTTGAAACTTTAACTTTTAATATAAAACTTTCACCTGCACCAAGTTCTCCTGTTAAATAATAATTTGTTATTTGTCCTGTAATTTCATTTGTTGAACTCTCTTTGCATTCGTAATAACGGATTTTATAATTTTCGTCTCCTTTTGTAGCCTTAATTTTAAATGATTCTTTAACAATATCTTGATTTGTAATTATAACATAGAAATTTGTGCCTGCTCCTTTTGGAAGATAAAATGTTTGTGATGATAATGTTGTATTCATAAAACCGATGTAAACATCAGGCTTAACTCTAATAGAATTTAAAACAAACTCATCATAAACATCAGGATAACCTGAAAGATTTAATCTATATTTTAAAACAGTTGTATCAGATGAATTAACTCCTGTATTTAAAATCTTTAATTTTATAGTTTTATAACTTCCAGCGGGTATTGAATAAGTTATACCCTGTGAAACAACAGAGTAGGGGATTAAAACATCATTTGTTAAATATTGAATTGCAGAGATTGCACCGCTTCTTTCGTATTCTTTAAAAATAAAATCAGCGGAATTTGTTCCTGTTGCTTCATTATGTAAGAATATTACAAATTGATTTGTTTCATTTTCTTCAATTTTAGAATTTAAATAATCATTTGTTGCCCCCTGACCCCAACCGAACATTTTATTATTTTGCAAATTACTTACTGCAACATCAGGAAGTCCTTCAACTATTTGACCTATAAACCAGATTCTGTCTAAACGAATTTTCTCCGAACTTGTTTTTAAATTATTGTAAAAATATATCTGGTCACCAACTGCGCCTTGGGTCGCAACAATTGTAAATTTAATAGCTTTTAAATAACCTGCTGAATTAGTAAATGAAAAACCTATATTTGAATTTGTTACAGAACTTGTTATATTCTCAGAATTAGCAATATTAGTAAAACTGAAATTCCATTTTGATGGGTCATTATTAGAAACTTTTACAAAATAGTTAAAAGAGTCAGTATATATTCCTTCATTTTTAAGCCAGACAGTTGTGCTTCTTGGATAATTTAAAATTACTCCAAGAATAAATTTATTCGTTTCGTTAAATGTTGTATCAACTCTTCCTCTTCCTACATTTCCATCTGAAAGATAAATTTCAGGAAAACCTCTTTTAATTTCGCAATATAAAGTTCCTAAATCTCTACGATTCGTTTTTGTAGTTGAATAAGAATTTAATTTTATAAAAAGTTTATTTCCAACAGCACTATTTGTTGATGAAATTCCATAAAATTTTGGATAAGATATAACTTTAACTTCTTTTGTTGCGCCTGGTGAAAGATTTTTAAAAAGAAGTCCTGAGTTTGTAATATAAGAAGAGACATCAATATTATTTGTTAAAAATTTGACAACCCAATTTGTTAGTGAACCACCATAATTACTTAAAATAGAATGAAGCTTAAAACTCTCTATGCTACCTCCATCATTTTGAATTTTTATTATATATGAATTTGAAACGCCACTTATTGAATTAACAGACTTTGTTTGGTCAGTATAATTATTATCGCGATACATATCATTCCCGAAATTTTCAATAATTAAATCTGGTTTAAGTTGAACGCCAATATTAGAGAATAGAGCAACATCCATTTGAGATGGCACTTCAATAGAATATATTTTAAAGTTAATTATTTTTAAATTGTCAGGTGGACAAATTGCAAGCGGTTTAACTTTTACTCTTATTTTTATTGATTTATTAGTTTGTAATGAAATATTTGTTCCATTTGTTACAGAGCTTGTTATGTTTATATTGTTTGTATCAAAATATTCAATTTTCCAATAATTATCTGAGCCGCTACCTTTATAGAAAATCGTATCAGGGTCAGTTGGACTTTTGTTTATAATCTTAACATAATAATTTTGTGTCTCTTCTGTCTCTATTTCTAATCTCTTGTAAAAGCTTTGCCCTGTCCCATTTGTAGTGTAATAATTTATGCCATAATAAGTAATATCATTTGTTGATATAATTAAATCTGGTCTTAATTTTTTATTGTAAGGTCTTAAATAAACTGAATCAATAGTATAATTTTTTGTTAAACTTTTCGCTGTAATTTTTAAATTTAAAAATTGTCCTGATGGAACATTTGTATCAGGAGTATAAGTGCAGGTTATTACTTTATATCCACCAGGAGAAAGGGAATAATTTACGCCATTTATATTTGTTATCTGTGATGTTATATCATTTCCATCATTATAAGAATTTTGCCAATTATTATTTGGTAATTTATCAGCTTTAACATTTATAATATCAGGCATTGCACCGTTATTTTTTATTTTAACATAGAAATTTATAGCTCTATTTGGAACGGTTTTTAAAAGCATAGTTTGAGTATAAGAGGTATTTGTCCAAAAGTAAATATTTTCGCCAATTATATTAGTAAAAGCTAAAGAATCAGATATAATTGCGTCAGGTTCAACTTTAATAGAAGTAACAGAAATTTCAGCTTTATCCATTCTTAAAGGGTCATTTGAAGGAATTGTTTTAAGAGAATTTATTTCAAAATTAAAAGTAATTTTTTCGTTCTGATTTGCAGAATATAAAGGTCTAACTAAAACACCAATTTTATTTGAACTTGAAGCATTTATATTTAAATTTACTGGCGGAATAATTTTAGAAGAGGTTGAGAAATTTGTAATAATAATTTGCCAGTGAGAGATTGAACCATTTGAAACATTTGTAACAGCTGAAAGTCTTATATTATCATTTGAAAGCCCGTCATTTTGAATTAGTAAGTAATTTGTTGAAATCTCTTCAAAATTTTGAATAAAAGAATTGGCATTTGTCCAGATTTTTTGAATTGATATATTTGGATATTCGTTGGTATTATTCCCAAGCCAATTTCCATCTGATTTTTTTAAAAGTAAATCAGGTTTATATTTCCAGGCAACTGTTTTTATTCTAACAGAATCATGCAAACCCTCACTTCTACCAACATAAGAAGAAATGTAAATTATCTTTTCCATTCCTTCAGTTGCTGTATTTTTTGGAGTAATTTCAACTTTTATTGTCTTAAATCCTGATGGTGGAAGGTTTGTTATAAGATAACCTGTCCAGGATGTTACAAAAGATGTGATATCATTTGCGCCATCATAATATTTTATTGTCCAGTAAGTATCACCGCCATAGCCATAGAAATAAAAATTAGTTTTATAATTCCCTGTATTTTTTAAACGAATATAATTTACTACTTTATTTATTCCATTTGCAAGGACATAATTTGTAATTTGCTGATAACTTGCAAGTTTTTCAATAACATTTTCACCTGAAAAATTTGTATTTGAGGAATGAGAATATAAAAGGTCGCCTGTGTAATATTCAATTGCATTTATTGTAAATTCATCAATTTCGGGTCTTTGAAAGCCATCTGAGGTAAAAACAATTTTATATCTAAAATCCCAGCCAGGTCCGAAAAAATTTATAATTTTATCATTTGTAGCAGGCATCCAGGTATTACCACCATTATGAGAAAAATATATCTCAATTCCACCACCATTTGTAGAAGATATTAAGTTTGTTAATTTTGCGCTTCTAACAGAAATTGCAGGCGGATTAAACGGAATTTGAACTGAAGAACAATGAGATTTTACCATATAATTTACTTTTATAACATTTGTTGGTCCTGCCTGTAAAACTCCAGAAGAATTATATTTCGCAATTTTTATATAATAAAATGGAGCATTGTATTCAAGCCAGGCAACATATACATTATCAGATTCATCTGAAGCTATTTTGGGATGATAAGAATATAAAGAAGGACCGGACAAAATAACATCACTTCCAAAATTTTGACCACTACCGTCAGATTTGTATTCCATAAATTTTATTTGAGAAGTTGTTGTATCCTTCCAAATAATATAAATATTTTTTGTGCTATTTTTAAGAGCAATGTCTGGAAACAATTGCTCACCATAAGTTGTTATATTAACTTTTTTATCAGTCGCCCAGCCTGCAGGATGATTACCATTTGTAATGTCAATCTTTTGTAAAAATATATCATAATCACCATCTCTTCTGTCTGCCCCGGCTATGTAAAGATAACCTTGATTATCTTTTATAATTGGAACAGCAGCCTCAGGATAGTAACCTGAGTTAGTGCCTCTTGAATCTATATCTATACCATTGTTTCCATTCCATTGCCGATTTCCTGTTTTTAATGATAACCTATTAACATAAATTCCAAATTCTCTTGAAGGAGACCACCACCAGCCTTGAGCTGTTATATAAATATTGGTTAAAGCAAATTCTATATCACAACCTCTTGGAAATCCTGGTGGATTGTTTCCAGCGCCTCCAAGCCAATATGGAGATTCTACGCGCCATAAAACATTTGTTCCATTTGCAGGGATTCCATAAGCATAACCCCTGTCGCCACTACCTATAACATTCCACACAACTGCTAAATATAAATTTGTATTTGTTGAAACTACTGACTCAATTTTCTCTACCCAATAATGAGCATCATCTCCAACAGTATCAACTCTCAAAGGATTAGACCAAACTTTAACAGGATTTCCGCCAGAATCATCAATTCTTTGTGAATATAATCGCCACATACCACCTGTCTGCACAGCATAACTTATATATATTGCGTGCGAATCGTAAACTGCTATGTCAGGTCTATAACCTAAAGAAGAAACAACATCAACAAGATAATTACTTGCCCAACTATGAGATAAATCATTTGCATTAAGTTTCGCAAGATATATGTGATAATTGCCATCATCTCTCTGGTCAGCCCAGGTAATGTAAATCTTTCCATTGGTATATACAATGTCTCCCCATTTATAAAGCCAACTATCAGAAGGATAATAAGGAACAACATATCCATCTTTTGCTTTGCCTTCTTCAATTGAAAAATTGTATTCGTATAAGTTGCTATTATTTGTAAATCTTTCAGTAAAAGAAGGATATTGCGCTTGAATTACAAAAGGAAATAAAATTATTAAAATAATAAAAAATTTACTTTTCATTTATAAATCCTCCAATTTTTAAATTTTATATTATTTTCATTTGTAGTGTGAACTTTTATGTTCGCCTTTTTTTAATCTCCTCTTTTTTGTAGGGCACCCTTAAGGGTGCCCTACAACTACTTTACCTCAATTTCAATTATGTTGCTCGGTTTTACAACATTATTTCCAAAAGTTATCTCCAATTGAGCAAAATATTTTTCAGGTAAAACCGGTAAATTTTGCGCATCCTTCCCATCCCAAATAGCATTCTTAAAAATCCCCGAACCTTTAATTTCACGAATAATTGCCCCATCTTTATCTTTAATTATAAGCCTCCAAGCTTTTTGCGCAATCTTTATCGGCTTTAATAAACTAAATTCTATCTTATCCTTCTCTTTAATAACAGTTTTATTACAATCTAAAACTACATCATAATCATCTTCACTTATAAAAATTTTATCAATTGAAGAAGCATTTAAATTTTCACCAATGTCACTTACTCTAACAATCGCTCTATATTTCCCATCTTTTAATTTTTTATTGTTATAATCTATCCCTTTCCATTCAATCTCTTTTGTAACAAATTTAACATTCTCTAAACCTGTCTCTTCTTCTTTATAAACAACTTTTCCATCCTGCTCAATATAAAATCCCCATTTATCAATTCCATTATCATCTTTAATTTCAATTTTAAATTTTATTTTTTCTAACCCATTTTTAACAGATATTAAAGAATTGTCAGCAGAAAAATTTATTTCAGGTGGCGTAATATCCTTCAGCCTCTTTTCAAAAGCAGTATCAATTTTATATGTTAAATTGATTTCATGAGTAAAACCTAATTGACCAAAAGGTTCAAGTGTGTAACTTAAATCTACACCATAATATTGAAAAGAAATTCCTGTTCTAAATTTAGAAGTAAAACCAAGTTCTCCTGACGGCACAGTTGTATAACCTAATCTAAAAAATGCTATATTCCTAAAAGAATATTCAGCACCAATTTTTAAATTAAAACCAATATTTTGAACAGAGGCCAAATCAGCAGTTGCTGAAATAGAATGTAATTTGTCAGATGAACGAAAGAAAGTATAATAACCACCAAGCACCATACCCATAGGTATTTGCTCCGTTCCTATACCAATGTTTTTTATAACAAAACCAATTCCTATTCCCTGAATAACACTCCTTGCTCCAATATCTAATGCTAAGGCTGTTGCAGATGAATCAACAATTTTACTATGAGAAATTTTTAAAGTTGCACCTGCTGAAAGAATCCCAAAAAATGAACGCTTATACGATGCCCCGATTAAAATTTCATTCGCTTTAAGCATACTTGTAAATTCATTCAAATCATCATAACCTGCTTCCTCAGCTGTCCAAACAACTAATCCTAATCCCCAATAGCCCTGTAAAAATTCTTTTGATGATCCAAAAAATTCGTAATTTTTCATATCAGCAAATTTCATTTGGTAGCCTAATGTAACAATACCATATTTGGGCTCTGGCATCCCTGCCGGATTCCAAAAAATTGCAACAGGGTCATTCCCTACTGCAACATAACTACCACCCAAACTTAAAGGCCTTGCGCCATAATCACTTTCTAAAAGTGAAGAATATAAAGCAAAAGGCAAAAGTAAAAAAATTATTATAAAATTTTTCATTTAAAAACCTCCTATCAAAATTTTGATAGCGTTATAAATAGGAGACTTATTAAAAAATAGACTTTCCTCCCGATATTTATATTATTGATTTCTCAGGAGGAAAGTTATGATACTACAATTTTCACTTACTTTTAATATCGGTT
>Ga0308390_1000785_pt1 | contig 21800 bp, 7 predicted proteins | sample Hotspr2Sample149_FD_202358 | JGI IMG/M metagenome (GOLD analysis project Ga0308390, IMG submission 202358) | Hot spring phototrophic mat microbial communities from Mushroom Spring, Yellowstone National Park, Wyoming, United States - 20040719_149 ...
TGCGGCTGCCGTTGCGGCGCCAGCAGGTCGTTCTCACGCATCAGCCGCAGCACGCGGCGCATCGAGGTGCGCACCTCGCGCACCCGCAGCCGCGCCCACACCGTGCGATGGCCTTCGCCATAGAAGGGCGATTCCTGGGTGGTGGGCCGGATCTCGGCCAGGAGATCTTCATCGCTACAGCTCGTCTTGGGGCCACGGCGGGCAAGAGGCCGCAGCAAGAGGGGCCGCCGTCGTCGCTCGCAAAAGGTCGACCGCGGCAGGCCCCACGCCTTCAGCACCCGAGAGGCGCCCCTATGGCCGCCCTGTGGAGGCCGACCGGGCGCGGCTCATTTCCTCGACCTCCACCGCAGAAAAGGCTTCTCGTCCTCCATGCGCCGGATGCGCTCGCGCAGCAGCTCGTTCTCCATGGCCATCTCGGCGATGAGTCCCTTCTGCCGCCGGCGCTGCTCGTCGGGCTGGGCCACTGGCCGGACTTTGAGCGCCTCAGCGCCGGCCGACAGAAAGAGGTCGCGCTACTCGCGAGGAGCGCCGGCAGCTGCGCCAAATTTTCGGCTCGTGGACTCCGGATCGGCGCCACGAAGCAGCTCCGGAACGACGCCCGCTTCGCGCCTGGCCGAGCCAGCAGCCCTTTCCGCCGCAACCGGTTTCTGTCCTCGCATAGGTCGGGCTCGAGGCTCATTCTGCGGGTCTGGACACCGAAACATTCACGTTGGATCCAGCTCACCCCTTGTTTCGCAAATCAGTGTCAAACGAAATCTTGCTGCTGGAGGGCGTTTTCCCGGACCGGGCAGCCAGCCCGATGCCTCTTTCAATGCGGCAAACTGCAGCGACGGTTCACGCTTTAGTGAGGGCGATGTAATTCGATGTAAAAGGAGCTTGAAGATCCTGTATGTATGAATCCACGGCGTGGGATGATCGTTCTCTGTCTCTCTGTTTTGCATCTTTGGTCGCAAGGCGCTAGTGGCAGTCTCACGGGACTCGTCAGGGATCCTTTGGGCTCCTCGATTCCGCAAGCGAAACTGACCCTCGTGAACGCCGCGACGCAGGAAAAGCTGACGGCGGGGGTCACCGAGGCGGGATCGTTCAACTTTCCCAACATCAAGATCGGCCGCTATGAGCTGACGATCGAGGCGGATGGATTTCGGCGGATGGTGATCGAGAACGTCTATGTCGAGGCTGGAGCGCCGACCCGGGTGGACGTGACGATGGAAGTGGGGGGAACGGCGGAATCCATTTCAGTCAGGGCGGAACCGCCGCTGCTGCAGACCGAGACCTCCTCCGCCGGCACGGTCGTCAATCGCGGATTGCTCGACAAGGTGCCGTTCCAGCTCGCCGGCACCAACCGGGACGTCACCAGCTTCATCCGGCTTGTCCCCGGGGTCGTCTCCGACGCCAACAATTTCAATGTGATGATCACTGGCGGGCGCCAGCACGCCACCGAGGTGTTGGTTGACGGCGTGACCAACATGTACAGGGGAGCCTTCGGATCTCCCTTCTCGATCCGGCCCAGCATGACGAGCGTCAGCGAGTTCCGGGTGGAGACAGCCGTCCCTCCGGCCGAGTATGGAAGAACCTCGAGTGGGGTGGTGATCATGACAACGAAATCCGGCACCAACGACTTGCATGGAAACGCGGAGTTCCTGGTTCGCAACAACGTTCTGGATGCGCGCCGTTACAACGCCCGCCAGGCCGACATCACCCGCCAGGGGGAGGGAGCCTTCAACCTGGGAGGACCCGTGATGCTGCCGAAACTGTACAAGGGACGTTCGCGGACGTTCTTTTTCACTGATGTCACGGTATTCCGCCGAATCAACGAGCCGCAGGGCATCGTTCGCACCGTCGGCACGCTGCCGATGCGAAGCGGAGACTTCTCGGCCGTGCCGCAGATCATTTTCGACCCTGAGGCCAGCACTACCCAGGCGCGGACGCCGTTCCCGGACAACCGGATTCCGGCCAACCGCATCAGCACGTTCGCGCGAAACCTGCTGGAAGTGATTCCTCCGCCAAACCTGCCGACGCCGGCTGACAATTTCACGGGTTCGCAGCGCAACATCGAAAAGATGACGGTATTGTTGATCAAGCTGGATCACAACTTCAACGACCGGCACCGCACCACGCTGATCGGGCGCCCGAGCTGGAACGTGCGCGACAACTACAACGGGCCTTGGGGGCCAGCCCGGCTAGAGGGGTTCTATGACAAGCCCTACGCCCCGCACATCAACATGAGCTATGACTGGATCATCACGCCGAGCCTGCTGAACCGCTTCACCGCAGGCTACACCAACTGGTTCAGCCTGTTTCTGCAGACGCCGTCGATTCGCTACCAGGTGCCGGGTTCGTTTGGACCGGGATTTCCCGTTCTGCTCTTCGCCGGCCAAGGCTTGTCGCGAATCGGGGAGAACGTCGACCGCACCGTGGGGTCGAACCTGATCAATTTTCAGGACTCTCTCAGCTACAGCCGCGGCAGGCACAACTACAAGTTCGGGTTCCGTTTCGACTGGCTGGAGGACAACACTGAGACCTTGGGCAACCGCAACGGAACGTACACGTTCTCTCCCGTCACCACCTCATTTCCGGGACGTGCCAACACGGGACATGCATTCGCCAGCTTCCTCCTCGGGGCACCATCGACAGCTGCGATGCAATTCGGATTCCCGATCCTGGGGCGGTCCACTGCCTGGGGTTTCTACGCGCAGGACGACTGGAAGGCGACCTCTCGGCTGACGCTGAACTACGGGCTCCGCTACGAGATTCAGGAGCCGTGGTACGAGCGGGACGGCAATGTCAGCAACCTCGACCTGGCCCTGCCCAATGCAGCCGCGGGCGGCCTTCCCGGCGCCTACGTTTATGGCGGCAGAGGCGATGGACGCACGGGCCAGAGACGTTTTGTTGACAATTACTACCGGGGCTTTGGCCCCCGCCTCGGCCTGGCATACCAGCTGACCTCGCGCACCGTGTTCCGGGCTGGAGCCGGCATCTTCTACGCGCCGCGGCGAGGTACCGGGCTGATCACTGACGGCTTCAGCTCCAACGTGTCGGTTTCGAGCCTGGACGGTGGATTGAGCCCTGCGTTCTTCCTGGATGCGGGCTGGCCGTCGGCCGTCGCAGTCCGGCCCCCGTTCATCGACCCCACCCGGATGAACGGATTAGCGGTTTCCCATGTCAACAGGGACGGCGTGCGCGGCTCCGGAAGGTTGTCGCGCACCTACCAGAGCCATGTGGGCATCCAGCAGCGGCTGGGCCCGTCGCTGTTTGAGGTGGCGTGGGTTTCGACGCAGGCGCGTCACATCCCCAACAACACGCTGGAGAACCTGAACCAGGTCGACCCCCGCTATCTCGCTCTCGGCAACCTGCTGACGCGCAACATCAGCGACCCCGCCGTCGCAGCCGCCGGATTCGGGCCTCCGTTCCCGGGATTTCGAGGGACTCTGGCCCAGGCTTTGCGGCCTTTTCCTCAATTTCAGACAATCAATTACATCGATTCGCCCAGCGGAAACACGAATTACCACGCACTGCTGGCGAAATTTGAACAGCGTTTTTCAAGCGGATTGACCTTGCTCGCATCCTATGCATTTTCAAAGAACATCACCGACGCCGAGCAGGTTCTCGGCAGCTATGCAAGGCTCCAGAACAGCCAGGACCGGCGCTCCGAGCGGGCGGTGGCCAACATCGACACGCCCCACAGGTGGATCAGCAGCGTCGCCTATGATCTCCCGTTCGGGAAAGGCCGCCGTTGGCTGAACAACGGGTTGGCGGCGCAACTGCTCGGCGGCTGGTCTGTGGCGGGCATCCTGTCCTACCAGAGCGGCCAGCCCCTGCGGATCACCATCCCCAACAACCTCCCGCTGTTCACCGGGCAATTGCGGCCAAATCTGGCGCCTGGCGTGAATCCTTTTGTCGCGAACGACCATGCTAGCTTCCGTCCGTTCAACTCCCTGACGGGGGACCGCGGCGACGTACAATTGAATGCCGCAGCATTTGTAGCGCCTCCCCCGTTTACTTTCGGCAATCTGGCCCCATACCTTCCCACGGTGCGGAGCTTCGGCTTCTCCAACGAGGACATCTCGCTTGCAAAACGCTTCGTCCTGCGCGAAGGGCAGTTTGTCGAATTGCGGACCGACTGGTTCAACATGCCCAACCGCCGGCAATTGAATGCGCCTGTCACTGACCTGACCAGCCCGAATTTTGGTCGCATTACCGGCCAGAAGTCTGCACGGGTCATCCAGCTTGGCATGCGCTACTCTTTCTGACTCATCCTGCAATGCTGTTATCCGCTGTTGACTGCATTAACCACCTCGACGGGATTGCGGCTGACAATCACTTGCGGTTTTCCGAAAAGGTCCCAAAGCGGGGTCGTGGGGCTGCGTTCGCGGCGGCAAAGAGCCGGTTCATCGCGGCAATACTCGTGGTTCAGGCGCTGCTGCCGACGGCGAGAGTATCCGGACAACAGTCGCTACGCTTGCCGACAGGGGCGGTCATCCGCCCTCTGGGCGAGCGCTTCGCACTGGACACTTTCCCCTGGCAGGTCATCGATGCGCCGACTCAGCAGGCCTCGTTCGTGTTGCACATCGGCTACCGGCCTCCCTCCCTCGCGGTTTTGAACCTGAAGACAATGCGAATCACGGCGCGGGTTTCTCTCGAGGACGCCGGCTATTCGATGGCCTGGGATCCGCGCCGCTCGATTCTCTACGTCGCCGGCGGCTACGCCTCCTGCGTGCACGTGCTGGAATGGCGGCAGGGAGGGTTTCAGGAGCTGCCCCCGTGGCAAATGGCTCAACCAGATCAACAGCGGTCCATGGTGGCCGGCGTGGCGCTTTCGCCCGACGGAGCCACGCTAGCCGTGATCGAAACCTACCAGGACGCCATCGCCCTGTATCGGACAACCGACCGCCGCCTGCTCCGCCGCTGGACCGGGTTGGCGCGGCCCGTCACGGCGGTCTTTTCTCCTGATAACCGGTTTCTGTATTTCGCCGAGGCCGGTGGGCCGCGGGTATCGCGCGCCTTGGTGGAGACCGGAGAGGTGGAAGGCGGTCCCGCGGTTTCTGGCGGCCCGGCTGACCTGCTACTCCTGCGAGGTCGCCTTCTGGCCGCCTGCGCCAATTCGAATTATGTTGATGTACTCGAAGCCGAGCAGGGCAAGCCGTTGCGCCTGGTTGAGCGGTGGAACCTAGCGCTCTCTCCCCGCTCACCACAGCAGGTCAGCCCGACCAGATTGCATCTTTCGAGGGACGAGGAAACACTCTACGCTGTCCTCTCCGACGCCAACGCCGTTGCGGTGCTGCGGGCGCGCGACGGCCGCCTCAAGGGCCTCATCCCCACGGGCTGGTACCCTTCTTCGGTTGCTGAACTGGCCGACGGACGGCTTATCATTCTGAACGCCAAGGGATTCGGAAGCCGCCCCAACCCCGGCGGGCCGGATCCGACCCGGCATCCGACCATGACGCCCCAGCTTCCCAGCGAGATTGAATACATCCCTCTGGTACAGTTGGGCGGCGCGCAGTGGATCCGGAAACCGGACGCTGCCTTCTTGAAGCGGTCAACCGGCGTGGTGCGCAGGATCCATCTCGGCGAGCCGAAGCGACCGCAGAGGCTCCCTGCCTGGCATCCCCTTCCGGCGAGACCCGGCGGCCCTTCGCCGATCCGGCACGTGATATATATCATGAAGGAAAACCGCACCTACGACCAGGTGCTCGGCGACCTGGAAATCGGCAACGGCGATCCTTCGCTGTGCCTGTTTCCCGAAAAGATCACGCCCAATCACCATGCATTGGCGCGCGAGTTCACGCTTCTGGACAATTTCTACGTCAACGCCGATGTGAGCGCGGAAGGCTGGCACTGGAGCTCGGCGGCAATCGTTCCGCACTACATCATGCGTTCGTGGCCTGCCGTCTATGCAGGCCGGCGGCGGGGGATGACCGCACCTCGCAGCGCCAGCCGGGATCGTGAGGATCCCCTAACCCGCCCCGAGCGCGGCTACATCTGGACCGAGGCAATCCGGCGCGGCCTCTCTTTTCGCAACTTCGGCTTCTTCGTGCAAAACATCCCCGGGGTGCGGTTCGGTGATCGTGTGGTGGCAGGCGTCTCCGATCCGGACCTGCTGCCGTACACCTGCCCCCGTTACGCCGGATACGACCCCGACTTCCCCGATGTGGACCGGGCTCGGGTCTTTCTCGAAGAACTGGCTGAGTGGGAGGCGTCAGGATCGATGCCCCGCCTTGTGGTCATGGTTCTTCCCAACGACCACACATGGGGGACCGCCCCGGGCAAATTGACGCCCTATGCCTCGATGGCCGACAACGACCTTGCTTTGGGAATGATCGTGGAAGCCGTTTCGCGGTCCCGTTTCTGGCCAAACACCGCCATTTTTGTGCTCGAAGACGATGCGCAAAACGGTGCTGATCACGTCGACTCGCACCGCGCGCCCGCCTACATCCTTTCTCCGTACACCCGAGGCCGGCGCACGGATTCGACTTTTTATAACACCACTTCCATGTTGCGCACGATCGAGTGGATTCTTGGGCTCTCCCCCCTGACGCACTACGACGCCGGCGCTCCTCTGATGGCAGGCGCCTTCAACGCAAAGCCCGATCTTCATCCCTACCGTGCGCGTCCGGCGCAAGTTCCTTTGGACAGCAGAAACCCGGACTCCCTGGAGGCGGCGGAGCTGGCTCGCCAGCTGGACTTTTCCCGGCCTGACGCCGTCGATGACGCGACTCTTAACGCGATATTGTGGACTGCCTTGCGGGGCACACCGCCTCCTCCCGTCGTGCGGAGCGTGTTTCTGGACTGAGCGGCCACAACCGAATTCCGTTCCTGATTCAGCATTTCCGACCGGGACCCACAAACCCGCAGCATCCCCGGCTCCAGGTCTTTGTAAAGAAGTCCGTTCGGGCCGGCGCAGAGGACGCAGCTCGAACTGGCAGCCGCCATGGTCGACGGTTATCTGCCCAAAGCCTTCCACAACAGACCTGTAATATTCGTTTTAGCTCGGCTTAACTTTGACGGTGCATGCTGCAAATATGAGAAGATCCACGATTTCTATTGCAATCGCTTGTTTTGTCTTGCTTTCATGCCTGAGCCGGGCTCAGACAGGCATGGCCAACGGCGCAATTGAGGGTGTCGTGCTGGACGCGTCAGGCAGTGTGGTTTCCGGCGCGCTGGTGCGCGCCCGAAGCATCACGACCGGCTTCGTCAGGGAAAGCCGAAGCGACGACAGCGGACGCTTCTCCGTGCCACTGCTTGCTCTGGGAACCTACGAGGTCACGGTGGAAGCGCCTGGCTTCGCCACCTATACGAGAAGCGGTATCGATGTGGGCGTGGGGCAAGCGAGCTTTCTGCGCGTGGATCTGTCGGTCGCCCCCACCCAACAGGCGGTCACCGTCGAGGCGGATGCATCGATCCTTCGGCTGGAGCCTTGGGTGGCAAGCCGGTTGACCTCGGCCAGCATGAGGAATCTGCCCATCACATCGCGGAATGTGCAGAATCTGGCCTTGTTCGCTGCCGGCTTGAACGGCCGGCGGGACGACGAATTCGGAACCACCCAGTTCGCCTTCGGCGGAATTCAGCGGCGTGGGTTCATGGTGGACGGAGCGGACAACACACAGCGCGGCGGGCAATTCCGGCTGGGTATTTTTTCCACCGAGGCTATTGCTGAAATCAGCGTGATTCAGGGCGCCATGTCGGCTGAATATGGCCGGACCGTGGGTGGCATCGTGAACATGGTGACTCGGGGTGGAACTAACGAGTGGCACGGCTCGGGGCTGGTGCTGACGCGGCGGCCGGGCCTGATCGCCCGCCCGTCGCTTGCTTCCACAAAGCCTTTCCAGCAATGGGGCGTTTACGCGGCCAACCTCGGCGGCCCCATTCGCAAGGACAAGCTCTTCGTGTTCGGAAACTGGGAATACCAGCCTATCGACGCGCCGCGTCCGATCACCATCAGCCCGGCCAACGCGGAGGCTTTGAGGCTTCCCCCGTCGGAGCTGGGCAACGCGCCCTTCGCCCAGCGTTTCCGCACCTATCTCGCCCGAATGGATTACAACCTCGCCCCCCGCAACTTCGGTTTTGTGCGCTATGGATACTTTTACACCCCCTCGCGCTTCAACACCTCCGGCGGCCTGCTGGCGAAAAGCGCCGGGAACGACTTCAATGACCGTCAGGGTTCTGGCGTGGCGCAGCTGACATCGATCCTGTCGCCGTCGGTTGTCAACGAGTTCCGTTTTGGCGACCTTTTCCGGCGTTTCTGGCGGCCTCCGGTTTCAGGAGTAGTGGGGCCGGTCACCAATATCACCGGCGTGGCCACGCTCGGCTCGAATCCGAGTGCGGGCCAGTACTACCTGGAGCACCAAAACCAGTTCGTCAACAATCTTTCCTGGAGGCTCAGGCGGCACAACGCGAAAGCGGGCGCCGACATTGCACGGATCTACGTGCGGCAAATCGATCGCCTGGCGCAGACTTTTACGTTCGCCAATCTCGCCAGCTATCTTGCCGCGATTAGCGGCACGCCCAATCCTGCCAATGGGCGGCCCGGAACCCAATATGTAACGCTCAGCCAGCAATTCGGCGATAATTCCGCCACACATGCCACCGGATCGGTCAATGTCTTCCTTCAGGACGATTGGGCCATCACCAGAAACCTCACCCTGTCTTTGGGCATCCGTTACGAAAATCTGCTTTATCCGGATTTGAATGCCAACGCCCTCAGACCGGAATCCCGCAAAATTCCCGGCGATTCCAACAACTGGGCGCCGCGCGTGGGCTTCGCCTGGTCTGCCGCGAAAAGACTCGTGCTGCGCGGCGGCTACGGATTGTTTTACGACACGCTGAATCTGCGGTTGATCAGCGCCGCAATCCGGGGCGATGGCGAGCGCGTCAAAACCTTCCGGGTCGCAGGTAACAGCGCCGCTGCTCCCCCCTACCCGGTCGGCTTCACCGCCCCGCCCTCCGACCCTGCGTTGGCCGTCTTGCCCAGCGTATTCGGATTTTCGCAGGACTTCCGGACCATGTACGCCCACCAGGCGAACTTCCAGCAGGAAATCGCGATCCTTGACGACTTGTCGGTGACTCTCGGCTACCAGTTCTACGGAAGCCGTCGGGCGCCGTTGCTGGTGGATATCAACCTGATTCCGAGTAGCAACTTCCGGCCGGACGGCCGCGTCATCTTCAGCACGCAGCGTCAGGATCCGCGCTTCAATCAGATCCAGGTGCTGCAAAGCGTCGCCAACGGCTGGTACCAGGGCGGTTTCATCGCTGCGAATAAACGATTCTCGCGGGGCTTCCTCGCCACCGCCAGCTACACATTCGGCAGGGCCGAGAATATGAACGATTCCACTGGCGATGCCGGTTCGCCCGTGTCCGATCCGTTGAACTTGCGGCGCGACTACGGGCCGTCTTCGGCCGACCAGCGCCACCGCTTCGTCCTGCAGGCCGTCTGGCAGCCAGCCGTGTCGCGTAACGCATTTGGCGCTGCCTTGTGGAACGGCTGGATGATCGCCCCTAACGTTACCCTGACCTCGGGCTTCCCGGTGAACGTCGTGGCCGGATCGGATCTGAACAACGACCTGGTCAACAATGACCGGCCTGACTTTCGACAGCGCCATGACGTGCGCGGACCCGGCTTCAAGGAGATCAACCTCCGGGTGAGCCGGACGTTCAGCCTTTGGCGTGAGCGTTTGAGCCTCGAGCTCATCGGCGAAGCGGAGAATCTCTTCAACTCGACCAATGCTGCCTGTGGCATCGGCGGCTGCACCGGCGCCGTCGTGAATCGTTTCGGCGCGCCCGATTTTTTGCGCATCACAAGCGCACTCAATTCTCGGCAAATTCAGGTTGGTGGGCGGTTGAAATTCTGACGCCCTCGGTCTTCGACCGCCTGCCGGGTTTCCAGACCATGCTGATCAGCCGCCGTCAAACGCTCGCTCTTGCAGCATCGCCTGTGGCCGGTGCACTGGCCCGTGACGCGCCAAGAAAACTGATTGTCATCTCGGTCGACGGGCTGGATCATCGCTATCTGAAAGACGCCGACAGGCTGGAATTGTGCATCCCCGCCCTGCGTCGACTGATGAAGGAGGGCGTCTGTGCCGACGGCGTCGTCGGGGAGGTGCCTACCGTGACTTGGCCTTCGCACACGACCATGGTCACCGGAGTGCCCCCGCGCGTTCACGGCATCCTTTCCAACAGGCGCCCTGCTGCCGGGGGCGGAGACTATTACTGGGAGCTGGATCTGTGCAAGGTCCCCACTTTGTGGCACACGGCGCATGCAGCAGGTCTGAAGACTGGAGCCATCACATGGCCCGTCACGGTCACCACGATCATTGACTTCAATCTTCCAGAATACTTCCAGCGACGGCGAGGAGGCGCAATGGATTTGCGTTCAGTTGCCTCGCGCGCCACCCCGGGGCTGGTTGACAAAATCGCAAGGGCTTACCCATCGTTTGCGCAGGAATGGATGGACGACCGAACACGAATGTTGGCCGCGCTGTATCTGGTCAAACAGGAAAAGCCCGACTTCCTGGCTGTCCATCTGGTAGATCTGGATAGTGAGCAGCACGACAACGGCCCGTTCAGCCGTGAGGCCTGCGCGGTGCTCGAATACACCGATGAACTGATCGCGCGCTTGCTTGATCATGTGCCGCAGGGATACGTGGTAGCTGTCGTCTCTGATCACGGCTTCCTTCCCGTGGAGCGCATTGTGCATATTCGGGCGTTGATGCAACAGCAGCAGGCGCCTGGTCGGATCTCGCTGACAGCGGGATTGGCGGTGGCCGAGGACGAGGCTGGAGCTGACTTTCTCGATCGCATGAAAGCGGATTCCCGGGCCGGAATTGGCCGCCGTGTTCCGGAGTCTGAGATCGCAAGGTTTGCGCCAGAGCTGACCGGCTCGAAGGCTGCCTACGAACCCGCTGACGGCGTGATGTTCGGGCCCGCCGACCACGGACAGGCCGTAGTATCCATCAAATTGCGTGGGGAACATGGCTTTTGGCCGGGAAGACCGGACTACCGCGCCGCGTTCATACTCTGGGGCGAGGGCATCGGCCGAGGCCGAATACCCGAGTTGCCATTGACTCGCCATGCCGGTTTGTTCTCCGAGACTCTTGGCGTCCCGCACCCGTGAACGCATCCAAGGGCTACCTCGCACGCCAGCGAATTGCCGGGCAGCGCGGAAGGCGGTCGGCTATCACGAAATCAATCTTTTGAGCAATGTTCTCCTGACACAGACTGCTGCCTCACGTGCACCACACCCCATTTCTGAGCCAAGTTGAATCATGATCACGGAGGGTTGGCAGGGCCAAAAATCGTTCTGGCGCGCCCGCCGTCGCGAATGGAAATGGGATTCTGTCCAGCAATCCGGAATCGTTGCGCCACCGGCAGAATTCCGCGAGCGCCTTTGCCAGTTTCCTGGAACCCGCTATTCGTTTGCGGCGCGAAGCTCCTTGGTCCCGGAAATTGTCCCGGCACCTCGGGACCCGCACCCTGCAAAGGAAAATGAATACCCAGACACTCCGCCGTGGCGTGATCCACCATGGCGAAAATCGTCACCCGGCCTTCGTCCACGGTGAAGCCCACCGTGGCGTCGATGTCCCGCATCTGGTTGGGCCGCTCGGCCAGGATCGTGCCGTCGTGGCGCTTCAGCTCGACCGGCTGCGGCTGCCGTTGCGGCGCCAGCAGGCCGTTGTCCCGCATCAGCCGCAGCACGCGGCGCATCGAGCTGCGCACCTCGCGCACCCGCAGCCGCGCCCACACCTTGCGGTGGCCTTCGCCATGGAAGGGCGACTCCTGGACGGTGCGAAGGATCTCGGCCAGGAGGTCGTCATCGCTGTAGCGAGTCTTTGGGCCGCGGCGGGCGGGCAGCCGCGGGCAGAGGGGCCGCCTGCGCCGCTCGCAGAAGGTCGACCGCGGCAGGCCCATGCCCTCAGCACTCGAGAGGCACCCATACGGCCGCCGGTGGAGGCCGACCGGGCGCGGCTCATTTCCTCGACCTCCAGCGCAGAAAAGGCTTCTCGCCCTCCATGAGCCGGATGCGCTCGCGCAAGGGCTCGATCTCCATGGCCATCTCGGCGATGACTCCCTTCTGCCGCCGGCCCTGCTCGTCGAGCCGGGCCACTGGCCGGACTTTGAGCGCCTCAGCGCAGCGGCCAGGAAGGCGTCGCGCCACTCGCTGAGCGTGGCGGCGGTGACGCCATACTTTCGGCTCGTCGACTCCAGATCGGCGCCACGGAGCATCTCCAGAACGACCCTCGCGTTGCGCTTGGCGGGGTGAGCTGTCCTTGCCGCCGCGGTCGGTTTCCGCATCGCGCGCCGGTCGCCCCCCGGGCTCCCTCTGGGAACCCGGAAACCGAAACATTCACGTTGCACGTACGCCTTCTATCGCAAATCAGTGTCTAACGAAATCGTGCTGCGGGAGACCGCGTTCTCCCTGCAAAAGCGGCAGGTCGGAGGCTTCGCGCGACGTCAGTGCGCCGCCTCGCACCCCGTGCGTGGCGACCGTGTTCAGGCTCTCTGCCTGCGCCCGGACGGTGATTTCCTGAGCCAGCGTCGGCAGCTCCAGACGGAACACCTGGTGCCATCGCTGCGCCGCCAGCAACTCAATGCCCTCAACCCGCAGTGCTTGCAGGCCCTCCGACCGGATCTCCTGGTCATACTTCCCCGGGTTGAGCCCCGGAAAAACGAACACCCCGGATTCGTTGGTCGCCGCACGGCTGGTCATGCCTTTGGCGGCCACCTTCAGGACCACCTCGGCATTCGCCAGCGGCGCGCTCAAGGGATCCGGAACCTGACCGCCAATTCGCGAAGACACGCTTTGCCCGTGGGCAATATCCGCAATTAGGGAAAACAGAGAGACAACGGCCGTGAGTGCGAGTCGCATATTCCCCTCTCCGCACTCTGAGATGATAAAATTCTATCAACAAGACGGACCGCCGACGGGAAGATCAACCATTGCGAGGTGAGCGGGTCAAGAATCGGGTTGGCTGGGCACAATTCGACGGTGACCGGCCAATGGCCTTTCGGTGACAGGGCGAATCCGTGTGAATCGCCCGGATTTGCCGGCAATCGCGCCGGTGCGGCGCGTCCCCGGAGATGCGACTTCGCAACCGGGATTCGGTCGCAAAAGAGCAGTTTCTGTACGGATGTCCGCAGCAACAGGCTTGTAATCATAAGCAGAGGCGAATGCGGATGAAAAATTCCGGGCACCGGAACGCATGAAGTCGCCCGAAAGCCGCGGCAAGCCGCATGATGAACGCGCCCAGTGTCCGCGACGGAATCGCGTGTCGGGGCGCGCATTGAGTGGCGACATTCTCGTATCATCAGAGCGTGTTGGGGGAGATCACCGAGATGAACCATGCGGGCAATGTTGGCAATCAGGCGGCAAAACGCCGCGGCTCTGCGTCTGGCGGCAGACGATTCCCGCCGCGAATTCGGTGTCAACTCCTATGATGCCTGATCGTACGGCCGTCGATCGTCCGAGAGGATGACCAGCGTTTGAGGAGGCATGATGGCCGGGAAAAAATTACCCATCGCATCATTTCTACGGCAATTCTTACCAGCCGCCATCCTGTTGTTGGCGGTATCGATAAACACACTTGCCGCTGACTGGCCGCAACTTCAATGTGATGCGGCCCGCAGCGGGTTTCAGCCGGCGATGACTCTGCACACCAGCCGGCACACGAACACCAACCCCGCCGGCTACGGTGCTCCAGTCTGGGCGTGGGACGCTCCGGAGCCTTTGTCCGGGCAGCCGGTTACGGCCTCTGGTCTGGTCGCGATCGGGACCACCGCCGGCCGAGTCCATGTGCTGGATGCCCGCACGGGGGCTGTCCGCTGGGTTCGCGATTTGGGCTCTCCGGTTCTGACCACATTGGCCATTGCCGACAACAGGGTGATCGTGCCAACCCACGCCGGAGAGTTGTTGGCTCTTTCCACAGCCGACGGGCAAACGGTGTGGAGCTACCGGGGCGCCCGGAAAGGCTATATGGCGGCGCCAGCCATCGCCGGGGGCGCAGTGCTGATCGGCGACAAGAGCGGGCGCTTCCACAGCGTCAACCTGCAAACGGGCGCGGCCCAGTGGGTTTTTGATGTCGGCGGCGCGCAGGATGCAGGAGCGGAAAGAGCGCCAATCACGGCCTCCGCCGCTGTTCTCGGCGACACGGTCTTCTTTGGCGCGGAAAACCTCTTCGCCTACGCTTTGAACCGGCAGTCCGGCGCAAGGCTGTGGCGGCGGCGCCTGAACGGACAGTCCTTCGGACGCATGTGGCCCGTGGCGAGCGCGCAGGCGGGCGGCGTGGTGATCTTCCGCACGGCGCCGGTGTACCAGTTCTCCCAGCTTCTGCTGGATGACGAGCGGTTCCTCACCGACACAAGCAATACAGGCGGCCAAACGACCATTCTCGGCACTCCGCAACAGTGGCTTGCCGAGCAGCGCGCCATCAGCCGGCGCCTGCGCGACAACCCGCACCGGCAATCGATGTGGGTGCTCCGCGCCAGCGACGGTACCGACCGCTACTCCGAGCCGTTGCCTGTCCTGTATACCGGGGGCAGCGGCGACGTTCCCGCAGCACCCGCCGTCGACGACCTGAACGGGCGCGCCTGGATCACCGCACGCTCGGCTTTCGCGCGGTTCGACGGCATCGGCGTGCGGCTTTATGGGGATCTGCTGAAGCTCAATCTCCGTTTCGATCCCGGCGTATACAACGACGGCACGGGCATCGAGGCTAGATTGGGCCTGCAATTCTTCCGCTGCATGGCCTCCCCTTCCAACTGCATGCAAGCCTGGGAAGACTTCCACAAGATCTCGGACGAGGCGGAGGTGCTCACGGCCACGCCGAACGCGGTGGTGGTGTCCAACTGGGTCTCGGTCGGCGGCGTGGATCTGGCCACCGACCGCACGTTCAACATCCGCTACTACAGCTCGGACGACACGGGCGCGGCAGGGCTTTATGGCACGCACATCGGAGCGGTCTTCGCCAACGGACAGGTTATATTGCGCGACACGCGAGGGCTGAAGGCCTATCGCGTGCCGCAGTGAGTTGCCGGGAGGACAGCCATGATTCGCATTCATCCCCTTCTGTTGTTGTTGATCCTTTTGGCGCCAGCTCCTGCGGCAGCCGTCGATGAGGCGGCTGCGCGGCGTTATGCGCTGGAACGGCTGACGGTGCGGGACCTCCGGGCGCCGGCAGCGCAGCTGCAAGCCGAGCTTGAGCAGGGAATCCTCCGCTATATCGACCTCGCCGAGCGCAGCGGAAGGCCGGGGCCCGCATACTTCGAGATCGGCGTCGTCGGCAGCTACATGCTTTGGGGCAACCCTGGCGAAACCGCTTATGTCCTCGCCGAAGCTTTGCCGTATCTGAGCCCCGCCACGCAAGCGCGGGCAAGGACATTTCTCGCCGCCATGGTGCGGGCTGCCGACCCGACCGAAGTCGCATTCGAGCACTGCGGCGGCTGGGGCGCCTGCGAGCTGCGCCCGCCGCGGCGGGAATATCATCTTCTTCCCATGCCACCGGATCCCGAGCCGTTGCGGCCAAACCTCTGGCCCGCGCCCGCCGTTCCGGCGGAGACGATTTACATGCTGTGGCGCTACGCCGATTCGACCGGCGACTGGGATTTCATCTCGGCGAGCCGTCCGCCCTCCGGCGCGCGGTGGCAGCGGCTGCGGAATCTGTTTCTGGCAATCCCCGCAACGCCGTCGCGCTATGGCGAAGTGGCTGGCGCGATCGGTTGGGTGAGGCTGCTGGAGCAGTTCGGACTGGCCTCGGATCCCACCTACGCGCAGGCCCTCGCAAAGATTCGCGCAGGATTCGCCGCAGGCAATCCGTTCAGCCGTTTTCTCGACACGGCCAACCAGAGGTTCATCGGCCCCCACCATCACGACTGGAGCTTTCCGCCGTTCCACTGGCACCGCGACCAGAATGCCATCGGCGTCTTTTTCGCGCCGGAAATCGGAAGATTTCTCGCCGAATACAGCCTGGAAGACGTGCGCCGCCGCGTCACGTTCAACCCGCGCGCAGGTCAGCCGGGCGAACCGAACGCAATTGAAACCCATTGGCCCGAGTGGTTCCTGTACCGCGGCGAATATCCGCCCACCGAAAAATGGACGTCGCACTACGGCGAAAACCACATGACCACGCCGGACGTGCCGTGGGCGTTGTTCATGGTCCACGCCTACGTCTACAATGAACCCGGCGACACGCTGTCGCGCTACCTCGATGTGCCCTATGCCGTTGGCGATCTCTGCCACTGGCAACGCCTGGTGGCGGCGATCCAGGCGCATGGCGTCAAGGAGTGGCGGCCGCTGAGCGGCGGCCCTCCGCCGTCGAACCAGCCTCCCTCCGTCGCGTTGACCGCTCCAGCGAACGGCGCGACTTTCATCGCGCCGGCCACAGTGGATCTCGCAGCATCGGCAACCGACCCTGACGGCACGGTGGCGCGGGTGGAGTTTCTGGTCAACGGCGCGGTGGCGGCAACAGTCACCGCGCCTCCCTACGCCTGGCGCGCCACATTCAGCGCGTTGGGGGCCTATCAACTGGCGGCGCGCGCCTTTGACAACCTCGGCGCATCCGCGGTTTCTGCCACCGTCAACATCACGGTGCAGGCGCCGCCGGCGGACACGACGCCGCCCTCCGTCCCGCAAGGACTGACAGCCACGGCGCTGGGGCCGAACTCGGTGCGGCTCTCCTGGCAGGCGTCGACCGACAACGTGGGTGTGGCGGGCTACGAACTGGAGCGCAACGGCGCTTTGCTTCCCGGCCTGATCGCAAACCGGGAATTTACCGACACCGGCTTGTCGGCTTCCACTGCCTACACCTATCGCGTACGCGCCTCGGATGCAGCAGGCAACCGTTCCGCCTGGAGCGCGGCCGCCACGGTTTCTACGCCATCCTCCAACGGCGGCGGGACCCCGCCTCCGCAAGTGGTGAACCTGCTTTCCAACGGGGGATTCGAAACGGGGAATTTCCAGGGCTGGAACAACGAATGGGGCTTCGAGGTCAACACGGCCAGCGCGCACAGCGGACGCTACGGGGCGCGCATGGCTGGCGAAGGCCGCCTGACGCAGGTCTTCCGCACGGTGCGCGGCCGCCGCTACTACGTGATGGCGCGCGTCCGCATTGACCGTGAGATCACGCGCCCGGCCTGGGGCGGCGTTCGCGTGCAGATCACGGCCTACAACTGGACCGAGCTGGCCGTGCACACGCTGACGCTGCAGAACGCCCCCGCCGGCGTCTGGAAGCGTGTGGACCTGACGTTTGTCGCCAATTCCACGCAATCCCGCATCGCCTTTGAAAATTTCAGCGGCGGAGGCCGGTGGGAGGCGAGCGGCGATGAGTTCTACGTCAGCGAGACGCCCATTCCGCCGGACGGAACACCGCCGCAGAACCAGCCGCCTGTCGTAGCGATCTCCGCTCCTGCCAACGGGGCGACGTTCGTCGCTCCCGCCACGGTGGACATCACCGCCACCGCCACAGATCCTGACGGGACGGTGGCGCGGGTCGAGTTCCTCATCAACGGTTCGGTGACGGGAGTCGCCACCGCGGCGCCCTTCACGTACCGCGCTACCTTGAGCGCACCGGGCGCCTATCAGTTGGCGGCGCGCGCCTTCGACAACCTCGGCGCGTCCGCGACGTCGGCCACGGTCGGCATCACCGTGCAGACAGCCGCGGACACGACGCCGCCCTCGGTTCCGCTGGGGTTGACCGCCACTGCAGAGAGCGCCTCAAGCGTGCGCCTGCGCTGGCAGGCCTCGACCGACAATGTGCGCGTTGTCGGCTACGAGATCGAACGCAACGGCGCCGTGCTTTCGGCTGCGGTCACGGCCGCCGAGCATCTCGATACGGGCTTGTCGGCGGCGACCACCTACACCTATCGCGTGCGCGCCTTCGACGCCGCCGGCAACCGTTCCGGCTGGAGCGCCCCGGCCAGCGTCGCCACGCCCGGCATGGGCGGCAATCCGCCGCCGGTGACGAACCTGCTGGCAAACGGCAGCCTCGAGACGGGCAATTTCGACGGCTGGGAGCACGAGTACGGCTTTTCGGTTTCTCCCGACGCAGCGCACACCGGCCGCTTCGGCCTCAAAATGCTCAGCGACGGCAGGATCACGCAAGTCGTGCGATTGACTCCGGGCCGGCGCTACTACGTCATGGCCCGCATCCGCATTGATCGCGAAATCGCACGCGCCTCCTGGGGCGGGCTGAGGCTGCAGATCACCAGTTGGGACTGGAACGAACTGGCGGCGCAGTTCCTTACCCCGGCGGAATCGCCCATCGGTGCCTGGAAACGCGTGGATCTGACTTTCACGGCAACCACCCCCGACACACGGCTCATGTTTTCCAACTTCAGCGGCGGAGGCCGCTATGAGGCCAGCGGCGATGAGTTCTACCTCAGCGAGACGCCGATTCCGCCGGATGACGCGCCGCCGCCGAACCAGCCTCCTGTCGTGGCGATCACAGCTCCGGCCAACGGTGCGGCATTCACCGCACCCGCCACGTTGGAGATCAGCGCCACTGCCACAGACCCCGATGGCACGGTGGCGCGGGTCGAATTCCTGATCAACGGGACTCTGGCCGGCGCCGCCACCAGCGCTCCCTTCCGTTATCAAGCCACGTTCGCAAATGCGGGCAGCTATGCGCTGGCTGCGCGCGCCGTCGACAACCAGGGTGCGTCCACGCTGTCGGCCACGGTCACCATCACCGTTACGGCGCCTTCCGGAGGCGGCGGAGGCGGCGGAGGCGGAACGCCGCCAGCCAGCCTGCTGCAAAACGGCGGCTTCGAATCGGGGAATCTCAACGGCTGGAGCGGCGCGGGACAGGCCACGCAGGCCGACCGCCGCAGCGGGCAGTGGTCGGTATTGCTGACCAACGGCACCATCAGCCAGACCGTCAACACCACACCCGGCCAACGCTACAAGTTGACCGGTTGGGCGCGAGTGGCCAACCAAAGCGGCAGCGACTGGGGCGGGTTCCGTTTCGAGGTCCAGTCTTACGATTGGAACACGCTGGCGCACTCGGGCTGGATCACGCTCGAATCGGCCGGTGATGGCTGGACCAAATACGCGCTAGCCTTCACAGCAACCACGGCACAGACGCGAATTCATGTGGGGTTCTTTGGCGGCGCCGGACTGCGGATGAACGTCTATGCCGATGACCTTGCCGTGCTTGCCGTCACCGGTTCCGGCGCGGCTCCGGATCTGACCCCGGTGATCGAGGTATCGCAAGAGAGCGGCCAGCCCGTCCTGCGCTACCGCGTCGATGGCGACGATCCCGATGGCGCCGTCGTGCGCTTCAATTGGGACTTTGGCGACGGGGGCCGATCACAATGGCCCGCCGGCACGCGCCGCGTGGGACTGCGCGGCCAGTTTACGGCCGTGTTCCGGGCCGCAGACGATGACGGCAACCTCGTCACGCGCACATTGAACTGGAGCGCGCCCGCCGCGCCCGATGATCCTTCCATCGCCATTACGGAACCCGCCGATGGCGCGACCGTCAGCACCCCGCAAGTGCAGGTGCGCGGCCAGGCAGGCGGCGCCATTGCCGCCATCCTGGTGAGCACGGACCGCGACACCCTGGTTTCGGCGCCGGCGTCGGCCAACTGGAGCGCGACGCTGCCTCTGCGGCCCGGCTGGAACCGGATCCTCGCGCAAGTGCGCGACTCTCAGGGACGAGTGGCCACTGCGGAACGGCGCGTGCGCTATGTGCCTGCCGCGGCGCTGGCCGTTGTCGACATCAGCGAGCACGGCCCGCGCGAGCGCTGGGAGCCGTTCGAGATCCGCTTCCGCGTTGCAGGAAGCGCGGCCACGAACCCGCAGATGCCTTACGACCCGAACCCGCCGCGCGGCCTCGAATTCATCGACGGCATCAGCGTGGACGCCCTCTTCACGCGCGACAACTGGAACACCGTGCTGCGCCGGCCCGCCTTCCTGCAGCAGCGCTACGAGCGCGCGCTGAAATCTGGCCAGGAGTGGATGTATCCCTCCGGCGAGCCGTTCTGGACCGTGCGCTTCTCGCCGCCCGAGCCGGGTGCGTGGCAGTACCGCATCGAGGTACGCGAGGCCCGCGGCATGGCGCAAAGCGACGTCCGGTCGTTTGTCGCCGCACCGCCGTCCAACCCTTCCAACCGCGGTCCGGTGCGCGTCTCGGCGACTGACTCGCGCTACTTCGAGTTCTCCGACGGCACGCCGTTCCTCGGCGGCGGCAGCGGCATCGGCTCGGACACGCACCGCTACTCCTTCGATCTGATCGAGAAGCTTAACCAGGTCGGGAGCGGCAACCAGCAGATGTTCCGCTGGTGGATCTCCGGGCACGTCTGGGGCTCGGCGTGGTGGGGATGGACGTCGCGCACGCTGCCCTACGAGGGCACCGTGCCTGCCACGGGGCTGTCGCTCGAAAGCGCATGGGCCAACGGGCTGGCCGCGATTCTGCTCGACAGCCGCAATCCGCTTATGTTCCAGGGCTTCTCCGCCTCGAACCCGGGCCTCGTGCCCGGACGCCGCTATCGCGTGCGCGTGCGCTGGCGCACGGAAGGAGTGACCGGCCCGCAACGCCCGGGTCAGCCCTTCGGCGTGTGCCTGAAGTTCACAGGCTGGCCCGAGCCTGGGCAGACTGGCGATCTGCCAGTGCTGGTGCCGCACGTCGCGGGCGACACCCCGTGGCACCTTGCCTACGCTGACTTCACGGCCACCGCGGACCTGTTGCCCAATCTGGCGGTGATCCTCGAAAACACCACCGCGGGGCGCGCCTTCGTCGACGAGATCGCCTTGCACGAACTCGCCGCCGAAGGCTCGCTCGGGCCCCAACTGCTGATGTCCCCGCGGGCCAACGCCCATCTGTATTTCGACCTGCGCCGCAGCGCGGCGATCGACGCAATTCTGGAAGAGGCCGCTCGGCTCGGCATCACCCTGCGTCTCGTGATCAGCGAGAAGCAGGAATATCTGCTCAATCACCTCGGGCCGGACGGGCTCGCCGACCGCAACCCCGGCAACTTCAACAACGGGCCGGGCAGCGCCAACCGCTGGCTCCACGAGGCCTGGTGGCGGTACCTGTTCGCCCGCTTCGGCGCCTGGCGCTCGGTTCACAGTTGGGAGTTGGTCAACGAAGAGGCGCCTGGCCCGACGCCGCATTTCCTGCTGGCCGCGCGGCTCGCCGTGCTGGCCGGGCAGGACGGCAACCCGCACCCGGCCACCACCTCTACGTGGGCCACCTTCGCGGAAGAGGCGTGGAAGGCGCCCGCGAGCGCGCCGATTTCCAACGTCGATTTCCACGTCTACGTCCGCGCGGGCTGGATCGAGCCGCGCGAGGAACTGGCCAACGACTCGGCCCGCTTCTTTGCCGAATACGACCGCGCCTCGCTCGCCATGCGCTGGGGCAAGCCCGCAACCTGGGGCGAGCAGGGCATCAACGGCCCCGCAAGCACGGACGACGAAGATCCCGGCCTCCGCAATGACCGCCAGGGCATCTGGCTTCACAAGATGATCTGGGCCCGCTGCGGCCCGGGCGGCGTGTACCCGCTCTACTGGTGGACCGGCAACATTTTCGACTACCGCCTCCATGGCCTCTATGGCAACTGGAACCGCTTTATGGCGGGCATCCCGCTGAACAACGGCCGCTACGCGGATGCGCAGGCGCAGACTTCCAATCCGGATCTGCGCGCCTTCGGGCAGAAAGACACGGCCGGCGGAAGAGCGCACCTGTGGATCGACAACCGAAGGCACACCTGGCGGGCGGTCGTTGATCGCGTTGCGGTTCCTGCCGTGAGCGGAACTGTGACGGTGAACATGGGATCGCCCGGGTCGGTGTTCCGCGCCACCTGGTATGACACCTACT
>Ga0308390_1000786_pt1 | contig 21792 bp, 15 predicted proteins | sample Hotspr2Sample149_FD_202358 | JGI IMG/M metagenome (GOLD analysis project Ga0308390, IMG submission 202358) | Hot spring phototrophic mat microbial communities from Mushroom Spring, Yellowstone National Park, Wyoming, United States - 20040719_149 ...
ATACGGCAGCGCCGTCCCTGTCTGTGCCTGGACCCAATCCGGTGTATGTGCACACAGGGGATTCGTATGTACCGCCTACAGGCACGTCGGTTGATGTGTGCGAGGGTACCGCAACCGTCACGCCAACGGGTACGCTGGACGTGAACACGCCGGGAACCTATGTGCTTACCTATACTGCCGCGGACAGTTCCGCCAACCAGTCCCAGTATGAACTGACGGTGCTGGTGGCGGATGATTTCGAACCGGTGATTACATTGGCAGGCGGATACGCGGTAACCCTGGACTGCGGCGATCAGTACACCACGGCGGGTGTGGCAGTCGCCACCGATGTTGAGGATGGCGATTTGACTGCGCAGGTGACGGCAACCGGCGAGCCTCCGGCGGGTCCGCTGGGTCCCGGGACGTGGACGGTCGTCTTCAGCGTCACAGACTCCTACGGCCATACCGCGACGGCACAGCAGATCGTTACTGTACAGAACAACTGCACCCTGACAGTTACGGCGACCGGTACAACCATTAACGCCGTGGTGGGTGACAGCGTGTCCATGTCGGTGACGGTCACGGGCGCGGTGGGTGCCGTGTCTTACCAGTGGTACCGTGAAGACGGGTCCAAGGCGTGGCAGGCCGTACCAGGAGCCAACAGCGACACCCTGACGTTCAACCCGGTAGCCCTGACTGATGCCGGACAATACCAGTGCGAAGTCAGTGACGCGGTAACCTCGGTCAACTCGCCAACATTTACCCTTAACGTGAGCAACGGGGTGCCAGCGGCGGGAGTTGCCGGTCTGTGCCTGTTGGGTGTGACGCTGGCGGGTCTGGGAACCCTGCGACGCCGGAACCGTAAGTAAGTCACCTTGGCCTCCATCGTCCCATAGGGCGATTCCCTTCAAGCTCCCGGGCGGTTCAACGCCTTCACCGCCCGGGAGCGCTTGATTGGGTAACACAGATCAAGGGGATATGGTAAGATAAAGCAAGAACAATTGAGTGTAGGAAACAGCGGCAGAGATGCGTGGCTGACGGATCTGAACAGCAAACCCAAAACAGGAAAGGAAGAGACAGATGAACAGGTGTAAACGGCAGTGGGTGGTGATGTTGTTGCCTGTCGTCCTGCTGGTTATTCCCGGATGGGCTGGCGCGCAAGAAACGGTAACTGTGCCGGATGTGGTGGGCCTAACGCAGTCTGCGGCTGAAGCGGCGATTACGGCGGCGGGTCTGTATGTAGGCCAGGTGACGGAAGTGTGCAGTGACAGTGTGCCGGCGGGCAGTGTGATCAGCCAGAACCCGGTAGGCGGCACGCCGGTGACCGAAGGCACGACGGTGAGTCTGGTGGTATCGACGGGACCGTGCCCGGTGACGGTACCGAACGTGGTAGGTCAGGCGCAGTCGGCGGCGGAGACGGCGATCCAGGGTGCCGGTCTGGTGGTGGGCACGGTGACGACGCAGTGTGACAATGTGGTACCTGCAGGTCAGGTGATCAGCCAGAACCCGGTGGCGGGATCCTCTGTGCAGCCTGGCAGCGCGGTGGATCTGGTGGTCTCAAGTGGTCCGTGCCCAGTGACCGTACCCGATGTTGTGGGACAGAATCAGGTGGCGGCTCTAACGACGCTGACAGCAGCAGGGTTGACAGCAGATCCTATTACTTTGGAATGCAGTAACACGGTGCCGGCCGGAAATGTGATCAGCCAGACGCCGGCAGGGGGAGTGACGGTACTATATGGGACTTCAATAGCACTGGTGATCTCCACGGGGAACTGTCCGGAATCTGTGGCAGTTCCTGGTGTGGTCGGTCAGACGCAGTCTGCTGCTGAATCAGCGATTCGGGCCGTCGGCCTGACGGTGGGAACGGTCAGCACGCAGTGCAGTGACACGGTACCTGCGGGTCAGGTGATCAGCCAGAACCCCGCGAGCGGGGTTATTATGTCATTTGGCAGTGCGGTCTCTCTTGTAGTGTCAACAGGTCCCTGTCCAGCCCAATTGGTAGCGGTGCCCAATGTGGTTGGTCAGGCACGGGATGTCGCCACGTCATCGATACAGAATGCTGGACTTGCGGTAACGGACCCGCTGTTGATCTGCAGTGACACCGTACAGAGTGGAAACGTGATCAGCCAGTTCCCAGCGGCGGGGACGCAGGTGGCATCTGATTCGCCGGTATTGCTGGTAGTATCTACAGGTCCCTGTGGTGGCGTTCAATTACTGAATGTACCTGCTGTGACGGGATTGGCGCAGGCGGACGCGCAGGCGGCGATTGCGGCGGCTCAATTGACGGTGGGGCTGGTGTCGACCCAGTGCAGTGACACGGTTGCCGCCGGAAGCGTGATTACGCAGGCTCCTGCAGCGGGGGCATCTGTGGCTCAGGGTACACCGGTGTCGTTGGTGGTCTCGAGTGGTCCCTGCACGACGTCGGGTCCCGTGACGGTGCCCAACCTGGTGGGCCAGCCGGAAAGTGTGGCCCAGACTCTACTCAGCAACAGTGGACTGACGGCCGGCGACCAGTTGTATGTTTTCAGCACGAGCAAGAATCCCAATACCGTGCTACGGCAGCATCCTGCCGCGGGGCAGTCGGTGGACCGGGGTACGCCAGTGGATCTGGTGATTTCCCGCGGGCTCAACCTGGATCCTCCGTCGAATCGGGATATCATGAAGCAATTGTATGACCGGCTGGCCGAGTTGGATAAAAATGGGGGTGGATTGAGTTTGGATGAAGCGGTGGCAGTTGAAGGTTTGCCTGGCTTGCCCATCGAGGTTTTCGAACTGGTTGACAAGAATGGCGATGGCGTGATCACCGAAGCGGAATTCGTCGAATATTTGGGTATCGGAGGCTGCTTCGGCTGTGTGAAACGGCTGTTCGTGAAGGATATGCTGGTGTCTGCCGGCGGCGACCTGTTGCTGGCTGGCCTGGGACTGGCTATGCTGGGAGCGATGGCCATCCGCAAACGCGGATAAGTCCTGTGTAGCACTGGAGCTGAACCCGATTTCGCCCGGTCGGTAATAACCGGCCGGGCGATTTTTTTTGCAGTTTCGTAAAAATTTCCGATCACCGGAAACATTTCAGGGAATACTGATGGTGAACAGAACCGGTTGTTTTATGCAGTAGCCTGGAAACCGAAGCATGATTTGCTGGAAAATGTTGGCAGATCCGGATGATTCCGAACGGGATTGGGACTGGAAGGGGTAATGTACCAGTGGCTGCTAGAGCGTTTTCGGGAGGCGATCGCAATAGCCGGGAACCAATGGGAAAAGAAGGAGTTCATTCAACGGGTGTTTCAAATGGTTCAGAGGGGAAGCTTCGACAAAGCGATCCTTGAACTGGAACTTGTCATAGAAGAGATCGAAGCCGATGCTGATCTGGGGAGTGGTACGGGGTGGACAGATACCCATGGCTGGCGACATAAGCGTTATGCCTGTAGAGGTTTTGGGCATTCCAGCGGGGAAGGTCTGAAAGTGGCATTGGGAGCGCTGTATTTTTTCAGTGAATTCGATTGGGAAGATTACTTTCAGAATGAGGATTGAAATCCAGCAAACGATGTTTACCACCTGCTTATTGAGCAGATCTTTCCGACTTAAGATATGGGCGGCGGCATTCTCACAGAAGGGTTTTCATGACATATAGTGACGGACCATGGGGGTTCATTTTCTCTTTCAGACGGAGCGTAACGCGGTTGGTAGGAGGGAAAGAATAAAGAAGGAGTATAATCAAGGATATCCGGCACGCGGTCCGCCGGAAATATGGGAAACGATATCATGAACTGCCCGGCCTGTGATGAACCTCTTGTGACTTGCGAATACGAGCATGTGGAGGTGGACTGGTGTGCCAAGTGTGGCGGCGTATGGCTGGACGCCGGAGAATTCGCGCTGCTGGAGTCGGTGCATGGCGTGGTACTGCCCCCTCCGGTACCCTTGAACCGGATGAGTTCCCGGAAATGCCCGGTATGTGGCGGCAAGATGATGCTGGTCCGTCGCGCGATTGCCGGAAGCGACAGTTGGGTCACCGTGGATGTCTGTCAGCAGGGCCACGGTGAATGGTATGACGCTGGGGAACTGGAGTCATTACTCAGGATGTCGGGCAGCCTTACGGGTACAGCTGCAGACTCCTTACATAAAATATTCGGAAAACAGGGTGAGTAAAAGATGAACACCCGGCTTGCAGGCCGGCGGGAAAGGACATGTCATGCTGTTTGCTGCGGTTGTCGGGATTATTGTTCTGCTGACGCTTTTCTGGGTGATCGGACTTTACAACACGCTGGTGCGGCTTCGGAACGCCGTGCGCAACGCCTGGTCCCAGATCGACGTGCAGTTGAAGCGGCGTCATGACCTGATTCCCAATCTGGTGGAAACAGTACGGGGGTACATGACCCATGAGCGGGAGACCCTGGAAGCAGTCACTAGGGCGCGCAACCTGGCGCAGGGTGCCGCGGGAGCCGGAGTGGCTGATCGCGCGCAGGCCGAAGGGCAGTTGAGCCGTGCCCTGATGAATCTGTTCGCCGTAGCGGAGCAATATCCCGATCTCAAGGCAAACCAGAACTTTATGGCCCTCCAGGAGGAACTGGTTTCCACTGAAAACCGGATCAGTTTTGCCCGTCAGGCGTACAACGATGCCGTAATGACCCTGAACAACGCGATTCAGATGTTTCCCGCCAACCTGTTCGCGGGTATGCTCGGGTTCAAAGAAGAGCCCTTCTTTGAGGTGGACAGCCCGGAAGAGCGCAAGGCCCCCCAAGTCAGTTTTGCGCGTTGAGTCACGGCGTTCACATCCGGGAGGGCACCGCCCGTGTTTGAACTGATCCGAGCCAATCAGCGTCGTTCCCGGTGGCTGAGTGGGCTGATGTTGCTGCTGCTCCTTGGGGTGGGTGCCGCGATCGGTTTTTCCGTTTACCCGAATCCCGCGATATGGGTGCGGGGCGTTGGATTGCTGCCTGTGCCGCCTCAGGGCGCGTCGGATTTTCGGGGTGGGTGGATTGTTTTTCCAGGTCCAATGGCAGGGGCAGGTCTGGCTGTTGTGATCTGGATCTTTCAGACGTTGATGTTTTATGTTTCCGGCGATGGAATTATGATGGCTGCCGCGGGGGCCCGGGAACTGTCACGGGAGGATCATCCTCAACTGTTCAACGTGGTGGAGGAGATGCGTCTGGCGGCCAACCTGCCGCAGATGCCGCGGGTATTTCTGATTGAGGACGCGGGGATGAATGCTTTCGCTGCCGGACGTGATCCGCAGCATGCCGCGGTGGCGGTAACATCCGGGCTGCTGATGCGTCTGAACCGGGATCAGCTGCAGGGGGTGTTGGCCCATGAGATGAGCCATATTTTGCACCGTGATGTGAGTTATATGACCCGGCTGGCCATTATGGCCGGAACCATCGTCATGCTTTGCGAACTCTTTCTGCGGATGACGATCCATGGAAGCAGCAGTACCCGTCGGTATCGGGGAAAGAGCAGCCAGCAGGGGGCAGTCGTACTGGTGATGCTGATCGTCGCGGTGATTTTGTGGCTTGTGGCACCGCTGCTGGCGCGGATGATTTACCTGGCCTGTTCCCGCAGGCGGGAATATCTGGCGGACCTGGGAGGTGCGGTGCTTACCCGGAATCCTGAAGCGCTGGCGTCCGCCTTGGAAGTGATTTCCGGTAACGCGGCCCTGGAGCAGGTAAGCGGGGTGACAGCGCCCATGTTCATTGTGAATCCGGCGGTTTCCGGGGAACAGGCGTTTTCCAGGTGGACCAGCACGCATCCGCCGGTTGAAGATCGGATCCGCCTGTTGCGGTCGCTGGCCGGCGGCCGGGTGCCGGCAGATCTTGGGGGACGTTTATCCAGCCGAGAGCGGGAGGCCGTGAACTGGTGGACCCGCCGGATGATGGAGCGGCTGTACCCTGAGTCAGGTAACAAGTCTTCTGCCGATCGGGAACAGTCTGATGCTGCCCGGTCAATGATCGGCCAGGTGGTGCAGGGGGCGGCGGCTGGTGCCGGTGTGGCCGTGGGGGGGCCACGTCAGGAAACCGTGGAAACAGGGGAAAGTGATCTTGACCGGCTACGCCGAACCCGTGAGGTTCAGGATCTCATGCGCAAACTGAATGGATTCCGTTTTATCGCCTGTCCCTGTGGCGCGCGCCTGAAGATTCCCCCGGATTTCCGCCACGAACGGGTGCGCTGTCCGCGTTGCGGAGCGGTACATGCCATTAACGAGGCGCAACCCTTACCGGTCAGAAACGCCGAAACCAAGTGATCTTGTTCTCCCGCCGTTCCTTCCTGTTCCGCTCAGGTGCTTAGGTTCAGGGCGGTCATGGAAACAGCCGCGGTACGGTGGTTGGCGACGCCAGCGGATAGTTCCATGTTTTCCCGGCTCGCTTTTTTGAAGGCCTCGTCCCAAGTGTCCCGCATCTCGCGCATCAGGCGGACACATTCCTCGATGGGCGCGGTATCCTTTCGCAGATTCGCGGTAATCAGCAGATGCTGGAAATACTCATAAATGCGGTCCAGGTTTCGGGCGATTTCCCCTCGCCGCATATCCAGGGCGTTACGGAGTTCAGCGATGATGTCCTGCGCGTGCACGAGGTTTTTGTGGATTTCATCCCTGCGTCCGCCGGTTTCGATCAGCCGGGCAGCCTCCTGGGCGCGCCGGATGGCTCCGTCGAACAGCATCACCACCAGTTTTCCCTGGCTGGCAGTTTCCACGTTCACCCGTGTGTAGGCGTTCACCGTCGCGCTTGTCTGGTTCATCCCGCAACTCCTTGTTTATGGTTTCTGTCCTGCAGAGGATCTTTCCATATTTTTCGGATCAGTTGCAATTACTGCATCCGCTTAATGTCATTAGAAAACACTTCTTCCGAACCGTGCCAGTGCGGCATTCTGTGTACGCAGGTTGGCTGAGATCTGTTCCAGCCGCGTAAAAGTCTGACGCAGTCTGGTCTCACGTTGCGTCAGGCGTTCCTCCATGGCCCGGATCCGATCGTTGATGGCCGCAATCTGACGGTCGATTGCCCCGTTGGTGCGGGTGCGTTCACTAAGAAACCCTGTCGTTGAAGTGGCACCATCCAGGTAATCCTCGAACAGGTCTCCAATACCGGTTTTATTCGTATTGGTAAAGAGGGCTTTTACCGTCGAGGGAGCCTCACGCAGTGCCGTTCGGAATTTCTCTTCATCCAGTTGTATGGGCTGATACTCCTTGCTGTTGAAATTGGAACCTGTGTTGAAGCCGATATCCACCAGGTTGGTGTACGCGGGGTTATTTCCTGGAACTGTACTGAAGATCATACTTTGCAGGGTGCTCTGGATGCTGCGGAGTCCGCCATCACCCTGAAGGGTACCGTTGACCGCGGTCTGATTCCGAAGACCGGAAATTGCGGTGTTGTACTGGTCGATGAATGCTTTTACCGCGCTGATCGCGGCGTCTTCGTCGGGCGACACGGTTACCGTGGCAGTTCCGGTCTGCTTGAGGTTGATGGTTACACCGCTGATGGCATCGGTGATGGCGTTGGTATTTCGGGTGAGGACAGGGCCGCCATCGATGGAAATCTGGGCGTCCTTACCCGCGGTCTGTACGGCGGTGTCCAGGGCGAACACGCTTACAAAATTACTGGTATCACCCGATGCGCCGATGCTGATATTCCGACTACCCAACAGTTTGGACTGCAGTCGGATCACGTCATTGATGGGATCGTAACTGGCGATGACCCCCGCGTCGGAACTGTTGATCCTCGAGAGGATATCGGAGAGGGCATCGGTCGAAGGATCCACAGTAATGGAAATGCCGTTGATGGAAAACGTTCCTGCCGTTACCGGACCGTTCCGGAGATTGGCATCATCCAGTTTGTCCAGGGTGCTGACCGCGCCCAGGACTGTGGCGCTGCGCACTTCGGTGGATCCATTGGTGTTGGTGTACTGAGTTGCCCCGCGCACGCCTATGGCTGTCAGGAAATTACTGGTATCCGAGGCTCGTCCGAGGGTAATTACAGACGTATTTCCGGGGTTGGTGTTCGCAATGACTACCCGGTCCTGAGCCAAATCATATGTGGCCGTGACGCCTGCCGCACTGGAGTTGATGGCGTTCAGGATGTCATTCAGGCTGTCCGTAGTCGGGTCAACGGTGAAACTGACCCCGTTGATGGTAAAGGTCCCACCCGTGATGCCCATGGAGATCCCGCTGTTTTCCAGCGTCGCGTTCGGATCAATATCGGCGCTGACCCGTCCCCCGCTTACTGCGGTGGTCGCAGTAGCGAGTTGGATGACCTGAACGGAGTAAGTTCCCTGTGTGGGTGACGACCCGGAACCCGAAGCGGTCAGAATATCTTCATCGCCGGATGTGGATTTGTATTTGTTGAATGGATCGAGCAGCCGGAAATCCTGCGCGCGGCTTCGCAGGGTGCGGAGGGTGTTGGTGATATTGGTCAGGGCAGTCCGCTGGGTATTCAGCGTGGTAATCTGGTTCCGCAACCGGGTGATGGGCTGACGCTCCAACTGCATCAGCTGCTGGATCAGGGCGTTGGAGTCAATCCCAGTGATCAGGCCGCTTGCAAAAATTCCACCAGCCATGGAGACAATCTCCAATGTTTTTCTTAACCAACACTGTACGCCTTTCGACATTGTATTTATCGGCAACCGAGGCGCAAAACTTTACTCCGAACATTCAGATTTATGCTTATGATTTAATTTTTATTGTTCGAAAAAAACGTAATTTACGGTTTTTACGGAATAATTATGAATCCAATGCAGTGGAAATCCACAGCGTTTACGGATGCGGAGGTGACTTCGCGTAAATATACCGGTCAGGATGTAGAATAATGTAGCGTGTCGATTGGAAAAAACACTGATGAGCCCAGAAAATCGGGAACATAGGGACACCGGAGGGTTGGAACTTCCGCTGCATGGTTTTTCCGGGGGAGGGACCGGTCCCTCATGGGTGCGCAAACGGGACGGCCGGCTGGAGGCATTCCATCCGGATAAACTGACCCGCAGTCTGTTGCTGGCCATGGCGGCTGAAGGGCCCGCCCCGTCTCTTGCGGAAGCACAGGGGTTCAGCCGGGCGGTTCGGCTCCATATTGCGGCATCCGGAATGGAAACCGTCGCGTCAGAGCGTCTGGCAGAGGTATGCCGGGAAGTGCTTACGCGAATGGGACGGTCGGTGGCAGCCCGCCTGTACTGGACGGAGACGGAGCGCAAGCGGCGTCAGGCCCGTCTTGGCCGAGCAGTTGGGGAGCCCGGAGAACATTCCAGCGCGGGTGGGATGATCCGGCGGGAGGCGGGTGAGTGGGAATCGTGGTGGATTCGAGAAGCGGGGCTGAAACCGGAAACGGCCCAGCGACTCGCTGAACGCCTGTCTCAGGATCTGATGAAGCCGGGCGAAGAGTCCGCCGGTTTCAGCGAAGGATTTATCCGGGAGTGGTCAGCCTGTCTCCTGACACGGTGGGGATTGGCCGAACAGGCCGCACGGCTGCGAACTATTGGTCTGCCGGTTCGGCAGGTGGCAGAATTGATCAGGGGGGAGGGAGTTACAGGGGATGTGTTTTCTCCGGCCGGTACGGACCGTCTCCTGGCTGCGGCTGTCAAAGAGACGTTTATGTTGGAAGAGGTATTGTCGTCTCAGGCCGCGGCGGCGCATCGCAGCGGAACATGGCATATTCATGGTCTGGGCCGCGCGGAAGGGTATTATCGCCTTACCGCTCGGGTAGAGCAGATCGTGCGTCATGGGTTCCGGGCCCTGCCGGGCCGGGCCTTCGGCAGTCCTCCGCGGTACGGACATACCCTGCTGAGCCAGTGGGTGGGATGGCAGAACCTGCTTGAACCGTTGTCGGTGGAGTCCGTTTGCTGGCCGGACGCGGCGGAGGCCGCCGATCGTTTCATGGAGGAGCGGGAAGAATCGGGATATGGTGAACTGGCGCTGATCGCGGCCTATGAATTTGCCTACCGTCAGGTGGTGCCTGGGGAACGGGGTATGTCGTTCCCTCCCCGGGTAATGCTGGCACGGTCCGGCCGGGAAGGCGCGCGGTTCAGTGCCGCGCTTCTGGAACGGCTGGCAGAAGGAGATGATGAAGGTCTGGTTCTGCCCGGTCTGGCGGTCTCGATGGACTGGGACGCTGGGGATGCCGGACAGGCAGACGCGGCCTGCCGGCTGGCCGCGGGCGGCGGGGATATTACATTCAGGATTTGCCCAAGTCCGGAAAGCAGGCTGGGGATGGGAAAACCATTGCCTGCGGAACGTCCGGCCTGTCAGACACGGATTACCATCAACCTGCCCAGGCTGGCAGTGTTGGGCGGCAGCCGGACGGAAGCACTGGCCAGTCTGGACAGGCTGGCCCTTGACGCGGCAGCAGTGGGTGAGTGCCGCGGCGTGTTCCTGAACGGTCTGCTGGATCGGGGCCGTAACAGTACCCAGGGCATCTTCTGGGACCGGGATCGGTGCCCCGTGCGGTTGGATCCGCTGGAGGCGGGGGTAGAACTGGCCGTGGATGGGCTGTGGGACGCGGCACTTCTGCTGACCGAAAGCGGTGCGGGGGCCGCAGAGACCTTCACGGCGGCGGTATCGATATTGCAGCGTCTTCGGGAAAGTGCCCGGGAGGCTACCCGCCGGACCGGTATACCGGTGGGGACGGCCGTAAATGAGGATCCGGCGGTTTCCGTCCGGTTTTTCGAACTGGATGAAGCGATGTTCCCCTTGGCCCTTGCTGCTGCGGCTGAGCGGGGCGGGACGGTCAACGGTGCGGCCTATCACACGGGCGCGGTTTTTCCTCGGGGGATTGTGGACGAGGATATTCTGTGGCAGTGGACGGAGCAGTTGCAGGAACTTGTTGATGTGCCTTCGCCGGCCGAACTGCCGCTTGACCTTCTGGAAGACGCGAGACAGTTAAGGCGGTTTCTGGAAAGGCGGGCGGAAAACACGGCAACGAGCCTGATGATCCGTGCGTGCTGGAAGAAGTGACGCGTTAAGGAGACGGCAGCCGACAGACCTGCAAGGTTTGATGCGATGATTGATCCCAGGATGGGGGATAACTCACAGGTACCGGACCTGTCTCCAACGTCTCCGGAGTCTGGAGAACCGGAAGCACCCGAGGCGCCTGTGGTACTGGAAGCGCCGCCGCCGAGGCCGGATCCCTCCGCCGCGCCGGCCGCGCCCGGCTGTTATCTGATGCGGGATGCCCAGGGCCGGGTGTTGTACGTGGGGAAAGCGCGCAATCTCCGGGCTCGGGTTCGCGCTTATTTCAATGAAACCGACACGCGTCCAACGGTGCGTTTTTTGATGCGGCGAGTGGCGTCTGTCGAATATCTCGTGGCGCGCAGCGAAAAGGAGGCGCTGCTGCTCGAGAACACCCTGATCAAGGAGCATCGCCCGCGGTATAACGTCCGGCTGAAGGATGACAAAAATTTCCTTTGTCTGCGGCTGCATCCGGGGGAAACGTATCCGCGGCTGACGCTTGTGCGCAAATTTGCCCGGGACGGCGCGCGGTATTTCGGTCCGTTTCATGATGCGCGGGCGGCCCGTCAGGTCCTGCGCCGGTTGCAGAAACTGTTCCCGCTTCGGACCTGTTCCGACCAGGTATTAGGATCGCGAACGCGGCCGTGCCTGTACCACCAGTTGGGTCAGTGTGTGGCGCCCTGTGTGGGGCTGGTGTCTCCTGAGGCGTACGCGCGCCTGGTGGAAGAGTGTCTGATGGCCCTCGAGGGACGGAACATCCAACTGGAACGGGAACTGCTTGATCGTATCCGGATGCTGTCGGACGCGCTTCGCTTTGAGGAAGCGGCCGTGTTGCGGGACCGTCTGATGGACCTGCGCAAAATGTTTGAACCCCAGGCGGCTGTACTCGATAGCGGAACGGAGGATCGGGATGTTTTCGGAGTGTATGAAGAGGGTCGGTACGCCGAACTGGCCGTTCTGCATTACCGGGGCGGCAGACTGCTGGCCTCCCGGGATTTCTCGGTGGATCTCCGGGACATGAATCTGGAGGAATCGCTGCCGGGGCTGGTGCTGCAGTTTTATGAGATGACCCCGGTGATTCCGCCGGAAGTATTGGTGTCCCGGTCTGTCGAGGATCTGAACGCTCTTGAGGAGGCCCTTACGGACCGCCGCGGCGCACGGGTAACGGTGTTTAGTCCGCAGCGGGGCCGGAAACGGGAACTGACCGCTCTGGCGGATGCGAACGCCGCAAAAGGGTTTCGGGAAAAACGGCTGCGGGAGCGGGCAACGGCTTCGGCTCTGGAAGAGATTCAGCGGTTTCTGCGTCTTCCCCGTCTGCCCCGGCGAATCGAATGTTTTGACATATCCACGTTTCAGGGACGGCAGACCGTGGCATCCATGGCAGTATTTGAGGATGGGGAACCGGCACCCTCGCGCCGGCGTCGGTACATCATCAGCGATGAGGCGGCGCGCGATGATTTCATGGCCCTGCGCGAGGCTACCCTGCGAAGGTTCAGGCGGGCCCGGGATGAGGAGGATTATCCGGACCTTGCCCTGATCGACGGTGGAAAAGGTCAGTTGGGCGTGGTGGCGGCGGTATTGCAGGATCTCGGGATAGGGGACCGGGTTCCTGTGGCAGCGATTGCCAAGGAGCGGTCGGGCCGGGAAGGGGCGGAACAGGACCGTTTTTTTGTCCCAGGCCGGGCCAATCCCATTGTGCCTCCCAAAAACAGCGCGGGGCTGCGGTTGCTGGCCCGGATTCGCGACGAGGCCCACCGCATGGCGGTCACCTTCCACCGCAGACGCCGGGGGAAAAATACCCTGGTCAGCACCCTTACGCGGATTCCGGGGGTAGGTCCTGCCCGGGCGCGGTTGCTGCTTCGGGCGTTTGGATCCTTGGATGCCATACGGGGAGCGTCGCCCGATGCCCTCGGTGCCGTACCCGGGATCAGTGAAAAACTTGCGCGGACCATCGCCGAACATTTACAACGAATGGAGGCGCGCGGTAACCCGCAAAAACGGGAGGACCTGCCATGACCATTCTGCTGTCGCTGATCATGTGGATCGTTCTGATCGTTCTGGTGGTGGCCCTGGCGGGCTTGGCGTACTCCGCCGTGCTGGCGGCACACTGCGTCGATCCTCCCGGCCACGGCGAAGAGCATTATGTGGAGACTCTGGATTTCTGGAAGATTCGGCTCAGACGGTTTCCGCCGGCAGGGGGCCGGGGCGAACCGGTACTGCTGGTTCATGGACTGAATGCCAACGGAAATAACTTTACCCGTCCGGTAGGACATTCCATGGTGGACTGGCTGTCAGCGAGGGGCTATGACTGCTGGGTGATAGACGTCCGGGGAACCCGTTACACGGTGCCGCCTGACGGCCGGTCCCGGAACGAGGTGACCATCGATGATTTCGTGTACTACGATCTGCCGGCGGCTCTGGATTATATTCGTTCCCGTACGGGATATGACCGGATACACTGGGTGGGTCACTCGCTGGGAGGCGCGCTGCTGTACATGTATGTACTGGCCCATGGGGATGAAGGGATCGCTTCCGGCGTTACCCTGGGATCGCCGGTTACGTTCGAGGATGCCATGCGGAACGTGCCGTTGTGGCTTTTCGAGGTGGCTGTCCGGGTACCGCGGTTCGGCGGGGAAATGATCCGCTGTCTTCTTCCTTTCGCCCGGAATATTCCGTTCCTGGCCCAGGCTTTTCCAGTGAATCCATCCAATATCCACCCGCGCATGACCCTGGCTGATCTGTATTCCATGCTGGACGATCCTGCTCCGGAAGTGCACCGGCAGATTCTGCGGTGGACCCGGGACGGTCAGATTGTGCTGCGGGGCGGGGCTGTGAACGTTACCCGGGATTATCCGAAAATTGCCGTGCCGTTGCTGGCCTTTTTTGCCGCCCACGATCCGTTTGTTTCCATGACCCAGGCGGACCGATTCATGCAGGACATTCAGAGCCGCGACAAGAAGATGATCGTATGCGGCCGGGCCCAGGGGTTCTTCGAGGATTACAACCACTGTGATCTGGCTTTCAGTGTGCGGGGTGAAGAGGAGGTTTTCCAGCCTATCGCGAAGTGGTTCGCGGCGCATCCCTGCGGCGAGAGGGACCGGGAAAAAGACAGCGGCAGCGATTTGTCGAAACCTGTTGAAGCAGAGGGCAGTCAGGAAATGGAATCCGGGGAAGAAAACGCCATCAGACCGGACGTTCCGCGCCGGCGTTCCCGGAAAACTCCAGTCAGGGAAGCATCAGAACCGGTTGAACCGTCCGAATCGGATGGGGACGTTTCCGGACTGGCATGATCCAGGCCGGCTTCGGTATCCGACAGGTCTGACCGGAGAACAAACGGATGAAAGGATACCGGGATGCGCACAGGAAGACGGGCATTTCTTGTTTCCGCGGGGGCTGCCGCGACCGGCCTGATGATAGCAGGGGGGCCGGCGGGCCGTGAGGGACGGGCAGAGAACGCTCCGGCTGCGGGAACGCCACCCGTGGTGGTTTTTTCAAAGTATCTGCAGTTCCTGGATTACCGCGCACTGGCCAAAACCTGCCGGGAACTGGGGCTGGACGGCGTGGATCTGACGGTTCGCGCGGGAGGGCATGTTCTGCCTGAAAACGTGACCCAAGATCTGCCTGCCGCCGTGGAAGCCATTCGGGCGGAGGGGCTTGAAGTGCCGATGATTACCACACGTTATACCAGCCCTTCGGATGAAGCGCTTGCGGTGTGCATGGAGGCGGCCCGTCTGGGAATTCCCTATGTTCGTATCGGCAGCCATCAGTATGATGACCGGCGACCACTGAAAGAACAACTGGAACAGTTCACCGACGACATGCGGGGGTTGGCCGGGATTGCCGAGAAAGCCGGTGTGACCATGGGATATCACAATCACTCCGGACCTCGGAATTTCGGGGCCGCTTTGTGGGATCTGGCGGATGCGGTGGAAAAGGTAAACAGTCCTCGCCTGGGTCTCAACTTCGACATTGGACATGCCCGGGTGGAAGGCGGGTTCTACGCGTGGCGGCTGCATGCCCGGCGGGCCGCTCCGCTGACGCGGATGTGCGCCGTGAAGGATTTTGTCTGGAAAGGGGAGGAACCCGAATGGGTACCGCTGGGTGATGGCATGGTCGAAGTCACGGCATCACTGCGCATCCTGCGGGAGGAGGGTGGTTTCCATGGACCGGTTTCCATCCATATCGAATATAAAACCGCGTCGAACGACGCCATGCTGGAAGAAATCCGCAAGACGGTGCCGCGACTGCGAAACGCGATCAGACAGGCCGGGTGGTCAGGATGAACAGGGTCGGTTGCCACGGTATCCGGAACACCGGCTGTTGGCTGATCCTGGCAGGTTTTCTGTGTGTCACAGGGGGGCTGTTTGCGGAGGATATTTCCTGCGGCAGTTTTTTACTGCGACTGGATGATCAGACAGGCCGGATCACCCGCATTCACGCTGACACGACGGAATGGCTTCAACCGGGCGTGAACCCTGTCAGCCTGTGGCGTGTGGTGTTCGCGAACGGGTCGACCTGTGAAGATTCGGGTGCCGCCGAATTCATTCTGACGGGCCAGGAACATAAGTGGATGCTGAAATGGACCGGCGTGGGCCCAAGTAAAACGGGGCAGGTTAAGGTGACGATTATCACTGAACACGCCGAGGGGATGAACCTGTGGCTGGAGGTCTCCGGGGTTTCAGGGGCAGATCTGAGGCAGGTGGAATTTCCCCGGTTCGGGCCGATAGCGGGAAACGCGCGGGCCTGTATTCCGGAATGGATGGGATTGCTCGAGTCCGTATCGTTGGACAGATCTTACCCCGACCGAAAGCGTGCCTGGGAATATCCCGGTATGCTGTCTATGCCCTGGATCGCGCTTTTGGAAGATGGCGGATCTGTTTTTCAGATCCTGTATGGAAAGCCGTCTATCCAGCGCCGGGTTTTCCACTTCGCGCGGGAGAACGACGCTGTTTATCTCAGCGTAAGTCATGACGTTGGCGCCGGAAACGTGGACCGTTTTACCTTGGAACCGATACCCATCATGCTGAAAGTTCAGCGAGGTGGATGGTACAATGCGGTATGCATTTACGGTGCCACGGCTTCGGTGGCATACTGGAGGGAATCCTTCCGGCGTCGTGTGCCAGCGGTCCCAGCTTGGGTACGTGATGTGGCAGCCTGGGTCTGGAACCGGGGGACTTCCGAACAAGTCCTGGATCCGGCGACAGACCTGGCGGAGCGGCTGAGGCTGCCGGTGGGCGTCTTGTGGCACTGGTGGCATCATTGCCCCTACGATGCCGGATTTCCCGAATATTTCCCGCCCAGGGAGGGCGAGGATTCTTTCCGTGAGGCAGTAAAAAGGGCTTCCGAGAAAAATGTCCGGCCGCTGGTTTACATGAATCAGCGGTTGTGGTGTACCACCTCGGAAAGCTGGCATGGGGAACAGGCAGAACGCTGGGCTGTGAAGGGTCCGGATGGAGCCGTACACCCGGAAGTGTACAATGTGTTCACCAAGACACCCTGCGCGCCGATGTGTATGGGGACAGATTTCTGGCGGAACTGGTATGCCGGCATGGCTGAAAAGGCGGTGAAGGAATTGGGTGTCGCGGGGATCTATATGGATCAGGCCTGCTCTTCATGCGCGTGCTGGGACGCCAGTCATGGGCATCCGCCCGGCGGTGGGTCGTGGTGGGTGGAAGGGTTCAGAAACCTCACGGCGGATATCCGGGCACGCTGCGGGAATGGGGAGATCGCGCTGGCTGGCGAAGGATGCGGCGAAGCATGGCTTCCGGTTTTGGATCTGATGCTGAGCCTGCAGGTCAGTCGGGAACGGTATGCCGAGAAGGACGGCTGGGAACCGGTCCCACTTTTTCAGATGGTCTACGGAAATCATGTTCCGCTGTTCGGAAATTACGCTTCCCTGCTGGAACCTCCCTACGATCCTCTTTGGCCTGCCGCGTTTGCGCCTGAGCAGTCGGGAGCACTGCTCGATCCCCGTTTCGAGGTCCAGTTCCGGCTGGAACAGGCCCGGGCGTTCCTCTGGGGACAGCAGCCCACGCTGGCCAATTACCGGCCGGACCTGTATGAAACCCGACCGAAGGCCATGGCTTTCTTCGAGCAGCTGGTTCGTCTGCGGGCGGCAGTGCCGGAAATCTTTCGGCATGGGACCCTGCTGGAACCGCCGAAGGTGAAGGATGAGCAGATTACGATTCCAGCGTCCCGGCTTTCGATTTATGCCAGACGGGAGGGCCGGATCCGGGAGTACACCCTGGAAGTCAACCCGATCCAATGTGCCGCCTGGGCAGATCAATCGCAGCGTCCCGCCCTGGCAGCCGTGAACATCACGGATGAGACCCGGACATTGAGGGTGGATCCGCTGGGGTGGGGTTGGACGCTATCCGGTCCGTCAGTGGTAAGGGTGAGACGCGGGTTGAATCCACCAGAACCGCTTTCCGTGGTACCGGACCAGCCGTTCGATCTGGCTCTGGCACCTCGAGAGGCGATAATCTGCGTGTGGGAACGTTCAGGCAACTGAAGATCTGTTCGCGGCGGATTATTTTGGGTTTTCGTTTTCCGGAAGCCGCTGATTCAGCAGCCATTCGATGACCTCGGGATCCCCGTAGGTCTCATCCCAGGAATTATGTTCCAATTTCGGATAGATTTTCAGGTCCACGTTTCCGCCCGCTTTCCGGACTAGGTTGGTCATCAGCACGGAGGTCGCGGGAGGGACTGTTTTGTCCCGCTGACCGTGGAAGGCCCGGATCGGCCGCCGGGCCAGTTGTTTGACCCGGTCTTCCAGTTTGCCGAAAAATTCGGGATCGAAATCACTGCAGATATGGTTGAGGTCCTGAGGAATGCCGCCGCCGCAGATAGGGAGATACGCGGCAAACAGATCCGCCCGAAGCGCTCCCCAGGTCCAGGTTCCGTAGCCTCCCATGGAGAGTCCTGTCAGGGTGATCCGCCTCGGGTCGATGTTGTATTCCTGCCGGACCGTGGCAATCATGGCGTCCATGGCATCCGAGATACGGTCCCAGAACTGTTCTTCCGGGCACTGGGGCATCAGCACCAGGCAGGGGAACCGTTCCGGATTGCGCCGAATGGCTCTGCCGATTCCTACTTCTGTCTGACGCAGCCCGTCGGTGCCCCGTTCACCCGCTCCGTGCAGAAATACCACCAGGGGCCACTGTCTGGTGGGGTCATAATCCCGAGGGACATAAAGACAATAGGGCACACTTTTGCCTCCGGCCTGCTGGACGCGGGTCAGGAAGCCTGTGGCTGTCGGACAGGGCGACGTGTTGACGTTATCCGCAAACGGGTTGGGCACAGCTGTGAAAAACAGTCCAGATACTATCATCAGCGTGGGTGTCATTTTCATAGCAGGTTACTCCTCTTTTGATGTCGCGGCGGGATGTTCCGCGGTATGGGCAGACAGCCTCGTGGGGAGGTTCGACGCGGGGTGAGTGGGGTCGGTATGCCGCAGATGGACATCCAGTTGTGGGAAGGCGATTTCGATTCCAGCCCGCGCGAAGTCCCGGTAAATTTTCCGGCGCAGATCGCTGCGCACCACGCGGCTGTCCGCGTTGTTCACATCCACCCACAGATACAGCGTGAAAAGCAGGGCGTTGTCTCCAAAATCGTGAAGCACAGCCAGCGGAGGCGGGTCCTTCAATACTTTTCCGTGGTTTATGGCTGCGTTTTCCAGAATTTCAATCACCGCAGTGGGATCTGAGCCATAGGCGGCACCCACCGTGATCTCGAATCGGAGGCGATTGCTGCTGAGGGTCCAGTTGACCACGTTATTTTCGAGGAATTTGCTGTTGGGTACCAGCACATCCACTCCGTTGAAGGTCTGAATGGTGGATGCCCGCGCGCCGATATGGGTGACCCGGCCGGTCAGGCCGTTCACCTCAACGATATCGTTGAGGCGGACCTGCTGTTCACCCATCAGGATCAGACCGCTCAGGAAATTGGAGATCAGGTTCTGCGCGCCGAAGCCCACGCCGATGGCTACCGCGCCGCCCAAAAAGGCAAATACCGTTAGAGGGATATTCAGGTACCGGAGGGTGATGTAGCATACCAGCAGAATCAGTCCGTAGTGGAGCAGGGTTTCGGCCACGTAAGCGGCATGGGAACGCTCTTTCAGTCGACGGAACAGCCCAGCCCGCAGTCTCCCCATCAGCAGCCGCACAATGATCATGCCGAGGATCAGGATGACGAAGGCGGCAGTCAGTTTGCGGGGGGTCACCGGCACGCCGCCTGCGTCAATCAGGCCGTAATCGAGCCAGAGGCCCATGCGTTTTTGGAACTCCGTCACACGGGCCTGTAGTCGGTCCACCCAACTCCGAGAAGCAATTCGGCCGCTGATTTGCTCCGTTCCACGCGCGGCCAGGAAAGCCAGGTCGTCATAGCGGGCGACCAGCCGGCTCAGTACAGGGATTCGCTCCTGGAGCAGGGGAATCATTACGGCACCCATCGGATCCTGGGGGGCGGCCGCGTTGTCTTCGCGGGCTGCCATCCACCCATTTAACTCCGTCTGGAGGGCAATCAGCCGCTGTTGTTCGCTGTTCTGAAGACTTTCATACCGCTGGCGCTGGCCCTGAAAATACGCCAGCCACTCGTTGAGGGTCAAGGTCAGCTGAAACTCGCGGGCCAGTTCCGGATTCATCGCCGCCAGCCGCCGTTTCAGCAGATCGGTGTAGGCCGTCTCCAGCTCGCTTAATTCGTTGAGGATATCCAGGGTTTCCAGGGCGGTCTGCTCCCGCCGCAGCGCCTTTTCCACGAGAAACTGCGCGGCCGGATTTTTTGCCAGATCCCGGCGGGCGACGGCCAGATCAGCCTGTCTTTTTTCCAGTTCCCGGCGAACCTTCACCCGTTCTTTTTCAATCGTCTGGAGGGCGGTTTTTTCTTCTTCCTGCCGGGCGTCCAGTTCTTCGCGGCGGTATAACGTCCGTTCTTCCACCCAGCGCGCCCTGGCTTGCGCGAGTTCCAGATCCGCCTCGGTCTGTTCCCGTCGGGAAGCAGCGCGACACACAGCGGCTTCTGCTTCTTTCAGGCGGGCTTCCAGGGCTTCCCGGCCCAGTTTCGCAGTTTCCAGGGTGAAAGCCGCTGCGGCCTGTTCCGGTGCCGGGGCATTCTGCATGGCATCTGCTGCCCGGTTGATGGCGGCATCAAGAGCGCTTTTTTCTTTGCGGGTGGATTCAAGATATCCCCACGCCGTCTCGAACGCGACCTGTTCGGCGTCCCGGGATACCCGCTTCGCCTCAGCCGTCCGGAACATGCGGTCGCAAAACTGCAGGGTATAGGGCGGCTTTTCCTCGATCCCGCTGAAAACTGCCAGGGCTTCACGCAGGGCGGCAATGCGGTCGCGGAGGTCTCCCAGAGTGTCCAGGATGTTCAGCCGGCGCTGCCAGGCACCCAGGGCTTCATCAATCACAGTTAGCCTCGCTTGGACAAGATCGGCGGAAACCCCTTCTGGCGGTGTTTCAAGCCAGGCGCTGACCTGGTTGCGTCGCGCGGTCCAGAGATCGATGGCTGCGCGTGCTTCTTTCCGGGCATTGGTTACAGCTTCAGCGTCTCCCAGACAGGCAATGATGTCTTCCTGTTGCGGTTCCGGTGTCTGGAGTGGCACGACCGCTGATGTATCTGTCGCCGGAGGGGACGGTGTATTTTCCGTGTCACCTGCGGGTGATTGGGCCATGCCGCGATGAGACAAAAACAAGAAAAAACTCAGCAACAGGCTCCCCAGAACCACTTTCCATGCACGGTTTCCGAGGAAGAAATGAAAACGGATGTATTCGTTATGCGGTATGCTGCGGATCACCCGGTAATAGTTCCCCCGTTGGCAGTTTCAGCCGGACAATTTGCCTCCAGCCAGTTCAGCATCGTCCGGTACAGGCTGTCAGCATCCAGACCGCATTCTACCAGTTGTTCTCTCCGGGTCGCATGCTGAATATACCGGTCAGGCACACCCAGCCTGCGGATCCGGACCGAAGGCAGCAGCCCTTGCCGTTCATAGTATTCCAGGACCGCGCTGCCGAATCCACCGTCCAGGGTGTTTTCCTCAACGGTTATGATCGGTGTCCCCGCGATCCGATTCAACATCGCGTAGTCCAGTGGTTTGACCCAGCGGGCATCGATCACGCCGACCTGCCGCCCCAGGCGGGCCAATTGCGCCGCGGCGGTCAGTGCTTCCCCCGCGCACGGGCCCACCGTGAGAAATACCGCATCTGTGCCTTCTTTCAGTGTTTCCGCGCAGATAATGGGGGCGCGGCCGGTTTCAGGGCCGATCATCGGTGCCTCGCTGCGCGCGTAACGCAAGGCGGTGGGGCCATCCTGTGTCATGGCGAAAGCCAACATCCGCTCCAGGTCGGTACCATCTCTGGGCGCGCCGATCCGCAGTCCAGGCACCGCCCGCAGGAAGGTGAGGTCGTACACTCCGTTCTGCGTGGGGCTGTCCTCCCCTACCAGACCCGCGCGGTCAATGGCGAACAGTACCGGCAACCCCTGCAGGCAGACATCGTGGATCAACTGATCATATCCACGCTGCAAAAAGGTGGAATAAATGGCTGCCACGGGCCGCATGCCCGCCACGGCCATACCTGCCGCCATGGTAACGGCATGCTGTTCACAGATCCCTACGTCAAAGCAGCGGTCCGGGAAACGGGCGGCGAATCGACTCAGGCCCGTGCCGGTAGGCATAGCCGCTGTGATCGCGCAGATGCGTGGATCCTGTTCCGCCAGCCGGATCAACGCGTCGGCAAAAGCATCAGTGAAAGTGGACAACGCCGGGGGAACCGCTTCCACCTTGGCGGGCACAGGATCACCTTCTCCGGGATCCCGGGGAATAAACCGGGGCTTCACGCCATGATACCGCTCCGGGTCCCGTTCCGCCAGATCGAGACCTTTACCTTTTTCCGTGG
>Ga0308390_1000790_pt1 | contig 21743 bp, 14 predicted proteins | sample Hotspr2Sample149_FD_202358 | JGI IMG/M metagenome (GOLD analysis project Ga0308390, IMG submission 202358) | Hot spring phototrophic mat microbial communities from Mushroom Spring, Yellowstone National Park, Wyoming, United States - 20040719_149 ...
TGGTATCCTGATTCATGGGTTGATCCGGTTTCCATAGGGGTTCCGGGACGTTTAGGGCGGCGGTTTCGTGTTCGGGTGTCGGGGGCAGGTACAGTTTGCCGGGGCCGGAGGGCGGTTCGGCGACGATGGCCATGAGCCGGGCGCCCAGGCGGCCGGCCCGGGCCTGGGCACGGAGGTAATCCGGGGGGATGGGCGCGCCGGACAGCAGGCAGCGGAAACTCCCCCGTCCTGTTTTGGTGCCGCGGAGGATCCGGGGATCGTCGGTTTTTCCGGTCCGGACGGTGAATCGGTAATCGCCGTTCCCGATCACCGGCTCCACCCAGGCCCCGTCTCCCTTGGGGCACAGCAGAAAGGAAGCGGCGAGGGGCACGTCGACCCGGATGGCGGGGTTGGGGCTGGGGACCGTGCGGACCCACAGCCACGCCTGTACCGTCAGGTCTTTGCCTGTCCAGGGGGCGAGGTCGGGACGTTCGGCGGCCAGTTCGGGGGTGATCCGGTAGGCGGGGTAGTACTGACCGACGATCCGGCGGGTGGCTTCCACCACCCGCTCGCCGTAGTACCGCAGGTCCTCCGCCAGGCCGGCGACGCCGCGGTAATGGCCGCGGTGCAGGGTCCGCCGGCTCCGGGGGTTGACAGGGGGCCGGCCGGCGAAGCGGGGCGGCACCTCCAGCATAAACCGGTTGATCAGCACGGCCACGGGGTTGAGGTCGCTGGCCCAGGCCTCGAAGCCGAGGCGCCGGGCCTCGATGGGGATGGAGCCGCCGCCGGCGAAGGGATCGTGGACGGCGGGCAGGCGGTCGGGGTTGAACAGTTCCTCTACCTTTTCGGCCAGATCGGGGTCGGGCGCTTCGCGGAAGCGGGCGCAGGCGTGCCGCCAGGCCGCCCAGATTTCGTTTCGTGCTTCCCGGAGGAGTTCGGCGTCTTCGCTGTTCCCCCACCGGGCGAGGCGGGCCGTCAGGTCGAGGAGTCGCTTCCGGTGCTTCTGCTGTTCCGCCTCCGTGGGATAGCGGTCGGGGCAGTCTTCTGGGTCGTCGACGCACTGGGCGAAGAGGACCGCCCGGGCCACCGTGAGGGGACGGCGGGCCCACCAGAGGTGAAGAGAGGAGGGATGGCGGCTGTGGACATTCTTCTCGTGGGCGCCGCCTTCATTGATGGCCTCGAGGGGCATGACCGATTCAATCAGTTTTCGGGGGTATCGCATAGGTTTCCTTCTCCCGCTGGAGCAGTTCGTCCAGCCGGTAGTCGAGGCGGGTCACGCCGAAATCGGGCTCCCGCTGGAAAGGTTGTCGGATGTAGTGAATGACGCCGAAGCCGTCGTTTTCCTCCAGCACCAGGGCGAGGATCCAGGTGTCGGGGCGGTTGAGGGCGGTGATAACCTCGTTCCGGGTGAAGGTGACGGTGTCGGCGTCGGGGACGCGGCCCTTGACTTCAATGAAGCGCAGGGAACCGGAACGGGGGTCGCGGCTTTCAATGTCATAACCGAGCCGTTCGGTTTCGCGGTCGACGGGGACGAAGCCGAGGGCGCGCTCCAGGCGCATCACGGCGTCGCGGGCGCGGGTGGCGGCCGCCTGGGTGTCGCGGGGCGGAAGGACAGATGAGACGTCAGCTACGTCCTCCCGGACCGCCCGGAGGAGGCCTGCCGGCAGGATCAGGACCGCCGTCAGCACCACCGGCAGGTCGGCGGTGATGTTCCGCTGGAGTTGGAGTTCCTTCTCGCGGCGGCGCAGGCGTTCGTTCAGTTCGTCGGCGCGTCGGGCGGCTTCGGCGGAATTCATGTTGAGGTTGGGATTGTCGCGGAGTTCCTGCAGGCGGAGTTCGGCGGCCCGGTGGTCCCAGTACTGGATCTCGCGGATGAGGCGCTCCTGGACCTTTCTCCAGACGTTGTCGAGATAAGGGAGGCGTTCGGCGCGGATCCGATCGAGATGGGGCCCGGCGATGTACCGGGCGGCATAGACCAGGGCTTCGGCCTCGAGGGTGTCCGGGGTTTCGGCGGAGGGGGCGGCAAAGCCGGCACACTCCGGCCGGGCCAGCAGGGTCTCCAGGGGGGGATCGGCGTCCGTCAGCGGCCGGTAATCGAGACAGGGGGCGGGGCCGGCGTTGACCCACTGTCCGTCCGGCAGCCGCTCGACAAAGGCGAGTTCCCGGGAAATCACGCGGGTGCCCTCGCCGCCGGTCAGGGGCATGCCGTCGCGGACGGCATGCTCGATCAGCAACAGGAGCCGGGGCGACAGGCCCGGATCCCGGTCGTCCACCAGCGCGGCACCCTGACGGAAAAGGACGCGGCCCCGTTCGAGGATGAGGTCCGCGACGGCTTCAGCCAGGGGATGCCCCGGGGTGATCAGGACCGCGGGCGGGGCGCCGGGAACGTTTACGGCGTTTTTGTCAAAGGTGATCCGCTCGTAGCGGATCAGGACCGGTTCGGCCTGGCCGAGTTGTCGGTCGCGGTGGCGGATCACCGCGGGGACATGGGTGATCTCCCAGCGTCCGGCCTCGCGGGGATACATGGTGCCGCCCAGCGAAGCGAAGGCCTCGCGGAACCAGGCGCCGACGTGATGGGGCTGGAGCCGGCGGGCTTCGGCCCGCTCCATGTCCTCGCGGACCCGGTGGATCAGTTCGGGGGGGATGACATCCCGGGACAGGGCGTCTTCCCGCAACAGGGCGCGGATCTGGTCGAGAGACACGGTGGACTCGATGGCGGCCTCCAGTTTCCGGCGGATCTCCAGTTCGTCGCCGTGGCGGATCGCCTCGATCAGGAGTTCCCGCAGGGGGCGTCCGTCAAAGATCATCTGGCCCAGCACGTCAAAGACCTGTCCGCCCAGGGCCCTGCGGACTTCTTCGAGTTTCTCCAGCAGCCGGTAGTACACATAACCCTCGCGGGTCTCACGGGCGACAAAGTTCCACAGGTAACAGGGGCGGGTCTGGCCGATGCGGTGAATGCGCCCGAAGCGCTGCTCGATCCGGTTGGGGTTCCAGGGGAGATCATAGTTGACCATGAGATGGGCGCGCTGGAGGTTGATGCCTTCGCCGGCGGCATCGGTGGCGATCAGCAGGCGCGCTTCGGGATCGTTGAGAAAGCGCTCCTGAACCTTGCGGCGCTCCTCGCGGCCAATGCCGCCGTGAATGACCAGCACCGCGTCGGGCCGAGCAAAGAAATTTTCACAGCGTTCCCTGAGGTAGTTAAGGGTGTCGCGGAACTCGGTGAAAATGACGAGTTTCTGGGAAGGACCGCGGGGCGGGGGCGGCATGTCCTCCGGCTCGCCGGAAGCCGCGGGGAACGGCTGATTGGCCAGGGGCTGAAACAGGTACTGGAGGACGTCGGCCAGCTGCTGCCATTTGGCGTCCGTGCCGGCACGGCGGAGTTCCCGGGCCTGCTGTTCGAGTCTGGTGAGGGTGTCGATTTCGGCCCGCAGTTCCCGGAGGGTGGCAGCCGCCGTGACCTCGGAGGTGATGGTCTGGAGTTCCCCCTCCCGCTCGTCCTCGGGCAGATCATCGAAATCATCCAGGTCTTCCTCATCCTCCAGCCAGGAATACCGGGGTGAACCGCGAAGCGATTCACCTTCCGCCTTTCGCTCCAGTTGTGCCTCCCGCAGTTTCTGCTCCAGCCGCTCGCGCCGGCGCTCCAGGGAACGGAGGATGGCCTCGGGGGATGAGGCGAGGCGGCGCTGGAGGGCCGTCAGGGCAAACCCCACGTTCTGAAACAGTTTCTTTTTGCCTTGCAGGTTCTGTTCCGCGCGGTTGAATTCGGAACGGACATATTCGGTGACGTCGGCGTAGAGCCGGGCCTCGGCCGGCGAAAGTTCGAAGGGGATGGTTTGGGCGTACCGCTCGGGGAACAGTCTGGTGCCGTCAAACCGCACCAGGTCCTCCTTGACCACCCGGCGCATGAGATCCGAAACGTCCACCTCGCGCTCGCCGTCCCGGAACCGTCCCTCGAACCGGTCGCCGTCCAGCAGCGCCAGGAACAACTGGAAATCCTCGCCCCGGCCATTGTGGGGCGTGGCGGTCAGCAGCAGGAAATGCCGGGTGCGGGCGGAGAGCAACTGTCCCAACTGATAACGGCGGGTGCGCTTGAGTTCGCTGCCGAAAAAATGGGCGGACATCTTGTGGGCTTCGTCCACCACCACCAGATCCCACCAGCAGTCGGGATGCCGGAGTTTTTCCTGCAGATCCCTGTTTCGGGCCATTTTGTCCAGCCGCGCCAGCACCAGCGGCCGATTCGCGAACCAGTTGCCGGTGGGACAGTTCTCCATCTGCTCCGAAGTGAAAATCTCGAAGTGCAGATCAAAACGGCTGCTCAGTTCGTCCTGCCACTGCTCCACCAGCGCCCCAGGACACACAATCAGGCAGCGCCGCAGATCACCGCGCAGCATCAGTTCGCGGATGTACAGACCGGTCATGATCGTCTTGCCGGCGCCGGGATCATCAGCCAGCAGAAACCGCAGGGGCTGCATCGGCAGCATCCGCTCATACACCGCGGCAATCTGATGAGGCAGGGGCTCAATCCGGGAGGTATGCACCGCCATCATGGGATCAAACAGCCAGGCCAGGCGGATGCGATACGCCTCGACGGCCAGCCGGAACTGTTTGCCGTCTCCGTCAAAACTCCACAGACGCCCCCGCCGGGCTGCGCGGAGCCGCGCCTCGTCACTCCGCTGCAGCAACTGCTCGCCCAGACGCTGGTCCGGCAGCGTGCGGTAAACCAGCAGCACCGCGTCGGGCCCTGCCGGTGTGACAGCCACCACCGACACCTCCCCGTCAGGTACCACGCCGCGCAGTACCGCGCCTGCCGTAATCTCTTCAAGCCGCATGACGTCCCTCCATCCGGTCAGGATTCCGCGCGAATCGCGTCGCGGAACCAACTGGGCACAACCTGACCTGCCGGCGTCATCCCTGTGGTCAGCCCCGCGATTACCGGCTCCCTGCAGGAAGAGACACAACCCGCTTATGGTTGTTGAGACATCATTGTATCTTTCGCGCGGCTCCGGCGCAACCGCCGCGGACCTGTTTATGCCCCCACGGGACAGAACCATCCGCGACGGAGGCTGCGGTCACTGCGGACATGGGCTCCTCCGGTGGAGGTTGCGCCGGGTAAATCCGATTCCGGTATGATAGACGGGAATCCGCGGAGACCTGATTGGGACCCTGCGGGGAAATAGTAGGCCATGCGGGCTGTTCGCTGAAAGACAGGTTGTTAAGATACACAAGCCGCAGCCCAAACACCACTCAACCGGCAGGACATCACCGTGAGCAGGAAACAGAAATCCCCCGAGGGAAACGGCAAAAATGGCGTTGTCCCCGCCATCCGCACGTTCAACCTCACCAAGGTGTACGAGGGCGCCCGGGCCTCCCAGGATGTGCGGGCCCTGACCGACCTGAACCTCGAAGTACAGCCGGGAGAAATCTACGGCTACCTGGGCCCCAACGGCTCAGGCAAAACCACCACTATTAAAATGATTCTGGGCCTGATCTTTCCCACGTCAGGCCACGTGGAGGTGTTCGGCGACGGGGATATTGGTTCCGCGCGGGTCAAAAAACGGATCGGATACCTGCCGGAAGGCGCCTACTACCCCGATTTCCTGCGGGGCGAAGAAATTCTGAAATACTACGGGCGTCTCTACGGCCTCGGGGGAAAAGAACTCGACCGCCGGGTCAGCGCGGTGATGGATCAGGTGGGAATCAGCCACGCGCGCAAACGCCTGCTGCGCAGTTACTCCAAAGGCATGCGGCAGCGCATCGGCCTCGCCCAGGCACTCATCAGCGACCCGGATATCCTGATTCTGGACGAGCCCACCACGGGCCTGGACCCCATCGCCCGAAAAGAAATCCGGGATATTCTGGCCGGCCTTCGGGACGCCGGAAAAACCCTGCTGATCTCCAGCCACGAACTGCTCGAGGTGGAACTGATCTGCGACCGGGTGGGCATCCTGTTCGAAGGCGTCCTGCAGCGGCAGGGCACCCTGGCGGAACTGCTCGAAACCCGGGACCTGCAGGTGGAAGTGGACGGATGGAAGCCCGAACTCGCCGGTCAGCTGCCCCCCAAAGGCATCACGCTGGAAGACGCGGTCGGCGGACGGGCCAGGCTGCGCATGCCCTCCGGAACCGGCGCGGAAGCGGCCGTGGCCCTGTGCCGGGAGCTGAAACTGAACGTGGCCAGCATCATGCCCCGGCGTGAAACCCTTGAGGAACTGTTTGTCCGGGTGGTGAAATCCGCCAAAGAGGAATCCCTTGCGGCGGCCGCCCCAGCGGGAGAAGATACGCGATGAACCAGTTAGTTGGCGTTTTCCGCGGGCCGTGGGCCATCGCGGTGTACACCTACCGGGAAGGCATCCGCAAACGCACCCTCATCGGGTTTCTGATCCTCAGTCTCCTCGTGATCTTCGGGTCGAGTTTCATCTCGGCCTTCCTGGACCCCACTTCGCGCACCGACATCGAACTGAAACTCATCAAAGACATCTGTGTGGCGACGATCTCGATCTTCGGCGCCCTGATCACGGTGTTCACTTCGGCGTCGGTGGTGCCGAACGAGGTGGAAAACAAGGTCATTTATTCGATTCTGTCCAAGCCCATCCGCCGCTGGCAGTACCTGCTGGGCAAATTTCTCGGGGCACAGTTGATCATCCTCGTCAACCTCGCCCTGATGGGGATTCTGTTCTTCGCTGCGCTGTACATCCGGCAGGGGGTTATGCCCACGCTGCTGCTGTGGGCGCTGCTGCTGACCTACTTTGAATTTCTGATCCTGTCGGCTTTCACCTTCGCCATTTCCACGGCCGCCACCTCGCCCGTCCTGCCGACCATCGGCGGCCTGTTCGTCTACATCACGGGCAACCTGACCGAATACCTCAAGGACGTGCAGAACCGCGCCGGCCAGACCGGCAAATGGCTCGATGACCTGCTGGGTCAGATCGCCGGCATCCTGTACGACGTTCTGCCCAACCTGCAGAACTTCAGCCTGCGGAATCAGATCGTGAACGGCATGCCGAACGATCCCCCCACAGATGTCCTGATCCCCAACCTGATGGCCTACGGACTGATCTGGGCGGTCGGCGGTTTCCTGCTGGCATGGCTCATCTTCTGGCGGAAGGAACTGTAAACGCATGAACCGCCGTTACAGCAGGCTGATCCTGGCGGCCGCGTTCGTGATCGCGGCAGCCCTGGGCGCGTGGCAGGGACACCGGGTCACCCGCCTGCGCGAAGCGGAAGCCTTCTACCGGTGGATGCTGGCGGCCGCCGTTGATGAACGGTTGTTCCAGGACACCAGTTCGGAATACCTCGACCGGCCCCTGCTGGAAACCTGCAACCGCCTGGCGGCCGGAACCCCCCAGGCCGCCGGACTGGAAGATGCTACCACCACCGCCGTTATCACCACCCTGGCGCGGGACCTGAAAAACGATCGCGCCATCTGGGCCCTGGCCCAGGGTGACACCCTGCGGCCGGCCCGCGAGGAATTCCTCAAGTCCGCCCGGGAAGGCAAACTGCAGTTCGCGCGCAACATCGGATACATCGAGGCCCAGGAAGGCAACGTTGGCATCTTCAGCCTGTTCTTCGGGTTCCGCAAGGTCGCGGCAAACTGGCTGTGGATCCAGGTGGACCGCTACTGGCACCGCGGCGACCTGTACCGGATGGTCGCCCTCATGAAAACCTGCGTCCTGCTGGATCCAAATTTCATCGAGGCCTACCAGATCGGCGCGTGGCACATGGCCTACAACGCCACGGCCAAGATGGCCGATACCCCCTGGGCCCTGCGCGAATGGGATGAACGCTATCAGGCCTGCGTGGGCGAAAAAGAACGGTACTACTACTTCGCCATCGACTTTCTCAAAGACGGCATCCGCAAAAATCCCCGAAACTACAAACTCTACTTCGATCTGGGTTTCGCCGTCTACAAGCAGAAAATGAACGATTACGCCAACGCCGTAAAATACCTGGCTGAGGCGGTCCGCCTCCCCCACGACCGGTGGGTCCCCCGGCAATTGTATATCTGCATGGAACTGAACGGTCAGTACGAAGAGGCCATCCGGGGCTGGGAGGATTATCAGAAACGGTTCCCTGAAAGTGAACTGACCAAGGAGGTCGCCCCACGGTTCATCCGCAGCAACCAGGGCAAACTGCTGGAAAAACTATGGGAAGCCGCGCTGAAACAGGCTGAAGCGGCCCGAAATACCCCGGAATACCCCGCTCTGAAAGCGGAAGCCGACCGCCTGTATCAGCAGGCCCTCGAGCACTGGAAAGCCATGGGTGAGGACGGAGACGTCCGGAGAATGCGCCTGGAAGCGTTGAAACTCCGCGAGGAAAAACGATGGCTCGAAGCCGTCGCCCTGCTGGATAAAGCCCGATGGGACGCCCCGGACCAGTGGGAAGAATTCTCCAGCCTGATCATTCAGATCAAACAGGAAGGCGGCATCCCGCTCTCGCTGTCGGAACGCAAAGCCATCGAACGGAAAAAAGATGAGGGGCATTGCGCCGGCATGCCGGAATCCGCGGCAAGAAAAAGCACGTAATCGCCTCTGGAAATCGTCCACCCCCGACCGATTCAGGCGGCGCAAAACATCAGGTAGATAAATCGTGTCACGAATCACGGTGTTGGTGGAAAACACGGCTGCGGGACAGAACCTGCTCGCGGAACACGGATTGTCGTACTGGATTGAGCTGGGGGCGCGACGGATCCTTTTTGATACCGGTCAGGGAATGGTACTGAGGCATAACGCCCACAAACTGGGCATCCCCCTTGAAACAGCGGACACCGTGGTGTTGAGCCATGGACATTACGATCATACCGGCGGGCTGGAAGAAATGCTGAGAACAGCGCCATCCTTGACCCTGTACTGTCACCCTTTTGCCCTCTCGCCCAGATACATCCGGCAGGCAAATGGTACCGCCCGGGAAATCGGCATGCCCCAGTCCACCGCCACAGCCGCGCAGTCATGGCCCCGCGTGGTCTGGACTACCTCTCCCACGGAAATCTGCCCCGGTCTGTACGCGACCGGCCCAATCCCCAGATCGACCGCCTTCGAAGATACCGGCGGCCCATTCTTTGAAGATGAAGCGATGGAGCGGCCAGACACATTTCCCGATGATCAGGCACTGTATGTGGAAACCAAACACGGCACCCTCGTTCTGCTGGGATGCGCTCATGCGGGCATCATCAATACGCTGCGGTATGTGATCGAACTCACCGGACACCGGCCCGTCTGGGGTGTGGCAGGCGGAACCCACCTGGTCTCCGCCAGTCCGGAACGCATGAACCGCACCATAGACGAACTCCGAAAACTCAACATGCGACGCCTGATGCCGGCCCACTGCACGGGGTTCTTCGCCATGGCCCGATTGGAACAGGAATTTCCGGCGTGTTATCTGCCCTGTCCCGTCGGCACCACCATTGACACGGAACTGCCGTGATCCCCCAGCGGCACGCAGATCATAATCGCTGGGCTGCAAGATAACAGATCAGCCCAACCGGAAGTTCCCGCTCACTGAACAGTCCCGGCCGGTCAAAGTCGCGCGTATCGCATCCTTTCATCGTCGGCGTGATCCGCAGACCGCCAGATGCGGCATCCCGCCCCACGCGGATCGCCGGGCGGTCATAATCCCGGGTATGGGTCCCGGGCAGGGTCGGAGCGATGATCAGCACGTCGCCAGGGTCCCGCTTCACGGTTACCACATAAGCGGCCTTGCTGAAATCCGGGGTGTCAAGGCCGGCCAGGGTGTGGTAAATGACCGTCTGTCCGGTTTTGTCCCTTTCGGCCACCATGGCTGGTTGCCGGTAGTCCCGCACATCCGTTCCGTCTCGAAGCGGATAAATCAGTTCCTTGCCGTCACCTGTGTGTTCCAGGGCAACCCCAGGCTCGGATGCGTCCCAGGTATTGGTCTGCGGAAAAGTAAGATGCACGATGTAATTCCCGCCGGGCTCCTGCTTCACCAGCAGGGCCGGTTTCGCGTAGTCCCGCGTATCCGATTCCGGCAGGGTGGGATAGACGACACATTCCCGCTGGGCGAACGCGAATCCGTTCACCAGCATCACTATTCCAAGGTAAAACAGAAAACACCGTCTCATACGCAATCTCCACAAAAATTTATTGTAGCATAATGAAAAAAATGGGGCGGACGGTTTTCAGGCCGTCCGCCCAAGGTGCCGCCTGCCAACTACTCGAAAATCAGAATCCCGCGGCGATCAGGCCGTAGGTATTGGCCCAGGGACCATTCGCCGGGAATTTACCCCGTTCGCTGTACCGCAGAAACTCCACGTGACCGTCCATGTAAAGCACGTTCGCGCCGCCCGGCACGTGATTGAACGCCGCCGCGGCTCCGGGCGTGGCACTCACGCTGTCCCAGTAAATGGGTACCGTGGACTGGGCCATGTTGGAAGACGCCGCGTTGTTGATGTCCGTGATCAGGAAACGCTCAATCCCTTCCCGCAACCGGTAGACAATGGTTCCCCCGGCATTGCCCAGCGTCTGCACACCAGGAATCATGTTAGAGAGCGGAGAGGCCGTCACATCGATGTCGCCGTCCAGCAGCCCGCGGATCTGCGCGCCGTTGGGAGTGGAACTGGTACCGAACGCCCCGCCCTGGAACAGCGGCAACGCCACCGCCAGCACCTGAGCACATCCCTGCGCTCCGGAGGGCAGCGTCACGCCCAGCAACCCTGCGACCAGAGACAGATCCATGGTCGGATCATCGCCATCCGCCTGGTCAATAACCCATCCGAAATACTGATAACAGTCACTGGGATTGTCCGCGATCCCTTTGTATGGACTGGTGCAGACCTGCCCGGGTTTGTCCGCAATGATCGCCAGCGTATCCTCGGCGGGACCGGCATCGGGAGCCGAGGGACAGACCAGCACATTCCAGTCACTCAGGTATTCGGGAAACAGGGCCGAGGTCAGAGGCGCCAACTCGGGTTCATCCTGACCGGTGCACGTGTTGGGCAGGCCACCCGAACCGTCGGTGTAATACAGCGATATGCCCTGCATCGGTGGAAACGCGCCTTTCGCTTCATTCGCGTACATCTTCAGGATGACGCCCATCTGCTTCAGGTTGTTCTGACAGGACGAGCGGCGGGCCGCTTCCCGGGCCCGCGCCAGCGCCGGCAGCAGAATCGCCGCCAGAATGCCAATGATCGCGATCACCACCAGCAGTTCGATAAGGGTAAATCCGGTTCTGTGTTTCATCCGTCCTTGCATGTTTTGACTCCTTTCCGTTGACTTTGATGCCGCATCCGGTGGAACCGCTCCACCTGCATAAACGTTACCCCCCATTCTTAAGGGGTCCGTGAAAAAATCTTCAGATTATTGTGAAAAAGCGGTTCCTGTTTTGTTAGCCCGCCGGACAGTTCCAACATCCCCGCTAAGTTAGGGGAAAATTCCAGGACAGACTTCCCCCTTCCCGAGAAATCGTGAGGCGGGTGAAAGCCAGGTTCATTCGTGGCGCAGGGCTTCCACCGGATCCATGTAGGCCGCGCGCAGCGCGGGATACAGGCCGAACACCACGCCGATCAGCCCGGAAATCGTAAAGGCGATCAGCGGCCCCCACACCGTGACAATGGTCATCATCCCGCTGAAATAGGTAATCAGCTGCGGGATCAGTACCCCCAGGCAAACCCCGATGATTCCCCCCGTTCCGGAAAGAATCACGGTTTCCACCAGAAACTGCAGCACGATATCCCGGCGCCGGGCACCCAGCGCGCGCCGGATCCCGATTTCCCGGGTGCGTTCGGTCACGCTGGCCAGCATGATGTTCATGATGCCGATGCCGCCCACGAGCAGGGAAATGGCGGCGATGGCTCCCAGCACCGTATTGAAGATCTGCTTGGTGCGTTCCGCCTGCCGCAGCAGTTCCAGAGGCACGATGATCTCAAAGTCCCGTTTTTTCCGGTTCCGTTCCAGCACGCCGCCTGCAATCCGCGCCACGGCCTCGACACGACTCTGATCGTCCACGTGGATCGTGATTTCATGCAATTGCACCTTCTCCGCCTGGAAACTGCCGGAACTCCGGCGAATGAGGATTTCCCCAAAGCGATCCTTCGCTGTAGTCAGGGGTATATACATCTGACCTGCCGCGGAGCCGCTGTTACCGCCCGCCAGGTTAAGACGTTTTCCGCCGCTTTCGCTGTCCGCGATGCCGATAACGCGGTAGTAATCCCCGCCGACCCGTACCAGTTGGCCGAGCGGCGAACTCAGCGGAAACAGCGCGCGGGCCAGCACCCGGTTCAGCACGCACACGTTCTGTTCCTGCTTTGTTTCGATGGAGGTAAAGAACCGGCCCGTCATCACCCGCAGGTTTCGGATTTCCGTGTACCACGGCACCACGCCCATAATTTCCGCTTCCAGACTCTGGGTGGCATTGAAAACCCGCTCCCGTATGATCCGGGCCGGGGCGTACACGGTAATACCAGGGATGGTGTCCCGAAGCCGCGCGAGATCCAGATACGTCAGGCCGTAGTCACTGACGAAACTCCGCTGCACGTTCACCTTCTGTTCTTCCGAAGGCTTCACGCTGCGGATGATGATGTTGTTGCTGCCCAACTGACGGATCTGTTCCTGAGCTTCAAAACTCGCGCCCTCCCCCACAGCCAGCATGGCGATCACGGAACATACGCCGAAGATGATGCCCAAAGCGGTCAGCAGCGAACGCAGCCGGTGAAGCCACAAACTTTTGAACCCCACCCTGACGGTACGCCAGACCAGCAGCATCCAGTGAATCATGACCCGGTTTCCTCCGGACGCGGCCGGTTTCGCCGGTCTTCCTCGATCAGTCCATCCTTCAGCCGCACCAGACGTTCAGCGCGTCGGCCAACTTCCGGATCGTGGGTGACCATGATGATCGTTTTGCCATTTTTGTGCAGTTCATCGAACAGTTCCAGGATTTCCGCTCCCGCCCGGCTGTCCAGATTTCCGGTCGGCTCATCGGCCAGCAGTACCAGCGGATCATTAACCAGCGCCCGCGCAATACCAACCCGCTGCTGCTGTCCGCCAGACAACTCCATCGGCTTGTGGTGCAGCCGATTACGGAGCCCAACCCTTTCCGCGAGTTCCAGAGCGCGTTGCCTGCCATCAGGGCGGGGATGCAACTGGTAATACAGCGGCAGTTCAATGTTCTCCAGAACATCCAGTTGCTGGATCAGGTTATACGCCTGGAAAATAAAGCCCAGCCTGGTGCCCCGGATTTCAGAAAGCGCGTCGTCATCCAGTTTCGAGACATCCAAACCGCCAAGAAGATACCGGCCTTCAGTGGGACGGTCCAGGCATCCCAGCAGATTGAGCAGCGTGGACTTTCCACACCCCGAAGGCCCCATGATCGCCACATACTCGCCCGGATAAATGGCCAGATCAATACCTCGCAGGGCATCAACCGTAACCGTGCCCATCCGGTAACGCTTGATCACCCCCTCAAGCAGAACAATGGGAACTCCCTGACTCACGGCCTGCTGGACCTTCCCGTATCCGTTTCGTTACTTTCCCCCATTTTTGGTTTTTCATGGTCTTTTCCGCTGGACGCCGCCTGCTCTTCTCCAGTTTTTTCGTGGGTGCCCGGGGCTTCCAGCAACACCTCTTCTCCGGGTCGCAGACCTTCCAGAATTTCCACAAGGGCTGAACTGAACGCGCCGGTTTTCACTGGCCGTTTCTCGTAACCGGTCAGTTTTTTGACGTAACACACCGTCTGACTGTCTTCCAGGAAAACAGCCTGAAGCGGAACCTGGGTAACATCCTCAAGCCGGCGGGTAATAATCTCGGCGCTGGCGGTCATGCCTGGCCGAAGCCAGGGATAATTGCCTTCAATGTCAATGACCGTGGTGTAAACTTTCAACTCCGGATTCATCCAGCGGTTCTGCGGATCAGGCAGGACGGATATCCGGCTGACCCGGCCCTTAAGTACTTCTGTCGGGCGCGCATCCACCTTGATCCGTGCCTCCTGTCCAGGCTGAATCTGTTCCACAAAGGCTTCATGAATCCGCACTTTTACCGTCATGGCCGATGTGTCAGGAATGGTAATCAGCACCTGCCGTTCGCGTACGGTCGCCCCCTCTTCGATCACGTCCCCGCCCAGAGTGCGTTCCCCGGTCCCGTAGAGCACCATCCCCGGACGGGTTGCCCGGATCACACACTTATTGATCTGGTCTATGGTCTCTTCCAGCTTCCGTTTCTGCAGCAGGTGCCGTATGCGCGCTGAATTGAGTTTGGACTCCGCCTGTGCCAGTTCAGAAATCGCCCGTTTTTTGGCCCGGTCCAGATTGCGCAGGGCCTGTTCATAATCGCTGACCAGTTTCTCCACCTGTTTGGGCAGTTCGTATTTGAGAAACAGAGCCTTGCTGGTTTCTGCAGACTGGGAAGCAACCAGTTTCCGGTTATAGGCCAGTTCATCGTTATCCAACTGATTTTTGGTCACGAAATCCTTCGCGAACAGGCGGCGGGTACCTTCGAGTTTGGTCTGGGCAAGCCCCAATTCCTGCTGGGCCAGGGCCAGATCATTTTCCAGTTGACGCATCTTCTGCATGGCATCGCCATCCCCGTATCGGGACGGATCCAGATAGGGCGTCAGGTCCAGTGAAAGGGAGTAATGCTCCTCGGTCTCTACGGACGGTTCACCTTCCACACCATCCGCGGAAGACACGGAATCCCCGGAGGATGAAATTGCGGGACTGGTTTTGGCCGAAACATCCGGGTCTGCTGAAGCCGCCTCCGGGTCCGTCCCAACGTTTCCCGACACGGTATTGCCCGTCTGAACCGTCTCCCCATGGACGTTCACGGATTCAACAGGTTCGGATACTTTTCGTTCCCGCCGGCTTCGTCGTTTTTTTTCGCGTTCCGCCCGCTCGGCCATCCGATTCTCCAGCGCCGCAGTTATCTCCGCCGCCAGACTTTCCCCCACGTACTTGGCCAGATCCATTCGGGCGAATTTTACGGCCAACTCTGCTGTCTTGATGGTGCTTTCATTGTCAATCAGTTGAATCTCATACCGTTCCTGGGCGTCTGTCAGGGCGGAAAGGGTATTTTGAAACTCCAATTCCTGGGAAACCCGCTGGTCTTCCAGGTTTTTGGAATCGAGGGTCATCAGGGGTTTACCGTTGACCACATCGTCATTGGTAATCAGGTACCCCTCTTCAACCAGGGAAAGAATCTTGGTCTCACCTTTCACCTCGCTTTTGATCTGCTGGGATTCTTTGGCCTCCACTGTCCCGCCCTCGGCGACCGTAATTTCCAGAGGGCCCCGGACCACGGTGGCAGTCAGGGCGGTGACTGTGGGAGTACCCCGCCTTTGCCACCAGCGCCAGCCGCCATATCCCGCCAACATCACCAGCACCAGCAGAATCAGTAACCCCCAACGTACCCGGCCTGACCGATGATCACGAAGCATTCCCGGAACCTTCCACCACGGTTGCCGCGGATGCAGCCGGAGCCGGCAGCATCTTTTCCGCTTCTTCCCACAAACCGTCTTTTTTGATGTACAACAGCCCCATGCTTTTCCAGAACGACAGCCTGGCCACGGTGTGACTGATCAGAGCCGTGGTAAGCGCGTTCTGCGACTGGATCAGGTCGTTCTGGGCATCCACCTGGTCCTGAGCGGTAGCCTGGCCCAGTTCGGCCAGCAGATTCTGTTCTTCGACCCGCCTTTCAGCCAGCCGAACGCTCTGCAAAGCAGTTTCATAGTTCATGCGGGCCTGCTCCAGGGTACGCCACGCCTCCCGCACTTCGAGTTTCACCTGATCCCGGGCCAGTTCCGCCTCGCGTTTGGCCGCTTCATACTGAATCAGGGCGGAACGGTAGGCGTTGCGCACGGCCTTGCGGTCGAACACGGGATCCACGTCCAGTCCCGCGCTCCAGGCCATCCGCTGAAAATCAAATCTGGTAAAAGCGTTGCTGTCCGGCGTGCTGTTAACGTGGACCTGCGCGAGCAAATCAATCTGAGGCAACAGGGCGTTCTCCGTGATCCGAATCCTGCGCGTGGCATCCTCCACGGCATCCACTTTGTTCAGCAGATCGAGCCGGGCCACCAGCGCGACCTCAGCGGCTTCCTCAGGCCGGATGGAAGGATGGGACAGTCCGGTTTCCCGAAGTTGCCGCAATTCGGCGTCGTCAAGCACCACCCGCGCGTCGGTGGACAAACCCAGTTTGATCTTGAACGAATCCAGATCTTCCAGGTACTGCCGGACGGCATTGGTGTACCGCGATTCATTGTCCAGTTGCGCCTGACGGATACGGCCCAGTTCCGCCTGGGTGCGCAGCCCCTCCGCAGCGAAAGCCTGCTCCCGCTCCACGCTCCGCCGGAAGTTCTGCAGTCCCCGCCATGTGTTCCGCACGATATCCCGCTGCCTGAGCACGCCGTAATACCCCGCACAGATCTCCACGGCAAATTCTTTGCGGAACTGGGTGTAATCCCGCAGGGCATACAGCACGTTACGCTCTGACTGGGTTAACTGCTCACGGGCCGCTTCACCCGAACCCTCCAGCAACGGCTGCGCAAAAGAAAATGTCAACGCGCTAGACGCCTTATCGCGGGGATCACCCGTCAAAAAGCGAAGAAAATTGCTGGTGAGGACTGCAGCGATCCGGCCGCCGCCGCGGGTCAGTATGGACACGCCGGTTGAGGTCTTACCCGTCACCTGCTGTTCCCCGATGATCTCCGTGCGTGGTGCTGTCACGCCGGCGACATCCCCAGCGGATTCCACCACATCTGCATAAGCCCGAAGCAGCGCTGCGGGAGTACCTGTCAACTGCTCCAGTTGGGGAACCGCGGACCGCCACGCCTGGAGTACCCTGGAATAATCCGTGGGAACTGATACATCACGGGTGCTCCGGTTATAGTTGCCCTGGGCCTCTCCCGAGAAAATCGGTGCGTAACGGTGCCGGTCCAGGGTCAGGTTCAGTGCTTTAAGAAATACGGCCTCCCGGGCCGCCTGATAGGACCGGTTGCCCCGCGTGGCCAGAATAACCGCCTCCTCCAGCGACAGAATCGCGCAACCCCGTTCATCGGGCATGCCGTCACCAAGTTCCGGATCCGGTTCCGTAACCTTCGGACAATGATCCAGAAAAGCCGTAATATCCTGGGGGTCAATGGTCAGACCACTCTCCGCGCCCGGCACCAGCGCGGATTTCTGTTCGATAATCCCGTACACTTCACGGTCGGCCGAATGCCGGTAGCGGGCCGTGGAACATCCACAAACCACCAGACAGGCCGCCAGCATTACCGCCACGGAACGCAGATATCCTTCGGTCCAGCCGGTACGCCAAGTCAATCCAATCCTGTTTTTCCGACAGATACGCAACAAATCAGATCCTAATCCGCTTTCCCGTGATTCGCGAAGATTTCCGTTCCTGCAGCCGGTCCCCCCTTTCTATTGGACGCCGCGCGGGGAGATTTCGTTTCTCTTCCTGGTTCAGGAGTTAAACACCATACGAACGGATCTGATCCCATCAGGTGAACCGGGAAAAATCTGGGGGGCGTTTTTCCAAAAAAGCCTGGAAGGCTTCCGCGGCCTCCGATGAGGTCAGGCGTTCCCGAAACACTTCTGCCTCCCGGGCTATGGCATCCAGCACGGTCTGCTGCCGCCAGCCCCGCAGCAGTGCCACCGTGGCCCGAACCGCCGCGGGAGGCTGCTCAGCAAGGCGTTCAGCCGCCGTCATGGCATCGGCCAGTGCCCGGCCCGGTTCACATACCCGGTTCGCAATTCCCCACAACACGGCATCTTCTCCCGTGAATGTCTCTCCCAGAAGCAACAGTTCGGCGGCTTTCGCGGGACCTGTCCGTTCAGGAAGCAGGACGCTCGAACCGGCCTCAGGACACAAGGCTAAATTGACGAAAGGCAGCCGAAGTTTTGCTTCACGGGAAATAAACACCAGGTCACAGTGCAGCAGCATGGTAACCCCTACCCCTACAGCGATCCCCTCCACTGCCGCGATCATCGGCTTGGGAAAGACGGCCAGCCCCCGGAGAAAGCGCAGGACCGGATGATCATCTGACTGGGGCGGCCGGGTCACAAAATCCTGGATATCATTGCCGCTGGTAAAGATACCCCCGTGACCAGTGAATACCACGCACCGGACTGAACCGTCCGCGGCTGCCGCGTCCAGCAGCGAGGTCAGGGCATCGTACATTTCTACCGTCAGTGCGTTCTTCCGGTCAATCCGGTTGAAGGCTATAATCTCCACCCCCCTTTCCTTCCGGACATCGATATGGGCGCTCATGGCAATTCCTTCCGGTTAATCCTGACAAGTTTTATACGTTATTTCCGGCCGCGCCGGCAAAAACCGTATAATATGAACACCGTGGCGGAAGGCCGGCCGTCATGGTGTTCGCGGCGGGCCGCAGTCCCCGCGGATGCTGCACCGGCAGGGATTGGGGAGTCATACCGTGAGTCCGCTGCGCAATCCTGGGGTCATCGAACGGTATCGGGAATATCTGCCGGTTTCCGCGTCCACGTGCGTGGTTACCCTGAACGAAGGGTCAACCCCGATGGTCCCCGCCTACAACCTGAGCCGAGCCATTCATCCCCGTCTGGAAATCTGGCTGAAATATGAGGGAGTGAATCCCACCGGTTCCTTTAAAGACCGGGGCATGACCATGGCCATCACCAAAGCCCTAGAGGATGGGTATGAAGTCGTGATGTGCGCCAGTACGGGAAATACATCCGCCTCGGCGGCTGCTTACGCGGCACGCGCCGGTATGAAGTGCGCCGTGCTCATCCCGGAAGGGAAAATCGCCTACGGCAAACTGTCCCAGGCAATGATCCACGGCGCAAAAGTGATCCAGATCAAAGGCAACTTCGACGATGCCCTGAACCTCGTGCGGGGTATATGCCAGCGGTTCCCGATCGCGCTGGTGAATTCCGTGAACCCCTACCGCATCGAAGGCCAGAAGACCGGAGCATTCGAGATTCTCGATGATTTTGACGGCGTCGCACCTGATTTTCAGGCCATGCCTGTAGGCAATGCGGGCAACATCTCCGCCTACTGGAAAGGATATAAAGAATATCACGCGAAAGGAAAATCCGACGGTCTTCCGAAGATGCTGGGTTTTCAGGCGGCTGGGGCAGCTCCCATCGTACTGGGACATCCGGTGGAAAAGCCCCAGACTTTCGCCACAGCCATCCGGATCGGGAATCCGGCCAGCTGGAAAACAGCCGTGGCCGCCCGGGACGAATCCGGCGGTCTCATCGACATGGTCACGGACGAGGAAATCCGGGAGGCTTACCGGATGGTGGCCGCCACGGAAGGGATCTTCTGCGAACCCGCCAGCGCGGCCAGTATTGCCGGACTCCGAAAACTGGCCCGGGAGGGATACTTCGACACCGGTAGCCCCCGGGTGGGAGACAGGTTTCGGGTAGTTTGCATCCTGACAGGTCACGGCCTCAAGGACCCGGACAACGCGGTGGCCTGCGCGGTGGAACCGTTCACGGTTGAGGCCGCGGAAGCCCCGATCCTGGAGATTTTGGGTTACGCCTCTGTACCCGCGCGGGTGTAAATGTGCCAGCCGCGAGTCAATGGTAGCTGCCTATTAGGCCTCTGGTTCAAGAAAATCGGATGGCAGGCGGGCGTTGTCTCAACATCCTCACACACAAACATTTCGGAAAATTTGCTATTCCGAATCCCTGCAAGGACAACACTGTAAGCCGTATCCGTGATATTTCAATCGAGCACGACAAAACGCGCTTTTTTCGGGGAAACGTCCGGATGGGCACGGTAAAGACATCGTTGACTTATCCCCAAATACACCCGTAAAATACACTCCATTGACTGCGGGGGATAGGTATGTCTGAACTGCTGTCCATGGAACATATCAGCATCGCGTTCGCCGGAAACCCAGTGTTGCGGGATGTTTCCTTCTCGCTGCGCTCCGGCGAAATCCATCTGCTCGCCGGAGAAAACGGCGCCGGTAAAACCACCCTCATGCGTATCCTTGGCGGCGTCTACACCGAATACCAGGGGACCATCCGGCTGAACGGACACCCGGTCCGGTTTCATTCCCCCGTGGACGCGGCACGGCACGGCGTGGCCATGATCCATCAGGAACTGTCTGTAATTCCTTCCATGACCATCCTGGACAACCTGTTCCTGGGACGGGAGCAATGCGGCCGCGGCGGCTGGATCCGCTTCCGTCAGCAGCGCGCCGCCTGCAGAGAAATACTTTCCCGTGTGGGATTGGATCTCTCCCCGGACACATACGTGGAAGACCTGCCCATGGCCTCCCGTCAGATGCTCGAAATTGCCAAGGCCCTGTCCGTGGATGCCCGGGTCATCGTGATGGACGAGCCAACCAGTTCGCTGACCGCACCCGAAGTGGAGCGACTGTTCGGACTCATCGGGGAACTTAAGGCTCAGGGCCGCGGCATAGTCTACATCACCCACAAGATGGAAGAAATCTACCGGGTTTCAGACCGGATTACTGTGCTGCGCGATGGCGCATGGATCGACACCCGCCTGGCAGCGGATCTGCCGCGGGAAGAACTGGTCAAACTGATGGTCGGCCGTGAAATGAAAGAGCAGTTTCCGGAACGTCCGGCCGTCGCGGTGGAAGATACTCCCCTGCTGGAAGTGAATCATTTCACCATACCCGATCCCTCCGGCCGCCCCCGGCCGCTGGTGGATGACGTGTCGTTCACGGTGCGGCCCGGAGAGATTCTCGGGGTGGGTGGTCTGCAGGGATCCGGCGCCACAGAACTGTTTCTGGGACTGTTCGGCGCGCTGGGCGGCAAAACAACGGGAAACATACTGCTGGACGGCAAACCTTATCAGCCCCGGTCGCCGGCTTATGCCATCTCCCGGGGCATCGCATGCCTGACCAATGACCGAAAAGAAACCGGACTCGCCCTGTGCCTGGATATCGTGGCCAACTCGACGCTGGCCGCCCTTCCTCGGTTTTCCCCCGCGGGAATACGGCTGCCGGCAAAAGAACGGCAGGCCGCTTCCGCCGCTGCCCGGCGGCTCAGTCTGCGGGCGGCATCGCTGGACATGCCGGTGGAAAATCTGTCAGGCGGCAACCAGCAGAAGGTCGTGCTGGCCAAGTGGATGCTCACGAAACCCCGACTGATTCTGATGGACGAACCCACCCGCGGCGTGGATGTCGGCGCCAAACACGAGATCTACCGCCTGCTCTTTGACTGGTCCCGCGAGCGGGTCGGCATCCTGCTGATTACGTCGGAAATGCCCGAACTGCTGGCCCTCAGCGACCGGATCATGGTGCTGCACCGGGGCCGTGTGACAGGATGGTTCACCCGCGAGACGGCAACACCCGAAGCCGTGCTGGCGGCGGCCATGGGGCGCGCGTCCGAGGAGATTACAGCATGAAAGATACCACCGTTAAAGACCACCGCCTCAGCGGGATGACCTGGTTCCTGACTCGGCCCGCCGCCCGGGCACTGCTGGCACTGGCGCTGATTCTGGCTGTGGGCGCTGTGTTTAACGCGAATGGCGCTTTCTTCCGCTGGGACACCCACCGGGACATGCTGCGACATATCTCCCGCTTCGGTATCCTGGCCTGCGGGATGACCCTGGTTATCATCAGCGGCGGTATCGACTTGGCGGTCGGCAGTATTCTGGGATTGACGGCGGTGGTGTCCGCCCTGATGATGATCCACTGGCAGTGGCATCCGCTGGTCGCCGTACCGTTGTGTCTGCTGATGGGTGCGGCAGGCGGCGCGGTATCGGGCGGATTGATCGCGAGGTTTCGTATCCAGCCGTTTATCGCCACGCTGGCTATGATGGTTTTTGCCCGCGGCGCGGCCAAATACATCTCCGGGGGACAGAAAATTG
>Ga0308390_1000792_pt1 | contig 21696 bp, 2 predicted proteins | sample Hotspr2Sample149_FD_202358 | JGI IMG/M metagenome (GOLD analysis project Ga0308390, IMG submission 202358) | Hot spring phototrophic mat microbial communities from Mushroom Spring, Yellowstone National Park, Wyoming, United States - 20040719_149 ...
AAGGAACGATTTATCTGATAATTTATTTATTATAAAGAAACTCGAGTTTGTAACTCCAACGTTGAATGAAAATATCAGAACAGGATCAAATTATTCTATCAGTATAGATAAAAGTTCAAACGTAGATAAAATTACGTTAGAATATTCTATTAATAATGGACCATATCAAAATATTGTAAGCTCATTTACGGGATCTTCTTTTTTATGGAATACTCCTTCTACATCATCAAATAATGTAAAATTGAAGGCTACTGATGAAGATCATAATATTATACAAACTATTTCGCCAAAATTTAATTTAGTGGAGCTTAATATAACAAGACCGGTTGGCGGAGAAGTCTGGAATGCTACTAAAGTATATACAATTTCGTGGACAGGAATAAATCAAGTAAAAATTGAATATAGTTCTAATGGCGGAAGTAGTTGGAATACAATAGTAAGTTCATATTCAGGATTGAATTATAATTGGACGTTGCCAGATATAAGCGGAAGTTTTCCGGCGGGATCAAATTACAAAATTAAAATTAGCGATGTGACAAATTCAAATATTTATACTGTAAGCAATTCGTTTACAATAAAGAAATTAATGTTGACCGCTCCTAATGGTGGAGAAATTATATTATCAGGCAAACAATATACTATTACTTGGAATCAATCTTTAGTATCAGGAAATATAAAAATATATTATTCTAATGGCTCTGGTTATAACGAAATAGCGAACGGAATTTCAGGTTCTTTAGGAAGTTATATTTGGAACGTTAGTCCTACGCTGAGTTCCACTACAACTGCGCGAATAAAGATAGTAGAAGATCTTGCCGGTTCTGAAGTTGAAGACGAGAGCGATAATGTATTTACAATAGCAAAAATAGAAGTCACGGCTCCATTAAGCGGAGCAAATGTACAAAGCGGGAGAAATTATTTAATCAAGTGGGCGAGCGAGAACATAGGGAATGTAAGGATAGATTATTCTACTGACAACGGTACGACGTGGGGCGGATTGATAGCGAACAACATAAATGCGACGTTAAGGGAATATTTATGGACGAACATACCCGAAGGGGCAGTAGGGTCGTTGACAAGGATAAGGGTAGCTGATGCGAGCGACGTGCCGAGCTATGGCAGAAGCGCAGTAAGCGGAACGTTTAACGTAAAGAAATTAGAGATAAGTCAGCCGGCGGCGGGGTCGAACGTAAATGCGAACATAGGATATACGATAAGTTTTGTAAAGAGCTCAAATGTAGAGAGCGTAAAGATAGAATTTGCTTCAGATGGGACGAATTTTGTACAGATACCAGGGGCTGTAAATATAACTGGAACGACATATAATTGGACGACGCCGAACGGGAATTATACAGGGGCTAAGTTGCGAGTAATAGACGAAGCTGCAGGGGGTATAATAGGGGAGGTTGCGTTTAATATAGTAAAGTTAAAGATAACGAAGCCTGATTTAGCGACAGTGTGGATGACTGGAAAAAGCTTTAACATAGAATGGGAAGGAAGCGGAGCTGTAGAATTGCATTGGACGACGGATGGGGGAAGCAATTGGAATTTAATAGCGTCAAGCGCAAGCGGGGGCAGTTATAGTTGGAATATAACGGATGCGTTGAGCGCTGGGAGCAATTATCAGATAAGAGCGAGATTAGCGGCTGATAATACGATATATGACATTAGTCCGATATTTAGGATAAAGAAGTTGCAATTGACGCAGCCAAATACGGCGGGGACGAACTGGATGATAGGGAAAGGGTATGAGATAAAGTGGACGCAGAGCATGGTAAACGCTGTAAATATATACTATGCGTCTGACGGAGTAAACTATACGCGATTGATAGCTGGAGGAGTAAATGGAGGATTGGGGACATACATATGGGTATTGCCGAGCGATTTAACGGCGACAACGACGGCTAAGATAAAGGTAGTAGACGCGGAAGCAGCTGCGACAGTAAACGACGAAAGCGACGCTGGATTTAAGGTATCGAAATTGCAGGTGACATCGCCGAACGGCGGGGAGGTAATGCAGGTTGGCAAGCAATATACAATAGCGTGGAGTTCCGAGAACATAGAATACGTAAGGTTGAGATATTCAATAGACAACGGAGCCAATTACGCGCAAATAGCGACAAACATAAGCGCGACAGGCGGCTCATATATGTGGGTAGTTCCTTTGGGAGCTGTAACGAGCGAAGGGAAGATAGAGATATCCGACGTATCAGACAGCTATAGGTCAGACGAAAGCGATGGAGTATATATAGTAAAGAGATTAGAGATAACGAAGCCGGCAGTAGGCGAGACAGTCCAAGGGAACAAGAGTTATACGATAGAGTGGGCGAAGAGCTCGAATGTGGGGAGCGTAAAAGTAGAATATGCGTCAGATGGAATAAATTACAATGAAGTAATAGCGACAGGACAAAGCGGGACGAGCGTAAATTGGAATGTTCCAAATGCGGTAGTAAACGGAGCAAAAGTAAGAGTAGTCGACGAGACACATAATACGATAATAGGAGAAAGCGGATTATTTAACATAGCGATATTAAACATAACGAGTCCAGTAGGGGGAGAGGTATATAACGTAGGGAAGCGAGTAGAGATAAGGTGGAACGGATCGAACGTGGTAAAGATAGAATACAGTTCGAACGGAGGAACAGATTGGAATCAGATAATAGCGAACGCAAGCGGGGGATTGTATGTATGGCAGACGAGCGAGGGGATGAGCGAGGGAGTAAATTATAAGATAAGGGTAACAAATGCGAGCAATTCAACAATAAGGAGCGAAAGCGGAGCGATAACGTTTAAGAAATTAAAGATAACTGCTCCAAGCTCTGCTGGGGGGAGCAATTGGGCGGTAGGGAAGAGCTATGATATAACGTGGACGAGAGGGACGCTGACAACGGGAACGATAAAGATAGAGTATTCGTCTGATGGAGGAGGAAATTGGAACGAGATAGGAGAGACGGCGGCAGGCAGCATATACAGTTGGAATATATCGTCAAATTTGACAAGGACGACAAACGGAAGGATAAGGATATACGAGGTAGGCAATGCGAATGTAGCAGATACTGGAAGATTGACAATAAGCAAGATAGAATTGACTTCTCCGAATGGAGGAGAGAAGTTGCAAGTAGGGCGAAATTGGACGATAACGTGGACGGCGGAGAACATAACGGGTACAATAAAGATAGAATACAGGAAGAGTCCGACGGACAGTTGGACGCAGATAGCGAGCGGAATAAATGCAAGCGCTGGCAGTTATGAATGGAATAATATACCAACAGGAGCGGTAAGCAACGTAATGCGAGCAAGGATAGTAGACGAAAGCGACGCAAGCGGGAAGAGGTCAGACGAAAGCGATGCGGATGTGGCAGTAAAGCAATTAGATATAAGCGCGCCTGCAGCTGGCATAACGATAAGAGCAGGCAGCCAGTATACGATAGTATGGACTAAGAGCTCGAATGTGACGAAAGTAAATATAATGTATAGCAGCAATGGAGGAGTGACGTATGGGGCTGCGTTTGCGACGAACGAAGAAGGGACGAGTTATGTGTGGAATGTTCCGACAACAGAGACAAACGAAGGAAGGATAAAGATAGTAGACGCGATAGATGGGACGATATACGCCGAGAGCGGAATTTTCAGGATAGGGAAGTTGAATATATTGTCGCCAGTAACAGGGGAGAAATATCAGGCTGGGAAGGTTAATGTAATTAGATGGGAAGGGATAAGCCCTGTTAAGATAGAATTTTGGAACGGGATCGGCTGGAGCGTATTGACAAGTTCGACAAGCGGGGGCTTATATAATTGGAATATATCGCCGGGGCAAGCTTCAGGCACGAATTATAAGATAAGGATAAGCGATCCGAGCAACGCGAGTTTCAACGTTGAGAGCGAATTATTTACGATAAACAAGCTTACGATAACGCGCCCAGTAGGAGGGGAGATATACTTTGCGGGCAAAGGGAACGCGATAAATTGGAACGGGGAATTATTAGGGACAGTAAAGATAGAATACAGTTCTAATGGAGGCGCAAATTGGACGACGTTGACAAGCGGAATATCTGGGTCGTTAGGGACATGGACGTGGAATATTCCGTCAAATTATCAATCTACGGGGAACGGAAAGATAAGGATAATAGAAGAAGGGAGCAATACTAACACTAATAGCGAAAGCGGATCGGTATTTAAGATAGCGAAGATATCGATAACAGCTCCTACGTCAGCAGCGGTAATACAAAGCGGAAGGAGTTATAGGATAAGATGGTCGAGCGAACAGATAGATAATGTAAGGATAAGATATAGCGCGGATGGAGGCAATAGCTGGACTACGATAGCGGCAAGCGTATTAGCGAGTTTGGGAGAATACGAATATGCGTTCAGCTCGATGCAAGCCAGCGATCAAGGGAAGATAGAGATATCAGACGCTGCAGATGGAAGCGGATTTAGGGCGGTAGAAAGCGGAATATTTAAGGTAAAGAGCTTAGAAGTAACGGCGCCAGCGACAGGAGCGAACATAAAATTAGGGACTATAGCGGCGATCGAATGGACAAAGAGCTCAAATGTGGCGAGCGTAAAGATAGAAGTGTCGACAGATGGAGGCTCTACGTATGGAGCTCCGATAGCTACGGGACAGACGGGAACGAGTTATAACGGATGGATGCCTGCGGCAGCCAGTCAGCAATATAAGATAAAGATAACCGACGAGGCTGACAACAGCGTAATAGGGGAAAGCGGGATATTTGCCGTAAGGGAGCTAACGATAACGTATCCATTGGCGGGCAGCAAGCTGCAGGCTGGAACGCAGAGACAGATAACGTGGAGCGGATTAAATTACGTAAAGATAGAGGTATACAATGGCAGCTCATGGAGCGAAATAGCGAACAATTACAACGGGAATAGCTATAATTGGACAGTACCGACGACAACTGGCAATCAGTATAAGATAAGGATAAGCGCGGCGAATAATCCAAGCTTTAGCGAAGAGAGCGGAGTATTTATAGTAAATAATATAGTAGTAACGCAGCCAAATAGTGGAACAGAGATATGGATGGCGGGGAAGAGCTATGAGATAAAATGGAATGGACAATATTTAGACAATGTGACGATACAATACAGTTCTGACGGAGGCAACAATTACGCGACAATAGCTAACAACATAAACGGCAGTTTAGGGACATATATATGGAATATACCGACAAATCAGCCGATAACGTCTAATTATTTGATAAGAATATTAGAACAAGGAAGCAACACTCGAACGAAAGATTCTTCCGACGCTCAGTTTAAGCTGGCAAAATTGAGATTAGATAGTCCAAATGGCGGAGAACAGTTGCAGGTTGGAAGAAACTTTAATATAACCTGGACGAGCCAGAATATAAACAACGTGAGATTGCAATATTCTACTGACGACGGAAATAATTGGGTTACGATTATTAATTCTATTCCAGCTAATTCAAGTCCATATGCCTGGATAAATATTCAAATAGAGGCAAAAAGCAATAGAGCGAGAATAAGAATATCTGACGCTAATGATCCTACATTTGATAGAAGCGATATAAGCGATCAAAGCTTTATAATTAAATATTTACAAGTTACGCAACCTAATGGCGGAGAAAGCTGGCAAACTGGAGCTATATATAAAATCAAATGGAATTCAGATTATATTGGAAATGTAAATATATATCACAACAATGGAGTAGGAGAAAATCCTATAGATGGGTTACAAAATATTCCAGCATCGGCAGGGATTATGGGAGTAGATTGGATAGTGCCTGGAGCAACAGGAACAAACCAAAATAAAATTAAAATAGTCGATGCAAGCAATTCCGCGATTTACGACGAAACAGACGGATACTTTAGTATCACAACTTTACAAATATTAAAACCAAATGGCGGCGAAAGAATTCAAGCTGGCAAGCCATATACTATAGAATGGTTTAGCATAGGCATTCAAAATGTAAAGATTGAGTATACATTAGATGGCGTAAACTGGGGAGTTGTAACTTCGTCTACTCCAGCAGATAATTATCAATATGTATGGAATGTTCCAAGCGATACTTCATCTAATAATCAAGCAAGAATTCGAATAACTGATTTATATGACGGAACATCGTATAAAGTTAGCGCTAATACATTTACAGTTGTAAAATTAAAAGTTATTTCCCCGAATGGAAATGAAAATTGGCAAAAAGGATTAGCTAAAAAGATTAGATGGCAAAGCGAAAACGCTAATAATTTAACAATTTTGTATGCTGCGAATGGAGTTGATTTTAATTATACTATAGCGGATAATATTACAAGTTCAGTTAAGGAATATATTTGGATGGTCGATCAAAATGCAACTCAAAATGCAAAAATAAAAATACAAGAGAAAAACAATCAAACTATATCTGACGAAAGCGACAATGTATTTAGAATTAGCGAATTTAGATTAATAACGCCAAATGGCGGCGAGAAGTGGCAAGCAGGAAAAACTAAGAGAATACAATGGGCTAACAGCTCGAATATTACAAATGTAAGAATAGAATTTTCTACTAATGGCGGAACAACGTTCAATACTGCTCAACCGATAACAATGAACTGGGCAACAGGAACAAGCGGAGGATATTTTGACTGGAATATTCCGCAAACAATAACAGCTTCTTCTAATTTCAAGATTAGAATTATAGATGCGAATTCTCCGACTATTATTGATACCAGCGATGCTGTATTTGAGATCAGAAAATTGAAACTTACCGAACCTAACGATAATAATCTCGTTTATCAAGCTGGATCGACTCAAAAGATAAAATGGACATATGAGTTAGTTAACAATGTAAAAATTTATTATTCGTCAGATAATGGAGGTAGCTGGCCTATTCAACTAACAAATCCGACAACTCCAGCTTCAACTGGAACATCAGGATTTAATTGGGTTGTTCCTTCAAATAGCGGCACTTTCCATAGAATAAAAATAGTCGATGCTGAAACGGATTCAATTTTCTGGATTAGCGAAAATCCATTCTCTATTTCTACTTTGGCTTTAATAGAGCCTAATGGAAATGAAAATTGGTTGGCTGGAACAAGAAGGAAAATTAAATGGACCAGCTCTGGCGTTTCTAACGTTAAGATAGAGTATACTTTAGATGGGAATAATTGGGCGTTGATTACAAATTCAGCATCCGCTTCGATGGGAGAATTTGAGTGGGATTTGCCAAATGATACATCTTCAAATAATGCTCGAATAAGATTAACCGCTGTTGAAAATAATCAAATTACATATACCAGCGCAAATCCATTTACGATATCAAAAATTAAAATTCTTGCTCCTAACGGAGGAGAAAATTTATTGGCTAATTCTAGTTATGAAATAAAATGGCAATCAAGATATGCAGGGTTAATTAATATTTGGTACGCATCAGATGGAAATAATTTCACTACGCAAATAGCAACGGGAGTTAATTCTAATTCGCTTACTACATATGTTTGGAATCCTGTTCCAAATGTTGTTACTCAATCTGGAAAAATCAAAATAGAGTCTCAAAGCGACGTTTCAAATAATTATGTAATTAGCGCTGGAGCTTTTAGAATCAGCAAATTAGCAATCACTGTTCCTACTTCTTCAAGCAAATGGCAAGTTGGAAAAACTTTTGCGATCAGATGGAATTATCAGGGGCCAACTGATGCAAAAGTAAAAATTGAATACTCTACAGACAATGGAGCTACGTGGTCGTCTCCTATCGTAACAAATTATGACGCCATAAACGGAGAATATAATTGGACTATACCGTCGGCAGCAAGATCCACTCAAGCTAAAATTAGAATAACAGATATTAACTATCCTCTTATTACTTCTACCAGTTCGTCGTTTACTATATTTAACTTGTCCTTAGTTGCTCCAAATGGCGGAGAAATTTGGCAAAAAAACAGTCCTCAAACTATACAATGGATAAGCGAGAATATAAATAATTTAAAGATTGAATATTCTCCTAATAATGGCTCGACTTGGGAAGTTATTGCCGCAAGCGCTCCTGCAGCGTCTCAATCATATACCTGGATAGTAGATCGAAATCCAAATACTCAAAGCAAAATTAAGATAAGCGACGTAGACAATCCGAACATTGCCGACTCAAGCGATAGTCCATTTATTATTAGCGAATTGAGAATTACGTCGCCAACAAGTTTGGATCATTGGCAAAGCGGAACAATCAAAATTATCGAATGGGAATGCAGTGGAATTGCTACTATAAAATTAGAGTATTCTACTGATAACGGCCTAAGTTGGAATACTATTATTAACAGTTACGATGCTAATGAAAAGAGTTATCAATGGTCAATACCTGAAAATATACATTCTAAAGAAGCCAAAATTAAAATAACTAACAATCATAATCCTATAATTTATCATGTTTCAGATCAATTTACTATTAAGAGAATTAAATTAATTTCTCCGAATGGCGGCGAATTTTTCATGTCGTCCAGAACTTATCCAATAGGTTTTGAAATTGGAAGTATTGATAACGTAAAAATTGTTTATTCTACAGACGACTTTGCTACAAGCTCTACAATAGTAGAAACATACTCCGTTACGAATGGAATTAATAATTATGCTTGGAATGTTCCTTCAAATTTGGCAAATAATAACGTTAAAATAAGAATTTTCGACGTTGTTAAAAATGAAATAAGAACTCAAAGCATCGGTTCGTTCAAAGTTGGCAGCGTTTCGTTAACATCTCCAATTGGAGGGGAAAATTGGCAAGCTGGCAGCTCAAAAAATATTACTTGGACAAAATCTGCAAATGTTACAACTGTAAATATAGCATATACTACAGACGACGGTTTAAATTTTGTCACTATAGCTTCAAATCAACCTGGAACAGTTTATAATTGGACTATTCCAAATGGATTGGCATCTACAAACGTAAAAATTAGAATATCCGACGCTGCTTCTAATAATCAAATTTTTTCGATGAGTCCAAATGCGTTTACAATTAGTCGATTATTCTTGATTAGCCCAAATGGCGGAGAACGATGGAGAGCTGGCTCGACTAAGAGCATTACATGGGATAGAAGCTCGAATATTAATAACGTTAATTTGCAATATGCTATTGTTTCTAATCCTACTGAAAGCGATTGGATTGATATTATTGCTTCTACTCCGGCATCAAGCGGAAGTTATAACTGGAATATCCCTGAAGCTCTCTCTACAGTAAACGCTAAAATTAGAATAAGATTTGTTTCTAATACTACAATTCAAGACGTTAGCGACAATTCATTTGCTATTGGTTACATTCAAATTTCTCAACCGACCGGAGCTAATGTATGGCAAGCTGGTAAAGAATATCAGATAGTATGGAATGCAAGTTCTAGCGTCTCTAACCTAAAGATAGAATATTCTACTAATGCTGGCGGCACATATGCAATTATTACTAATTCTATAGCCGCTAATTCAAGCCCATACAATTGGACTGTACCAGAAGAAATCTCCTCTTCTGAATGTATAGTAAAAATAACCGACGTTCAATCTTCCGAAATATTTGCTGTCAGTCAACAATTTACAATTAGCAAAATAAAATTGATATCTCCAAATGGCGGCGAGATTGTTTCAGCCGGAAATAATCTTCTAATTGAATGGCAAACCGGTTCTGTTATAAATACTGTTAAATTAGAATATTCAAGCAATAACGGCAATACTTGGAATCTTATACAAGATAACATTCCGGCATTTCCGACTTCATATAATTGGTTCGTTCCGACAACCGCGCCAGCTGGAAATCGATACCTTATTAAGGTAAGCGATCAGTACAATCCAAATATATTTGATGTAAGCGACGCGACATTTACAATCAGCAACTTGAGAGTTGTTTATCCAAACGGCAATGAGTTTTTACAAGCTCGAAAAACTTATAAAATTAGATGGCAGAGCGATTATATTGACAACGTTAAAATAGAGTATTCATTAAATGCCGGCGGACAATGGAATGTTATTGTAAATTCTACTTCCGCAAGCTCAGGCGAATATGAGTGGCGAATACCAGACGGTTCTTTTACAAACGAAGCTCGAATAAAAATTAGTTCTGTTTCCAATCCTAATACTTTTGATATAAGCGATAATAATTTTACAATTAGCGATTTAAGAATAACATCTCCAGTCGGAGGAGAGAACTGGCAAGCTGGCAGTCAACAATCTATAGCCTGGTTTGCAAGAAATACTGGAAATTTGAGAATACTCTACGCATCAAATGGAGTTAATTTCTTAACTACTATACAAGATAATGTTAATCCAAATAGCGGAGCGATAGTATGGAATTTGCCGCTTAGCGTTACTAATCAAGCTAGAATTAAAATTGTAGATATATCAAGACCTTCAATTAATGATTCCAGCGAGTTGTTTACAATTTCTAATTTACAAGTTATTGTTCCTAACGGTTCTGAAAGATGGCAAGCAGGTAAAACTCATACTATTGAATGGACAAAGAATTTTATTAATGAAGTAAGAATAGATTATACGACAAATAACGGCGGTTCATGGAATAATATTGTCGCATCTGTTTCGGGAAATTCTTACAATTGGACAATTCCAGATTTGTTAGTATCAAATAATGTCAAGATTAGAATAAGCGACGTAAACAATATAAATACGAAAGATGAAAGCGATAATTCATTTACTATAGCTAGACTCGTTTTACAAGAACCGTTGGATGGCGACTATTTGCAAGCTGGAAAAGTTCATACTATCAAATGGCAAAGCTTGTATGTAAATCAAATCAAAATACAATATTCTTCAAACAATGGAACAAACTGGTTTGATATTTACGATCCAGTAGACGCTTCATTAGATCAATTTAACTGGAATATTCCGTCGGATTACTCATCAAAACAATTCAAAATAAGATTAATAGATAAACAAGCTTCTTATATTAACTCTCAAAACATTGGAACATTCACAGTAGGAAGAGTTATTTTAACCTCTCCTTCTGGTTCCGTAAGATGGCAAGAAGGAAAGCAATATACAATTAGCTGGCTGCATAGTTCAAGCGTGGATTATGTAAGATTAGATTATTCTACCGACGGCGGCGGTACGTGGAATCCAATTGTAGCGTCGACTCCTGCCTCGTCATTAAATTATAACTGGACTGTTCCTTTAAATATTGCATCGACTACGGCTAAAGTCAGAGTAAGCGACGCCGCTTCTAATTTAAAAATTAAAGATGAAAGCGGGGTAGTATTTACTATTTCCAAATTGGTTGTAACGGCTCCAAACGGAAATGAAAAATGGCAAGCTGGTTCTACAAGAAACATAACATGGATTAACAGCGATGATATCGATTTTGTCGATCTTTATTATACTTCTGATAATGGATTAAATTGGAATAAGATTAATTCTACGCCATTTGCAGCAGCAAGCGCATCTTATTCATGGAATATACCTAACGATATATCTTCTAATCAATGCAAAGTGAAAATAACTCTGGCCGGAAATACTTCGATATCAGACGAAAGCGATAATAATTTTACGATTTCAAAGCTAAGGCTGATAACTCCTAATGGCAATGAAAACTGGATGATTGGACAAACCAGAGATATTACATGGGTTGTCGATTCAGCTATTTCGAATATAAAGATATCTTTATCTACAAATAACGGAAATTCATGGCAAACTATAATCGCATCTACAGAAAACGATGGAGCTTATAATTGGACAGTATCTCCAAATACATTGTCGTCAAATAACTGTTTGATTAGAATATCCTACACATCCGACGACGAGTTTAACGATATAAGCGATAATGTGTTTGCAATAAGCAATTTACGTTTGCTAACTCCAGCTGGCGGAGAAAATATTCAAGCTGGTTCGCAATTTACAATTCAATGGAGCGAAGGCGGAGCGATTTCAAAGATAAAACTTGAATTAACAACTAATAACGGCGGAACCTGGTCTACAATTATTGACGATTATAATGCGGCTTCAGGTTCTTATAATTGGAATGTAGGAGCTGGTTTGTCATCGACTCAATGCAGAATTAGAATAAGCGATAATTCTAGATCAGAATTTGTAAGAACAAGCGAATTATTTACGATTAGAAATTTAGTATTAACCGCTCCACAAAGCGGAGAATATTTACAGGCAGGATCTAATTATAATATAACTTGGAATGCTAGCTCAAGCATTAACAACGTAATAATTGAATTCTCTACAAACTCAGGCGGAGATTGGACTGAATTATTTGTCGTTTCAGCTTCAAGCGGAGTAAAGAGTTGGCTCGTTCCAGATATCAATACATCCGAAGCTATAATAAGAATTAAGGACGAAGCTAATCCGTCAATTGTTTCAAATAGCGGAACATTCATAATAGCAAAATTGCAAATTATTTCGCCTATTGGCGGAGAGTTCTGGCAAAACAATACAGTTAAAACTATTAGATGGCAAAGCTATAACGTCAATTCTGTAAATATTTATTACGCTAATAATATTACAAACTATGTTTTGATTGCTTCGAATGTTAACGCTTTGGCAGGTTCTTATAATTGGACTACTGCAAATGTTCCAACTGACAAAGCAAGAATTAAAATAGAATTTGCTGGACAAAATCACATTAAGACTGAAAGCGCATTATTTACTATCGCAAAACTCGAACTTAGCGTTCCAAATGGCGGAGAATATTGGCAAGCCGGAACCCAAAAAACTATACAATGGAATTCTAATTATATTAATACTTTAAATATTGATTATTTTGACGGAACTTCGTGGAATAACATCGCTTCTAACGTAGACGCTTCCTTAGGATTGTATCAATGGAACATGCCTTCTGGTTATTCTAACTCTTCGGCAAGAATAAGAATTGTCTCTTCAATTTATCCTGAAATAAAAGATTCTTCAGATAATCCATTTAAGATAGGTTGGATTACGGTAACGGCTCCAGCTTCAGGCGTTAATTGGCAAGCTGGAACAACACAAAATATCACATGGAATAATAGCTCAAGCATAGCCGCAGTTAAAATTGAATATTCTTCAGACAATGGAACAAATTGGCAAACGATTATATCTTCAACTTCAACAGGACCGTCTTCTGGCAGTTACGCTTGGAATTTGCCTTCTAATTTATCAACCGCTGTTGCAAAAGTCAGAGTAAGCGACGCTCCGTCGAATGGTCAAATTTATGGAGAGAATGTAAATGTATTTACAATAACTAATCTAAAATTGACTTCTCCAGTAGGAGGAGAATACTGGCAAGCTGGAACAATTAGATCTATTTCCTGGAACGCTTCTGATAATATTACTTCTATCAAGATTGAATTTTCAACTGACAACGGAGCTACTTGGTCGACTATTGTAAACTCAACAAGCGCTGGAGCAGGAAGTTATAATTGGTTCATACCTAATCTAACTTCTACTCAAAATGGATTAATAAAAATTAGCGACGTCTATCAACCGCATGTTAAAGATTCAAGCTCGAATAAGTTTACGATTGGATGGATAAGAGTAGTTTCTCCAAATGGAGCTGAAAATTGGCAAGTAGATAGCATTAAGCAAATTAGGTGGCAAAATAGCTCGAGCGTTTTGGCTGTTAAAATTGAATATACAACAGACAACGGCAATACTTGGTTTACAATAACTAATTCAACTCCAGCTTTCTCTGGAAGATTCGATTGGACTGTTCCAGACAATCCGACTTTACAAGGAAAAATTAGAATTAGCGACGCTTTATCGAACAACAACATTAAAGATGAAAGCGATAATTTCTTTATAATTAGCAAGCTAAAAATACTCGAACCGACTGCTGGATTTAATTGGTTGGCAAGTTCGCAAAAGACGATTAAATGGCAGAGCAGCTCTAATATAAATAATCTTGTAATCAAATTATCGACGAATAATGGAGTGACTTGGAATATTGATGTTGGAACTGTAATAGCCGCTCCCGGTTTATATAATTGGACTATACCTGCAGGAATTAATTCTAATCTCTGTAGAATCAAAATTTACGATCCATTATATCCAGAAATTGCTTCTATTAGCCCTATATTCAACATTTATTATCCATACTTAGAATTGCAATCGCCAAACGGCGGCGAATTATGGCAGGCTGGCAAAAATTATCAAATTAAATGGGCTAGCTCGTTAATTAATTTAGTAAAAATTGAAGTATCTCTTGATAATGGACAGAATTTTGCAAAAATTGCCGATAGCATTCCGGCCGTTAATAAAGAATATAATTGGACTATTCCTTACGGAACATCCTCTAATAACGCCTTAGTTAAGATTTCAGATTCTGAAAATCCAACTGTACTTATAACAAGCGCTTCGACATTTACAATAAAATCTATATTGCTTGTTACTCCAAATGGCGGCGAAAATTGGGCTACTGGAACAATTCAAACTATTAGCTGGTTGGCTGGTCAAAATACCAACGCAATAGATTTGTATTATACTTCAAACAATGGCATCAGCTGGGAACCTCTTGCAAGCAATATTTTAGCTTCGCAAAATAATTACAATTGGCAAATACCAGATAATGTTTCTTCAACAAGCTGCAAAGTAAGAGTTGTAGATAGAAACTCTACAACTATATACGACGAAAGCGATAATCTCTTTACATTAAGCGCTTTGAATTTAATTGCTCCTAACGGCGGAGAAAAGTGGAGAAGCGGAACCACAAGACAAATCAATTGGGTTGCGGGAAGCTCTGTTCCATTTATCGATATTGAATATACTACAAATAATGGATCAAGTTGGAACGCAATAAAAGTTTCTCATCCAGCTTCTCAAAAACCATATAATTGGATAATTCCAGAAGGAATTACATCTAATAATTGCAAAGTCAGGATTAAGAGTTCAGCTAATCCTAATATTTTCGATATTAGTGACAATGTATTTACAATATATAATTTGAATATTTTAAGTCCTATTGGCGGCGAAGAGTGGCAAGTAGGCAGAATTAGAACAATTGCATGGAGTTCCAGCGATTTAGGAAACTTCAGACTGCAATACTCGACGGATAATGGTCAATCGTGGATTTTAATTATAAACTCAATACCATCTACTGCAGGACAGTTTGAATGGACAATACCATTTACTCCTTCTGATTCTTGCAGAATTAGAATTACTTCAACTACTGATCAAGGAATAGACGCAATAAGCAATGTATTTACAATCTTTAGACCGAATATTACGATTATTTCTCCAAACGGCGGCGAAATGTGGCAAACAGGCAAGACTTATCAAATTAAATGGCAAAGCTCAAGAGTAAATAACGTAAAAATTGAATATTCCTTGAACGATGGAATTGATTGGCTGCCAATTGCTCAGTCTGTTCCTGCTACAAATTATGTTTATAATTGGTATATTCCATTTACTAGGTATTCTCAACAAGCTAAAATTAAAATTACTGATGTAGACAACACTGACGTATGGGACGTTTCAGATGTTTCATTTATGATAAGCGAAATAAGAGTGGTTGCTCCAAATGGAGGCGAAAATTGGCAAGAGGGCAATTCTTATCAAATTGTTTGGGAGACAAGTCCGAATATTATAAATATACGAATAGATTATAGAATTAGCGAAGAAAGCGAATGGATAAACATTTATCCGACAATTGCCGCAGCCTTAAAGAGCGCTAATTGGGTAATTCCTTCTGGAATTGTTTCTACAGCTTGTAGAGTAAGAATTGTCGACGTAAGCAATCCAGTATTTAGAGATTCCAGCGACAATTTATTTACGATTGGAAAACTTAAAGTTATTTCTCCAAATGGCGGAGAAAAGTATCAAGCTGGCAGTTCTACGTTTATCGCATGGAATAGCGGAACAAATATTGAGAATGTTAAGATTGAATATTCTTTAAATGGAATATCAAATTGGAACGTTATAGAATCGGCTTATCCGGCAGCTTCAGGAAAATATTTATGGACAATACCGTCTAATTTAAGCTCTCAAAATGTTAAAGTTAGAATTAGCGACGCATTAAATTCAAACATTAACGATATAAGCGATTCCGTATTTACAATCGCCAAATTGACGTTGACTAGTCCAAATGGCGCCGAGCATTTGCCTGCTGGAAATAATTGGTTGGTTACCTGGAGCTCTGAATTTATCAATCGTATTAATATAGAATTCTCAACTAACGCCGGTATAACTTGGATAGCTGTCGCAAATTCTATCGATGCGAATGTTGGCTCTTACAATTGGACGCTGCCTTCCAACATTTCTACATTTGACGCTTTAGTTAGAATTATTGACTCTGAAGCTCCAGCTATTAAAGATACTAGCAATAATACTTTCAAGATAGGCTGGTTGCAAGTTATAGCGCCAAATGGCGGCGAAGTATGGCAATCCGGAACTTCAAAAGAAATTTTATGGACAAGAAGCTCTACAGTCAGCGATGTTAAAATTGAATACTCGACAAATTATGGAGCCGAATGGAAATTAATTTCAAGCTCTGTCCCGGCTAACTCTGGCAGATTTGAATGGAGCATACCAAACAATATTTTCTCGCAAAAAGCGCGAATTAGGGTGAGCGACGCGGCTTACGCTTCAGTGATGGATACTTCTGACGCTCCATTTATAATTAGTTTCTTAAGATTAATAACTCCAGCTGAAGGCGAAGTTTGGAGAGTTGGAAGTCAACAAACTATTTCGTGGTTGCATTCTCCTGATATAACGAATGTCAATTTGCAATTCTCGATGAATGATGGAGAAACCTGGGAAAATATTACGACAAATTATTCTGCCGCAAGCGGACAATATCTATGGAATGTGCCGACTGATTTTGTTAGCAATACATGCAGAATAAGAATACTTAACAGCTCGAACTTGCAGATACAATTTACCAGCGGAAAATTCACAATTTATGATCTTAAGTTAAAACTGACAAGACCGACAGGCGGAGAAATCTGGCAAGCTGGAACGACACAAAAGATTATTTGGAATCCATCTTATGTAGTTACTGCTATTTTAGAATATACGACAAACAATGGAATTTCGTGGAATTTAATTTCAAATAATGTGACAGTTTCCGCTGGAGAATTTTTATGGAATATACCAGCGATAATTGCATCCAACGATTGCCGAATAAGAATATCCGATAGAACTAATCCAACTTTAGTCAAAGACTCAAGCTTATCAACGTTCAAGATTGGAAATATAAGATTAACATCGCCTGCCGGAGGCGAAATCTGGCCGGCTGGAGCGACCAAATATATTACATGGAATGCAACGCCAAACGTAACTGCTGTTAAAATTGAATTTTCTACAAATAATGGAGAAAATTGGATTGTTATAACTCCAAGCGTTGGCGCTGCAAGCGGACAATATGCATGGAGCTTGCCTTTGGCAACTAGTGAAGCTGCAAGGATTAGAATAAGCGACGCTTCTAGTTTTTACAGTATTAAAGACAGCAGCGCCAATACATTTACTATCAGCTCAATAAAGATAGTTAGACCGGCAAATGGCGATTTCTTACATGCGGGAAGACCAAATATTATCGAATGGAATAGAAGCAACGACATTGCAAATGTTAAGATTGAAATATCAACAAACAATGGAATGAGTTGGACAACAATAGCAAATAATGTTTCCGCAGGAATAGGCAGATTTATTTGGAATATACCTGAGGCTTTATATTCAGATCAATGCAAAATAAGAGTCAGCAATACGGCAAGTTTAGAAGTGAAAGACTCGACAGCCGGATTATTCAGAATAGGCTCAATTATTGTCGTTAAACCAAACGGCGGCGAAAGATTTCACGAAGGAACTTTACAAACCATCGAATGGTCTCATAGTCCAAATATTTCTTACGTCGATATTCATTATACTACTAACAACGGCGCCGCCTGGTTGCCTATTCAAAACGGAATTGCGGCTGCAAATAGAGCTTACGCTTGGGTCGTTCCAGCAACAGCTTCTGAATTGTGTAGAATAAGAGTAAGAGACGCATTAAATAATAATTTCTTTGATTTGAGCGATACGACTTTTACTATCAGTTCATTGAGAGTCGTCTATCCTAACGGCGGCGAAATTTTAAGAGTTGGCAATAGCTATGATATTAAATGGGAAGGCGGAAATATTGAATTTGTTAAGATTGAAATTTCGACTAACAATGGCGTAACTTATTCTACAATTGTAAACGCTCATCCTGGCAATACCTTTAAATATAGCTGGAAAGTAAGCGGTTTTGTTTCTTCAAACGCCATAATTAGAATAAGCGATGCTTCTTTCCCAAATAGACAAGATATGAGCGATAATAAATTCGTCATAGTTCGACTTGATTTATTAAGGCCTAATGAAACTTTAGGTTGGCAAGCCGGAAAACAAGAAGAAATTAGATGGAATGCCGCCGAAATTGACACAATTGCCGTTTACTTCTCATCCGATAATGGAGAAACTTGGAGATTTGAATTTGTCGAAAAAGCATCAACATCATCAAGAATGTGGACAGTACCAAATATTTATTCAAGATTCTGTAGAATTAAGATTGCTCATAAAAATTATCCAGACGCTTATGATATTTCTGACACTACTTTTGCAATAGGAGCTTTCCCAGTTGTCACGAAATTTGCTCCATATCAATCGGGCGTTATTAGATTAATTTCTAGGACTTCTACTCCAGAAGTACTCTCGGTAGTAAAATTTAAGATATCTACTGACGGCGGATTTAACTGGTCTAATGCTAATTTACTCAATTATCCTGCTAATATAACTGGAGTTAGAATTGACACATTGAAATGGAATTCAAAAATCGAATTGCCAGATTACGAAGATTTAGTAAAAGCTATGATAACTTATCGTTCTAATTACAATTACGATTATAATGTAATTGTCGACTCTATTGGAGTTGATAACTTATCTCCGAGATTTAATCAATCTTCAGTAAAATTCGTAATGAATCCAAATAAATTTGGTTGGGATGCTGTTAGAGTATCGTGGAACTCTGGAGAGGATTTGAACGGTCCAATTTCTTACAAATTGCAAGTCTTCAATTATCAAAACGTACTATTGTCTTCTAATATTACTGTAGGAACAAATTATACAATCAATGCATTGCATAATTCTAGATCATATAAGGTTGCTTTGATAGTTGCCGATAAATTAGGAAATTCAACCACATATGAATTTAACAATGTTAAAACTTTAGCTTTATGCGATTTTGACGGCGATAATGCAATCACTGCCGCAGACTTAGCAGCGTACATACAAGCCTGGAGCTATAAGGATTCGATTAAAGGCGCCGATATTTATCCTTTGCAAGATATTTTGCCATATGTTAGAGTAAATCCCGACGCAAAACTCAATTCTATGGACTTACTGCAAATGATTAAGGTTTGGTATTATTATCAAGAAAAGAAAGAATTGCCAAAAGTTCTAAGCTATAATATTGCTGATTTTGAAAAAATCAATATTAGTTTTAGAAGCGGCGATAATAAATTCTCTTTGCCAATTAAGATAGAAAAACCAATAATAGCTCTTAGAGTTATCGCGAATTATAATCCTAATTCATTCAAATTCGATTCAATAGCAATAAAGAATTTATCTTCTAAAGACGAAGGTTTCTTCTTAACTTATGACGACAACGAAAACGGAAGATTAGTAATTGATTTCGCAGATATTTCTAATCCGCAAGAATTCGACATTAAGCTAAATGCTATAATCAATTGTTCATTTGATAGATTAGCGAAAAAAGATTCATTGCTAATTACTACCATTGGTTATGATAATAACTTTAAGAAAACTTTCGAAAAAGCATATGTATATGCGATGAAAGAATTGCCCGCCGCTTACGTTTTAAGACAAAACTATCCGAATCCGTTTAATCCTGAAACTTATATCGAATTCGAATTGCCAGAAGCGGCTAAAGTTACTTTAGAAGTTTTCGATATTTTAGGTAGAAAAATTGTTACGCTATTGAACGAAAAGAAAGAAGCTGGCGCTTATAAAGCGATATTTAGAGCATCGGATTATAACTTGACCAGCGGAATTTATTTCTATAGAATACGAGCTAATTCATTTATAAAGACTAATAAAATGATTTTAATTAAGTAAAGCGGAGGTGAGGAATATGAAAAATATAAAAAGAATTCTTACGAGTTTAAGTTATTATTTCGCAATTATAGCCGCTTTAATTCTCTCCTCCTGTAAAAGCGGCTTCAAAGATCAACCGCAAACGTTTTTTAAAATAACAAAAGGACCTCAAGACGGCGAAAGAATTTATTCAAAAAATGTCGCGTTTGAATGGCAAGCTTCAGTGAATAAAGCCGAATATCGTTATAGAATGATTCGATACGATGAAAATAATAGTCCGCAAAATTATATTGAAATGACTCCCTGGGATAATAAAACGGGCATATTGTTTGAAAATATAGACGAAGGCAAATATCGCTTTTATGTAGAAGCTCGATATAACGCTTGGAGCGGTAGCGATATGAGAACTTTTGTCGTAGATGCGATGAAAGGTCCAGCCGTGGCTTTCTTCAAATCAAATACGACTGCAAAATTAGGCGAAGAAACTACAATTTCTATATGGATAGAGGACGTCGATAGTTTTGCCGTAGCGATTTTTGAAATTTATTTTGATTATACGACAATTGAATTTTTAGGAGCAAATTCTGGAAGTTTAATCGCTAAAGCTGGCGTCATTGGTCATATTTTGCCTAATTTTAAAGACGAAAACAACAATGCTTTATCTCAAGCTAATCAAACAGGCAAAATTAGCGTGGCGTTAGCAATTCTAAAAGGCGATAGAACTAATTCTCCATTTATGATAGCCGGCAGCGGCAAAATTATAGATTTAAAGTTTAAGCCATTTACTAAACCCGTTAATTATGAAAGAATTGAATTTTTGAAAGCAGAGTTAAGAAAGCTTAATGGCAATTTAATAGTCGCTACGGCAATTGACGGAAAAATAACAATTGAATAATAAAATTTGTTATGATTCAAAAACAAAAAAAATTTTGTTGTTTATTTATTCTTTTTTTAGTTTTTCAGGGGTGTTCAGATTCGCCTTCTAATTCTTTAATCACTTACGAATTCGATGTTATAGATAAAAATTTAAAAAGTTATTTAGGCGAAGATTATGCGGCCATTAATTTTGTAATTAGCAAAAAAGATTATCTAAACATTCAAAAAAATGAATTTTATGTCGAATTCGCTTTTGATATAAACAAACCAGTCTTTGGTTACGAAGCAAAAAATATAAACGGAAAATTAATTTTTCGAAAACAAAATTCAAACTGGAAGTGTATTGAAAATACCGCTAATTTAATGGGCATATTGCGATTGGGCGGAAATCGATAAAAAGCAAATAAATTTATCATTTTGATAAAATAATTTACTCAAACTCTCCTTTTATTCATTTATGATAGAAATTGTTTAATTTTTATATTACTAAATTTTTAGATATATCTGTTCTCATAGTTTTTTTCGCGCAATTTATTTTAAATTTTATAATTTTAGAAATGAAATATAATTTTATATATAATAAAAAATTTTTTTTTATTTGAAAATTATCCAAGAGGTTATTAATTTTTTTTTTTACTTAAAAATTTAATACAAGCAAAAAATGAATTTCAAGAACTTAGCAAAAGCTATTGGACCGGGAATACTATTTGCGTCTTCTGCAATTGGAGTTTCTCATCTTGTTCAATCGACAAGAGCGGGCGCCGACTATGGCGTTATTATGATTTTATTTATTTTTATGGCAAATTTATTTAAATATCCATTCTTTGAATTCGGTCCTC
>Ga0308390_1000805_pt1 | contig 21542 bp, 14 predicted proteins | sample Hotspr2Sample149_FD_202358 | JGI IMG/M metagenome (GOLD analysis project Ga0308390, IMG submission 202358) | Hot spring phototrophic mat microbial communities from Mushroom Spring, Yellowstone National Park, Wyoming, United States - 20040719_149 ...
ACCCCCTTTTCACCGATGAATTCCATGGTGACATCGCCCCAGGTGGGGAAGGATACTGGCCGGCTCCAACTGGCAATGTGACTGATTTTGACGCCGCCCTGCATGATCATATGTATACTGCCCAGATCGTCCGTTTTCAGGGTGTGGCGGTGCAATTGATTCCCGACTTCGGCGTATACCCTGGTAAACTCCCTGCCCAGCATCCACCGCAACAGGTCCGCCACATGCACCGTGTGATCCATGGTGGCGCCACCGCCGCTCAGCCGCTCATCGGCGAACCAGCCGCCGGGGGACTGACCGTGATTGGTGCAGGTTACCGCGTAGATCTCACCCAGTTCACCGGACTGGATTTTTTCCCGGGCCGCCTTCACCGGCGAGGCATATCGGCACGGAAAGGCGGTACCCAGCCCCACGCCCGCTTTCGCGCAGGCTCGGATCATGGCTTTCGCGTCGGGGATGGTCGTGGCGATCGGTTTCTCGCACAGCACCCAGCATCCCGCTTTCGCGGCTCTTTCTGTCAGTTCCCGGTGTCGGACGTTCTCCGCCGTAATCACCACAGCGTCCGGTTTCCGGCTGAGCAGCCGGTCCAGATCAGCCACAAAGGAAACACCGAACCGATCCGCGGCTTCGCGGCCCCGTTTTCGCTGGTCATCCCAGATTCCGCAAAAATCGACATCGGGGAGTTGACGCAGACATGCCGCGTAACTCCAGGCGTGCATGTGAGCGAAACTCAGGATGGCAACCCGGGTCTTCATGCGTCGATCCTCCCTGAAAAGCGAACGGGCTGTCCGGTTTCCGCGGATTTCAGAGCGGCTTCGGCCATGGCCACTGCCGCCAGGGCATCAGCCGGGGTCACCCGAGGTTCGCCGCCGCCCGCAAGCCATTTCGCAAAATCTTCCCATTCCAACTGATAAGGACTTTTTTCTACCGGATTCAGCGGCACGATCATAGTGGGGCCGGTCGAGGCTGCGCGGGGATGCAGGGACAACGGGGCATCGCTGCTATCGTAACGCAGCATCCCCTTTTCACCGCAGATTTCCGCGGTAACCCGGAACCCTGACGGGTATGCCCAAATGCCGATGACCGTGGCAATCAGGCCATTACGGAACCGCAGCGTCACCTGGGCGTAATCCATGGGATTCGGTTCTCCTCGCATCAGGGCCTGCGCATACACCCGCACCGGTTCCCCGAACACGTACCGAAGCCAGTCAAGGTCATGTATCATGCAATCCAGGGTAACGCCGCCGCTCTGGGCATAATCGCGGAACCAACTGCCAGGCGCGCCCGGCATGATTCCGCCACGAGTCAGTTTCACCCAACCCACCTCGCCAATCCGGCCTTCCTGAATCTGCCGACGCATGGTCTCGAATTCTTGAAAATACCGGACCACATGTCCCACATAGAGTTTGATCCGGTGTTTCCTGGCCAACCGGATCGCTTCCCGGCATTCCTGGACGGTACGGCAGAACGGTTTTTCACAAAAGATGTGTTTTCCGGCTTCAGCCGCGATGCGGATTAGAGGCAGATGGGTAGGCGTAGGGGTGGCAATGGCCACCACATCGACCTCCGGGTCTCTTGCGGCTGCTTCCGGATCAGCCGACCAGCGCACACCGCGTTTTTCAGCCAGATTGCGGGCGGCCTGCTCCACCGCGTCCGCACACAGGGTCACCTCAAACCCGGAGGCTTCAGCCATGGCGGCGTGCAGGGCACCCATCCCGCCACATCCGATCAGAGCCACTTTCATGAGACATTCTCCTTCCGGATCCAGTGAAGTCTGAGCCTGCCGTCAGGCTCCACCCTTTCCGATACTACAATACATACTCTGACACGCGTGGACAAAACAAATTACACTGACGAAAACAGACAAACACACAACCTCCATCACGGACAGGTATAAAAGTTTTCATGAAAAAATGACTACGGCCGGCAGTAAAATGCCTGAAACAACCCGAGATATTCTCTGGTCCTAAATCATAAGCAAGTGATATTAATTGCCCATCCGGTTTTCGGTGTGGAGGTCGCAGATCTATTCCCGCGGCGTTACAGCAGGTGCCGGTGGTTGGGTTATTTACGATACCGCCGCGCTGAATATCAACAGGGAGTTCCGAATGTCCGTTGAAATAAGCAGGCGTCAAATGATGATCCTGGGCGCCGCGTCCATGGGGCTGTGTTCCCTGCCGGTACAGGGAAAAAACACAAAAAACCAGATGCCGGATGTCCCTGAGATTACCCTGGAGAAATATTGTAAAAAACTGAAACGCCTGATGGAAACTCAGGTCACTGATCCGGAGAGCCACTGGTTCGGGGGTATTCCAGATACCTACGGCATTCACTATTGCACCACCGCTGCGGAACTTATCCGGGATGGCGCGGCCGTGTACTGCCTACCGGCTTCAAAATACCATCAGAGCAGCGAACTGTTGCAGCGGATTGAATGGGCTTCGGGCTTTCTGAAACACGTTCAACATGAAGATGGATTTATCGATCTGCCATCGACGAACTTCAATTCTCCGCCGGATACCGCCTTCGTTATACACAGTGTCGCGTCTGCAGTCGCCATCGCGAAAATGTATCGTAACGAGCACATTGCTGGCTTTGTTCGGGATTTTCTGCTGAAAGCCGGTGAAGGACTGACCGCAGGTGGCATCCACACGCCGAATCACCGCTGGGCGATATGCGCGGCTCTCGCCCAAATCTATGATCTCTACCCCGACAAACGGTATATCGACCGGATCGACCAGTGGCTGGCCGAGGGGATTGATATCGACGCGGAGGGCCAATACACGGAACGGAGCACGGCTGGATACAACGCCGTCGTGAACAATGCGCTCACTGTCACAGCCATCAAACTGAAGCGCACTGAACTGCTGGAACCCGTGCGAAAAAACCTCAACGCGATGGCATTCTTGATCCATCCGAACGGAGAGGTGGTAACGGAAATCTCCAGACGTCAGGATCAGAACACCCGTGGAACCATGGCCAATTACTGGTTCCCACTGCGATACCTGGCTGTCCACGATCAGAACGGTCTGTACACCTCCATGCTGGCGTATCTGGAACCGGATCACATCGAATTACACAGACTCATGGAATACCCTGAAACAGGCGGAATACTCCCGGCGCCTGAACCGATACCGGATGATTACGAACGGGACTATATCCTGTCCGGAATTACACGAGCCCGTCGCGGAAAAACCAGTATTACCATTCCCCACGGCCTAAACAGCCGACTGGTTTCCTTCAGGCGGGGCGAAGCGGTGATCAATGCCGTCCGTATGGCATCGGCCTTCTTCGGAAAAGGTCAGTTTGTGCCGGTCCAGTTCCGGAAACAGGATGGGCAATATTACTTCAGACAGCATCTGCAGGGTCATTACATGCAACCCATTACAGATCCGTCTTTTTTACCGGTCCGGCCGGAAGACTGGACCAGACGGACCGGCCGGCGGAAAGCAAGCCAGCGGTGCAGCCTGATTTATGAGGCCCGTATGCGTGAAACACCTCATGGATTCGAAATAACGGTATCGGCGAAGGGAACAGATAACGTGCCGCTGGTCATCGAGATCAACCTGCGGGAAGATGGACAACTTACTGGGGTAATGTCCGCAGGTGATGCTGACATATGCTTTCTGCCGGAAAACCATTTCGCGGAATTCCGCATGGGTGAAAATGTGATCCGGTTTGGTCCGGGAAGATGTGAGCACCGCTGGACCGCCCTGCGGGGTGCCGAACCCAAACTGTCAGGCCCCAGTGTCTATCTCACGGGGTACACCCCTTTCGAACATACCATCACCTTCGAGGTCGCCTGAGACCACATTCCCCAAAAGTCCGGGGTATCAATGTGACAGATAGATTTACCCATCTCCTTCAACGGAATCGGATGTTTCCGTCAGACGTGCCAGTTTACCTTCCACAACCGGCCGATCTCCGCGGATGTACATTCACTCCTGTTCTGCCGGCGAAATTATCTGTTACATTTTATCGTGATTGTGGTATAATCATTTGCGGTTCGGTGTGACCGATCCGAAAACCAAAGTAAAGGGAGAAGCGGATATGCGTCATGTGCGTCCTGTAACCGTCCGGCGCGCCGTTTATGATCCCGAAGGTGTTACCATGATCCTGGACCGGATTTTCACCTTCATCCTGGACCTGGTAAACGTCAAGGGGAAAGCGGCAGACGCTGAGTAATACCCGACCCTCACGGTCTGCCATCTTCAAAAAAACAGATGGGCGATACGTTTATCGAAGTGGAACTGATGGGGGTAACGTTGCTGGGAGCAGCGAACAGCCCTACAGTTCTGTTGCGGGCGGAGGATCGAATTTTATTTATCAGTATCGGTCCTTTTGAAGCCGCAGCCATCGGTTGGGGGCTGGAGGGTGAGAAACCCATCCGGCCGATGACCCACGACCTGATCATCAATCTGCTGGCCGGCCTAAACTGCACGCTTAAGTCGGTCAATATCTACGCGCTGCAACAGTCCACCTTCTTCGCCTACCTTCTAGTGGAACAGAAGGACGCATCTGGCCAATTGACAGGAGTGATCCGGGTGGATTCACGGCCGAGTGACAGCATAGCCCTGGCCGTGAGGGCAAAGTGTCCCATATACGTGGCCCAGTCCGTCATGGAAGAGGCCGGACAGGACCTCAACGCAATCCGCTTTGGAGAGCGGCCTGAAGCGTTTGACGAGGAAGACGAGTCCGAAGAAGACAACAATCCGGACACATCGGACAACCCATAGACGCTTCTTCCTCCGGTGGACACAAATAGGGGCAGACAGAACAAGCAAACAGCAAAAGAGGAATTAGTGTTTTTCTAACATAGAGGCATTAATATTTTCCCGGTGTGGAAAAGCGAAGTAGAAATCATTTCACAGCCTCAGGTAAAAAGGAATTATCGGAGTTATGAACATGTCAGTCAAAGCATTGGAAAAGTGCCTGGCAGAACATCCAGGTGTCAGCGAGGTGTGTGTGTTGACCCCGACGCTCAGGCTGCCGGCCACAGCGTTTGTGACTGCGGCCCCAGGCAGTGGAGTCTCTCCGTCCGAACTGCGGAATTGGGCCAACAACCGGCTTGGCAATCTCCTCCCGGACGCGGAATACATTCTGCTGGATGAAATGCCCCGCACGCGTACGGGTGCGGTCGATCGGGCCGCGCTGGATACCCTGCGCCGCCAGCCGCGCCGCGAACAGGTAGCCTGACCCGCCTCAGCCGCAGCTTGTTCATACCGGCTTGCGATACGCTGCCGCGGGGTATTATGCTGAAGTCGTTTGATGGAGGGACTATCCCGTGAGCAGGCAAGCATCGCCCCCCCGGAATTCCCCGCGCCATCCGGCAGATCCCCGCGCAATCGCGCTGTGGGCATCCCGGTATGCCCGGAGCCGTACCATTTCTTTCCTGGTACAGTGGGTACTGGTGGTGTTCATGGTGGCGGTAATCGGCGTGGCCGCCGGACTGACCAGTTCCGCCTACGAACAGCAAAATATGGGCCTGTTCACCCTGTCCGTTGCCCTCATGGGGGTGGTGTTTCTGGTTATGGCGTGGTTTTCCCTGTCCCAGTGGGGTTCGGACCTGGTATGGACCATCACCCTGTGGTGGTACGGCGAGGAGGGATACGCGGAGGCTTCCGGGCGCCAGCCCATACCCGGCTGGCTGACAGCCCTGGGAGGCGGTCTGGTGGCTTATCATCTGGTAGGGGCCATTCTGGTCAGTTTCGGTCTGTTGCGGCTGCAATGGCTGCAGCCGTTCTCCGCCCTATACATGACGCCTTACCTCTGCGCCCTGATTCTGCGTCAGCGGCTGGGCTGGTGGGCCTGGATCTGGCCCGCCCTGTACGGTCTGCATGCCCTGGCGTTGTTGGCGGGCGTGCCGCTTCGTTTTCCGCCTCCGTGGCGGCTGCTTGATCTGATCGTTCCCGTGTTCGGCTACGGCCTGCTGGCCATTCTGGCTGGGCATGTTTACAGCCGCTACGCGCTGCGCAGGCTGAAACAACTGACCCGGGCCGTTGCGGCCGACCTGGAATCCCCTGAGAACACTACCGTTACTGACCCGGAGGGATCCGCATGAAGGATCTTGACCGGGTAATCCATGAGCCGGCCCGACTGCGCATACTGACCCTCCTCGCGGGACTCGAAGCGGCCGACTTTATGTTCCTCCTCACCACTACCGGCCTGACGAAAGGCAATCTCTCCTCTCATATGGACAAACTGGAAAAGGCCGGATATGTGACGGTACGGAAAACTTTCGTGGGCCGCGTTCCCCACACGGAATATGCCATCACCCCCGAAGGAGCCGCCGCGCTGGAACGTCACTGGCGGGAACTGGATGAAATCCGCAATCTCCGACAATCCCCCGAAAACAGGGATGAGACCCCTTCCTGAACATCTACCCCCGAGCCGCCGTGCCGCGCGCTTTGCCGCCGGTTTTGGCGCGGGCGGACGCCGTCCACGCCAGTTGGATGACCAGCAGTTCCAGCATCAGTTCAGTATCTGAACCAGACTGGCGCAATTCGAACTGCACACGGGTACATCGGGCCATCGCGCGGCGCAACAGATCCGGTCCGAAAGCCATCGCCATCGGCTGTACCTTTTTCTGCACGAACTGCTTGTCCAGCGTAGGCTGGGTTTTCGGATGCGCCCGATACGCGCTTTCCAGAAGCCACTGGATGGTACCCAGAATCTCCTCGGGCGCTTTGTTAAGGTCCAGCAGTTGACGAAGGGAATGGACCGCGCCGCCGATGTCTCCCGCGGCAATTGCGTCGGTCAGTCCCCATACGGTTTCCTCAGCAAGGTCCGCGCAAGCCGCAAGCACATCCCGCGATGTGATGTGCTGAGCCGTCCCCACAAAATTCACCGCAAGATTCAACGCGTTGAGCACGTCATCCAGGCGATTCCCCACCCGCTCGATCAGTTCACGGGCAGTTTCACCGTCGATCTGTTTGCCCGCACGGCTCACTTCTTTCTGGATCCGCTGAATTAGGGCTGTGTCGGTCAGTTGCGGGGATTCCACTACGACCCCGCCCCGCTCAATTTCCTTGAAGAGTTTGCGGCGTCGGTCCACTTTCGTGCTCACCAGCACCAGCGTAGTGGCCGGATCAGGCTGTCGAAGATACTCCAGAAAAGGGGCCAGCGGCGATTGGGCGTCATCCCGAAGGGAAAACCACTGTTCGGCGTGGCGAACCAGGATCATCTGTCTGGACGCCAGAAAGGGCAGCGTCCTCGCGGCTTCGGCGACGGTTGCTGGTGAAGTTTCATCCGCATAGTAAACGGTATACGTGAGGTCCGGCTGAACAGGATCCGCGCACTGTGCCCGCAACACGCTGACAGCCTCTTCGACCAGCCGGGGTTCCCAATCACCCTTACCGAAAGGTGGTTTGGCCGCCGGCGCGAACAGGACCAGCGGAGGCACTCCGCCACGTGTCTGTTTCAGAAAAGAGTCGACGCCGTCGAACACCATGGCAATATCCTTACCATGGCTCGACGACGCGCAGGAAAATCACCGTGGCCAGTTGTTCGAGCGCCTCGGAAAGCGCCCGGTTTTCCTGTTCGGTCGGCAGGGAGCGGACCGTTGGAATAAATGTGCGGGCGTTACCGCGCAGGCGGTCGGTAGACCGGCCTGCCGCCCTCGTGAAAAACGTCGATTCCCCCGTAAACATTGGCTCTTCCCAGAGCACCTGTCCCGAACGCAGATCCGTCAGACGCGCACCCGCCGTGACCACGTAGAGCGCCTGGGTAGTTTCATCATTCCGGTCGTACGTCAGGCCGCGGCGCTCCACTGACCGAATGACGCCTTCCAGCAACAGATCTGCCTCGTCCCGTTTCACCACCCGGAGGCGCGAATCGTGAATGAATTTTCGGGTCAGCGCTTCACTCAGCGGAGCCTGTAGCCCATATTCAGGCGTCTTGTCATAGAACGGGGTAACTGCGATGGTCTGGTATTTCGGGTCCAGACTGCCGACAGAGGAATACCCGCATCCCGTAAGTATGCCCGATCCCGCGGCCAATCCGATCACGATCAGCATGGAAACGGTTCGGTCTGCGGTGTGCCGTCCCATGGACTGCCTTCCGTCACTTGCTTTCGGATGCAGCGGCCTGCCGAGAAGCGTAACGATCCCCGATATGCGTCACGCCGCTGTTTTTTTCCAGCCATGTCCGCGCGATTTCAGCCTGCGGCGTGTCCGCAAAACTGTCAGCAATCAATTGATAATACAGTTTAGCCGCTCCAAATTCCCGGCGGCGTTCATGATACCGGGCCACATTCAGTTTCTGTCGCGCGATGGATTCGCGCATGGCGGCCCGTTTCGCCTTCAGGTCTTCATTCCGGGAATCATCCGGATACCGGGAGACAAAATCGTCTATCGCCTCCACCGCCAGTTCGCTGGGAGACTGGTCATATTCCGGTTTCAGCGCCCCTTTCACGTAACAGTCCGCCAGACTGTAGGAGGCGTCATCCACCCAGTCCGATCCGCCGTATTCCTCGATCACCCGGCGGTACTCATACGCGGCTTCGATATATTCTTTCCGCGCCTGATGGCTCAAACCGATCTTGTACTGAGCTTCAGCCGCCGCTGCCGTGAACGGCTGATTTTCCACCACCATGCCATATACCTCGGCCGCCCGTTTTAACGGACGTTTCTTGAACAGGGCAAACCGCTTTTCCATCCGTTTCATGCCCGATTCGTAATATTCGTCACCAATCTGATAAAGGTACTTGATGGCCTCGTTGAACCGCTTCGTATCGGGGTGTGCGTTCAGCAGATTCTTAAAGCTCTTAGCCGCGTCCATCCGCTTTCCCATGGCCAGCAGAATTTCTCCCCGCAGAAATTCATTTTCATCCGCCAGGGGATCATTCGCGTAGAACTGCCTAAACTTGTCGGTTTCTTTCAGGGCGCGACGGTAGTCTCCACTGATTTTCAGAGAACGGGCATATTCCAACTGGAGTTCAGCGGACTCCTTTGGCATCCGCTTGAGATTCACCCATCGCCCCGTCTGAGGCGTCCAGGTCCACTGGGCCACTGCGGGCAAAGCCAGCAATACCGCCAATATCCCCCCGATCCACGCTGAGCGTCTGAACATGGTGTTCTCTCCAGGTTAACAACAGCCGCCCGTCCTGATTCCGGACTCAGCCCGGCGGTTGGAACAGCATACTACCAGTCTTCCCCTCTTTCAGGCAAACCGGCCCCCGACAGCCTACGGGCCGCTGGGAGAGGCCCAGGATCCATCCCTTAGGTCTGAGCGCGCCGGCCGCGGACGCGCCACGCTCCAGCCAGGGCAAGGATCAGCGCGCCCAAAGCCACACCAGCCGGACCCGCCGCCGGAATCGCATCCGTGACGGTAATCCACTGTTTCTTCGTGGCCGAATCGCTCTTTTCTATGGTGTTCACCAGCAGGGTCACGGTGTAGGCTCCCGGCTCGCGATACACGTGTGTGGGATTTTGCTCGTCGCTCATCTTGCCGTCGCCGAAATACCACCGCCACTGAATAATGGATTTGGTGGTGGATGTAGAGCGGTCAGTAAAGGTCACCTGGAGTGGAGCGGGACCACTGAGCGGCCACGCTTCGAAATCAGCGGTAACAACCGCTTCCACGTACGCGCCAGTAACTGTAGCCGTACCGTTCGCAGGTACCACGACTTCCGCGGGGTTCGGATCCGGAGCGTCATAACCTTCCAGATCACCCCACTGAATCTGGGACGTGCCCGCGGGAATGCCGGTCAGCAGGGCATCACCCGTGCCCGCGTGTTCATTCCCGTCCGCGTCTACCACCAGCCAGGATGCCGTATCCGGAGTCACCTGCACCTGGAGCGAGCCGTACTGCCGGACATAGGTGGCGTGGAAATCATTGGTGATGTCACGAACCACATTCACCGTCATGTCGGCGGGGGTCTGCCAGCCCTCGATATCCCGGAACCGGATAATCTGTTCGCCGTCCGGCGCGGCCTGCATGCCGCCACTTGACCGCCATTCTCCGCCCAGCAGACGCCACTGCGCTCCCGCGTTCACCGCCCCATCCGGATGCAAAAAGACCCGGACAATGCCCTCACCCGCGCCAATCACCGGCACATACGCACCCGTAACCCGGTATGTTGCGTTATTGTTCAAGGTGAAAACGGTCGGATTGGGGGTGGGCTCGGTATAACTGGCCACCGGGAGCCAGCGCACGCTGATCGTTCCGGCCGGAACGCCACTCAGCACCCGGTCACCCGTACCGGTAACCACGTTTCCGTCGCCATCGGTCAACTCCCACTGGGCTGTGTTGGGATCCACGTCCACGATCACCGTGCCTTTGTGACGGATGTATTCCCGCGTCAGCGTGGTGGTTTTATCCCGTTCAAAGAAAAGGGTTTGCGTCACCGGTGCGGTCCATCCCGGAAGATCCTTGTATGTGAGGGTACTGTTGCCGTCAGGCACCTCCGCCACATCACCGCTGTTAAGCCACGCACCGCCATTGATTCGCCACTGTCCCCCCGCGTCCAGGGCGGCCTGTGGTACGAGGACGACCGAAACCCGGGCGGTTCCTTCGCCAATCCGAGGGGAATAGGTACCGTTGAACACCACAGACATATTGGGATACAGGAACCGCGTCAGGGTGGAGGGAACCGGCTGATCGTACGTCGCCAGCGGCAGCCACTCCAGCGTGTAGTTACCCGTCGGCATGCCGCCCAGGGTAATACCGCCGGTCCCCGTCTGATCCACACCATCCGGACCGGTAAGCCGCCATGAACCCGAAGATGGCTGCACATAAATATTAACCGTGCCGCGCTCCCGAACCCATACCGGCTGCAGATCCACATACACGTCCGGCGTACCCAACGTCACAATTACCGGCTGGGGCGACTGCCAGAGATTTGGAATCGCGTTGAAGGTCACCCCCCAAGTGCCCAGCGGCAAGGGAATCGCCGTACCCGAGGGCATCCAAGGACTGCTGCCGGCCCGCCACCGCGGCGTGCTCTGCAGCACTTCCGGCGGCAGGAAATTCACCCGGATGCCTGCCTCCGGCGCAATCCCCGACAGACAAGTCGGATAATTCACAAAACGGCTCATGACAAAGTCCGGCGGCGTGCCGCCACCCCGGGACAAACCGACCAGACCAAACACCGTCGGATCAATATGCTTCCAGGTAATCACGATCCGGCCGTCATAAAACAATTCCACCTGCACGTTGACTTTCTGCCCCTGAATCAGGCCGACCCGAACGTTATCATAGGTAATCACAGCGCGGTTGGGTAACTGCTGGAAATAAACCTTGCCCTCCTGGTTGGGCTTCAGGTTGTAGAAAAGTCCGGAAACCCGCGGCTGACTGAAATGGTTGTCGAGACTGACTGAACTGGTACTGTCACCGGAATCAAAGGTGATGTATCCGTTGCTGCCGATATAGATCCGGCTGTACTGCTGGCCGTACAGGGAAACCTTCTGCCCGTATTGCAGATCCACCGCGGCAAAACCGTCATCCGGTAGCGGAACCTCCGTAGCGCCGGTAACCGGTGTGCGGTAATCGGTCACGTTTTCCTCCAAACAGGCCACATAGAAGTTGTTGGAGAGATTGGGCGTGAACCGAATCCGCTTACCGGAAAGATTATTGTTGTATGTGGTGAACTGCTGGGTGAACCAGTCGGTCGGATTCCCCTGAGAAGGCAGCCCCGTAAAGTTCAACTCCACGTCGTTGAACGGGAAATTCCGCAGTTTCACGGGGAGCCATTCAATCTGGTTCAGCAGGTTGTTTGGATCATTGGAATCCGGATAGGTGTATCCCCAACTCCAACTGAACACCTTCACGCTGGCAGTGATATAGGGGTACAGTTTCGCGCCCAGATCCAGCGAAGCATTCTCATTGTATGAGGCGATGCCGGTATACCCTTCCGGCGGAATGGTGACCGGCAACTGCTGACCTTCCGTAGTGAAGAACAACTGATCATTGACATCGATACTCTCACACGTCATCGTCCCATGGGCCACCGCGGCGATATCCAGTCCCACCACTACGCTGGGTTTCACCGGAAGCCAACTGGGCAGCTGAGGAATAATCCCCTGAGACAGCGCCAGCGCGATCAGGTCCACGCTGGTTATGTTCGTCCGGCCGGCTTCATCCCGCACCTCCGAAACTTCATCCAGCAGCCACGAGTTGAAGTCATCCCGGTCCGACGCCACCAGATTGAAATTAGGCACATAGGGAATATCCACCGTAAACGGCTGGAGGAATTGACCAATCAGCGGAACCCAACTCAGATCGACCGCGCCTTTCATGAAAAATTCGGCCCCGAAGTAAAATCCCCAGGTGCCGTTGGCCGGTCCAACCCCCAGCAGTCCGGTGTCATCCAGGGTAATCAGTCCGTTGACCGTCGCGTCATAATTGAATCCCGCGTTGGCCCGCACCCGCACCTGAATCACGAAACCACCCGGATCTCCATACCCGCCGCTGGGAATCCAGCCTGAATCAAAGCCCAGATTATCCAGGCCCTGCTGCGGCACCAGGAACTGGACTTCCTGACTCTGCAAACCACTTTTCTCCGGCATACTTTCCCGGACCGGCGGAAAAACGATCACCTTCCCTTCGATGGGCCGTTCCGGACCTTCCACCTTCATGGCTACCGGCGGAAACGCCTCCGGAGGCGTGTCGGTGTACTCGAACACCTGCACCATCGCGCGCCGTCCGTCATCAATGCGGATAAACCGCGGCCGCAACACGCCCTGGGGGGACCGTTCCTCCCACCACTGTTCCGTCAGCAGAACCTCCCCACCGCGGATCAACCGGGACTCGAAGGTGGGCCCGCCGGGCACCTGGGGCCGGGTCATTTCCAGCATCAGCCCGTCACCCAGGTCGGCGGAAACCACCTCGGTTCCGTCTTTCATGACGGTGGATTTGGCACCCTTGGCCAGCCATTCGTCCATGGCTTCGGCCTGCATGGTCATGAACAGCGGGTTGGCGTAGGCCGGATCGCCCCATCGCGCGATCTTGCGGATGATCTTGCCTTCGGCGTCCCGTTCCCATACTTCCACCGAGCCCTTTTCGCGGGCCAGTGTCTCCAGCGAAGCGTTATCCAGTCCGCCCGTCTCACAGTGCGCGCTGTAAACCACCGCCGCTTCAGCCCAGGCGGCCGATCCTGTTTCAGCCAGACCGCACACGGCGGCCATTCCAGTCAGCAGCAGCACCAGTACCCGGACCCGTATCTTTCTGCGTGATACCATCATACCCACTCCCGCCAGCAGTCCGATCAGCAGTGCGAGCCCAGACGGCCCCGCCGCCGGAATCGACTCCACAACCCGCACTGTAAAGGGCGCGGAAGTCGCTGTCTCCAGTTCATCGACCACGACACACACGTACTCCCCTTCGTCTTCAAACGCAACGTTCTCCAGAGCCAACACCGGACCGTCCGCCTTGTTGCCCCGGGTGTCGTAGACGGTCTCTCCGTTCCGCCGCCACTCGTAACTGAGAATCCGGCCGAACACATTCCGGGCCGACACCTCCAGCACGGCAACGTTGCCACGGCCCACGTTCACCTCGGCCGGACTTTCCCGGTCCACCGCCAGCGGATTCGGCTTATACGCAATCTCGTCGTAGACCGGCGCACTCACGTTCCCCGCCGCATCGCGGAACCGGGCATAGACCCGTTTCCAGCCGGTATTGGCTGTCAGTTCCCAAGACCGGGTCGCCGCCAGATTCTCCCAGGCGGTCCACTGCACGCCGTCCGCACTGAAACTCATGGCCGTCACACCGCAGCCCGCCGTTCCATCCGACACCGAAACGCCCAGTGTCACGAAAATGGAACGGGTATACACTGTATCGCTGTCGATAGTGACCGTGCCGGACGGCGGCGTGGTATCTACCGTCAGCAGACCGTTCGCGCTCGAGGATCCTGAATTGCCCACCAGGTCAGCAACAGTGATCACGATGGAAGCCGGTCCATCGGCGTCTTGCCCCTGTGTCACGGTATATACGTACTCGAATGCACCGCCTGCTCCACCCGTGCGGGTTGCGGCATGGCCGTTTACCGTCACGGTCGGATAGCCGCCCAGACCGCCCGGATCTGTTACCCTGAATCCAATCATCACCTGCTGGCCATGGCCCGCGCAGGGCGGATCCACGGTCACCAGACTGACCGTCGGGGCAGAACGGTCAATCATCAGCAGGCTGTTTTCCATCCTGAATCCCGCGTTCGCCACCCGGTCCCGCGCGGTAATCACGATCGCCGCGGCCCCTTCCGGTTCATTCGCGCGCACGGTATAACGGTACTCGTAGGTGCTGCCGCTCAGACTGTAATACTGCGCGGATACCCCGTTCACGCTGACCGTGGGCTGTCCCTGGATCGACGTATAGGCATCGGTCGCGTCAAAACGGATCCGCACCACATCACCGCCTTTGGCTACGCTGGGAATGACCTGTACGTTCGAAATCACCGGCGGGGTTCGGTCGATCAGCAGTGCGGTGGTATTGTTGTAAGCCGTCGAGTTGTTCAGCGTGTCATTCGCGGTAAACCGCAGGGTAGCCGGCCCTTCCACAGCCATGGCGCCTACGGTATAAGTCCACGTGTAGACACTCCCCGACACACCGGAGAAGGTGGCGGGCAGGCCGTTGACCGTCAGAGTCGGCGTACCGCTCACGCCCGTGTAGTCTGTGATCGTCGCCTGGATGGTCACGGTGGTATTGTATTTTGCTTCGGCCGGCGTGGCGGTCACGTTCGATATGGCCGGTCCGTTGGGATCCAGATTCAGCAGCGTGGTGGATGTCACGGTCCGGGAGTTCCCCACCATATCGAGGGCGGTGATGGTAACATTAGCCCAGCCCTCTGCCACACCGGTCGGCACCGTATACCCCCACGTGTAGAGGTAGCCCGACTGGGTGGGCGCGGGAGCGGACTGCCCATTTACCGTCAGAACGGGCAGACCGTTCAGAGCATAGTTGTCCATAACGGTCGCCGTAAGGGTCACCGTCATCCCGGGTTTCGCCAGGGTAGGCGAACAACTCATCCCGGTAATGGTGGGCGGTGTGCGGTCAATCGTCAGCACTGTTCCGGAGGGTGAGTAGGAAGCACTGTTTCCAGCGTTGTCCTGCGCGGTAATGGTTATGGCTGCCGGGCCCTGCTGTTCGGTGACGGAAATCACCGTGGTCCAGGTATAGGTGGTTCCCGACACGGAGGGCGCGCCCAACGGATTGCCGTTCAGCCGCAAAACGGGCAGGGATCCCAGTCCGTAGTTGTCGGTCACCGTGGCGGTAAAAGTCACGGTCGTGCCGGCCATGGCCCAGGCCGGTGAGCAGTTGAACCCCGATATCACAGGAGCGGTAGCGTCCACCAGCAGAAGCGTGTCCGCGTAGCCCGTCCGGGTATTGCCGGCATTGTCCGTCACCGAGAGGTTGAACGCCGGGTAGCCCTCCGGCATCCCCCCCGGAATGGTGAAATTCCAGGAATACGTACTGCCGCTCTGTCCGGCAGGCGCACCCGCGTTGAATCCACCGATGGTCAGGGTCGGCGGACCGGTCAGTCCATTGGCGTCGCTCGCGTTCACGCTGACGGTCACCGTATCCCCGGGACGGGCATAGGGTGTCGAAACCGAAAGACCGCTCAGGCTGGGCAGGGTGTTGTCAATCAGCAGCGCGGACGGAAAATTCCGCGACGTCGGATTCGAACTGGTATCCGACGCGGATATGGTTACCGGCGCGTATCCATCCGGAAGAGATCCCGGGACCACATACATCCATACGTATTCCCCGCCCGATAAAGCCGGATCCGGCACAGCATTGCCGCCTACGGTCATAGCCGGCAGACCGCCGATTCCCACGTTGTCCGTCACGGCCGCCCGCAGCGACACCAGCACCCCCGACCGGGCGATCGCCGGCGTGGTGGAAAGGCTGCCGATTTCCGGCGGCGTGGTATCGGTCACCGTCACGGGGAAATCCTGCTCCACGGCATTGCCGTATGTGTCACTCACCCGCGCCCGGATGGTATGGGTGGAAGCGGTCCCCGCGTCGAAAAGGGCCGGATCCCCGGATCGTACCGTGACAGACGCTGTATTCGAAACGTCCAGCGTGAAACGTCCGCCCGCATTGTCTAACAGCGTCCAGGTATAAGGTCCCAGGTTGTCCGGGTCGTTGGCCACAAGGGTACCGACCGACGTCCCCGCGGGCACGTTGTCGCCCACGGTCAGACCCGTGGTGGTGATGCCCTGCAATCCCGGCCGCGGCGGAATCACGGCGGCGGCCAGACCCCAGTTGTCCCCATAATTCCACGACACCGTCGCCCCCGACGGCGAGCCCGCGATGGAAGAACCCCGGTGCTGTTGCCGGGAAAGGGTAACCCCCAACACGGTGTATTTGGTGTCCTGGCTCCAGCGCTGTACATGGGCGGGGGTATTGGCAATATTGAGGGTATCCCCTTTACACGTGGTCGCGGAAATGATCAGAGATCCCGCTGGGGCTTCCGTACCGGTAAATCCCATATTCACGGAGGAACGGTTACTGTGAAAGGCCCCGTCATATTTGCTCAGGGGCAGCAGCGGAGACGGCGCACCCGGCGGCGAAAACTGGTTCAGGTTCACGTTGGAGAGAAACATGACCCCCACCGCCTTGTGGCGGCTGTTGCCTGTCAGCCGCACCCGCAGAGTCAGCGGGCCGGATGGAGGCTGTTTGAAGTACAGCAACGCCGCGCGTTCATCCATGGTGGAAGCTTCCGAATCCACGATCAGATGGAAATCCCCCTGTCCGTCGAATCGAACATATTGAATGCCCCGGTCATCCCGGTTGGTCACCCCCGCCACGGCCAATTCTGTGCCTGAAGGAATCGTAACCGACAGAGTAAATTCCTGAGAGTCGTTTTCATCCTTCCCCGTGGCCGTGCCCAGCACGGTCACCGCGCCATAAGACGCCGCGGTCAGCCATAAGGCTGACCACGCGGCTACCATCCATGTTCCGATCCAGTGACGTTTCATTGGTATGCTCCCGACGGGTTTGGAACTCCACTCCCCAATTCATCCTTGTTTTTTTCCAATCTGCCACTTTAATTCTATATCATCGCCCCCATTTTTGCAAGTAAAAATGTATACAACATACGGACCAGATCACGGTCTTGCAGATTGCGGAAAATCATGTTAAAATTACTAATGAGATCCACAATAAAAAGACAGACGCAAGCAACGGAAGACGGGTTATGCCTCTCTTTACTTATATCTGTCAGGAATGCGGGGCGGAAACAGAAATCCTGGTCCGCGGGGAAGACAGGCCGGTCTGCCCGAAATGTGGCAGTGAACGGCTGGAAAAACAGATGAGCCGATTCGCCGCACTGAGCGCGTCGTCCACCGATCCGGCCTGTGGACCATGCTCGGTAGGATCGGCCTCTCCCTGCTGTTGCCAGGGTGGACAGTGCCCGCTGTAAGGAACCTGCGTGACCGATACGGCTTCACAACCTCCGACTCCACGACGTGCCCGAACCTTCTGGGAATACCTGTGGGATGGATTTATTGAAGCCCACCGGCGCAGGCCGGTCAGTTTTTACCTGCTCCTTACCGCTCCGATCGCCTTGGCGCTGGGATCGGTTCTGGGGCGGGTGCGGCATGACGTCCGCCTCTTTGCTTTAACCCTGATGATTCTTTTCCTGTTTTTCGGCGTGCTGACCATCGAGGGCGTCCGGGATTTTTTCCGTCTCCTGCGGAAATACATGCGGGACCGTCAGCACGCTTATCAGGAAACCGTGGGGGATCCAGTCTTTCAGGAGCAATTGTACCGGAAGTTTCGCCGAAACCGGCCGCTGGATCCGGCACCGGCTGAACCTGCCCTTCCGGAGGAATAATTTTCCGCCCTCCGCTCCTGAACCCAACACCTAAACTCAGGTTTGTCTTGATTTTATCCTTTTTATTACAAACAATCCGCGGCATTTCCCTTGCTTGATCCTCTCTGTTGTCGAGGAATGCCGCAGTGAACCCGGAATCGATCACATCAGTGGAACCCGTGCCGACCGGTACCCGGAATATATCCCACCATCATCCAGGACAGCCCGGCGTATCCCGACCCGACCCCGCCGTGTTCTCCGGCATACTGCGTGAAACCCTCCAAAACCCTCTGGAAACCGCAGCCCCTACAATCCACACCGTCCGGAAAGGGGAAAACCTCAGCCAGATTGTCGCCCAGATCCTGAAAACGAATGGCACGCCAGGCACCCTGACTGCCCGGGAAATCCATGATGCGGTTCTGCGCGTGGCTCATCAAAATCATCTGAAAAACGTGGACCTGATCCACCCCGGCCAACGGCTGGATCTGTCGAGTCTGTTTTCCCGTCAGATGAACCGCCCTGCTTCACTGGCCGCTCCCCCTACCGTCGGGAAGGCCATCGGTCCCGCAACAACAGGTTTACCGGCCTCTTTTCCGGTAACCCGGGCCGCCGTAGCGATGGCCATGACCATGGCCGCTGTGCCCCCGTCATCTACCGTCCTGACCAGCCACCCTGCCGATCCCGGTCTGAACCCACTGGTCCGGAAACTGCGCGACATACAGACCGCCCTCTCCCGCTTGCTGCCGCTGGCGACCTCTACTGCACCGCGCGCCACCCGGCTGACACCAGCGGAACTGCCCAAGACCGGCCCGATCGTCCGGTCCGTTCTCACCGGCATGAGATCCGGCACGCCCACCTGGTCTGCGGTACTTTCCGGAAATGTCACCGTGACGTCCGATTTTGGGTTCCGGAAAGATCCTTTTACGGGGAAAAGGACGTTCCATGAAGGGGTAGACCTGACGTCTGATCCAGGAACAGAAGTTCGGGCATTCGCCACCGGCATTGTCACGCATAGCGGCTGGCTGCCCGGATACGGCAAGACCGTGATCCTTCGTCATGCTGACGGCACTGAAACCCTGTACGGCCACTGCGACCAGGTTCACGTGTCCAGTGGGGATGTGGTCGCGAAAGGCACCGCTCTCGGTGTAATGGGGTCCACCGGCCGCAGCACCGGCAATCATCTCCATTTCGAAGTGCGGCGTAACGGACGGGCGGTTGATCCCCTCAAGATGTTGCTTGGGGAACGGGATTATGGCGTGTACTATGCCAGCCGGAAAGTTTCGGATCCTGTCGCATCTGAAAAAACTGGACGGACCAACTCCCTTCACCGGGCTGTCCGGGGATATTCCACCTTGCCGGCGGTCACCCTGCCCCGGTCCGCACGCCCCTGATCCGGCCGGTCATTCTCCGACATTTCGGGCGGCATAAACGGTTTTCGGCGCACAGTCAAAATACAGGTTGGTGTCCGGACCGAACCATCCCACCTGCCACCGCGCGTTCCGTTCCCCATACACATTTTCCTCCGGCGCCCAGGCCCACCGTTCGCTGGTGACATGGCCGTCGCACCAGATCACATTGACCCTGCCGTAATGCCGGAAATGCAAACTCGGCGACAGATACACCCCCTCACCGGGCATCCCGCGGGGATGATCCGCGGACACCGGCCGGGGCGGTTCAGTGAAACTGTACTCTATGATACGGCCGTTCATGGGCATGGCCGCGTCAGCAAACATGATGGTTTCACCGGGCTGGGCGATTTCAATATCCCGCATCCCCCGGCGGCAGGCCTGTACCGGATCGGCCTCCACACTCAGCCGGGAACCCACATAGGCCATGTTATACCCGTACCCGCCGGTACCGCCTTCAAACACGTTGGCCGCTTCACCGTGACGGGTATACTCGAAGAACTCCGGACATTCCCGGATCCGTCCATCGGGAAGGTATTCATACAGCGGCCCCCGGCGGAAATCGAAGGCCGTCCGATCATTCGGTGTCTCCCGCGCGCCATGCCAGCGCAACCGGCCACCGAAATGATCCGGGTCCGATCCGGGCAGCAGAAAGTCGTACATGTCCGCCGCGGCAGGCACGTAATAGCCGTCGTGTTCCGCAGCGTACATTGTATTGGCCAGGTACAGTTGGCGCAGGTTGTTCACGCACTGAACGGACCGACCCTGTGCCCTGGCCCGGGCCAGAGCAGGCAGCAGGATGGCAGCCAGCATCCCGATGATCCCGATGACCACCAGAAGTTCCACCAGGGTAAATCCTCCGACCCAGATGGCTCTGCGCCAACTCATACGAGGCCGACTCCATCCGTCCGCCGCCGGTACCGCCGGTAAAGCCCAGCCATCAGGATCCCCGTGGCCACCAGGCCCGGCGCGTACGATCCCACGGGCAGCCCGTCTTCCATCTCCACCGTCCAGGAGCCTTCACCCAACAGGGTCATCCGCTCCGGTTCGCCGTACAGGGCGATCATCAGGGAAAAGGATGTTTTCGCTTCCGGCCGGTCCACGGCCACCTGGAACGAGGCGATCCCCGCCGGGGAGAGGGGCACCTGCCACCCAGGGACAGCCGGGTCCGCGTCAGGTGTGGTAACCGTACCTCCTTCGACCACCACTGTTATCCGGGTCCCTGAATGCAGATCATTTCCCCACAGGTCGCGGATGGGATCACTCTGGAAGTGCAACAGCCCCGGCGCGCGGGGCGGCGGATTCAGCAGGTAAATATCCACCGGCCCGGCGGGCATCCCCGGAAGCACTGGGATGTCAACCGTGCCTTCGATCATTCCATCCAGCGACACCATCCGCACCCGCGCCGTGCCCGCGCGCGTATCCGCCCGCAGGGTGACCGTCAGGGTACCGCCTGTCACGACAACCTGATTTCCGGGCGTGGCAGGATCTGCGTCCGGAGTCACCACCGTGAACAGATCGCCGTCCACGGTGAACAGCGTGCCGTCGGGGACCGGCTGCGACAGGGCGTCCAGCACAGGACCTGAGGTCACCGTCACGAGGGTTCCGGGGTTTCCGACCTGCGCGGACGCAGGCGTCACGCTCAACTGCAGCGGCGGAGCGGAAGAGCCCGTATCCCCCGGTCCGGGAACCGACGCGAGCACGAACACCCCTGGATATCGGCTGGAAAAGGTCACTGTGTTGGCGATCAGATCCCGGGAAAGGATCCCGATGCCCGACTGGGTCCAGCCCGATCCATCGAACCGGAACGGCTGCAGTCCGGTTTCTTCCAGCCCCGTAATGTCTCCGGGCAAATACGCGATGGTGAATTCCGCGTCCCTGATCTGCGCGGCACCGCAGTCGGCTACTGTCATCCGGAACTCCCGGACCGCGCCGCTTTTGATCAGTCCGGTCACCGGTACCGACGGCGCGGGATCGGGCACGGCCAGTATATCCACGGCGCAGTTGAACGCCCGGAGCCCGCTGCGCGGCCCGCTGGAGTACAGACTTATCCGGTCACCGTTTGTCCGGACGGCCGTGCCCAGCAGGGTTCCCGCCGAACTGCCCCCATCTTCCGCGGGGATTTCCAGGGCCAGAACGGTACTCTCGGGACGGTCCGGATCGGTTCCCGCCCATCGGCTTTCATAGTCGTCCAGAATACCATCGCCGTCAGAATCCACATCCGGAGCCACATCTGACACAGCGTCGATTTCAGGAGTGACATATCCGAACGCCGTTACCCCGGAAATGAACGCGGACAGCCGAATGAAGTGAAACCGGGTCAGACCTGCCGGCTGACCGTTTACGTCTTCAGCCCAGGCGATATCGAAGGCATCGCCGCCACCCGA